>MDSY01018184.1_pt1 | contig 34750 bp, 28 predicted proteins | sample 811131 | NCBI WGS metagenome assembly MDSY01 (sample SAMN05326643, study PRJNA326480) | marine metagenome | isolation source: seawater | place: Atlantic Ocean: South West | collected 2010 | reverse complement strand
GATAATCTAGGCTACAAGGGTTCCTATGTCAATTATTATATTGGAAATGATGTTGTTTTAGTGCCAACATATAATGATCCAATGGATGCAAGTGCAATTTCAATTCTTCAAGGATTTTATATCGAAAAAACCGTCATTGGGGTTGATGTACGAGATCTATATGCATATGGAGGAATGATTCACTGTATTACCCAGCAACAACCAATTGATATAAACTCTTCAGGAATTGAAGGATTTGAAACCGAGGATAGAAAGTTGGTCGGTGTATATGACATATTAGGCAGGCCTGCCAATTTAAAAGTAGGTACTTTGCAAATCTACCTATACAGTGACGGAAGTACGGAGAGAGTCTTTGTAGCAGAATAAATGGAATATAAAAATGGTTTAAGAATAAATACTAGATATATAAATGAAATACCCAGTTATTGATCTGCATTGTGATTTGCTCGCACATATGTTAAACATGTCTCAGCCTGACCCTTTCAAACGAGAGGGAATTGGTTGTTCCTTTCCAGACTTGGCTGAAGGAAATGTGAAGCTTCAGGTCATGGCTATATTTACGGCTACCGAAAAGGGAAGCGCAGCATTGGCCGTAAGACAGAGTGAGATTTTTGCATCCTTCCTCAACGAATACCCAAATGATTGCACCTTGGTTCATGACGTAAACACCTTGAGTCAAATTACTACTTCTTCGAAAATAGGTATGATTGCAGCTATTGAAAATGCCTCTGGGTTTTGCGAAGAAGATGAGCCCCTTAGCATTGGTTTCGAGCGATTGGAGAGAATCATCACCAACACAAAACGGATATTATATATAAGCTTAACACACCATGCAGAAAACCGATTTGGAGGAGGTAATTATAGTGATGCAGGGTTAAAGGAAGACGGGGAAAAGTTACTTCAGTATTTAAATGGGAAAAAAATTGCGGTGGATTTTTCACATACCAGTGATGCCCTGGCTCAAGATATTCTCGATTACCTCTCAAAACATAACCTAGACGTTCCTATTCTAGCGAGTCATTCAAATTACAGAAAGGTATTCAATCATGCGCGCAACCTCCCTGATGATATTGCAAAAGCAATCATCCAAAGGAGGGGAATTATTGGTGTCAATTTTCTAAGGGCATTTGTCAACAACGATGACCCTAATGTCCTTTACGAGCATATGAATTACGGAATTAAACTTGGGGGTATGAACTCCATTTGCTTTGGTGCAGATTATTTCTCTAATGGCAGTCACACTGACCCATCAAGAGTTCCTTTTTATTTTAAGGAGCATGAAGACGCTCGCCAATATCCGTCGATTATTGAATCAATTTCTGAGCAGGTTTCACCTAATGCCATTGAAGGCATCAGTAGTAAAAATGTGATGCGTTATCTCATTGAACTTTGGAAGTAACTTTTACGCCATCATCACTAAAGGAAAAAAGAAAGGAAATCATAAACGTTCGTTAAATTCACTTTATAAAACGTTGTCAATCAAATGAACAATCAAAACATAATTGAGGAGAAATTAATCTTACAAGAGGCCTGCTTTTCATATGCCAAAGAGATTATTCAATCTAAGCAAACGTTGATTCCATTTGGGGTTTTTCTCAATATGCAAAATGAAATCAGCATAGAAGATCCAGTACCCAGCTCAAACGTAAAGGAAAACAGAATTGAATACCTCTCCAATAAATTAAATCGATTGGCCTATGTCAACAGAATCAAGGCGTGGGCCATCTGTTTTGATGGGTTTTTAAATAAAGCGGCATCAAATATGAAAGACGCTATTTGTATTGAGATGCATGAAGGAAGTGAAGAATTGATTACCAATTTATATTACCCCTATAAATGGGATGAAAACAAAGTAATATTCTCAGAACCGATCTTTGAAAAAGAATAGGTCATTGACATATAATATGGGTTCCCTTTGCGGGTCATGGGAGAAAAAGATACTTTAGCGTATATAAATTTTAAGTAAATGCTTTTTAATTCAATTGACTTTGCGATTTTCTTACCAATAGTTTTTATCCTCTATTGGTTTGTGACAAACAAGAACTTAAAACTGCAAAACTTTCTGATTGTTGTTGCTAGCTACTTATTTTATGGTTGGTGGGATTGGAGATTTTTATCACTCATTATTTTCAGTACAATAGTTGATTATTCAATCGGACGAAAATTACAAAATGAAGAAAGCCAAGTAAAAAGAAAAGCCCTACTATGGACCAGTATTTTAGTTAATCTAGGGTTTTTAGGATTCTTCAAATATTATAATTTCTTCCTAGATAATTTTATTACTGCTTTTTCATTTTTCGGGCAAGAAATTAATGCCAGTTCCCTAAATATTATTTTGCCCGTTGGTATTAGCTTTTATACATTCCAAACTTTGAGCTATACAATTGATGTTTATAAACGTAAACTTGAACCGACTGCAGATTTTATTTCTTTTTCTGCATTTGTCAGCTTCTTTCCACAATTAGTTGCAGGACCAATCGAAAGGGCGACAAATTTATTACCTCAATTCTATAAAAAACGAACTTTTGAATACGCACAGGCAGTTGATGGTATGCGTCAAATTCTTTGGGGATTATTTAAAAAGGTTGTCATTGCTGATACTTGTGCTGAATATGCAAACTTAATTTTTAATAACTCTGCGGATTATTCGGGCAGCACTTTGGTTCTAGGTGCAATTTGCTTTACTTTTCAAATTTATGGCGATTTTTCCGGCTATTCGGATATTGCAATCGGAACATCCAGATTATTTGGTTTTAACCTGAAACAAAATTTTGCATTCCCATATTTTTCAAGAGATATTGCTGAATTCTGGAGAAGATGGCACATATCACTTTCAACTTGGTTTAGAGATTACTTGTATATACCATTGGGGGGAAGTAGAGGTGGAACATGGATAAAGGTTAGAAATACTTTTATCATTTTTATTGTAAGTGGGTTTTGGCACGGTGCTAATTGGACCTTTATTGTCTGGGGTGCTTTGAATGCGTTTTATTTCTTACCTCTTTTATTGTCCAATAGAAATCGAAATAATTTAGAAACGATAGCACAGGGTAATCTTCTTCCTAGTCTTAAGGAGGTTTTCTTTATGTTGTTGACTTTTGGATTAACTGTTTTTGCCTGGATATTTTTTCGCGCAGAAAATATGGGTCATGCATTATTATTTATACAGGATATGTTTAGAGGGCTTGCGAACAAAGAAGGGTATATTGAAACCTTTAACTTAATATATTGGGATATAGGGTATGTATTACCTTTCATGCTATTGGTTTTCATTTTTATGGAATGGCTTGGCAGGGAAAGTCAGTTTGCTTTACAGAATATATTTTCTAGATGGAAATGGCCGTATAGGTATATAATGTATTATGCAATTATAATTGCAATTTTTTGGTTTTCCGGTAAAGAACAACAATTCATATACTTCCAGTTTTAATTTTTACGAAGGGTTTTATTCGTCGAGCAGAGTGTGATTATATCTCAAGCATTTGGCATTTCATATAAATCGAGACTGTAGAAAAAAATCATTGTAAATAAATTTACCCAATCAAAAACACACAAGGAGATTTGCTTAAGTCGTAGGCATTTTCTCTCCAGTCTTCCACACTCATTGTTCGGATACGCTGATTATGAAGCGTAATGTTAGAGGCAATACATAGCTGGGTATAATCGGCAAGCTCGTTTAATAAATCTTCCAAGACATTCATATTTCTGTAGGGTGTATCCATGAATATTTGTGTATAGCCTTTTTTTCTAGACTCAAATTCGTAGGTTTTTAAAGTTCTAATTCGCTCTTTTCGGTCTTTAGGTAGGTACCCATGAAAGCTAAAATTTTGTCCCGAAAACCCACTTCCCATCAAGGAAAGTAAGATAGAGGAAGGACCTACAAATGGAATCACCGCAATTTTTTGGGAGTGTGCCAAAGAGACAATTTCTGCACCGGGATCCGCAACACATGCACAACCTGCATCCGAAATTACACCTACATTGTTTCCTGTAATCAGCCATTGTAAGCTTTTCATCGTATCTCGCTCCGTGCTACGTTTGTTCATTTCTATGAACATGGATTCATCTATAGGGAATTCTCGATCCATCTTTCTTAAAACGCGTCGTGCAGACTTTATGTTTTCAACCACAAAATGTCTCAATGAAATAGCTTGCTCCACAACATCATTTGGGATGATGTCTGAAATACTTTCGCCTCCTAATGTGTTTGGAAGTATATATAATGTTCCTGCTTTACTCATGACTTAGATTATTTAAAATAATGTCTGTGCTTTTATCTAATAAATCAAATACGTGCTCAAAGCCGTCTTGACCACCGTAATAGGGATCTGGGACCTCAATCTCCATCTGATTAGGTAATAATTCAAGGATGAGTTGTACTTTGTTTCGGTCAGCTTCGTTGCGGGCAATACGAACGACATTGTCATAATTCGAATGGTCCATTACATAAATCAAGTCAAAAGTATCAAAGTCTGCAACTGCAAATTGTCTTGCTTGTAATCCCGAGATATCAATACCTTTTCTTTTTGCTGTCTCGGTCATTCTTGCATCCGGAGCTCCCCCCACGTGGTAATTTGCGGTTCCTGCAGAATCCACATAAACATCAAGCTTATGCTCCTGAACTTTCTTACGCATCAAGCCATCTGCCATAGGTGAACGACAAATATTACCCAAGCATACCATCAGAATTTTCATGCTATGAAGTTACGTAAAATGGCGCTGTGATTCTTTAAATAGTTCTTCCTTTCCATTCTTTTTTGCCAAATAGCGAAATTAGAAGAATGATATTATATATTGGAAATAGGAGTCCATAAATCGAAAGTATCGTGAGGAGCTTTGTTTTGTTGAGCGCATAGAAAAACGGAAGCAACAAAACCGTTTCTATAAGAGATTTTGCAAACCAAAATTTCAGACAAAGTATTGGATCATCAAGAAATAAAAATAGCATTAGTACGAAAAAGCTTAGGGCAAATATTAATTGAATCAGTCCGTATGTGTTCAGCACTTTGTCCTTAAGCATAAAGGTTTTACCGAACCATCTGGAGCGTTGCTCTAAAAATGTGCGAATAGAGCTTGGATTAGGTGTCGTAACCTCACATTGATTCAATGCACCTAATTCAATCGATTTATTGGCTTTCTGCATATTTCTCAAAAGAAAGGCATCGTCTCCACTTGCAATGTGCTTATGGGTATCCAAGGAAATAACTTCGAGATAGCTTTCTTTTTCAACGAGCAGGTTTGCACCGCTGCAAATTAAAGACCTATGAATTCCTGCATTCGCGTGATTTATGTAATTGGCAAGGGCAACATCGACCTCAAAGAACCATTCAAAAAAACCTTTGCTCTTATAGGAAACAGGAAGAATAGTCAGTGAGCTAGGTGCGAGTGTACTCAACTCCTTAAAGTAACTTTCTGAAAAAGTAATATCTGCATCCCAGCATAGCACATATTTGGTTTTGGCATGACTAACTCCTGAGAAGACAGCTTCTTTTTTACCTATTTTTTCTTTCATAGTCAATAATTCAATCAAATCATTTTGATTATTCTCTATGATTGCCGATCCTCCATCACTTGAATGGTCATCCACAAATAAAAATTTTGCCGGAGGAGTCCTTAAGTCTTTAATTTGATTTAATAAATGTGTTAGATTTTCATTTTCGTCTCGAAACGGAATGACCACCGTGATTTCATCTAACCTAATTGTAATCGCCGTTTTTTTGACTTTTTTGCTTTTGTTTAGGCCGTAAGTATAGCTCAAAACTAAAAACAAAAGAAAGCATGTATAAGCCAAGATAAAGCACTTAAACCAAAACATGTTTTTGTCTTTTTTTAAGTAATAGGGTTGCTAGGACTACGGGCAAGATCTGATTGATTAGCCAGGTGGAGAAAGCTGCTAATAAGATGATAGGTCCCGCTATTCCTGCCAGAGTAAGAATACTCAAAGCGATGGTCTCACGGACGATAATCTTTCCAAAGAAGAGTGATGGGGCAGCGGTTATTGCGCCGTACATCAGGGCAATCCATAAAAATAGCTGTAAGTCAAGTGTTACGCCAAATACCAGTAGCGCAATAAAAAATTGAACGATAAAGGTCAGGTACCTCAAAAAGGAAAGTCCAAGTAATTTCGTACGTAAGGTTTTCGAGACGAGGACTAAGTCTAGTGTTCTAAAGAAAATTAATGGAATTTTGGATAAAATGGTGTCTCCAAAAAAGTATAACCCGAACCCAATGCATAGTATTGAGGTCATTAATACGTTTTCAAGCCTTGAAATATCGGCAGCGTATAGTATGGCGAATGATCCGATGCCAAGTGTCATACTAATCATGAATTGGGATCCATTGCTAACGAGTGTATTCAGGACGATTTCTTTTCGGTCTTTTTTATCAAAATAAAACATTCGACCAATAAAGTTTCCTGCATAGGCAGGCGTCACAACGCCAGATACTATTCCCGATAAAAAGGAGTGCCAACGCACTGCAGAATCAATATTTTTTGAAGCCACAATCGCTTTCCACTTCAACCATTCTATGAACCAATTAAGGGGCATAAAACCTATGAATAAAAGAGCAAGACCAATATTTATGTTTTCAGGTAATTGAAAACCTTGTGGGAAGGCACTAATTTTTTTGAACAGTAAAAAAGCCACGGCGCAAAACACACCTAATTTTAAGATCAGGAACAAAATCGAACGAAATTGTTTAGCTTTAATCACAAATTTCAATTTAGTGTCTGAAGATAAGATAATTCTAGGAATTGACCCTGGTACTACGGTCATGGGGTACGGCCTGATTCATGTAAAAAAGAAGGAAGTCACGCTCGTTAATTTTGGAATTATTCAGCTAAAAAAAATTGACAATCACGCAGATAAGCTCAAAAGAATTCTAGACCGATTAAATGGATTAATTTTAGAATTTAAGCCCGATGAGATGGCAATTGAAGCTCCTTTTTTTGGTAAAAATGTGCAGTCTATGCTAAAGCTAGGAAGGGCTCAGGGCGTCGCAATAGCTGCAGCTTTGAATCATAATGTACCATATGAGGAGTATTCGCCGAGACGCATCAAGCAGGCTATAACAGGTAAAGGTGGTGCCTCAAAAGAGCAAGTAGCAGCAATGCTACAAAGTATCCTTAAGTTTGAAGAAATGCCCAAGTATTTAGATGCTACAGATGGTCTAGCGGTCGCACTTTGTCATCATTACTCCAAAGGGAAGGGTGAAAACAATAAAAACAAGTCGAGTAGCTGGGCTGGCTTTATTCAAACAAACCCGAAAAGATTAAAGAAATGAGTCTTATAGAAATATATACAGACGGAAGCTCTAGGGGCAATCCGGGCCCAGGTGGTTATGGTATTGTGATGTCTTACAAGGGAAATGAAAAAGAAATTTCTCAAGGTTTTCGAAAAACAACCAACAATAGAATGGAACTGCTCGCTGTTATTGTTGCTATTGAAAGTTTGAAAACGCCTAAAATTCCAGTAAAAGTATATTCTGACTCAAAATATGTGATTGATGCCATCACGAAAGGCTGGTTAGATTCTTGGATTGTCAAACGGTTCAAGGGAAAGAAAAATCAAGACTTATGGATGCGTTATCATACCTCCTCAAAACCATTTAACATCACTTTTGAGTGGGTTAAGGGACATGCTGGGAATCCTAAAAATGAGCGTTGTGATGTCCTAGCTGTGGAAGCGTCAAAAAAGGAAAATCTTGAAATCGATAAGGTTTACGAGGAAAATGACGAGGACACGCGTTTATTGTGAGTGGATGACTCTAACAAATCCATGCAGGTCTTGTTGTGTGCCACCAAACATGGTGCCTGATAATTTATAGAAGTAAACACCATCTGTACACTTTTCTTGCCCATTATTTGTTCCGTCCCACAAGAAGATACCTGTCTGATCTGTTTGGTTCCACATCACATTACCCCAGCGATTCAATATTACTATATTGAAGTTTTCAAAAGCCTCAAAGGGTAGACTTAAAACATCATTTGCTCCATCTCCATTTGGGGTAAATACGTTGGGAACCCATACAATTGGGTCATTAATATCTATGAGTATTTCATAACTATCGGTACAACCAATGTCATCTATAATTGTTAGTGTAACAGGATACTGACCAGATACTCCGTAAGAAGTTGTTTGGTCTTCGCTAACCGCGCTGAATACATTTATCCCATTTCCAAAGTCCCAAGTCCAACTGACAATAGTCGTATTATCAGCAGTGGATTCGTCAATGAGGTTGATGATATCATTTTGATCTGCTGGGTTAGGTCCTGCTGTAAAAAAAGCGTTCAGCCCATCGTCTCCAACGGTAATTTCGTCGAGAGGAATAATCACCTCACACCCTAAATCATCTGAGATGATTACTTCAGGGTTATAGGTATTGCTTTCCGGGTAATTATAGAAGAAACTTAGTGTATCGCTTAGCACGTTGCCATCTCCAAGATTCCATGAAACGTTACTGACATTAATAGCGTTATTCATATTAAAATTTGCCCCTTGAGTACATTCACCGTCAATTTGGAACCAGTTCGCTGTGGCACTTGGTCCGCCTATCGTTAAATAATCAGTCAGAACGGTATCATCAGTACAGCCATATGCATCGGTTATGGTCAGACTTAAAGAGAAAATCCCCGGTAATGCATAAGTACTACTAGGTTCTTCCAATACAGATTGATTCCCATTACCAAAATTCCATATCCAAGACTGTATGGGTCCATAAGAAAGAGAAGAGTCTTGAAAATCTCCAAATATAGGAGGGCAAACGTATGATCCATCTGCATTTACGGCTGCTCCGGTGAAACTATAATGTGGAATAGCTGTCGGGATCGATACGGTTATTAAATTACTTACGGTGTCCGTACAGCCATTTCCGTCAGTTGCAATTAGACTTAATTCATGTAATATACTGGATGTGTTTTCAGGGATATTCGTTTCATCAAAAATGGTGTTTAAATTTTGATCGGTTGAAAACAGATCATCGTCAATTAGCCATTCATAAGTAATGGGAAAAAGTCCATTTGATGCATTATTTGCGATAATATCACCACCGTTACAGATAACATTTTCTACGGAGAAAAATGCATTTGGTTGGGTGATTGTAATTGGAATAGAAGCCGGAGAAGATTGACAACCAAATTCATCTGTAGCTATAAGCTGTCCGTAGTAAGTTCCAACACCATTAAAGGTATGGCCTACAGGGCCATTATCAGCAACAGTAACAGTGCTTGAGTCATCTGTGAAAGTGAAGTCAAAGGAGCTTAGATCAAGACCATTTAACGAAATTGAATTGTTGCTAAAGTTGACAAGGAAAGGGGAACAGCCAACGGTGTTATCAGGAGATATTACGGCAAATGGATTTGCCAAAACGTTAATGGGTAGCACAGTAGAAGCAGCACAATTAACGCTATTTGTTGCTGTTAGAGTAATGTCGTATGTGCCAGGGATTGAATAAGCATAACTCACTTCAGGACCGTTGTTTATAACATCTCCGTTGCCCATATCGAATGACCAAGATGCCAATGGATGCGGATTTGGCGGTAAATCCCAGGTCAAACTTGCATCAAGCATTTGAAGCGAATCACCTGCGCAAACTGAATCATTAGAAAGGCTAAATATGGGTTCGACAAGTGAAATGTCAATGTTTTTTGTGGTACTATCACTGCATCCAGTTGTAAAGTTGTGAATAACCTGCTCTATCGTGTAGGTTCCATATTCATTATAAGTGTGGCTATTGTTACCCACATTTAAACCGTCAAGTTCAGGTTCGTCCATAACTGTATTTGGTGTACCATCACCCCATTTCCAAATCATTAAAACATCATCAGAAGGAACACCATGCGTCGCATTATCAGATACATTTACAGTTACTGGTAAGGCATTAGGGTTGCAAAATAGCGTGTTATCAGGTTCGAATTCAGATATTGGTGCGAAGATATATATGAGCGAATCAATCTGTAAAGAATCCTTACATCCTCTGTAGTCAACAACCAAAAGCACATCGAAGTAACCTGTGTCAGTCGTGAATTGGTGCATTGGATTGGCTTCCGTAGAGCTACCATCCGTAAAATCCCAGAAGTAAGATATTTCTGAAGAATCAGGGTTGCTAGGATTTGTTTCAATAAAAGAAGTGAATTCAAAGTCCCGCTTTACACAGTTTTCAGTTGTATCAACCGAAAAGTCAACTGATAAAAGCTCTCCCACAGTTATGTGCTCTGACAGGCTGAGGGTTCCGGTACAACCTGAAACTGTCTCAGCAGTAAGTGTAATGTCATAAAGTCCGATGGAGTAAATTTGTTCAGGAGGATTTTCTCCAGAGAAAGAATTCCCATTTCCAAAGTCCCATTCCCAGCTGATAATTGGATTCGCCGGATTGGGTGAGGAGGAGGTATCATTAAAGGCAACAGTCAAAGGGTCGCAACCTCCTGTTGGATCAGCTTCAAAACCTATAAGTAAGTCCTCTACATTTATATATCCCAATTCTGTGAATGCACCCGTACACCCGTTTGCCGTAGTCATGGTTAAGCTCACATTGTAAGAACCAGCTGAATTGTATATTTGGCTCGGAGGGTTTTGGCCACTAAATGTTTCTCCATTTCCGAAAATCCAATTAAAGGTTTCCCCAGCGGGAGAGGTATTTACAAAGTTGATATTGGCTGGAGCACAATCCGTTGTTATATCTGCCAAGAAGGATGGTACAGGTGTCGCTTCTACAACAATTTCACCACTCAAACTTCCTGAGCATCCTGATGTTGTATTATTTGTCGCTAGCTGAATGTTATATGTTCCGGCTCCAGCGAATGTGAAAGATGGATTTTCTTCGTTACTACTCCCTAGTCCTCCAAAGTTCCATTCCCATTGATTAGCTCCTGCCGTGGAGTTGTCTTGAAATTCAACTGCTTCACCGACGCATACGGTTTCGGGAAAAATAAAATCGGCTTGGTAGTTTGATACACTTATGTTTTCAATGACTGTGTCCGCGCAACCGTTATTAATATCAGTTACAATTAAGGATATTTCATAATTACCCACGGTGTTGTAGGTTTGGTCTGGCGGGTTTGGTATGTTGTCCGTATTCCCATTTCCAAAGTCCCATGCATAGCTGTAGTTTATCTCTGTACTACCATTCATTTCAAAGCTCAAGGTTAGCGGAACAGTACAGCCTAATCCCATAGGGTTAAAGTCCGCATTTGGTGAGGGTAAAATAGTGATATAGCTATCCTTGACCTCTGGATCAGCTTCTCCATTGGCATTTGTAACTACTAAAACGACAGTGTAGGTCCCAGGAAGCGCATAGGAATGAAGAACAGATTCCTCCGCAGACGTATTTCCGTCACCAAAGTCCCAGACGAACTCTTGAAGTGGCGATCCTCCATTTGCTGAAGAATTGTTTGTAAAAGATATTGATTCTCCTACGCAAGCCACTAAAGGGCTTGCCGAAAAGTCAGCAAGAGGGGCTTGTGATCTGCCAAAAAAAGCAATTAGCAAACCTATGCAAAGGAGAGTTCTTTTTATAGACATAAGATGTTTAGACAACTAAAGATATGAAATTGACGTATTTTTCGCTCAATAAGACGCATTTCATTTGAATTAATTCAAATTAATATAGAAGAATACCATTTTTTATTAGACTCAAAATCCAAACCATTTCTGTGGGAAATATCACGAATTTGCTCTTCATTCACTTTTCCAAGCCCGAAGTATTTCGAATCTGGATGAGCAAAATACCACCCACTTACGGAAGATGCTGGCATCATTGCTAAGCTATCTGTTAATGAAACACCAATGCTATCAGACACATTAAGTAGCTCAAAAAGTCCTATCTTCTCTGTATGGTCAGGGCAAGCTGGATATCCTGGAGCTGGACGAATACCTGTGTACTTTTCTTTTATTAGCTCGTCGTTAGACAAGTGTTCATTTTCAGCATAAGCCCATATGTTTGTTCGAACTTCATGATGTAGGTACTCGGCAAATGCCTCAGCAAGACGATCGGCAAGTGCTTTGAGTAATATAGAGTTGTAATCGTCATGATCCTCCTCAAATTGGGTAATATATTTTTCAATACCGAGACCACTTGTCACTGCAAATGCACCTATAAAGTCTATAAGATCAGTTGATTTTGGCGCAATAAAATCTGCTAGTGCTAAGTTTGGTTGGCCTTTTGCTTTCCTGGTTTGCTGGCGAAGCGTTCTTTGCGTATATAGTGTTTTTGACCTTTTTATATCTGAATATATTTCAATGTCATCTCCCACTGAATTTGCTGGGAATAATCCGAGAACTCCTTTTGTTTTTATCCAATTTTCCTTTTGGATTTTGTCAAGCATTTCTAGTGCGTCGCTATATAATTGAATAGCTTCCTTTCCGACAACCTCATCTTTTAAAATATTTGGATATCTTCCATGTAGCTCCCAAGTTTGAAAGAATGGTGTCCAATCAATAAAGGGGATTAATTCTGCAATAGATACATTGTCGACGATTCTAATACCTAAATTTTTTGGTTCTTGAATCGTATTAGTATCAAAAGTTAACTTAAGTCCATTGGCTCTGGCTTCTGCTAGAGAAATGAGTTTTTTTGCCTTTAAATGCTTTTCGTGTTGTAAACGCAGTCTGTTGTAATCTACCTTTAGTTCCTCAATAAAAGCATCTTTTTTTTCTCCCAATAAACTTTCGGCCACCGTCACAGATCTAGAAGCATCTAAAACGTGGACTGTCTGTCCTAGGTTATAATGTTTATCAATTTTTACCGCTGTATGCACCTTAGAAGTTGTTGCTCCACCAATGAGTAAAGGTATATTCAGCTTTACTCTCTCTAGTTCCTGAGCAACATGTACCATTTCATCAAGTGAAGGTGTAATCAATCCACTTAGTCCAATGATATCTACATTTTCTTCTTGCGCAACAGCGATAATTTTTTCAGCTGAAACCATAACACCTAAATCGATAATTTCATAATTGTTGCAGCCGAGCACAACTCCTACGATATTTTTCCCAATATCATGAACATCTCCTTTTACTGTTGCCATTAGTATTTTTCCCGATGACTCTACTTTTCCTCCTTTTTCTGCTTCGATGAAAGGAAGTAGGTAGGCTACTGCTTTTTTCATGACGCGTGCCGATTTTACAACTTGAGGAAGAAACATTTTACCGCTACCAAATAGGTCTCCCACAATATTCATTCCGTCCATTAAAGGTCCTTCAATTACTTGAATTGGACGGTCGTACTTGGCTCTACATTCCTCTACATCTTCATCGATAAACTCAACAATACCTTTGACAAGTGAATGAGCTAGGCGGGCCTCAACATTTTGGTTTCGCCATGATAAATCAACTATTTTCTTCTTACCTGATCCTTTTACGGTTTCTGCATATTCCAGGAGCCTCTCGGTTGAATCATCTCTTCTATTGAGCAGAACGTCCTCCACATATTCTAATAAAACAGGGTCGATATCTGTGTAGATTTCTAGCATCGACGGGTTTACAATACCCATACCCATACCATTTTGTATGGCATGGTAGAGAAAAGCTGAATGCATTGCTTCTCTCACTTTATTATTTCCACGAAAGGAAAACGAAACATTGGATACACCACCACTAACGTGCGCCCCTTCTAGATTTTCCGTAATCCATTTTGTTGCGCGAAAAAAATCTAGAGCATTGGTTTTGTGTTCTTCCATTCCTGTAGCAACGGGAAATATATTAGGGTCGAAAATAATATCTTGTTTATTGAAACCGACGACTTGAACAAGAATATCGTAAGACCTTTTACATATCTCTATTCGTCTTTCATATGAATCAGCTTGACCTTGCTCATCGAATGCCATTACGATCACAGCGGCGCCAAAATTTTTAATCGTTTTTGCCTGCTGAATAAATTGTACTTCGCCTTCCTTAAGAGAAATGGAGTTTACGATTCCCTTACCCTGAATACATTTCAGTCCGGCCACTATAATTTCCCACTTTGAGCTATCAATCATTACAGGTACTCTGGCAATATCAGGCTCTGAGGCGATCAGGTTTAAAAAAGTAACCATTGCTTCTTTACCATCTATCATACCTTCATCCATATTGATGTCGATAATTTGTGCCCCACCATTTACTTGCTCTAAAGCAACAGCAACAGCTGACTCGTAGTCTCCTGATTGAATCAGTCTCAGAAAGGCCCGTGAACCTGTTACATTTGTTCGCTCTCCAATATTTACAAAATTGCTTTCTTTTGATACGATGAGTGGTTCTAGGCCTGAAAGTTGAAGTGTAAGTTTTTCCATCTTCAAAACTTTCTTGGTTTATATTGCTGAACCATTTCAGAAATCTCTTTGATGTGTTCGGGAGTTGTTCCACAACAGCCACCAATAATATTAACTAGTCCTTCTTCCAAGAAAACTCTTATTTGTTCGCGCATAATTTCTGGCGACTCCTCGTATTCTCCAAATTCATTTGGTAATCCAGCATTGGGATGTGCGCTAACTGGAAAAGTAGATTTTTTATTGAGAATCTGAAGATAGGGCCGCATCATATTGGCACCTAGAGCACAGTTTAATCCAATGCTCAACAATGGGATATGGGATAAGGAGATTAAAAATGCCTCTGTGGTCTGTCCGGTAAGGGTACGACCACTTTGATCCGTAATGGTTCCAGAAACCATAATCGGAAGTGTTATTTTCTTTTCACTATAAACTTCTTGTATTGCGAAAAGTGCTGCTTTTGCATTCAGCGTGTCAAATACAGTTTCAACCAATAATAAGTCAACTCCACCATCAATCAGTGCATTAACTTGTTCTTTATAGGCTAATTTCAAGGCATCAAATGTGATCGCTCTGTATCCGGGGTCATTTACATCAGGTGAAATTGAAGCTGTTCGGTTTGTGGGTCCTATTGAGCCCGCAACAAAACGCGGCTTATCATTGTATTCATTAGCAACTTCTTTTGCCAGACGTGCACTCTTATAATTTATATCAAATACGGCATGCTCTAAATCGTAATCCGCTTGTGCAATACTTGTTCCTGAGAAGGTGTTGGTTTCCACGATATCTGCTCCCGCATTAAAATAGGCACGGTGAATATCCTTAATGATTTCTGGTCGTGTAATCGACAAAAGGTCATTGTTGCCTTTTAAGGGTTTATGGTGATCCTCAAATGCTCCTTCCCTAAAGTCAAATTCTTCAAATTTGTGCCTTTGAATCATGGTCCCCATGGCGCCATCAAGTACTAAGATCTGATCTTCCAAAAGGGATTTAATATTGATTTTCATATATAAATTTAAGTGAAGAAGGGCGAGGGTGTCACACTAACTTATCTACCGGAAATTATCCGTTGGAATTGGCACCTTATTTCTTAAGAACAGGTTGCCAAGGAGTCAAAGGGCCAATCCCTCATCCTTTCTTCATAAGTTTATAAAAAGAACTTTGGATAAAAGTAATGCAAATAGTTTTTTAACCCAACATTTTACTTAAAAAAAGTCAATGAGAAATTAAGGTTTAAATTCTTGAAGAGTAAAAAAGACCTGAAGGATTAAAGATGTAGTTTTTTAGCTCTAATTGCATGAGTAATGCTTGAATTACAGATGGTTGTAGATTTGATGATTCAAATATTTTGTCAATATGAATTTCATTATGTTTTTTAATGGTTTTTATAATCCCTTCTTCTTCTTGAGAAAGTATTGTGGGTTCGGAACAATTTTGCTCTTCCGTCTTAATTTCCCAATTCATTAAATCAAATAAATCTTCAGGAGAAGTGATCATATGTGCTGCATTTGTTTTAATTAACTGGTTACATCCTCCAAGTCTATTTTTGTCGATGGAATTCGGGAATGCCATTACCTCTCTTGAATAGCTATTTGCCAACTCAGCTGTGATCATTGAACCTCCTTTTATGGGAGATTCGACAACAATAGTTACATCCGCTATACCTGCAATAATTCTATTTCTTTGAGGGAATGAATATTTATTTGGCCTTTGTTCAAAATGAAATTCACTGATTAATGCACCCCGTGAATCGATTATTTCCTTTGCCAAGGATCTGTTTTCTTTGGGGTAAATCATATTTAAGCCATGTCCAAGAACTGCAATGGTAGGCACCTCGTATTTCAGGCAGTATTCATGCACTAAGGTATCAATACCAGAGGCTAGTCCACTTACAACAATAATATCTAAACCTTTGAGGGACGCTATAAGTTGGTCAACGATTTGCTTGCTGCTTGGCGAACATTTTCTTGTGCCGACAACTGATATAATCTTCTTGTTTTCAAAACTTATATCACCGATTATATTTAACTGTATAGGCCCGTCTTTACAATTTTTAAGCTGGTATGGATATGCATTATCATTTAAAACAAAGAACGAATACGATGACTTTTATTGAATTCTATATTATGCCGCGCACTTTTTAGTGCTTTTTCTCTTTTCATTTTTTGTAGTGTGCTGATAGCCAGTCCTGTCTGAACATGTAAATTTGAATAAGTCTCTTCAAAAATTAAATTAAGTCCTCCGGTTCGCTTCAAAAGTATTTTTAATTTACTTTTTTTGAATCCGTGAAGGTAAGCGGCAGCGATTTTATATAGTTCTATTTGATTCTCCAAAATTTTATTAGTTTCGTTATATTAAGATAACAAAATTTTAGATGAGATTTAGCTTTCGATTCCTTCTTTTATTTTCTCTTTGTTTCAGCTTTTTAAATTCTTATTCACAGGTGAGCGGTATCGTAAAAGATGGCAATTCGCGAGAGTTATTAGTGGGTGCAAGAGTTGAGGTAATGGGCGGTGGTGTAAGGACTGCCTGCGACGTAAATGGAGAATTTACCCTCCCTGTTAATCAATTTCCTGCTTGGATAAAGTGTTCAATTGCTGGATACATGTCAGATTCTATTGAAGTTAAAAAATCACAGATAATTTCTTTTGAGCTTTTTGAGCAAGTGCTAGAAATGAGAGCTGTTGTTGTTTCTGCGGGTAGGAGAAACCAAAATATTGAGGATGTTTCTGTGTCCATGGAGATCATTACACCAGAGCTCATAAATAACAAAGGATATTCCAACTTGGAGCAGGTTGTTGACCAAAGTCCGGGGGTTTATGCAATGGATGGTCAGGTGAGTATAAGAGGTGGCGGTGGATTTGCCTATGGCGCGGGAAGTCGAGTGCTGCTTTTATGGAATGGTATACCTATGATGTCTCCTGATGTTGGAGATGCAAAATGGAATGCGATTCCGATGGAGCAAGCTTCACAAATTGAAATTATGAAAGGAGCCTCTTCTGTACTTTATGGAAGTGGGGCCTTGAATGGTGTAATAGCACTCAGTGAAAAAGAGCCTGGTCCGAAAGGTATCTTTAAGGCAAAAATTCAATCAGGAATTTATGACAATCCAAGGCGTAGTTCCATGAAATGGTGGGATAAAAATCCAACCTTTCATTTGGCTGATCTTTATTACGGCAAGTCCAAGAAAAACAGCGGGTTTACAATCGGAGCGAATGCCTATATTGATTCTGGTTTTAGAAAGGAGGAAAATGAGGAGCGCTATCGTTTGAATGGCTCATTTTATTTTAAACCAGAAAAAAAGAAAAACCTTAAAGCAGGCCTTTCATACAATATGCAATACCAGGACATTGGGGTCTTCGTGTTATGGAAAAATGATTCCATGGGTCTAGAGCCTCAGGACAACACAATCGACCGTCAAAAATCAATCAGGTTAAGTGTAGACCCATATCTTAAGTTGTATGACAAGTTTAAAAACAAACATTATTTTAGGTCTCGTTACTATCTAGTTACTACAGGAAATACAAAAAATGTATATGCCAGTTCTTTGGCGGAGATGTATTATTTTGATTATCAATTCCAACGAAATATCAGTGCTGGTAATACCTTGACTGCAGGTTTTTCGAACACCAATAATAGGGTTGTGAGTGGTGTATTTGGAGATCATTTGTCTGAAAATGCGGCTGCATATGCGCAGCTTGAAAGCAAATTCAGGAAAATGGACTTGTCTCTTGGTATGCGCTTGGAGTGTTATAAGATTGATACCTTAGATTTCGATTCGAACATCTATTTTAATTATCTCAACAAGGACGAAGTATTGGACTCTTTGGCAGTTCCTATTTATCCTGTTTTTCGAGCAGGTTGGCATTATGAGCTTGCGCCAAGTTCCCATATTAGGGCTTCCCTAGGACAAGGAATCCGTTTTCCGTCAGTGGCTGAAAGATTTGTTTCCACTTCAGTAGGCGGATTAATCATTTTCAATAATCCCGACCTTAAGCCAGAAAAAGGATGGGCAGCAGAAATAGGCTATAAGCAGATCCTGAAAATGGGGGATTGGAAAGGTTATTTTGATGTTTCGGGATTCCTCAATCAGTATAGCAATATGGTTGAGTTTACTTTCGGTATTTATAACCCAGATACCATTGCCTTATCTACCGATCCTAATGATAATTTAGGCTATATTTTAAATTGGGTCGGTTTTCAGGCACAAAATGCTGAAAGAGCAAGAATTGCAGGTCTGGAATTTTCTTTTAACAGCATGGGTAAAATAGGTAATGTTGAGCTAACCTCTTTGCTCGGATACACCTATATGGATCCTGTGAGCTTAAATCAAGATTCTATTTACCGACAAACTTTTTCAGATACAAGTGTAAACCTTCTTAAGTATCGCTTCAGACATTTAGCAAAGGTTGATATTCAGGCAACATATAAGAAGTTCTTTGTTGGGTTCAGTTGCAGATACAATAGCTATATGCAAAATATTGACGCTGTTTTCGAGGAAGATGTAGACCCTACAGATGCCGAGCTATATATTTTACCGGGATTAGCCGACTACAGAGCTAAATTTAACAAAGGGAGCTTTGTAGTTGATACGAGAATGGGGTATAAAATTAATGATAGCATGAAAATAAATTTCATTGCCAACAACCTTTTAAACGCAGAGTACGTAACAAGACCCGGAGACATACAACCTCCAAGAAGTTTTGTTTTACAGCTTCAGTTTCAATTTTAAAAAAGAAATCATATGCGGAAAGTTTTATTCATTCTTTGCCTGGGTGTAATGCCCTTCTTTTCATTCGGTCAACTAACGGGGGTTGTAACGGATCTAAATTCGGGAGAAGCCATTATAGGCGCTAAGGTTTTCGCTTCTGACGGAAATAAAGCAATTACCAATTTTGATGGTGAATTTACATTAAGGACAACCTCTTTTCCTGTAACCTTGGTCACAAAGATGCTTCAATATAATACCGATTCAACTGTTGTCGATTCACCGGGAAAGGTAAAGATAAAGCTAGGTGAACCTGTTACGGATCTTCAAATGGTTGTTGTTTCTGCGGGCCGCAGAAAACAAGCCATCGAAGAAGTACCGGTATCGATTGAAATTATTAAACCCGAGCTAATCGATAACAAGGGGATTACGAGTCTAGACCAGGCGATAGAACAAACACCTGGAGTCTCTACGTTTGATGGTCAGGTAAGTATTCGCGGAGGAAGTGGCTTTTCTTATGGAGCGGGTAGTCGAGGTTTGCTTTTGTGGAATGGAATGCCGCTATTGTCGGCGTATGCGGGAGATACGCAGTGGAATGCAATACCTATAGAGCAAGCCGCTCAAATTGAGGTAATGAAAGGAGCCTCATCTGTACTTTATGGAAGTGGAGCACTGAATGGTATTATTGCAATTAGGGAGCGTGAACCTGGCACTACGCCAGTGACAAAGCTTAAGGTACAATACGGTATTTATGACAACCCAAGTCGAGCTTCTTTAAAATGGTGGGATACCAATCCAATGACCCAACAGATTGAGTTCTACAGAAGTCAAATGTTCAAGAATGTAGGTTATACCATATCATCGACGCTTTTCCATGATGATGGATACAAAAACGAAGAGTTCGAATATCGAGGACGTGTTAGCGGAACACTTTATTATCGACCGAAAAAATGGAAAAAAGTAAAAGCAGGGATTGGGTATAATTATCAAATTCAAAAAACGGGTAATTTTTTAATTTGGGAAAGTGATTCCTTGGGTTATACGCCACAGGGTGGGATTGATACAAGTGATGCAGCCTCCACATTAACTTATACACTCGGGCATAGATTGTTTATTGATCCTTATCTAAAGGTTATCGATAGGCATAACAATCGGCATACTTTTAAAAACAGAATATATTATGTAAAGAACATAATTCTTGGAAATGAGGATCAGAATAGTATCGGAACTGTGTATAATAATGATTATCAATTTCAAAAATCATATGCCAATGGTTTGACCCTGACCTCTGGAGCCTCAAGTTTGTACAACGCTGTGAATTCATCTCTTTTTGGAGACCATAGCTCATGGAACTCTGCAATTTTTACACAGATCGAGCACCACATGGGTGATTTTGATTTCACTGCTGGTTTACGTCTTGAATATTTCCAAATGGATGGGCAACGCGGAGACAGTGATTTCTTAATCGCTAAAAAAGATTCAGCGGTGCTGCCTTTTTATCCTGTAGCGCGTTCTGGATTTCATTATAAGCTGGCAGAGTATACGCACCTCCGTGCCTCTATTGGTCAAGGTATACGCTACCCTGCAGTAGGTGAACGTTTCATACAAACTAGTGTTGGTGCTTTAAATATTTTTCCGAATGCAGATTTAAGGCCTGAGATTGGTTGGGCCGGAGAAATTGGAATCAAGCAAGGCGTGAAAATTGGTGATTGGAAAGGAATGCTCGATATTTCTGGATTTATTAATGAATACAAGAACATGATTGAATTCACCTTTGGGATTTATAATCCAGAAGATATCATACTGAACACTACTGACCCGGAAGATGTGGGTTATATCTATAAATGGATTGGGTTTAGGGCACAAAATGCCGAGTCGGCAAGAATTACGGGAATTGATTTTTCTTTCAATAGCATGGGTAAAATAGGAGAGTTTGAAATTGTATCCTTAATAGGGTATACCTATATGAATCCGATTAGCCTTAATACAGATGAGGAGTACCAAGCCACTTTTTCAGATACGACAGGGAATATTTTAAAATATAGATTTAATCATTTGGCAAAATTAGATGTAGAGGTGACCTATAAAAAGTATAGTGCAGGAATATCGATGCGATATGGTGGCTTTATGAGAAATATTGACAAGGTTTTTGAGGAGCCTATTGGCGGGACAACCTATATTTTGCCTGGATTAAAAGAATATAGAGAGATATATAATAAAGGAAATTTGGTTTTTGATGCAAGACTTGGTTATAAATTAAATGACACCTATCGATTTGGATTTATGGTTAATAATCTGTTTAACTCTGAATATACAAGTCGTCCAGGAGATATCCAGCCTCCGCGTAATTTTTCTGTTCAAGTTCAAATGAAATTTTAATGCGTGTACTAGCAGTTATTCCTGCCAGATATGAATCTACCAGGTATCCGGGGAAGCCTTTAATTGATTTAGCAGGTAAAACCATGATTCGTCGTGTATATGAAGGAGTTCAAAAGTCCAATTTGATTTCAAAGGTTATTGTCGCGACCGATGATCAACGTATTTTAGATGAGGTAGAGTCATTTGGTGGAGATGCAGCCATGACGGGTGTACATCATGTAAATGGTACCGGTCGATGTGTTGAGTTGGCATCATCTTTAGATTCTTTTGATGTGGTCATTAATGTACAGGGTGATGAACCATTGATTCGTTCTGAACAGCTAGATGCATTAATTCATTCTTTTCAGGATAATGCTGTTGATATTTCCACATTGGCAATTGCAAGTTCTTCTGAGTCTGACTTTTTAAATGAAAATCGGATTAAGGTAGTGATGGATGTAAATAGCGATGCACTTTGTTTTAGTAGGAGCCCCATTCCGAATCAGTCTAAAACTAAAAATCCAGTTGTATTCCATAAGCATATTGGGATTTATGCCTTTCGCAGAGAGATTTTGCTTGAGATCCAAGATATGGAATCATGTGCAATTGAATGTGCAGAGTCACTTGAGCAATTGAGATGGATGTATTATGGAAAGAAAATACGGGTAGTGCTAACCAATGTTGAAACGCCGAATATAGATTCTCCAGAGGATGTCGATAAAGTTCTAAGACTGCTCAAGGCTTAGTGTAGAATGATTCGAATTTCTTTTTAACTTTGAGTTATGGCCTCTTTTGATATAATTCTTTTCGACCTTCTTGTAAAACACAATTGCGTTATTGTTCCTGATTTTGGGGGTTTTGTTTCTAAACGAGTTTCGAGTAAAATTGATTTTGATAAAGGAATCATTGTGCCTCCATCAAAGCATTTGTTATTCAACAAACATTTAACTACCAATGATGGACTTTTCCTTGCCGCATATGCTGATCACAATGGTTTAAGTTATGTTGAAGCTGAGGAAAAGCTCAAGGAAATGGTTCTGAACTTTCAAAAGGAGCTGTCTTCAGGAAAAGCGCTTATGTTTCCAAGAATTGGTATTTTACAACGTTCAACGGATGGTTTTTACGCCTTTTCTCAGGACAAAGAATTTAACCTTTTATCGGATGCCTATGGTTTGACAAAGCTTGAATTTGAGGCTGTAAAAGTGAATAAGGAAGAACCTTCTGTTGAGGATGTACCTGAGGTAGACACAGAAAGGATAACAATAAATCCTAATGTGAAGTCCTTGAGAAGGAAAAAAATCCTGAGATATGCCGCCGCTGCATGTCTTTTGCCGTTGATGATGTATACATTTTGGATTCCTTTCAAGTCAGATTTCTTTACATCCGGTTTGATATCTATACATGATTTTGATCCATTTTACACAAAAGAAGTTGGCTTGTATCAACCTACCGACTCAGGGATTAGTCACGAAAGAGCATCAGAGGATTCGGCCAAAGAGACTGAAAATATTTTGAACGATGACGCTGCCGAAGAGGTTATTGCTATTGAGAATAATGAGGGTGGTGAGTCCGTTGAAACCCAAGAAACAGAAGTTGCAGAAGCTGAGGTGATCCCTCCTGAAAACCTACAAGTTCCTTATTCAAAACAATATATTGTAGGCTGCTTTTCAGTGAAAAAGAATGCAATCAATTTTAAAAATAAAATCGCAGCAGATGGATTTGTACCGCTAATTTTAGAAGGAGGAAAACTGCATAGAGTCTCTATGGGTTTAACTTATTCCAAAGAGGAATATAATCGTTTGCAAGCTAGTGCCTCATCCATGGGTTACAACGGTTGGACCTTAAAACAATAATCTTTTATGAAATTAATTTTTACACTATCCCTGTGTCTAGGCGTCGCCATAGGTACAACCGCTCAAAGCTTTAAAAACACAAAAGAAAGCAATTATAACTTTAAGCAGGTTAAGCGTCTTGCGGCCTCACCTGTCGAAAGTCAAGGCAGAACAGGTACTTGTTGGAGCTTTTCTGCTTTGTCTTTTTTGGAGTCTGAAATTATGCGAGTCAATAAGAGCGATGAGCCAATTGTGCTTTCAGAGATGTTTATCGTAAGAAAGGCATACGAGGAAAAAGCAAAGAAATTCATAAGAATGGATGGTCGAACTAATTTTGGAGAGGGCGGTGCCTTTCATGACATTCCTTACGTTATTAAAAATTTTGGCATTGTTCCTCGGGCAGTATATTCAGGTTTAAAGAAAAAGAAAGATAAATATGATCATGGAGGAATGTTTGATCGTTTGGATTCGATTGTTCAGCAGGCAAAGTCATCGGGGAATGGGATTCAATCGGAGTGGCTCGCTAAATACAATGCAGAACTCGATAATGGCATTGGTGTACTTCCTACAAATTTTAAGTTTAAAGGATCAAGCTACACTCCGCAGACATTTTATAATTCGTTGGGAATCGATATGGATGATTACGTTTCATTAACCTCTTTTACCAACCATGAAATGCATCAAAAATGTATGCTGCAGATCCCAGATAACTGGTTGTGGGATGAGAGTTACAATGTGAAAATAAATGAGTTATTTGAGAGCACATTGCATGCTTTGAAAAGTGGCTACACCGTAGCTTGGGGGGCTGATGTCTCTGAGGAGGGTTTTAGCTTTCGTAATGGTATAGCTATTGTCCCGGCTTCCGATGCTCAGATAAAAATTGAAGGTAAAGACAATAAAAATTTCTCTGATGCCGGTGCTGATAAATATTCCGCGGCTTTTTTGAATCCTGTCCGCGAGGTAGAAGTTACACAAGAAATGCGTCAAAAAGCATACGATGAAAAACAAACCACTGATGACCATGGTATGCATATTATAGGTTTTAATGTAGATCGAAAGGGTCGTTATTTTTTCTTGGTAAAGAACTCTTGGGGAACATCAAATTATCCGGAGGGTTATCTTTATGTATCTGAGGCTTATTTCAAGCTAAAGACAATCAATATATATCTTCATAAAGAAGCTATTCAAGATCAGCTCCGGGCTAAGATTGGAATTTAATTAGCACCTGAAATAAATACTTCGAGCGAAGACTTAGTGTCACAATAACACTTATATAACTCAAAACATTTATATTTGTCCAGTTGTTGCTTAATTTTACCATTCATGCAGAATAAACAAAAAATTGGGATTAACGGATTTGGAAGAATAGGTCGTTACTATACGAGGTTGGCCATTCTTGATCCAGAAATTGAAATAGGCTTGGTGAACGATCTTGCAGATACCCATTCCTTGATGCATCTATTCAAATACGATAGTGTGCATGGCGGTTTTGATATAAGTTTTGAAATTATCGGTAACACAGTGGTTTTCTCGAATGGAAAAAGTATGCGTTTTTCTCAGCAGCGAGAACCTTCGAAAATACCTTGGGCCGAGAATAACGTGACAACTGTTGTAGAATGTACGGGACTATTTTTAACAAAAATACTAGCATCAGGGCACTTAAAGGGCGGAGCTAAGAAAGTTGTGCTTTCTGCTCCAGCAAAAGATGAGGATGTGAGGACTGTGGTTCTTGGTGTGAATGACCAAACACTTTCTGCAGAGGACAATGTTATATCCAATGCCTCGTGCACAACTAATAATGTTGCACCAATTGTAAAGGTTGTAAAATCATTAGTGGATATTGAGCTGTGTTATATCTCTACCATTCATAGTTATACCTCTGACCAAAGGTTACACGATGCTCCACACAAAGACATGCGCAGGGCTAGGGCAGCTGCACATTCAATTATTCCCACTACTACAGGAGCGGCCAAGGCAATTACCAAAATATTTCCTGACCTCGAAGGTAAGATTGATGGGGGGGCAATTAGGGTTCCTGTTTCTAACGGTTCTATGTCTGAAATTACATTTAATGTTGCCGAAACCGTTTCAATGGATAAGCTTAATCAAGCAATGATAGAAAGTGCAAAACGTGATTTAAAGGGAGTTCTGGGTATTATTACCGACCCGATTGTTTCCATTGATATAGTGGGATCTGCTTTAAGTTCTGCTTATGATACCGGACTTTCTAAATCATTCGGTAAGGTTCTAAAAATCATTGCTTGGTACGATAACGAAGCGGGCTATTCTAATCGTTTACTGGAATTGACCAAAAAAGTCCATTAAACAGATAGCTAAGTAATTATACGTACTTCGAAAAAAAAAATACTTAACCTACCATAGGTGATGGTTTCCATTTTTATTCTTTAAAGCTAAAATATTTTCATTGCATGTGTCATATGCATCATATTTGATGTATAAAAAAACAACGCCATATGAACTCTTACAAAATTTTTACAATTCTTTTTTCTTTTTCACTTCTTCTTATCTCCACAAAATCATTTGCAAATAATGATGACGACCCAAAGGATAATTCAAAAGTGAAAGTAATAACGTCTTCTATTAATCAGGGGGACGCTACTGTAAAGTGGTTTGATCAGTCGATTGATTATATAGAAATTGTATCTGATAATAATCAAATCATGCCATCTATTCCAGTTTTAGATGCTGATGCTTTGCATTTGCATGACCTAACGAATGGAGTGTATTTAATTCATTTTAAAGCTAAAGGAAAGGTGCTATATACCAAGGAAATTACAGTGCAAAGGTGATTGAGAATGCGCACTAATGAAAAGGGGAGCTTCGGCTCCCTTTTTTATTTATGAATGGCAGCAACGCCAGGAAGCTCTTTACCTTCGAAATATTCAAGTAAGGCTCCACCACCAGTGCTGACGTGGCTTATTTTTTCTACAACGTTAAATTTCTTTGCGGCAGCAGCACTATCTCCTCCTCCAATCAAACTATAGGCTCCTTTTTCTGTTGCTTTAGCCACGGCTGAGGCAACTGATTTTGTCCCTTCTTCAAAAGGCTTTAGCTCAAATACGCCCATTGGACCATTCCATAAAATCGTCTTTGAGCCCTCAATGATTGCTGAAAATTGATCAGCCGCTAAAGGACCAATGTCTAGGCCCATCCAGTTTTCTGATATCTCGTCACTTTTTGAGGTATCGATTTGTGCATCTGCACTAAATTTATCGGCCACAATAGAGTCTACAGGTAGGTGAATCTCTACACCCAGATCGCCAGCTTTAGATAGAATTTCTTTACAGGTTTCAATACGATCATTCTCACAAAGGGATGCGCCAATTTGGCCGCCAAGCGCTTTTTTAAATGTGTAGGCCATTCCCCCTCCAATAATAATATGGTCGGCTGTTTTCATTAAGTTTTCTACAATCAACACCTTGTCTGACACTTTCGCTCCTCCGACAATAGCTGTGAAGGGCCTTTGTGTTACTTCCATTACTTTTTTGGCACTTTCAATTTCTGATTTCATAAGTAGGCCAGACATTTTGTTTTCACGTGTAAAATATGTCGCTATGTGCGTGGTGCTTGAATGTGCACGGTGCGCCGTTCCAAAAGCGTCATTCACATAACAATCACCTAGATCAGCTAGCTGCTTCGCGAAATTTGCATCACCTAAGGTCTCTTCCTTGTAAAATCTAACATTTTCAAGTAAAAGAATTTCTCCTGGATTTAGTTTTTGTGAAAGTGTTTGCGCTTCTTCACCGATACAGTCTTGTGCAAATAGTACTTTTCTGCTCGTGATTTGTTCTAAATGATTTGTTAAGTGACTGAGGGAAAAACTTTTTTCAGGACCATTTTTTGGTCTTCCAAGGTGAGAAATAATAATAACTGAACCTCCATCAGACAAAATCTTATTTATGGTAGGTAAAGCAGCTTGCATTCTTTTATCATCTATGATTTCAAATGTTTCCTTATCAAGCGGTACATTAAAATCAACACGAATTATGACTTTTCTTCCTTTGAAACGGTACGTATTAAATGAGGCCATGAGGTTTTATTTTGTGCAAAATTACTAAGTAGATTTGAATAAGAAATGAATTATCATAAATTACCTCGCTGATTCTATATTATTTTGTGGATTGAGGATATTGGTTCATAAAGAATTCGCCCCAAAAAGTTTTCAAACTTTATTTTATTTTTTTTGTTCAATACACGATGTAAAGATAATTATAATTATATTTGATTAAAATTACGTCAATAATAAAGATTAAAATATAAACAAATGAAAACATTAACCATCGGTGAGCAAGCTCCGTCTTTCGAAGGAGTTGACCAAAACAATAAAAAGATTTCTTCACGTGATTTTGTAGGAAGTAAATGGGTAGTATATTTTTATCCTAAGGATAATACTCCAGGGTGCACAGCGCAAGCCTGTAGCCTTAAAGATGGATATGATGAGCTCCTTTCCAAGGGAATCAAGGTTCTTGGTGTTAGCGCTGATTCTGTTAAAAGTCACGATAAATTTGCTTCCAAGTTTTCTCTTCCGTTCCCATTACTTTCTGATGAATCGAAAGAGGTTATTAATCTATTCGGGGTTTGGGGTCTAAAGAAATTTATGGGACGAGAATACGAGGGAATTCATAGAATTACTTTTGTGATGAATGAGAACAATGAAATCACTCATGTTGTGCACAAGCCTAAAACAAAAGATCATGCAAATGAAATCTTGAAATTATTAGATTTAAAGTAGAACGTAATTTGTTTACGAACATACAACCCTACTTTTGATTTATTAAATAACTCAGGCCACAAGCCTAAAAAAACAAACGATATGCCAAATAAAGAATTAAACAAAGAAAAATTGAAAGCACTTCAACTTACTATGGAGAAGTTGGATAAAACTTACGGAAAAGGTTCTGTGATGAAATTAGGGGATGCTCCCGTAGAAAAAATTGATGTTATACCAACGGGTTCATTAACGCTGGATTTAGCTTTGGGTGTTCAGGGCTATCCTAAGGGTCGAGTTGTTGAAATTTATGGCCCGGAATCCTCGGGTAAAACAACCCTCGCAATTCATGCAATTGCTGAGGTTCAGAAGCAAGGTGGTATAGCCGCTTTTATAGATGCCGAGCATGCATTTGATCAGTTTTATGCAAAGAGCTTGGGTGTCGATGTGGCAAACCTACTGATTTCTCAGCCTGACAACGGAGAGCAAGCATTGGAAATAGCGGATAACTTAATACGTTCCGGTGCGATTGATTTAATCATCGTTGATTCTGTAGCAGCATTAACACCAAAGGCTGAAATTGAAGGAGAAATGGGTGACTCCCAAATGGGACTGCAGGCAAGACTAATGTCGAAGGCTTTGAGAAAACTAACGAGCTCCATAAATAAGGCTGGATGTTGTTGTATTTTCATCAATCAGCTGAGAGAAAAAATAGGAGTGATGTTTGGAAACCCTGAAACCACAACAGGTGGTAATGCTTTGAAGTTTTATTCTTCAATCCGTTTAGATATTAGAAGATCAACGCAACTCAAAGATGGTGATGAGGTTAAAGGGAACCGTGTAAAAGTAAAAGTGGTTAAAAACAAAGTCGCTCCCCCTTTTAGAAGGGCTGAATTTGATGTGATGTATGGAAAGGGTATTTCTAAAATAGGTGAGATTTTAGACCTAGGAGTAGAATTAAATATTTTGAAGAAAAGTGGTTCTTGGTTTTCTTACGGTGAAACGAGACTTGGTCAAGGAAGAGACTCTATCAAGAATCTATTGTTAGATAACCCAGAACTTACTGAAGAACTGGAGAAAAAAATAAAAGATGCTCTTGCGTCGCCCGAGGTCGCAGCCGAGGTCGCACAAGATTAAGAGCAAATCGTTTGGAGAAACGGCGCTTTGGCGCCGTTTTTTTTTAATCAGAATTTAGTTAAATTTGAAAAAAACGATTTTATGAGAAGAACAAAATTTTATTCAATACTTTCCTTGGTGTTAGTTTTAACATTTTCTGTTGCATGCAAGAAAAAGGGGTGTACTGATTCATCTGCTGCTAATTATAACGAAGAGGCTAAAAAAGATGATGGGTCATGCGTATATTCACCGGTAATTTCTTTAATTGGCGCATCTGACACAACCATAAGCGTAGCTACAACTTGGACTGATCCTTATGCGACGGCTGCCAATATTGATGGTGCAGTAGTTCTAGTTTCTGATGTTAGTGACGTAGACGCTAGCCAAGTTGGTGACTATACCGTAACATATTCAGCTAGTAACAACAATGGAACAACAACGGTCATTAGAAATGTACATGTTGTGATCAATCAAGACACATGGCTTGGTGATTGGAGTGTAAGTGATAATTGTGGAGGCGGAACTGGACTTGCGCTTAATGGCTCACCTAATGTTATTGCCGGTGGAAGTAGTGATCAAATTCTTATCACAGATTTCTTTAGTGGAGTTACTGGTTCTTATGGGACGGCTATCTGTCAAATTGATGGTGAAAATATAACAATAGCTCAGGCATCTGATGGAGCACCTGGAGGTTTTGGAGACATTATTTACGAAGGTTTCGGTTCTATGAACTCGGATGGTGTGAGTTTTACAATCACATTTACTTGGCAGAATACAACGCCTTTGACTGGCGGATCTGGAACTTGTCAAGCTACTTACAGTAAATAAGTCCAACGATACTTAATGTAGAAAGGAGTGAAATACACTCCTTTTTTTATGCCTAAGGTTTGCAAAGATTAATAGAATAACCTACTTTCGCGCCTTAAATTACTATTAATTAGAATTATGGAATCAATTGCAATTTACCTACCAATTATTTTAGCAGTCGTAGGTTTGTTATACATGTTTGTTAAAAAGGCATGGGTTATGAAACAAGATGCTGGTGACGGCAAAATGAAAGAAATATCTGACCACATTTATGAAGGAGCCTTGGCTTTTCTAAAAGCAGAATATAAGCTACTTACCTTTTTCGTAATAGGAGCAAGTCTTGTGCTTGCTGGTGTGGCGTACATGGTCCCAACGACAGGTTATTTGATCATTGTTGCTTTTATCATTGGTGCGATCTTTTCTGCGCTCGCAGGAAATATGGGTATGAAGATTGCCACAAAAACGAATGTAAGAACAACCCAAGCTGCCAAAACAAGTTTGCCTAACGCTTTGAAAGTGTCATTTGGTGGAGGAACAGTTATGGGCTTAGGTGTTGCTGGATTAGCTGTTTTAGGTCTTACAGCATTCTTCATTTTGTTTTTTCATTATGTCATGGGCGGTGTTTGGACCAATACGGCGGATATGACAATTGTCCTCGAAACATTGGCAGGATTTTCCTTAGGTGCAGAGTCAATCGCCTTATTTGCAAGAGTTGGTGGTGGTATCTATACCAAAGCGGCAGATGTAGGAGCTGATTTAGTAGGGAAAGTAGAGGCTGGTATTCCTGAGGATGACCCTCGAAACCCAGCTACTATTGCAGACAACGTAGGTGATAATGTTGGTGATGTTGCAGGAATGGGAGCTGATTTGTTTGGTTCTTATGTTGCAACAGTTCTTGCTGCGATGGTTCTAGGAAACTACGTAATCGAAGATATGGATGGAGTAATCAATGATGCCTTTGGAGGTATTGGACCGATTCTTTTACCAATGGCTATTGCCGGTTTTGGGATTATCATCTCAATTATTGGAACATTGTTGGTTAAAATTTCATCGAACGATGCAAAAGAATCTCAGGTTCAAACAGCCTTGAACATTGGTAACTGGACATCAATTGCTTTGGTTGCAATTTCTTGTTTTGTTCTTGTGAAATGGATGCTTCCTGCTGAAATGCAAATGACATTTTATGGAGAGGGATTACAAACAATTTCCTCTATGAATGTTTTCTATGCTACTTTAGTTGGATTGGTCGTTGGAGCGGCAATTTCATCCTTTACAGAATATTATACTGGTTTAGGTAAAAAACCAATTTTAAAAATAGTTCAGCAATCTTCCACGGGTGCTGGTACGAATATTATTGCAGGATTGGCTACGGGTATGATTTCTACTTTCTCATCTGTACTTTTATTTGCTGCAGCAATTTGGACCTCCTATGCTTTCGCAGGTTTTTATGGTGTTGCTTTGGCTGCATCAGCGATGATGGCGACAACAGCCATGCAGCTTGCAATTGATGCTTTTGGCCCAATTTCAGATAACGCAGGAGGAATTGCTGAAATGAGTGAACAAGATCCTATTGTTCGAGAGAGAACGGATATTTTAGATTCAGTTGGTAACACTACTGCTGCTACGGGTAAAGGTTTTGCAATTGCATCAGCGGCACTTACTTCTTTAGCGTTGTTTGCGGCTTATGTAACTTTCACTGGAATTGATGGAATAAATATTTTTAAAGCACCAGTGCTTGCAATGTTGTTTGTAGGAGGTATGATCCCTGTTGTATTTTCGGCACTTGCCATGAACTCTGTTGGAAAAGCGGCAATGGAAATGGTATATGAGGTCAGACGCCAGTTTAAAGAAATACCTGGTATTATGGAAGGTAAAGGAAAACCGGACTACGCAAAATGTGTAGATATATCTACAAAAGCTTCCCTCAAAGAAATGATGCTTCCTGGAATCCTTACGATTGGTTTTCCAATTGCGATTGTTCTTTTGGGTAAGTTAGTATATCCAGACAACAACTTGATCATTGCTGAGATGTTAGGTGGCTACATGGCTGGTGTTACCGTTTCAGGTGTACTTTGGGCAATTTTCCAAAACAATGCTGGTGGTGCATGGGACAATGCGAAAAAATCTTTTGAGGCTGGTGTTGACATTGATGGTGAGATGACCTATAAAGGATCGGATGCGCACAAAGCAGCAGTCACAGGAGACACTGTTGGTGATCCATTTAAAGACACATCAGGACCGTCTATGAACATTCTGATTAAGCTAACATGTCTTATTGGATTAGTGATTGCACCAATTCTTGGAAGTGGTCACGGTGATGAAAAGGGTTCAAATAACGGAGCGACTACAGAATGTTGCACAGATGAAAAAGAAAAGGAATGTGGCTCAGACAAAGAAAGGGATGCATGTTGTGAAACAGAGGGTGAAGCTCAAAAAAACGTCACGGCATCTGCAAAAATGTGTGACATGTCAGAATGTTCAAAAATGACCAAAGAAGAATGTGCAGCAATGTGTGCAGAAAAAGGATGTAGTGAGGAAGAAACTACAGCCTGTTTATCAAAGTATGATGAAGAAGGAAATTGGAAAGGTTCTTCAGAGGATTAATTCCAATTCAATATAATATGTAAAAGCCCTCGCCGAGGGCTTTTTTTATGCTTGAGAATTTCTTTAATTTTAGATATTAAACTGAATAATTCTGAATAATTCTGATTTCTTTATTGATGTTTATGATGTGGTAAGACTTATTCCTAATGGGAAGGTGACCTCGTATGGAGCGATTGCGAAATATCTAGGATCGAAACAATCTTCTCGAATGGTGGGTTGGGCGATGAATGCCTCACACACGAAAAAGGATGTGCCCGCTCATCGAGTAGTAAATAGAAACGGCATGCTTACCGGGAAAAATCATTTTGACACACCTGATAAGATGAAATCCCTTCTAGAACAAGAAGGAATAGTGATTCATGAGGATAGGGTTGTTGACTTCGAAAGTTTCTTTTGGGATCCTTCAACAGAATTAGAGATACCTTAAAGGATTCTATTAATTTTAGTCCAAATACGTATTATGAAATTTGGAACAAAAGCAATTCATTCAGGAGTAGAACCTGATCCATCAACAGGTGCAATTATGACGCCTATTTTTCAGACCTCTACGTATGTTCAAGAGGATGCGGGTGTTCATAAGGGCTATCAATATTCTAGAACCCAAAATCCAACACGAGATGCACTTCAGAAAAATATAGCCGCGCTTGAAAATGCTAGTTATGGAGCTTGTTTCGGCTCTGGTCTTGCAGCGATTGATTGTGTCATGAAAATGTTGACTCCTGGAGACGAGGTGATTTCAACGAACGACCTTTACGGAGGGTCATATCGACTTTTTAAAACCATTTTCGAGAAGTATGGGATTAAGTTTCATTTTGTAGAGATGAATGACATGGATAAGGTTCGAGAGCTTATCAATCAGCGCACAAAACTCATTTGGGCAGAAACGCCAACAAACCCTATGATTAATATAATTGATATTCGTGGCTTGGTGAAGTTGGCCGATTCCTGTGATGCATGGCTTTGTGTTGACAATACTTTTGCAACCCCTTACCTTCAGAACCCCATAGATTTAGGTGCAGACATTGTAATGCATTCAGTTACGAAATACCTTGGAGGTCATTCTGATGTAATTATGGGCGCCTTAGTTACTTCAAATGAATTGATAGCTAAAGAAATGTATCGCATTCAAAATTCTTCTGGGGCAGTGCCCGGACCAATGGATTGCTTCCTTGTTCTGAGGGGAATTAAAACACTGCATCTGCGTATGCAGCGGCATTGTGAAAATGGTGCTAAAATAGCTCATTTTCTTCAAGCTCATTCTGCGGTAGAGAAAGTATATTGGCCTGGGTTTGAAGCTCACTCAAATCATTTAATCGCAAAACAGCAAATGCGAGATTACGGAGGAATGCTTTCATTTACGCTTGAGGGAAATAAATTACAAGATGCGCAAGCGGTTTTTAGGCATCTTAAATTGTTTTCTCTTGCTGAATCATTGGGAGGAGTCGAATCTTTGATTGGTCATCCAGCGACGATGACCCATTCGTCAATTCCTAAAAAAGATAGGGAAGCCAGCGGAATAGTTGACAGCTTAATTCGTTTAAGTGTAGGAGTTGAGGATGCTGAAGACCTTATTTATGATTTACGACAGGCACTAGAGATTCTCTAATATTTGGAAAAACTGCTCTTTCTTTGCAGGAGATAATGGTACAGAACTTCCATCTTTCATAATAACAGCTCCGCCATCAGCTTTGTCATATCGATTAATATGATCTAGATTAACAAGGTGAGACTGCTGCACTCTGAAAAAGGAATGCCCAGAAAGCAATAAGTCATATTCTTTTAGTGTTTTTGACACCAAAATTCTTTTGCCTGACTCTAAGTAGAATGATGTATAGTTTTTATCTGCCTCGCAACGTATTATTTCCTTTAGCTCAAGAACATATACACTTTCTTGTGTCTTTAATACAAGCTTCTTTTTTTCGCCCCGTTCGATATTATTTGCCAATGCATTGAACTGAACTTCGTTCTTTTTCTTTTGCAGCGTTGTAAGTGCTTTGTCCACCGCATCCTCTAATTCTTCTACATCAATCGGTTTCAATATGTATGCTAAGGCACTGAATTTGATCGCTTGAATTGCATATTCCTGATATGCCGTTATAAATACAATTTCAAATTCTTTGTATTTAACACCTTTAAGAACATCAAAGCCGTTTCCATCAGGCATCTGAATATCCAAGAAAACAAGGTCTGGTTTAATTTTATTAATTGCGCTAATTCCGCTTTCTACGTTTGAGCCGTCAGTATATATATCGAAGTTATGTCCAAAAGAAATAAGGAGTCTCTTTATGAATTCTTTCGTTTTATTTTCATCGTCTATTATGAGTACTTTTTTCATTCAGAATCAAAGTTAAGATTTT
>MDSY01089157.1_pt1 | contig 34770 bp, 42 predicted proteins | sample 811131 | NCBI WGS metagenome assembly MDSY01 (sample SAMN05326643, study PRJNA326480) | marine metagenome | isolation source: seawater | place: Atlantic Ocean: South West | collected 2010 | reverse complement strand
TTTCTCAATGTGGGTGCTTACCAATGCTATCATTTCATTGTATTCCTCTAGGGTGGTTTGCCTAAACTGAGTTTGCCAAACTTGTTCAGTAACTTCGATTTCGTTGCCGTCTTTATCAATATCAGAATAAACTACCTCAACCTGCTTTTTGGTCTTCCAATTTTGGTACCCTGTAAATGAAGGATTGGCAGTTAGAACACTCAGAACAGATGTCATTTTAATTTGGCTGTTTTCGTCAGTAGCTATCAACCATGTGTCAAAATTGCTATCTAACCATTCAACGCCTCCCTGTTCTTTTGCCCAACGGTCAGACGATACTTGGCTTTTCAATCTATGCGACGATGTATCTGTATCAAAATCTACAACGTCCCAAGCTTGATACCACAACTCTACCCTTTGCTCAAAAAAATTTGTTACATATTGTAATGTAGGATTGTACTCTGGCTGAGGATCAACGGTATAAATATAACAATCAAAGTCTGCCAAGACCGTTGCGTTCAAAGGACTTGGAAATGAAACTTGGGGATTGTCTGCTTTTAAGCGAGATTCGGAATACGGTATAGGATTGCCGTCTTGTATTTTTAAAATGTTCATGATGCTACTCCAGGCGACACTCCGTACAGTGTGCTATTAAGTTTCCATATAACCACTATCGTTTCGTTCGTAGTGTCTAAGGTTGGAGCCGATCCTCCAACCCATTCTATATTTAAACTACTATAATCCCAATCGATTAGTCTTCCACTACCATCATCAATTACAAGAGTAACAGACTCCCCCTCATTTAGGCTATCTGTAATATTTACATTACCAGAAAGAACCCATCTCTGCACAGTTCCGTTACCCGCATTCAAAGCGGTGTTGCCTGTAATGGTAGTTGAATTTAATGTTTTCTCCTGTATAGCACCAGCCATGTCTAGGGTGGTGACTACAGGTGTGGTTAGTGTAGGATTGTTTGTAAAACTTAAAACCCCTGCACTAGTTGTTGCTAAAACAGCGTTGTTACTACCAACCGCTGTTGGTAAGGTAAGGGTGTAAGTTGCACCATCAGAATGTGCGGGAGATTGTATTTTTATCCCGTGAGTATTGTAAGAACAGTTTAGTTGTATTGCTCCAGCGGTGCCTGATGTAGTGCCATCACCCATCGCCTCTACGCACCCTGTGCCGTTGGGATTTAGCTTAATATTGCCGTTACTTGTAGAGGTGTTTATTTCTGTCGCCTGAACGTCTAAGTTACCACCAAGTTGCGGGCTACTATCATCCGAAAGATCCTGCATAGCAGAATCGGCCTTAACGCCTTGGGCAGCCGTTGCGTAATCAGATGAGGAAAAAGCTTTTACCTGAGCAAGATTGGTAACTTCGCTGTCCATTAACGCCCCAGCAGCAGTCACTGTGCTTGTATTCGTTACATCTGCACCAGTAGAAATACCGTCCAACTTAGTCTTGTCACCATTTGCAAAAGCTCCCTCACTTGGCTTAAGCTGGTAAGATGATAGATCTTGGTCGCCAGTGTTGGTGCCACTAGTGTTCGATAGCCTACTTATATCAGCGGCTGTAGTAAACCTGTGAGTTGTTGAAGTGTCATCAATATCATCGGCATCTTGTCTGGTGTTCCCCATGTACACCCAAGCCGACCCACTATAACGATAAAAACCTGCATCAAATCCAGTAGTTGCGGCTTCAACCAGTACGACATCACCAGACGAAGGACTACCAGGGAGGCTAGCGTAGTTCGCCACCCCTGGACCAAAGGCAGGCATATTGGTGGTCTTGGTTACAGCCGTATCTACTGTTGAACCCGTGTGTATACTGTTGTATGCCATTATTGTCTCACTCTAAATGTTTGTCCTGATGAATCTACAAATGATTCAGTGCCACCAGCTCCATCGTCCACGAGAAAATTATCGTAGACGGTAACTGCTACTCCACCGATCCTAGCTCCTACGCGACCAAGACGTAAGAACTCAAAAATGTTTTTAAGTCCTACGTTTCTCATTGGACTAGTCTACGAACTGCTCTGCAAAGACAACCGACGTTCCGCCGCTTCCTATAAAGCTAGCTTTTGCTGCTGCATTCCTGCTAAGAACTATTAAGCCCTGCTCTTTTACAAGGAGATGTCCGTTTGCAGAGGTAGCCGCTGCTCCATCAAAACGAACCATTACGTTATTGCTTTGTACGTCTATGATGACATAGTCCGTGTCTTCGTGCAGGGTAGATAAAGACACTGCACTGCCTGTTGTAGCCTCTAACCTTTGAAATTTAGGTGATGCTTTCGGGTTAATATTCCCGACATATAAGTTTGATACTCTTGAGTTCATTATCGTGATTGTTGAGATACGTGTGTTCTAAAGCGTTTGCCTATGGTATTGTTGTTTGCTACTTGTTGTGGGTTATCCATTTCTTCGCCTAAATAGTTTTCAGCAATTTGGTCTTCAAAAGCAGCCTTTTGATGTTGCCCATCCATTCGAAGAAAGTCAGCATATGTGGCATGAGCCATATAGTAAAAAAATTCTTGTGGCACCTCTTTGGTCCCGGCGGTCCCATCGGTATCCAGGGTGGTCAAAGGATTGCCATCATCGTTTGTAGTGATTCGCTTTTTGTATGTCACAAAGACCTGAGAATCGTCCGTACTAATTATGTTGAAAATATGCGCACCATCACTTTGAACATTAAATTCGTATTCCGCAGAAGATTGGTTAAGAAATGGCTGCTCGCGGAAAATCCTGATAAACTCACCAATGTCACTGAGATCTCTCACTCTGGGAGCATTTGCCTTGGCTGACGTGGATGTGCCGATCGACCATCCTGTTTCTGGTATTTGTGTTGTTGTGTCTGTCGTAAGAGAATAGTACGCTGTTTCTGTAGCGTTTGGAAAGCCCTCGATAATTATCCAAGCGGCACCGCTTCTTATTAAACTAAATGCGGCAGTTTTAACCTTGCCTGTCCCGGTAGGCACCCCACTTGCGGTGAAGATGGTACCAGGATCGTTGCTAGAAGAACCAACAGATGTAAAATCGGATGTGCCAGCATATTCAATTTGGTATGCTGTACCGCTCTCTATCGCGGTGGCAGATATATCGATGGTGTCGTAATGCGTGTACGCCGACTGGCCGTTCTCTGTGCCATTTAGCTCATACAATCCATTTACTCCATCGGTCCCGGCCCCAAACACATAATACCCGTCCTGGGTAAATGGACATATTTGGTTTTCGATGCTTCTTGGTTCGGCAGAAATAAGATATCTGACCCAATAGGGTGTTCGGTTGTATGCTTCGTACATCCGCCTGTTTGCCAAAGCCAGCAAATGGGTGTTTTCGGCAGAGGTAAAATCAGATGTACCCGCTAGGGCGGATATCAAGTCATACAAGTCTTTATTGTCCTTAAGTAGCATCAGGCTCTATTAGGTGAGAGATCTGGATGTTTCTTATTAAGATATTTCAAGAATGATTTAGAATGCACGGTTTCGTGACCGTAATTATTCACCATACGAAAAAATTCTCTACCTGGAATCACTGCTACAGGTTTACCCAAAACCGGATGGGTACTTCCCTTAAGTTCGCTAGATTCTTTTCGGGCTATATCCGTTCGGGCTTTTTCGGTTTCCCTTTCCAGCCTAAAACCCGTTTTGATCTCACGCATAAACGCTCGATTGACTTCGCCATCAGAATATTTTGGAACAGCGGTAATAATGTTCATTAGATAGAGCTTTTAAAAAACAAACAACCTCGGAGAAACTTATTTAGTCTCTTTGCTAAAAAATAAAATTTAAGTTTTTTACCGTTAGACAAGCCTTGCGGCTCGTATCGGTCACAGTAGGATCGGATATCACATCCCAATCCCTGACATCTAATAAATTTCATAGATTACTTCTTAGAAGCTTTTTTTGTTTTTCTTGCAGCTTTTTTCGCTGCCTTAAATGCTTCTTGAGCTCTGCGAATATCAACCTTTCGAGAGTGCTGCTCTCGCCGAGCATCAGACCGCAGACCTGGGCTTGTCAATTCTCCAATAGGATATGCTTTTTTCATATCCTTATAAAAACCTCTTTCGCGTTTTATCTTTAATTTTTGCTCAAGCAAATCAGAAGATAACTTTTTTTTCTTTGACTTAGTCTTTCCCCCTGCATTACCGACACTGGTTCCAATTTTTATAATTTTTCTTCCAAATGCGTTTGATGAGTCCATGTTTTTAAAATGTAAAAATTAAAAAAAGGGAGGCCAGAACTGGCCTGACCTCCCATAGTTAATTAGTTAGAAAGACAACTAAGCTCCAAAAGCTGCACCAGCGGTTGGATAGTATTCTAAAAGAACACGAATCTTACCACCATTAGCAAGAGCCTCATCTGTTTCACCTGAAGCGGTGAATGTGATGTCTAAGTTATCTATTGCCGGAGCGAGGTACACATCATCACCAGTGTTGGTGAGAATTGTTCCCGCAGCCACCGGAGTTTGATCTTCGGCTAGCTCTGCGGATGCAATCAGACCATCCGTATCACCATCGTCTCCCATAATAACGGTATAACCCGTATAAGTGGTTCCAGACGTTGATTTTTTTGGAACAATCTCATCGACGATGATTGAAGCCTTACCAATTTTTCCAGCAAGCTGAGAGCTTGCTAGAGTTACATTGATAACACCACCTGTGGGAACATCGTTTTTAATATCGATGCTGCCTTCATGGGTGTATCCCGCAGCGAGGGTTTCTATGTTGCGAACGTTTTTTAATTCCATTGCAGTTGCCTCCTTATGCGATTGCGGTTACTTTACCATGCGCGCCGGGATGGTACATTGCCAGCGTAAGCGCGCAATCTACAAATCCACGTTCTCCACCTCCGAGATTCGGAAGGCGTGTGCTACCCATGGGGATTAGCTCGCCAATACCGGCATACTCAGGATTGACAAAAAAGCCAGTGTCCTTGAGTGATGTGTCAGGCGCACAATCAGGGTTCATGTTGATGATAGAAACAACACCGTGATCAGACTGATAAAGCTCCACTGAGAGCTTAATCTGAGCCGACTCACCGTTATAGTTGACGGTGCGAACACCTTGGTTGGAAGTGCTGTTATCTACTCCCAAACGAGCAAAGTCACTAATCTTACGGCGAAGAGCAGTGTCTGCTATGAGCGTCAAGGAGTTGGTTGTTCCACTAACACGGTAAATGGAAGTGATGATGTTATTCATCACGGTTTCCGTAAAGTCACCAGTTGAGTGAATGCTGTCAGCAGGGGTGCGATAGTCAGCAGGAACGTCGGACGGTCCACTGGAATCAATCCAGTCTCCCAATCCGCGAAGACCGTAAACTGAACCAGCTCCGTTTTCCGTGGATTTGTCGTTGTCCGAAAGCAGCGTAAATTCAATATCACGCTTGATTTCCCTGACTGCTTTAGCCTCAGCCTGAGCAATTTTTGCAGGTCCAACGGAGTCAACAGCCTCTTGAAGATCGCTAACCATAAAGTCGCGGCGGAACTTCTGAGTGTTGTTGTTGAGTTTTGCACGACCACTGAACTGATCAGTGAAAGTGCTGACATCGGCGCCTTCAGCCACACCCACTTTAGTGGGGGCCGAAAGAGAGTCTACTGTCCATTCATGAATGGTGGCAGTGGCTCGAACTTTGGGTAATGAACTCAGGACCGGAGTTTCCTCGGGGGCCAAAATCGTTAGCACATCGCTAAGATCTTCCCTATTAGAAGCAGCGGAACCTGGACTAGTTGTATCGAATGTATTTGATAGTGCCATTTTATATGTTCAGGTTAAACAAGACCGCGTGACCAGCGGGCTTCTCGGAGTTTCTGGAAGTCGTCTTTGTTGCCAGATTCCCTAAACCTTGATTTGAGATCTTTAAGTGCTTTGGATGAATTATCCTCAGACTTATCGGACTTGGCTCCAGCCGGAGACGGACTTTTGGGCGGAGATGGCTTGAATGCATCTTGTGCATTTGTAGATGGCTTAGACTTGCCTCCATACATGCTATTGACCGAATGGGCCAATAAATATGGCAACTGCCAGCTCAAATCAGGATTTTGCTCATATGCCTTCTGGAGTGCGGGTTGGCTGGCAAGCTGTACAAACTGCTTAGTTTGATCGCTTTCTTTGTCGCCGAGCCACTTGAACTCTTTCATGGCCTTCTGACCATACTCCTTGCGTAGCTTAGTTGCGTCCTCCACTTTCTTTACCTTCCGAAACTGATCCGGTAGGTATTTGTCACGAGACTTCCTGGCTTGTTTCAGCGCTTCACGGACCTGCGTTTTCGTCATTGATTGTCCGTTTGACTCTGTGACCTCTTCATCCGGGCCATAGTCAGCAGACTCAAATAAAACATCCTCCGCCCATTCAATCACATCATTGATTTCCTTGGCTTTGTTTTGGATGTCTTGGACGCTTTTCAGATCGTCGTAAGGATTGTTCTCGATTTCAGAAGTGGCCGAAAGCACCTGCTCTTGCTGGTTCTTTAAGCTATCCTCAAGATCTCTCGCTTTCTCTTCGGCGGCTTTCGCCCTTGCGGTAAGTTGACCAAATCGATCAACGGCCCGACTGGACAATGCCTCGGAGAGTTGTTTTATTTCCGCCTCGGATAAATTATCCAAGTCGATATTTGAAAGAACATCTGTTTGACCTTGGACTTCTTCTTCCTCCTGGGGCGGGGCCTCAGCCTCAACCTCTTCGGAAATAGAAGGCTCCTCGGCCTCCGGTTCAGGTGCAGGAGGAGCAGCTTGCTCTTCCATTTGCCTGGCACGTCTCATTTGAAAATCAGACGTAGATATATTAGTATTTTCCGCTGTATTTTGAGAGGCATCAGCGATCGCCTCGACTACTTCACTCATAATTGCTGTTCCGCTTATTAACGCCAGCGATGGCGAACCGTGATTATATCACGCGAAACAGCTCATTCCACATGGCCCTGCCACTTTTTTAGCAGGTCTTCATAATTTGCATCCTGTAGGATGTCGTCGTATGCAGATATTTCACCCGATATCTGCATCACTTCATTGGTCGATGCTCCCCGGAGCCTTGCTATAGAAGCCTCTCGCCTTTGCCTCACCGTATTCACAAATCGAGCAAAATGCTCATATTTGGACAAAAAGGCTATGTCGCTCTCAGGGCTTATCACTGTTGCATCTGTTGGGTCTGCATCTGACCCATCTGGGCTGGTGCTGTACCAATACGCCCTATTTGGGCGTTCTGAGCTTGCTGCATAGCGAACTGATACTGGCCAGCATATTTCTGAAGACGAGCCGCAAAGGCTTCATCTTGTTGTAAACGCTCTTGCACATCCGGCTGTTGAGTATATTGCTGAATGATTTGAAGAGCCGCTTGAGAGCCATTCGGCCTTGCTGGTACTTCGATTCCTGCATAAATTTTGGATAGGTCATCGGTAATATCTTTTAACATTTGGTCTTGTGCCGCTTCGACTGGCCTCATCACTCCATCTGCCAATATGGGATCGATGGAGGAAGCTATCGCAGATAGGAGCTTATCCATATCTATGCGTCCATTGCGGTCCATCTGGACCAGAGAAAGTAGTTGATTTAGTTTGGCTTCCTGCTTTTCGCCACCTGAATTGAGAACATCAAAGCTAATTGTTACATCAAAGTTTTCATCAGGGTTGCCCTTAGTAAACATCTGGGGATCGGGTACTCCGGTAACATTGAAAAATATCCTATCCTGTCCAAATCGTTGGAAGTTGCGGTAGCATAACGCTATCACTTCGGCCATATGTTGCAAATATTTGTCTACCAGAAACTGACGCCGGATGCCAGATAGAGGAGATTGCTCATCAAGCCCTACCATGCGATCGGCTTGTTCCTGTAAACTATTCTCCATCTCGACGGATCCAGGATTGAAGCCTGGTCCTTCCATAAACCTGATCTCTCCAGCCCTGACCTCCGGAATAAAACGACCCGGCCCGATCTCCTCGGGTTTACGCCCCTTCGGGTGTGTAACGGCGGGCAGGGTGGATAGGCTATTGCTGTCAATGCGGCTATCGCGTTCCACCTTCACTTGGCTCTGTATCCCCCGCAGAAGCGATGGAACAGTCATGGTGTCATACAAACGCTTGGTGTCCTCGCTAAAACGAGTAACCACCACAGGGTAGTCCTCATACCCATTGAGCAACTCGAATTTGGCATACCCCTGTATGCCAAGTCCGTCATCGCCCGAAAATGATTCGTGGAACACGGTCTCGTAGATCCCTTCAGACCCGTCGGCCTCATCGATCAGTCTCTGGTATCCATGTATTATTTCTACTAGTTCCTCGGCCTCGTAAGCATCGTCAGTCATTGATATGCTACGCCTTCCCTCCTGTTCCCTCTCCAAGGAGTTTATGTTTACTCCAGAGTAGTTAGAGATGACGTGTTCCACGAAATTTTCATCCCACCCATCAGTGATCACTTTGTTCTGCAACTCTTGTGCAGTGTAGTAGGTACGCCAAAAGCAGTATGGTGCACGCTGGGGATCTGTCACATATGCAGGGAAAATAAAATCGCCATCAGGGGCCAGTGTCTTTACTTCGGGAGCGTTGATCTGCCGCCTCACCGTAGGCACTTCGGCCATACCAAACTCCCTCAAGTCCTTCAGGGCTTTCCGGGCATTTTGCTTTGTCACCTTAATTACGGCCTGCATTTGAACAACCACCTCATCATCTTGGGTGCCATCCAATATCATTTGGGCCAGGTTGGGGTCGGCAGCGGCGATACGCTGCATATCAAACTTCTGTTTGAAAGTGCGATCTTCCATAAGCCACCCGCAGTAGGTGATCATTACCCCACGCTCTAGGAAGTAGTTAGCGGCTAACTCCGCCTCACGCTTGAAGCGTGGAATATAGCCAGAGGTAGTCATCCACTTCAGGAAGTTGCTCACCACCTTCGACCTCGGGACATCGGCCACCTCTACAGGAAAAGCCTGGATGTTTGCTCGGTTCAGGGCGGACATAAACAAAGAGACTAACCGAGTGACACGTTCATCGATGACATGACTTTCCAGGTCGGAAGCACCATCCCACGGGAAAGCATCGGCACCATGCTTACGCAAGTCGCGGCTCTTCCCGGGCCACCAGTTGCGGCGATCGTCGTAGGACGTGCGGCACAAGTCGTAATAGCTTTCCAATTCGGTGTCGGTGGTTTGGTATGCCTGACGCAAAGCCTCTATGTCCGGCTCCTTGCCAACATATGTAATGGCTTTGGAATAGTCTGTTTCCATGTTAAATGTGTTTCGCTTTTTTGCAGACCCGCTCTACGACGACCTGGGCGTAGTTCTTGTTTACGCCTATTCTATCACAGAAATCGGCTGGATCCATAACGGCGTTCCAATTTCCCGTCGCGAACGCCCGCCATACCTCCCAACCAAGTAGTCGATCGATTTGTTCCAACTGCCATCGGCGGGACAATACCAATGTATCAAGCTGCTGCTCTTCTGTACCTGTAAGACGTGCCACTGACATCCTGTATAGCTTCTATCAATATTTGCTTCCCCACTAGTTTCTTTGCCAATTTCTTGGGAACCAAGACCGGAACCTTCATGCCTGCCTCACGGATGTACACATATACATACTTCTTGTTGGGGGCCACCTTTATTACCTGTCCCTTATAGTGGGCTGGAGTGGCTTCAGGAACATCAATGGCTTCCGTTAATATCTCCTGACCCTCTTCACTAATCCAGGTGTTTTTGCCCACACCAGTGATCATATCTTCGGACAACTTCTCCTTGGCCAAAGCCAATATCTCATCCCATCCATAATGGCCTTGTTGGGCTAATTCGCTTAGTCTTATCTTCATTTAATATCCTCCCATAGCTCGGCGAGTCACTGCTAAATCGCGAGCGGTTACATGGACTGGACCTTCCCCAGCATTTGCCATTCGCAAATAACGTATGGCATCGAAGAAGTCCTTAAGGGGTTCGTCCATTTTCCCCTTTGAGTTGTAGTTGATGAGGCTATCGATTAGGTTGCGGCAGCTCTCGTGAATGTAGCACCTCGGGCGATTGGCCGAATCAATCGGCTCATTCGGGTTGTAATTGAACCACTCATCCAATGCAGATAAGCCCACCTCCTCCATCCGGCCATCGGATGGAACGAATATAAATCCATGCTCCTCAAAGGACATGAAGAGGTCCTCATTATTCTCGTTCTCCTTGGCAAAGAACCTGGAATCACCTATCCTCTCGAACACTTCCACACCCAGCTCATCCTCCACCTCATCGAACAAGTCGCAATAGCCCTGGACACTCAGCCCTATCTTCTTGGAGGCAGGACCATACCTCCACTTCGGGTCCCCGAAATCGGCCCACTCGCCATATGTATCCCAATCAGGCCACTCCCGGCAAATGTACACATTGTCCCGATCATCAACTGCAGCCCATATCGAGACATAGTTTCTGGCACCCGCCGGGTCCACCACCTGATAAATGGTATATCTCGCCTTATTGGAGACGTCGGGAAACCTCATTCCATACTTGTTCTCCTTCTCATCGCTCAACACATTCACCTCGGTGTTGAAGAGAGGAAGGAGGGAAGTCATGCTTTTCACCGGGACCCCATAAGCACGAACCAAGATTTCTTCGTCGGGTCTACCCCTCAAATCCTTCGCTATACGCTCATACCCCCCGAAGGGGTTTTCGTCGGAATGCAAATAGACTACAGAAGCATCCCTAGATGGGCTGTATTGCCGCACAGGGACTTCTCGGCCCTTGATTAGGGCTGCACCCCTAGTTTCCAATGTTTCTACATTCTTGAGGTAATCAGAAATGAAAGGCGTGTAGCCATCTATAGGGGTAAACCCTACACCCATTACAGCATCTCGGGTGGCTAGACGAAATCTGAGAGTGTTGACTAGCGTAGCGTCACCCAAATATTCATCCAACCATGCACCAATATTGATACCCACCGGGTCCGGAAATCCATATTCGAAGCCCTCAAGGATGGTTTGGTTGTTGCTAAACTGAGTGTAAGTCTTGAAATCTACCCTGGTTCGGGTGTCTGGAAAGATGAAACTCTTGCCCGTAAATCCGTTTTGCATGGAGAAGTTGATGTAGCCATCCATGCTTTTGGTTTTCTTCTTCATCTCCCGGGGCATCATCTCCCATATGGCAGCTTGCTGCACCTTGATGGAGGTGTCTTCATTCTGGCTAAAGCATACCACATGGCCATCCTTACTCTCCGTTACGGACTCCATAACTATCTTTGCAAAACCAGTGGTCTTGCCAGACCTATTCCCCCCGAGGGCCAAGCACTCATTATAGCTTTGCAAACCATCGCGAACGCGTTCCCAACCAGGCAGGTCAAACCCATATCGTATGGGGTCGCTAACACTGGCCTCTATACGCCCCTCATGGGCCTTATGAAGTTGTTTGAGGAGTGGGAGATTGTGATCGTATAGCCAAACTATCTCCTCCGCCGTAGGGGCCTCTAGGAAGGGATGCTCTGTAAAGCTAATCATCTAGCCAGTCAATTTCTTTCAGCTCCTGTTGAGACTTCTTCGTAACAAGGGCTAACAGCACCGCCAGGTTTTCTTGGTAGTTTTCGACATCAGTTTTGTTGAAGATGTCATATTCAAAACCATGTTCTGTGATAGACGCCACCATCACTGTCTCCCAACCAGGGACAATGGTATCCAGAGACTTCTGGACGAGTTGGGCGTTTTTGTTCATATTACTCAATGATCTTCCTTATTCCGTGCCTAATTGGCGGTGCCACAAATGATTGTTTTTCTATGGTGGAGGAAGTGGGATTTGCACCCACGTCCGAAAGCATCGCTGCTTTCGTCGAATCTATGTTTCCCCCGAAAATGCGTTCCCATCCACGATCGTATGCGTCCCGATCGGTGGTTCTGTCCCTGTCACCCTTCCCGCTCATCTACTGTCTCCGCAGGTATAGCCTCATTGGCCATCTGGTTACGTGCTTGTTCCATTAGCTTTTTATAGTCATCGTCTGTCCACACCTTCTCTTCGCGGCTAATACTAGTTGCCTCCCCCCGGGCCAGCATGGCTTCCCGGCTGCTATTGGCCTTGGCGATGGAAATGTCCTTGATGTCCTTGAAGGTGGGCTTTAGCTCACCACTATCCATGCCTTCACGCACACTTTCAATCATATCCTCCTCCAGGCTAGTGATATTGAGGTAGGAGTAGGAGGCTAGCTTGCCCCCGAGTTCACGCCACTTGCCTAACTGGTCTGCATAGGTGGTAATAATGCGTATCACCGTGGACCGATCGTAGCCATATTTCTTACATAAACAGGTCTGGGACTTGCCTTGGGCATGGAGGAAAAGGATGCGAGCGGCCTTCTCCGGGTTGTACCGCTCAAGCAGTTTAGCGTGTGGGGGAGCGGCAGCCTCAGCTCGACGTAGTTCGTCTTCAATGGATGCTAGTAACTCGTGCTTTATTGCTGCCTTATCGTCCCCCACAATGGGAGAGTACTAAATTGGAGCCATGAAGTCAACAATTTTTTGAGGGGCAGTTTATGAGTAGTAGCAGGAGTGTGAGCGCAGCGAGCACTCCCCCCCCCTTGTTGTGAGCGTAGCGAGCTGCTATGATTGCCGCGTAGCGGAAGATGGTATCGCGAAGCGATCTAGCCGCGAAGACGGCGGCGCTGCGAGCGTAGCGAGTTGCTATTATTAGCCGCGAAGCGGGTACCCGACGCGGCGAGCGAAGCGAAGACACGCGGCGGGCCGTTCGGAAGCGGACACGCGGAAGCCGAAAGCGGTCGCGCGTGGGTGGCGCTTTCGCTTCCGGCTGGGGGATGGATTTTGGCGTGGCTAGTATCCCATGAGAAGGAGGATTAGGATCAGGATCGGCGCCAACAATAGGCAAATCCCGACGATCAGGGCGGCTTCGGTTTGCTCTTCGGGATCCCTCATTTCCACGCCTCCCGGATAGCGGTCCAAACAATTGCTTGCAACTCGAACCCGGCTAGGCCTTCACGCTCGGCGGCCTCTAGGTGTAGCCGCTCAAGGCGGCGATACTGGACTTCCGTCGGCGACTCCTGGCAAGCGGGCGGGGCTGGCAGTCGGGCAAGCTCTCCCGGCGGGACCAGGGCCGATCGCATCGCCCAGCAATCGATGGTAACCCGGGCCGGGTCCAATCGGCTGATGTTGAGGGCGAACGCGTGGCTTTTCGGGGCGGAGTCGCTGATCGGCTCGCCATGAAGGGCGGCCCAGGCCTTCCGGCGGTTGGCGTGAGGCGTGCAGACCGTCACGCTCTCCTCCGGTTCTCCGGCGGCCCAAGCGGCCGCTAGGTTCTGGGCATCTTCGATGTTACGCTCCCAACGGTTACGCGGGGAGAGGGCGGCGATGACGTTGGCGGCTGCGTGGCGGCTAATCCCTACTCGGGCCGCGATTGCGGCCGCTATCAGCTGGGCGGCCGGATACCATGCCAGGCCGTCGGCCCATTGGCGGTCGGTGGCTACTCGGAGCCAGGCGCGAAGCCGGGCCGTGATAGCCCGGTCGCTAGTTTCGGCTAGGCGTCTCATTTTTCAACCTCCGGGCTCCAAAGGGCGAACGATTGGCTGTGGGCGTTCAGATAGGCGCCGTCGCTTTTGGTCAAGCGGGCGTTGTATTGATCGGCCCGGAAGCTGTCCATCTTGTAAGGGTTGTATCTTACGGGGGCCGCATAGGCTGCGGTCGTGGTCGGGACCAGGTATCCAACGGCGAATGCATGGACATTTTTCTTACCGTCACGAATCACCCGGCGGCGGCCGGGTTGACTAACCGTCCAGGCGACATCCTCAAGAACGACGCTGTCGGCGTGGGCTTTTACGATTCCGCCCTGCTGGATGGAGTAGCAGTCGCGGGTCAGGTTCCGATAAACCCGGACAGGCCGGGTGAGGTCCAGTAGGTACCGGGCCGGATTTGCTCCCTTGGGGAGCCGCAACGATAGGTTGCGGGTCTTGTATACCGCTCGGGGCGGTTGCGGCCGGAACAGAGCGGCGGCCGCGTTTATCAATGTGTTTGTCATCGTCCAAAATGTTGACAGATCCGGGCCGGATCGCGAGAAAAATTGACCTTTTTTGTAGGCAAATTTTGCCCATGGGAAATTTTTACCTATGGGAATTTTTTGCCGGTAGGCAATTTTTGCCTAGCCAGATTTGGTCCGAAGGACCAGCAGCCATCCGGTGGGGCCGCTAGGGGAGTGTGCCTTACTGTAAAACAAAAAACTAGATGGAACGCATTTGACATGTAGGGGAGTGTGCTTAGTGTGGTGGGGATGACTAACAATAGCAATATAAAGAAACACCGCCTTAGCGGCGGTTTTAACCCTCGGGCGTATCGGTTTGTCGAGTCATTCGACAATAGGAGCCTTTATTTCGGGGAGCCAGTGGATCCAATGCCAATCGACCTTCAGGTTGCCGTCGAATCGAACGGGTACAGCCTAAACCATTGCACCCATTGTGGTGCTGCTCTGAAATCTGGAGGCATTTATCAGCATGATAGCGGCGAGCATGTCATTATTGGAACTACTTGTTCCGGCAGGCTAGACTTTGAGAGTGCTGGCGAGATACGAGCGGCCCACAAGGCCAATAGGATATACCTGGCTGGCCTTCGAAAGGCCATGCGTCGTTCGTGGCGGTGGAAGCCCGTGGTGCGTTTCCTGGAGGCTGCTCGTGATAATCAGGATCTCGGCAGTTGGGAGCGTTCCATTGCGGAGGATATGCTCCGCAAGCTGTCACAGTATTTCAGCTTGAGTCGGAAGCAGATTGCTTTCGTCCATCGGATAGTCCGGGAGTATCCCGAGAAGGAAGCGAAACGGAAAGCCCGCGAAGAGGCGGACGCTGCCAGGAAGGCCATGGCTCCCGATTGGGAGAGCGGTCGTTACCCCATCGAGGGTACCATCCTCAATCTCAAGGATGTCGAGTCTGATTGGGGATGGTCCATCAAATGCCTCATACAGCTCGAGGATGGCCGGAGATGTTGGGGGAGTGTGCCATCCTCTCTTGACGTGGACCAGGGCGATGCTATAGCTATCACAGCTACATTTAGCCCATCTCGCGACGACAGCTCGTTCGCATTTTTCAAAAGACCAACAGCTACGAAGGGAGCAGCATGATTGACGAATATATAGACGATTTTGGAGGTGAATGGTTGTTCAAGTACGAGCCATGGGATAATGAAGTGGAGATTACGGATGTTTACTTGCACGGCGAGCAAGTGATCGCAGATGCACTATCCAGTGAGTGGATCAAAAAACAGGAGCATCGTATAGCATGCGTGGTGTTTGGGTGCCAAGCTCACTCCTGAAAGGGACCCTCGGTCCTGCGGAAGCCCTACTCGCCGGGTACATCGGCGGGTGGCCGGATGGCTGTTTCGCGTCCAATTTGCGTATCGCCGAGGATATCGGTCTGTCCGAGCATTACATTCAGGAGTTGATTGGGAGACTGGTAAAGCGGGGCGTCATCCAGAAAATGGGACGCAACCAAACCAGGAAAATGCGGCTATCTAAGAGATATTTGCTTGATGCTATAACCAAAGGCGAATAAGGTTATAGCACAACATATATCATATTAACATATAACTAATAATAACTAATAATATGACTAACAGTAAGAATAATGATAATGGTTTAGCGTCAGAGGTGTCTGACGCTTTCGGCTCCGCCGTTCAACCCGCCCTCGGCGGAACATTCAAAATCAAGCCTCCATCCTATCATCACCAGGGTGTCGAGATGCCTGGCGACTCAGGGTATACCCCTAGTCAGATGGAACGCCTCTATATGGAGGAGATCGAAATGCTGGACAACGGTCCAACCCCTGAGCAAATAGATGAGTTGTTCCACGCATTAGAGAGGAGTTTCAAGTGAGCGAGTTTGTGGACGCAAAATTGTCCGACCTCTACATCCGCAACGCCGTCATGGTGGGCATCGGAATGTTTGAGGAATCTATCAACCACGTCGAAGTGGAGGGTATGTCTGAGGGTGCCATGGATTTCACTGTCAAGTTGGTGAGTCCAATACTGGTTGATCTACGAAAGGCATGTCTCCAGTCCATGGCCGAAAATGAGGAAGATCTCATTGCTCACGTTAAGGAAAACACCGAAAAGGGATTGAAGGAGGGCTGGGAGAATGATTAGTCACAAAAACAGATGGTGTTTCGGTTGGATCTTTGATAGCAGCGAAGGTGTCAAAACGATCCCTTATAGGAACCAAGGATCCCTGATAGAAACTACGGATGAAGTGTTGCAATCTACTCACACGCCTGGTGAACTCATCGCCTTCACTTGGACACCACCTGGCCATAAGCTGTCCCGCCCGGAAGTGGATGCCCGCATTGATAAATTTTATTGGGAAGAATAGATATGGACGTAGGATCTTATTTAACATTCCACCATGGCGATCGCCTTTTATGCGGTCAGGTGGTGCGACTAAAGAAAACAGCCGACAGTCCCGAAGACTGGAAGCTGGAGGTGAGGGGCCGTTCAGGCCGCTCGCTGATATTGGAGAGCTATATACAGTCAGGATGTATGCTTTGGCCGAATTGGGAGCATGCCGATTTATTCGCCACGGGCGGATGGTCTGCCCTAGCTGATGCTGGGTACGTCCGCACCTACTGGTTTGACGCTGTCGCTGCCCGAGAGCAGGACCGAAAGGATCGGGAAGCTCGGAAGCCAAGCATGGTTAGAGAGGACCAAGAGCAGGAAGTTCAAATAGTGAATGAGATCATGCCCGAATACCTAGCAAGTCTGCGCACGGAAGAAAAATTAGAGTGGATAAAGAGCCGTATTGACGACGAAGGGTATATCAATGACACCTGATGACCTAAACAAACACCTCTCGCAGCACATCGATGTTGTGATGAAAACGTATTTTCCCAACGCCAAGCGGCGTGGCAGTAGCTACGCCATGGGCGATCTGGATGGTGGCGAAGGCCAATCCACAGGGGTCTATCCCGGCAGGGGCGGTGTCTATCTAGCCAAAGACAAATCGACTGGAGAGTCTACAAACATCCTTAAGTTGGTGATGAGACAGGTGGGAAATTACCACGAAACCCAGGCTGAAATAAAGGCGTTGCTGGGCATAACGGATGTACAGACTGTGGCCGCTGCACCCAAGCCCGAGACACCCAAGGTGCAGGTCAAGCCGCTCACCGGATCCTGGGCGATGGAATATCTCACCAAGGAGCGTGGCCTATCCACTTCCACTCTACGCAAATATGAGGTGAGGAGCCATAGCCGGAATAGTAGCTACAACTCCGATTTCTATGCATTTAAGTTTGTATCGCCCGATGGGGACTACGTTATGCTAAAGAGCGTGGGTGTAGATAAGGGCGATAAGGGGCGGAAAGACATCTGGTCCACCGCTGCCTATGCCACGCTATGGGGATGGCCCACGGTGGATGATACTGCCGACCAGATCACCATCTGTGAGGGGGAGATAGATGCTATGTCCCTCTCCGATATGGGTGCCGACATGCCTGTGCTATCCGTTCCAAGTGGATGTTCCAATATGGGCTGGATCGAGAATGATTATGAGGCTTTGGAAAGATTCGAAACCATCTACCTTTGCTTTGACAACGACGAAGCCGGAGAGAAAGCGTCCGCCGAAGTGGCCAAGCGTTTGGGTATCACCAGGTGCAAGCGGCTTCGTGTACCATCTCCCCACAATGATCTCAATGATCTGCTCCTGTCTGGATGTGGCATGGGTTCACTATACGAGAACGCCGAATCATATGATCCCAAGACCCTTAAGCCTGTCGATGGGATGGCCGCAGAACTTGCAGAAGAGATTGATCGCTACCAACAGGAGAACGAACACAATCCATTCCTGTTTCCAGAACTCAAATACAGGTTCAGGAAAGGCGAACTTAACATTGTAGCTGGATATCCAGGACACGGAAAAAGCCAATGGCTTTACCAGAGCTGTATGCATGAAATGCTAAATAATGATAGGCGTGCTTGCATTGCTTCCTTTGAGATACCTAGCAAATCCATGCTATTCAATATGTTATGGATGCATAATGGACATATGCCAAAGGAAGACAGTATCCAGTCTGATCTTACACAGTTTCAGGACAGGCTGTGGTTCATTGAAGGGATGGAAGGCGGAACAAATAGTTGGGAATCTTTGCACCAAGATTTTCTGTATGCACATCGTCGATACGGTGTTGATCTATTCGTCATAGATGCCCTTATGCATATTGCAGCCAAGGATGATTGGGGTGGACAGGAACGCATTGCCAAGGAAGCCGCCAAGTTTGCCATCGATAATGATGTCACAGTATTGCTCGTCTGTCATGCCGACGCGAAGAAGGCCGGGTCTGGACAAATACCAGAACTAGAGGACATCTTGGGTGGCCAAGGCATCGGAGCCGCAGCTCATTGCGTTGTCATAATCTGGCGGAACAAGGCGAAAGAAAAAGCAATCGAGGCCGGAGAGGATGTCTCTGATGAGATGCCCGATGGCAGAATGTATGTCCCGAAACAAAGGGCCAATGGCATCACCATCTACCGCGATTTATGGTTTGACATTAAGCGTCGCACCTTTTCACTAGAACCGAAACCAACACCGGGAGGGGATCTCCCATTTTAAATATGATCACAGTAACTAGCAGAAAACGCCTGGGCGATCCCTGGGAAAGCAATCAAGGAAATACATATTTTCCTTTCGTCGTCAACCTGTCTGACGGAACCACCGTCATGGCAAACGGAGCCACCGAGGATCCGTGGTGGAAAGAAGGAACGCCAGTCGTCTTCAAGGACTCCGGCAACCGGACCAAGAAGGGATTGCCCAAGGGCGGATTTGATAAACCCATGGGCGTAGTGCCATCAGCCACTCCAGCATCCAATGTTAGCCGTGTAGCTCACGGCGAGCGTGAGATAGGGATGCGTGTTGGTATGTCGATCAACAACGCATGTTCGCTTCTCAGTGGCACCAAACTCAAAGGTGCTGAGTTCGAGAAGGAGCTGGAAGCCCTGGCTCGTTCCATCTATGCGGTTGCCGATCGCATCACAGCCAACCCCACGGCTACCCTTCATGACTCCAAAGCGGAAATAGCCGCAGAAGCCGACGAAGAGGTCCCGTTCTAAAATGCACATCTACCGCCGATACAAGAATGGTTCGATTCGTCTATTGAAGACGGTCGATACGCTCGCCAAAATGCGTAAGGCAAAAGGCGACTTGGCGGTGTCTATAACGACGAAGCTCGGCATAGCACCCAATCCATTCTTGGATCGGTGGCGGATGGAAAAAATCTATCATATAACTCGCTCCAATCCTGGGCTGTCGTTCGATGTTGTCGAGCGGCAGTCTTGGGGGATGCGAACTGATCTGGATGGATCCCTAGTGGAGAGCAGCGTGTTCGGCACACGCATCCATGCCGAGATTGAGCAGGCCATTTTGCACCTCATGCATGGTGCTGATTACAACAGCGAGTATGCTGCATACTATCGCCCATTTTTAGAATGGATGGACGAGAACCAGGTATTTCCGACAGCCGCGGAGCGTATGATATTTGATGTCGATTTGATGTTGGCGGGAACCATGGACCTCGTCGCAGAGATGGATGACCAGGTGTGCGTATTCGATTTTAAAACCCGAGAATGCAAGGGAGCAGATCCTAGAACCAAGACCTATCCCAAAGATGCCATGCAGCTAGCGATCGGTGCTGATATCATCCGGCGTCAGATCGGTGCTGATTATAATTTGCCCATCTATTCGGTGATCATCGATACCGAAACATGCCAAATGGGCATAAAACGGTGGACCGAAAAAGCACAAATGAAACACCTCAAAAAAGCCCTAGCCACCAATCATTACTACAATGTGATGAATGATTTATACTCATGATTATAGCATTGAACAAAACCGAACAGAGGCTTGCACAATATATAGCTAAACGTCGCTACGAGCATGACAGGTCTGTAAATGCCACAGCTACCATCTATGGCAATGGCACTCCCGAGGAGAGAGAGCTTGATTCAGTGGCGGCAGAGATAGCTTTTTGTAAACACCACAACATTTGGCCAGACATGGATGCCGAACATTTCGGTCTTGAGGATTGCTTGCTAGCTAACGGCAAACTGGTGGATGTTAAAACAACTCGCAGAGAGAACGGCAGGCTCATGGTAAAGGCCATCAAACGAAAAGAGGTGTGCGATTTGTATGCACTGGTTGTTGGCCGTTTCCCAAAGTTTCGGTTTGCTGGTTGGATGGCGGTCGAAGAACTGTTTACAGAGGATAGGCTGGAATATAGATTACAATATCCATCCTATGTCGCCACACAAAATGAGCTTACAACGTACATTTAAACCCCCAACATGGAGAAGCCTTTTAATGGAGGAGAATGGACTGTTGCTAGAATGCGATCGTTTATTATGTCCGCCCTACGCCGGGCCATGTGGCCAGTCAAATATAGGGCTATCCGGGATAGCTATGTTGAGGATGGCACTAATCCAAAGACAGGTCGCAAATGTCGCTTGCACCGCTGCTCAGAATGTGGTGAACTATTTCCACAAAATCAGATGCAAGCGGACCACATTGAACCCGTTGTGCCAATAGAAGGATTTGACAATAAAATTTGGTTGGAATACGATTGGAACGAATTATTACAAAGACTCTACTGCGAGGCCGATGGATTGCAGGCAGTTTGCAAGTCGTGCCATAAAAAGAAAAGTCTCGATGAAAGGAAAAAACGACATGAATACAAACGACAAAACACAATATGAAAAAGCGGGGGAAGTTTCTAGAAAAAAACACAGCCTGACCGAGGCTGTAAAAAAACAGCCATCAGCCCATTGGGCAAAACTATTGCAGAAACATGTTGCCGACTCCAGAATACGAGGATGGGCCGCATCAATAATCTGGTGGGCATATCCATCTAAGGCAACTCCTGAGCGTGGCCAGATCCTCTACGAAATGATGGAGCTATTTAGGCCATCCGTATTTGGCCATGACGAGGAACTAAATGCAGCTTTTTCAAAACTAGGCTTGCCTAAACCCGTCCATGAAACCTTTCAAGCTACACATCAGGACAACCGCAAGGCAAAAATTTTAGGACACTTATGACCTCCATCACCATAGAAACTACCCATGGCCATTGCGAGGTGAGCATGCAAGACGACGATTTGACCATCGTCGAAATGATTGCATTGTTCGAGCAGGCTCTCGCAGGTATTGGATACCATTGGCATGGCAATATAGAATTAGTCCCGGACATGACCATCACATTTAATGACGAATGAACAACTCATCGCCCACGCCGAAAAGGTGTATGTCGAATTGACATCGGTATTGGCGGCAAAAAGCAACGACTACACCGGGGGCGATGGTGCCTTCGCAAATTTCAATATGGCGTCCGAGTATGGCGTAGATCCCCTCGTGGGATTGTGCATCCGCATGGGCGACAAAGTGAAACGTATCCAAACCTATTGCAAGACGGGTGAGTTGCGGGTGAGCCATGAGGGCATCGAGGATGCCTTCCGAGATCTCATAGGATATTCCACGATAGCACTCGCAATGCTCAACGAAAGAACCTACCCATAAATATAAACATATGAAACCTGAAGATATTACCGACGAACAACTAAAAGAACGCCTGATTGAAACCACATTTAATCAGCAAACTGTGCTAGATGTTTTTGCATCTATATCGACGAACACCTACATCAATTATGCACATCGGGTGGCCCAAGACAAGGTTGCCAAAACGTGGGAAACCATTACCGGATCCCAGATCGATGAGCTAAAGGCACAAATGGCCGCAGAGGAGAAGGGCAACGGTGAAGGTTGAGTGGGGGGAGGTTGCTCAATGGAGCAAATTTTGGATGTCGAGCGAGTCTGGTTTGGCGAGGAGCATTTGCCCGGTGATTGGCGGCGTTGACCATCGTTGCGTATGGCCGCTGGATAGATCTAAACTCAGTATCGAATCAAGCGAAATGACGTACTACTTGCAGGAAGTCAATATCGGCGGAGAGAAATTTATTGCTTACCGCACGGATGGACTGTTAGACAAAGATTTTAAGACCATGCTTCAAAGCTGGATTGCGGGCTACTACGAGAAAAAAATTGAAGAACTTCATCAGAAAAAGGTAGAGATCCCTTGACATCAAATTTTGTCTGCCCACTATGGCAGAATGTTTAATGTGTGTTAGTTAGTCATCGGCGAGGGGGACCCATTAGGGTCCCCCTTTTTATGCGACTGACGATGCTTACTGGCCCGGTGGCAAATACCGAATCATATCTCTTTCGAGTATGTTCAGTCTTTGTAGCTCTCGAATGAGGGGTCTGTTCGATCGCGTTAATCGGTATGGACCATTGGGATCAATCAACCTACGGAGTCGATCCTCTGGGTTCATCTTCTTAAGAAGCATTAGCGATGCTGGCATAACAGGATCGCCCCGTCGGGCTTTCCGCACCATTCGCTTATGCATATCCATTAAATTTTTGATCTCCCTAGGATCCACTCCTTGCCCACGCATTGCCCGGATTGACTGCATGCGTTGCTCTGGGGTGTCTCCCAAAGATTCATAGATCTCTGTCTTAGTGAGGGGTTGCTCGTATGGCATCGGGCTGTAGTAGCCTGTGATGCTTTCAAACTTATCGTTGGTGGATAGGGCTGTTTTATCTAAAACATTGAGTGCTTGCTCGCTATCCAATCCCAGCACCTTCAAATTGTTGTAGTGGCCCGTGATCTTCTTTAAAATGCCTTCGCGATCCTGGTTGAGTTTGACGTAGTTCCGATCGTACTGCTCCTTGATGTCATACTTACGGCTAGTGCCAAGCAATCCCTTGGCATTATTGATAGCCGTAGCATCGGGTGCTAGTCGCCGAGCGGCGTCACGCTCAATGTCATATTCCTCCCAACGTAATCCAGCTAGGCGTTCCACCATGCGTTTTACCTCTAAGGAGTTTTCCATGCCCCTCAAGGTCTTGTTCCATTTCTCAAGTTCTCGAACAGCTCCTGGTTCGAATGCCGCTTGTACAAAAGCATTTACCCTGTCGTAGGTTTGCCCAACCAGCCCAGGCTTTACGCTAATATCCCGGCCATTCTGGTCCTTGCCAAATAGGTTGCTGGATGCCTGGAGTAGAAATGTACCTTCACCCAGGAAGTTATCCATGAATAGTTTTGGAAGCACCTCTAACGGGTCGTCCTTCAGTCCCGAAACAAAAGCAGATGTCATGAGAGTTTGAGGAACTATATATTCGGTATCCAAATACCTTCCAGTCTTACCGTCTGCATTGGCTATGTACAATAGCCGTTTACCACGGTGCCAGCTCTTAGCCACGGTTTGGTTCAACGCCAGCTTCTCTTCGTCAGACAGGTTCTTGTAATTATCTCCAAAGAAGTCCTTGGCGTTGCTGCCAATCATTTCCACCGCTGTTCCGGCTCCAGCCATTACACCTGTAAATGCAACTGCTCTCTTTAAGCCTAGAATTTGCAATCCCCTCTCAGCTTTGGCATCTATATCTATTCCATCAAGACCCAGCTCGCTAATTAACTTGCGTGGGTTCTTCATCATCATATACGCATACCTACCCTGATTGTAGGTGTTACGCATAAGCTCAGCTGTGAAGTTTACGAATGGGCTAGCAATACCGATTTGAGAAAGTTTTTTGATAAATGCCGGAACCTTGTCATAGTCTTGGAAGGTATTGCGTACAATACGCATAGCAGCTATTTCAAGTGCTTCCTTGTTGCCCTCTTGGGCTAGTGCTGGGATGGCCTTCTTCAACTGTCTTTGAGTACCTTCCCAGGCAACATAACGCATAGTGGTATCACCCACATTATATAGCTTGCTAAATGGATCCGCTATAGTTTGGTTGAGATCGCCAAATAGACCTCGATTACCAGCCTTTCTGATTTCGCTGGTCATTACGTTGGCACTGCCTCCACCAAGTTGTTCGAAACGAAGCATACGCTCCATGTCCTTGCGGTTGGCTTTGCCCCTCAATATCTTTTTGCGTACAAACTCAAACTCCGACAGACTAAATTTCACCCCCCTGCCAAGACCACGGAATGGGACTATGCCCGATGCTATTACGGAAGAGAAGTTACCAATGAAGTTGGGTGCATAGGATGCCGGATTGTAGATGGTCTTAGATATTTTGGATAGAGCATTTAAGCTCTTCAAATTATCTAGCACAACACGCCCAACGGCGTTATTCATCAAGTATCCAGCATCTGAATAAAACAAACTTCTAAGTGCATCATTCACCTCTCGCGGCACCATTACGTTATTCATCAACTCCGCACCATATGCAGTGTTGGTGAGTATACGTTCGGTAGCGGTTTCTGTATTGATCCTTAAAACATCTTGGACATCTTTTCGCCGGAATAAATTAACCAGTGCTTCATCTACTTGCAACGCATTAACCAGCCTGGATGTCTTATTTAAGGTTTGGAAAAGCTTTTCTCCGGGATCAGTGATTTCCCCAAGGTATTCTCGAAGCTCATCGCTGAGGTTGCCACGGCCTTCCAGAATGCCTTGTGCTTGAAACTTTATTTCATTTTTATCGGCTGCTCGCTCACGGGCTTTGTCAGGGTTTTCCTGAATCTTCTTAGCGCTATACTGATCCCTTTGAGCCATCTCTTTTGTGGCCTGCTCCCTGGCCAGTTGCCTCAACTCTTCACCAGCTTCTAGCTGCTGCACCAAATCGGTGTCTGGTTTTTTGCCTCCAGACATTTCCCTTGCTTGTATTTCAGCCATCTCCCGACCAATTCGCCGTGCTTCGCCACTTATAGCCTTTTCCCTTAGTTCGTTGCTTGGGGTATATCCCTTATCGACATAAAACCTAAATGAACGAGTGACAAAATTCTGGTCGCGAATGCTATTCCCAATAACCTCCATAAGGCGTTGCCGGGTTTCATCAGGTAGTGTTTCACCAAACTCTCCGCCCAAGTATTGCAATAGTTTCTTTTGTAAACTATCTAGCTCCTTGCGATACAGCTCCAGTTCCTCCCCGGCATTGTCCCGAATAGACTTGGGGAGTTGTCCCAATGTTCGTTTGTTTACTAAATACTCGTTTATATCATTAGCCAAGCTGGCCCTATCGGCCACATTCATTTTGGCATTTTTAACAGCATTGTTAACGGCCTTCTCCGCATTGATAGCAATGCGATCGCTACTCCTGGAGAGATATCGTTTCTCCTCAATTTCGGTGGCTATGCGTCCAATGGTGTTGGATGGACGTACAAAATTCACAAACTTTTGTCCAAGCCTTTGGGCCTTACCCAAGAACCCAGACCTCACGGAAGTTTTATCTTGATCAAGAACGAGATTAGCCAACCGATCTGCTTCATCGGTGGCTATAGTTTGGTCCGCAAGTTCTTCGGTCTTTTGGCGATACTGCTCTCTTCGCTGCTCATACAAGGCTTCGTATTCATCCATTACCGATTTTTTAAATGCCTTGGCCTGTGGCCCCTCGGCATTGTTAAATGGCTTTGCCCTACCCAACCGATTGATTGATGCTAACTCTCCATAAACTATATTGTTTTTTTGCCCCGCGATTATTCTAGCATCAACATTTTCATTACGCTTATCAGATGCGGCATTGATAAATCTATCCAACTTCAATGATGCATCGTCTGGGTTTAGCGCATTAGACAGGTCCTGATTGATCGCGTCATAAACCTGATCGTTTATTGGAGCTTTGGTCCTATCGACTCTTTCAGTAAGTCCATCGCGAAAAAATTGTGTCCTTGATCCAAGGATGCCTTCATAAGCGTCCCCCTTTTCAGCTAGGTCCGCAATGCCATTTACTATAGAGGTTCGTTCTTCCTCTACCTTTAGTTTTTCGTTTAGCTCCTTGGCATTAAGACCGCCTATCTTATTAAACAAACCTTTCTGTGCGGCTACGCCGATACCCAAACCAACGGTGCCGCCAAATGCTGCACCGAGTGCGGCACTATTCTTGAACTCATCGAATGTAGGAAAACGCTGTTCGTCTATGGCCGTCTGTACGGCCTTTTCTCCCATAGCTATACCGCTACCCCTGATACCTTCTTTGAGGGCAAACTGACCTAGCTCACGGCCTGCTATCTTACCAGTGGTAGTAGCGGCCAATTTGCCTGCACCGGGTATTAAGTTAAGGAAGCCAGAGGCTATCATGCGGCCAAGGGAGAAGCCTTCTCCCTCAATCTTCTGAGCAGCATAGTTGGAAGCCATGCCACCGCCAATAGCCAATACAGGTATGGATAGGCCAAATGTTGCCGGAGCCAGGGCATACCCGGCAGCGGCTGATAACCCGCCGCCAACAACATCAACGCCCAGACCACCAATGGTGCGGCCAAGGCCGGGTCCTGTTTCCACTGGTAGTCCGGCGGCTGCTTGTCGCCTCCTCTCAAGCTCTTCTTGAGAGGGATATGATCCAACGATTTCTGGCATACTATTCTACGGGCAACAAAGGCTGCGGCTGCATACGAGGATCGCCATAACTGGTTATGGGTCCTTCGCCCATACCCAACATATCCACCAACACCTCGTGGATTTTTTGCTGTGCCTTAGTTTGTGCAGATGTTTTAGGCATCTGTTTGATTCGGTTGAGTCTGGCCTTTTCCAATTCCTTTAATATCTGACCACGATCCTTGCCCTTGTATGTCGTCAAGAGTTCTTGTCTGGCCAGCTCTTTGGCTCTTCTAAATGTAGCTTGCTCTTCTTTGAGCGTGCGATTGGCCCGCAGTCTTTCATCAATGCGTTCTCCAAGTGCTTTAATCTGTGGACCTATTACTTTTACAACAGCATTAGATAGTGGATTTTCTGCCACCTGTTGTGCCGCAGCCACTCTTCCCTGACCAGTGGCTTCCATTCCTCCACGGATCCCGGGACCGGGTTGTCCTGTTACAACTGCTGGAACTCTAGCCGATGGTCTTACCATGGGAACGCCTGGTCCGCCTTGTCCAACCATTCTGGTGGGCTGTCTTATTCCCCTGCCTATCTCATCAGACCTAGAAGCGGGAAGGCGAGGATCTGAAATAGATGGAAGGCCATATCGTGTAGCACCACTTATCATCATTTCACGCGCAATGTCGGGTGCTTGTCTCCCCGACTCGCCTTGTCCAACCATACTGGCAACTATTCCGCCAGCATAAAGCCCAGGAAACCTAGACTTAAAAAATCCAGGTTTTTCTTCCTCTTCGGCCACAGCTCCATAGGCCGCACGCCTACGCTGTATGGATTGGTCCTGAGCAAACAATCTCATTCTTTCAACCTCTTGAGGAGAAAGAAAATCCATCTTCGCCAGCTCTGCCTCCAGCTTCTCTGAGTCCACCATATTGTCCTCGGTGAAGATGTTGGGCATTCTACTAAATAGGGTTGTCTCTGCTTCCGTTGGAACAAACGGACCAGCAGCCGCAGCCGCAGGCTGTCCACCAAAAGCAGTTTCGCCCAATGTAACATCATAACCCAAGGTGCGATCGGTCAAATCTTGAACAGCCCGATCGTATTCAGGAGTACCCTCTGTAAACTGCTCCTTGATCAACGCCAACCCCTTAGTATACGCCTCTGGCAATTCCGATCCTGTACCCAAATCAACCATCGCTCCAGTCTTCGTATTGTAAACGAAAGTGCGGCCCCCGATTGTCCTCTGCTCAAGCATTTCTCCGGGGTTGCGTTCGTTGTATATGTTCAACGCACGAACAGCATCACCAGAACTTAGCCCTTGCAGCCCTGTTATCAGGTCTTCCTGTGTGAAACCTTCTCCATACATACTACCAACCAATGTGGTTAGAGCTTTGCTGGAGGCTTCATCAGCTTCGCGTTGCTTGGCATCTATATCATATTGATCAATCTGCTTCCGGGTAAGATCAATTTGGGCGGCAGACTGCTGTGCAAGTCGATCGGCTTGCTGCGACTTCATCCCATATTCAATGACATTCTCCGCACCAACTAGCTTTACTAGATCGGCGGAGGTGCTAATGCCAGGAACTTGTCTACGGAATGCCTCGTCCTTCAGTAGCCCTTCGGCCACTTGTTGTGCAGCCTGGTTCTTCTGTTTGCGGGCTTCCTGCTGTTTCTGCTTTTCAAATTGGACACCCAAGGTGTTCATAAGACCAGCAGCAGCCTGAGACTTAGCTCGCTGTGCAGCGGCTAGGTTGGTGATAGATGGTGCCAATGCGGCTAGTGCCGTTGGCGAGTTTCTTCCTGCAAATGTAGCCATATTTAAAATCCTCTCAAATTAAAACTAAAGGGGTTATTTGCCTGTCCTATGGGTACACCAGTATATGTTCCTGTAGTATATGTCGGCTGTTGTTGTAGTCCAGCCATTGGACCTCCACGCATTGCGGATCCTATAGTCCCGAGCAGACTAGAAACTACATTCAAGTCCCCTGCTGACGCTGCCGCCTCAAGGGCTTCTAGATCAAGCCCGAACTGGCGTTCACCAGCTTCAAGACCAAATAGGTCTGTTGGACTTGGTGTAGCCGCAGCCGCTTGCCTTCCAATATCTCCAGCCAATGCTAGGCCAGGTCCAAGGTCGGCAGACCCTATGGCAGCTTGGGTGAATGGCGACATAGCGTATGCTTCTTGCTGTCCCAGGTTGGAGGTGGTCTGACTAATACCTAACAAGTCCTGTAGGTTTTTGGAAAATAGTCCGGCCTCTTCTGCTGCCACATCAGTTACTTCGCCCACAAAAGCTGCGCTATCCCTTAATCTATCTCCAAACCTTGCTCTGGCTTGCTGCTCAACATTTTGTAGTTGTCGTCCAGACAGACCTTGTCTTAGCCGCTGTTCTGATTCCTCAAAGGCACTCCTTAGCCCCGGCAAAACGGTTTCTCTTACTTGGCTGAGTCCTTGCATTGGAGCTGTGCCAGCAGCGGTAATATCTGCGTATGTCGCATCTGGACCTAGTCCAAACACGTCACCCAATGCTCCCCGCTGTTGCCTCGATGTTTCTTGGGCAATATCGAAAGTGCTGATGCGGTCGCCTGGCTCGGCCACGTCCATTCCCAAAAGTTGTCGGGCAAATGCGGTTTGGCCTGCACCAGTGACATCTGCCATCTGTTGGGTCATGCCCGGAACAGAGGATCCATAATAATTCATGAAGTCCGCCAATTCGGGAAGCACACCACTTTGAGTAGAGGGAATGAGTCTCCCGTATTCGCCTTCCAAATCAAATGACCTCAAGGTGGGTTGATATGGGTTGAACACAACACTGGCTGTCCCGCCAGAACCGCCTTGTCCGCCAGAGCCACCTTGACCACCTTGTCCGCCAGAGCCTCCCTGACCCCCAAAATTTCCTGGACCATCCCCATTTCCTGGACCTGTGCCATCCTCAAATTCTTCATCTTCTTCATTCATATTTCTTCTAAGTCCGCCTCTGCTTAAGTCAGAAACCTGTGATATATCTGTTTCGACTGTTGGTTGTATAGTGTCCGTTACTGGAGTTTCTATAGTAGGATCTGCTGTTGTATTTCTTCTAAGACCATCACCACTCAAATCCGAAACTTCGGTTATTTCTGGTGAAGATACCTCTTGATTGATTCGTGAATCAGGGATAGCTCTATCGCCTGCAAGTCTCTCATAAATTTCTCTAGTTATTAGCCCTTGTGTATATAATTGAAACGGGTTTAAATTTTCTGGAACAGTTATTACTTGGCCAGTAGGCAAAGTAATTTGACGAACACCTGTCCCGGTGTTTGATGGGTCTGGGCCATAAATGACATCATCGACAGTGGGGCTAGTAGTATTTGTATTATTGGGCCTCCTGGGTGGACCACCTCCTCCAACTTCTTGATCTAAAGGAACTGGAATAGTGTGCATTGGCCCCTGCATTTCAACTCTGCCTTCTGGGGTTTCATAAATTGGACGATAAATATAACTTTCGTCATCATAGTCTCTCCCCATTTCATCAGCTCTACCAGCAATTTGACCTAAAATGGATGGAAGACCCTGCAAAGCCCTAGTTCCAGGAGTTTCAAAGCCCCCAACTCTAGTAGGCCCTAAACCTATACTAATAAAAAACTCGTCTTCGTCGTATGGATCTAGGTCCATCTCTTCGCCAAAATATGCCATGAATATTCCCTTAATGTAAAGCTACCCATGCTCCACCCGCATATCCGTAGAACTTGTTCGCCGTTGTGTTGTAAATCATTTCTCCATTAGCAGGAGATGAGATTGCATTCATCTGCGTGGTGGTCATGCGAGGCAGAAGCACACCACCTGTTGTAGATGTTACAGTTAGCGGAGCGGATGGAACAGTTTCCCCAATGCCGACCTTCCCAGTCAGGCCAACCACGAGGGCTTGGTTTGATCCAACGGCACCACCAGTGCATATTTGAAAAGTGTTTTCACTTTCATCCACTCCGATTGTAAATACATCACTGCCTGACGATGTTAATTTAATTTGAGGATCTCCTCCAGCTAAATTTATTTCTAAACTGCCCGATGAGCTAACATCTCTAACAAACTGAGCGAGTGGACCTCCACCACCTCCGCCAGTAACTCGGATACCCACACCCGTTGCTGCATCGTCATTGATGTCTAATAACGTAGTAGGGCTAGCAGTTCCAATACCTACTCGATTATTAGATGCATCCACCTTGAGCGTTGTGGTATCAAACGTAACATCTCCAGCGAAAGATGTGGTCCCGAGGCTAACCGTGCCAGTAGCCGTCAGGTTGGATGTACCAATATCTAGATTGCCAGCCACCTTTAATTGACCGCTACCGTTAAGCTGTATGCCCCCGCCAGACTCGACTGCTCCAGATGCGAATGTCGCACTGTCAACAAGTGCATTTAAGTTTGTTGATGTTATTTGATCGCCGTCGGCGTAAGTTGTTCCTTTGCTTAGTATAGCCATTATTCTGCTTTTGCTGGGTTTCTAAATGTTTTTGCTCCCGCTACCTTTAGGGATCTAAATTTTGGTCTTCCAAAAGTGGTATCTAGTGTAAATTGCAATCCGTATGCTCTTCTGTTTCCTATCCTTCCTCGAATTGAATAATCCTCTCCTTCAGTCAACTGGTTGCCGCCATTAAAACTTGCCAGTGTTCCCAGGGATACATTGCTATCAACATTCTCTGTTTCAACAGATAATCTTCCATTACTAGCTAATCCCGTTTCGGACTCTATGTGCAGTTCAAAATTGTTCCATTTTTTTCTGTCTATAGATTGTAGTGTATACATCCTGGTTACCGCCGACGATTGAATCGCCGAGGACTCAGAATCAGATCCAACCTGAACCACATAAACATCATTGCCCCCAGATCCACCTTCAATTTTGTGTACGCCTCCTGTTCGGTTTATTGCGTAAACTCCACGATCTCCTCCTTTACCAGCCACCGCTAGATGTGTAAAATCCCAAGCGGAATCATTGATGGAATCTATTGATTCCCAAGCCTTGTTAATGAAGTTGTATATTAAAAGCTTATTGTTTGTTGTCGAATTTCCCGTGGGTACAGCTATGAAATACCTGTTATCGAAATATACGGCTACAGCATTCTCGGCAGCATCTTTATTTATGTCTTCAATGGTAGCCTCGATGGTGGCTGATAACGGAAGATCTCTTCCACGCAAATTGTACAGGTCTTGGAAATCTACACCGTAAACTCCATTATCGGAAAGAAAGATGAGGTTGTTTGCTACCTGGACAATGCTCTTTCGGGCCAAACACCCCACCTCGTTAGTGATCAATGTGCTTCTTGCCTCTTTCAGCTTTAGGCTATTGCTTATCAGGTGTACGCTGTTTCGGTTAAATACCACTAACTTATCTTCCGAGAAAGAATGAAGCCCTACAATAAAATCAGATGTTCCTGCATTTAGCCTAAACTGACCATACATATAGTCATATGTGGAATCGTCCAGTATCTGAGAAAAGATAAGCTCGTCGTGGACATTGCGATCGGTAATCGTTGTGCCGCTCGTATCTTCGCCCATCTCATACCTGTACGGAACCACTATTCTCTCTTGGTGATATTCACCAAATGGTGGAGCGGGCATGTGTGTATACCCGGCACCCTCAGAAGCTTGTTCTACAAAGATTGGAGTGGATGTCAGCGTGTCTTTTGACGTTGAACCTGTTGTCCCCTCAGTTGGCACCGAGAATGTAAAACCTTTTTTAATGGCTACGGTGGGAGACCCGCTGGGAGATTGACTGCTTAGTGTTCCAGATATATACACTGCAAAGGTGGTTGTGCTTGGCACCTCGGCCACTATTCTATTGCCATCAATCGATGAATGATAATTTGCTATGGTGATTGGATCACCCACCTTAAGTCCGTGAGCAGAACTTGTGGTTAGTATTGCTTTATTGTAACCAGTAAACTCACCAGTGCCAGAAGTAGTAGACAGACTAGTTGTAGATATTGCCTGGGTGGAACCATCTACAAAAACTTCCTTTACTAAAAATTTAACATTTTGAATTAGCCCAGATCCGCTAACATCGTACTCGGTTTCATCGGGATCTACGATGTCTTTATTTACACCATTTTTTATGAATATAGAAGTCCCTTGGCTCAAAGATCCAGTATCCGATACCACGGTGGCTATCTGGTCTACAATTTGAAAACTACCAGCGGCGACTATGATGTCTTCGGGATATTGGAATGCTCCATTGGGTACTCGGGTAAATGCGGGGGTTCCAGTCAGTGAACCATTCCACTCCAGGGCCACCTTTCCATTGCGGAAGATAAACACTTTATTAAATGCCTGTAGGGCTTGCCCTCCATCTGCACTTTCTCCACTAGGATAGGCGATGTCTACTGTGGAGCTATCTGATGTTTTTACAACATTTGCCTGGTTTGTTCCAACGCACAAAACATAGCTTTCGGAGTTGTTGTTTGGATCGCTGTATTCTATTGCGTCTTCAACTACGTTAATTGCCGCATCATCCAATCGCGGTCCCCTAACTGTTCCAACGGAGGTAATCGTGGTAAGTCCTGTGATCAAAACCGTTATGCTATTATTGGCAGGGGCGGATGCTATGGCGTAGTTTCCATCTATTGGAATGTTCCCAGCAAATCCATTTAAATTTACAACTTGGCCTACCCAAGACTCTTTCGCTATTGTTTTATAGGGAAATGCATCTGATGAAAAAGTGATCGTTATAGTGCCACTATCAATAGATGGAGTGCCGGAGATAGATGGCCATGCGTCATCATGTAATCGCACCGAACCCACCTTCAGTGCAGCGGGCTGAAATGGGGCGGCCAAAAATGAAAGTGATTTTCTCGACTGCCACTCTCCGTTTATTCCCAATCGACCATTGTTAGACTGAGTAAGAACACCTGGAGCAAGCTGGTCTGGACGCAAACGATTATTGAACCCAATAAAGCCTGTATCGAGTTCTTCTATAATCCGGTCATCCTGTTGACCATACTGATCGTATCTAGACATTAGCAATTCCAGGCCCGGCGGGACCAGTAGTTCGCAGATAGTTTATTATTCTTGCCCTTAATACCACTAGACCTAGCACAGTAACTTCTTTTACGCGCAGGGTTGCTTTTCTTGATGGACATATTAGCATCACCAAAACGAACAATTTTTTCTTTACCGCCTTGACACGCCTTCACAACAAATTTCTTACCACCGGATACCTGTCTCCGTGGCTTGTTGCACTTCATGTTTTTCTTATTTACCGCCACTTCTTACCTTTGCTCTTGGGGTGTTTGCGACAACTTTTTGACCTCTTGATCCAGCACGTTTTTTCTTTTTAGCAGTGGCTGCTCTTTCGGCTTTAGTAAGACTCATTGCCTTGCGCCTAGGCAGGCATCTGTCTGGCCTTTTCTTGTTGGGTGAAGTGCCGCACTTGCCCTTTATAGATCCATCCGTACCTATCCTGACCCAGTCTTGCTTTAACCACTGTTTGAGTTGAGCCACTATCTTCCCTTTCTTTTGCCGCCTTTGGACTTCTTGGCGTAGTTGGGGTCCTTGCAATACTTGCTCGCAGCTAGGTTAGCGTAGGCGGAAGGATACGTATCAAACGTCCTTCTTGCCCAAGCCTTCCCCTCTGGACAAATCTTGCCCCCAGATTTAGCTTTTTTTCTTGCCATTTTTCTTGCGGTTTCGAAGCACTGCAAAATCGGCACCTGTAATTTTTTTACGAGGTGCAGCAATAGCGGCCAGTTTGCGTTGGGCGGGACTATATTTATTAAAAGGCATTATACTTTCCAAGACTTTCTGGCTTTATTTTGAGCAGATTTAGACAACTCTCCGTAGTGAAACAATCTCCTAGAAGAGGCACCGTGAGTTTTTCCAGAATGCAACTGACCATTAGGCATCTTGTGAAGACCGCCTTTATGTTCCTTCCCATCCTTGAAATAATGTTTTACTCCCATCGGCATGGTAACAACTCCTTATTTGGCTATTTCTTTTTGCGAGGTTTAGGCTTTTTTTTGCCATACATTTTTCCGTATCCGGGCATTATCGTCTTCCCTTTCCTTTGGTTTTGCCCATTGGGCATTTTTTGCGTTTTCCGTAGTGCATATATATTTCCTATTTAACTTGTGAGCTTCCGAAGTAAAATCCTAGTAGTGCTAACATCCCTTGCCGAACCTCTGGCAATAATACAAATCCTTCTAAGCTTTGCCATTTGTCTGACCCTATTCCTAAAAATTTTAATATTCCGTTTTTAGCACTTTCAACCGTTACTGGTATATCAAAAAATGCCATGATGAAGGGGGCAAATACGACTGAGAAAAGTATGCAAATTGCAATGAAACGTCTGATCCACGCTCCTCCCTCTCCTGTTCGTTTTGCTGCTTTATCTGCGGAATCATCTGCTACCTTTTGCTTTTGTATCATTGATTGAATGGCATTAGCTTGGATTTGCATTTGTGCTGAAATCAGTTTCATGACAAATCCCGTGACTCCGCCGCCAAGCATTGCCACTAGTTCTCCACTCATTTTTTCTTTATATCCTTTATAATTTTTA
>MDSY01077290.1_pt1 | contig 34854 bp, 21 predicted proteins | sample 811131 | NCBI WGS metagenome assembly MDSY01 (sample SAMN05326643, study PRJNA326480) | marine metagenome | isolation source: seawater | place: Atlantic Ocean: South West | collected 2010 | reverse complement strand
GACCACCGCCGCCCTCCCCGCCACTTCCTTCGCAACCTCCACCCCCCGTTCCCCCTGCCCCTTTGGTTACCGAACAACACGTGCTCCGCGCGACGCAAACGGTGTTCGGCAGCGCCGTTGATGTGGGCGGATTGGCGCCGTCGTGGAGTGACGCGTCGTGGCTCTCAGTGGTTGACTTTGACCATTTGTCATCCGCAGACGGCGAGCGCACGGCGTGGGCGCAAGTAGGGCCGTGGGGTGCGCTGTCACTGACTTCACGTTTTGAACTCGACACGAACACTTGGAACGCGTTGAGGTTCACAGCGCGGACGTCGCACGGTTCGTTTCAAGTCCGGTGGGATCGGGTGGGGGATGATGCAGGTGACGGTGGTGATACAACTGATACGTCTCCAAGTGTACCTCCGAGTGGTACGGGTACTACGTCAGGGGAATCGCAGACGAATACGTCCACCGCCGAACGCGTCGCGACTGAGGTCTCTTCCACTGACGCGCTTAATACCCGACGACGTCATCACACTCTTAGGCGTCGTTTGAGGCAAGCCAGCGGTACACCTGAAGACACAGCGCAGGGTTTTACGGATAAGGGTGTTACGGAAGAAGGTGTTACATCACGCGATACATCTTGGAGCTTTCCAACGCAAACCTCGGGGGAGTTGTTCGCGTGGCGGGAAAACTTCGTGCCCCTGGACTTTGGGTTTTTTGGAAGCGGAAATAGTTCTCTGACTAACAAGTCTACTTCTGAAAGTACAGCGGATGTATCAAGTTCAGAAGCCCTAGGTACCTCTTGGGACCGCCTGAGCTGGCGAGACACCTCCGGCACCGGCGGCGAGATTCAGTTGCGGGACGTGCGGCTGGAATCCTGGGTATACGCCGAGGACGCGTCGGGAGTGTCGCTCGCAGAAGCAGACCAAGAAGCATTCCTCAACGCACCAGCCACGCCGCCGATGCCTTCCGCGCCGAACTCGGTACAAACGCAGGCAGCGGGCCGTGGCGATAGTGATGCGGCTGGCGTCAACGCGACTAGTTTGACAATGTCTCCCCCTCCGCCAGTCACGGTGGTCGCGGACGACGGATCCACAGCTCGGTTTTTAGTGACGGCATTTTTCGCGGCGGTAGTTTTTCTGATTCTTTTAGTGTTGGTTTTAGTGTACGTCGAGAGGTGCTTGCGACGAAAGCGGCAACGCGCTTATGCTCGCAAGCTAAGTGGAGACATGGCGGTTATGGATGGTTCCACGGTACCTGCCGATCCGACGCAAAGGGGACGTTTGGACCAAGCAAGTCTCGCGCCCGCCCGGATTCCCGCTACTGATTCGCGGCACCAAAGCTCGCGCGACCCGCAGTACAGTAGAGCGCACAGAAGACGCCCGCCTCTTCCGAGAAGGTCTGCGACATCTGCTGTGGATACGCGGTGGGGTACAAGGTCTGGGCTTGCGGGAGGGGATGATACACTACTTATTGACTCAGGAATCAACTCAATACCTCGCAACGATTCTGATTCCGGGTCGCTCGCTGTTTCCAGGAACACTTCAACCGCCGCCGGTGACAGTAACAGCGGCGGCGATTTCGGCGGCGTCCTGCGCGGCGATTCCCAGGAAGACGTCGTGCCGCTTACTCTAGACGCGCTGGCGCTGGCACTGGAAACCACCGTGGAGCGGGAAACGACCGACGGCAAATCCAGCGACTCGGCGAGTCACGAGTCGGACTCGCCGTCTTTGTCATCGTTGGATTCATATACCCGTGAAACTAAAAGTGGAAGCATCGAGCTCGCCGTTTCGGAATTCGACGCTGAGGTCACCCTAGAAAGCGTGCTAGGCCAAGGCGCCTCCGCGGTGGTGCACAAAGCGACTTGGGCGGGCACTGTGGGAAGGCGTGGCACGAGCGTGAATAGTTTGAGGCAACAGCCTGACCCGATACCCGTCGCTGTGAAGTTCTTCCGAACCGATACTGATACTCTCGCCGAGTTTTGGAACGAGTTATCGATTTTAAAATCCCTCGGGTCACAGTCCAGACGAGTGGTGTCCCTGTTGGCCACGGTGGCCTCCCCATCGAAGCACGCGCTCGTAATGCAGCTCGTTAACGGAGGAAGTCTGCACGCCGCAATACACGGTGGCAGCAGCAGCGGCGGACACGAAAAAGTACTCTCCTCTTTCCAGGAGAAGGTTCGCATGTCGCACCAACTCGCGCGCGCTCTCGAGTACTTGCACTGCAGACGAGTCGGGGGTAGCAGGGGACACCTGGTCAGCGTCGCACATTTAGACTTGAAGCCCAAGAACGTGCTGCTTGAAATAAGCGGCAGGGAAAATACGGGCGGTATGGGTAAACGGTGCCGAGCCGTGCTCGCTGATTTTGGATCGGCGGTTTTGTTTTCTATTCGCGGCGAAACAGACGCGGGTGTGGGTAAACAGTCTGGAAAGAATGAACAGTCGGAGATTGAGGCTGCTGACGATGGCAAAGCCCACACTCCTACTACAAGCACTACCGAGCACCAAATGATCGGCACCGTGAACTACGCTGCGCCTGAGTTGTTTGAGGGGTATTGTGAGGAGAACGGGGATGTTATGAACGAAAAGGATACGGCGGAAAGAAAGAAAAACTTCTTCCTCCCGTGTGACGTGTTTTCTTGGAGCGTTTTGTGTTGGGAAGTGTTCGTGGGCAAAATCCCGTGGCGCGGTTCCACGCCGACGCAGATCGTCCAACGGTGCGGCGATGGGAACGAACGTTTGGAGTGGGGTGGGTTCGGGGGTCAACGTGGAAAACTAAATGCCACTACTGAGGAACTGTTTCAAAAAGAGGTGAAGACGTTGATCGAGACGTGTTGGTCCGCCGACGCGAGCGATCGCCCGTCGTTCACGGAAATTGTATCGAAGTTGCGCTCCATGCGGAGTGACATGCGACGTGCGGGTAAACCGTCAGACACGATGCAAACGAAAAGAACCGATACACACGTGCGCGCATCCTCCATGGAACTGTCGAGCGCGTCGGAATAACGTCGTGAAGATACGTTCGCGTTTCGAGTAATAGTCTGAAGATTGCTTTACTCATAACTCGTCTCATTATTTCCCGATAAGCTCAACCCCGCGTGTTCTTTCATCAACTTAACGTTGCCCTCCCCTATTACTTCCGTCACGCACTCTTTCATTTGCCGGTAATCAAACTCCTCCGCATACGCTTTGCGCGCTTCTAGGATTCTCAAAGCTACGACTGGATTCTCTTTCATAAGAGCTGACAACCAACTGTCTCCATCCCCAAGCTCCACGTTCTCCATGTGCCAGCGAAGCACGTCGTAGTCAGGGCAGTTCGAGCTCCCATCCCACCCCGTGGCTTGCGGTGCGAACCCGCCGTCGTTGCCGATGCCCTCGATGTGGCCCTGGACGATACGAATAGCGACGTACGTGAACAATCGCTTCAACTGTTGCGCACCCTTTAGCTCAGCGGAATCTCCACCCAACGCGTTCGCGTCGTAGAACAGCTTGGCGGAGATTGGGTTCGAGTGCTTGGTTCGTCGTGCGGTGTGTCCTCTGCCCTGGTTTCGCAACGCACCGCACCGCCGGTGTGTTCGGAAACACCGCACGTCAGTGATGTGGACACGGCCGTGAAGGGGACACGCCATGCCGTGCGGAGGAAGTGATTCAGCACTGATGCACCGTGCCGGATTTTCTTCGAGTCCAAGCAATTTTCGGGAGGCGGGCGGTTCGAAACGCTTTTCATTAGCCATCGATCAGAGATCAAAGGGTCACTCTTCCACGCACGTCCTTGCAAAACAAAACAAAAAACATGTCCCGCCACCAGCACGACACTCGTGTATACGCGTTGTTCGACGTCCCCGGCACCGGTTTTCGTGACAGAGAAGGCTCTGCGATGCACACCCAATACCACAAGATCGGGTGGCAAAAAGATTTCAAGAGTAGCGATTCGCCGGAAAATCAGTACGACCTTTGTTGCAATCCTGTTGTCGTCCGAGGGGTACATGACACGATGAGCACTCAATCGATCCAGACCGCTTGTGGAGTATTCGGTAGAGTCGCTCGGCTTCACCGGCCTGTGAAGGAGAGCGGCGATTTGAAAATCGTACCTTCTATGGGCAAACAGTCGGGGGATGATGCATCTGATGAGATTGATGTCGCGCGAGATGATTCCTCAATCACCCACGAGCCGTTCGTGATCGTCACGTTCGAGGATGACTTGTCCGCGAAACGTGCGATGGAGGTTGGGGTGGCTGAGGTTGATGTTGATGGTTCAGGGGTTATTAACACAGAACACGTTGACGGTATTGGTAAACAGTCGGAACCGAAAGGCCGTGTTTCTCTACAAATCGTCCCTCGAAAACTGCTCGTCGCCGAGGTTTGCAAATGGCGCGCCGCGGTCAAAAGGCGTTTCGCGGAAGAAACGGCTGCAAGATTACCCACACGAAACGTCGGCCCGTCCGACGACCCCACGGAGTGGTGCAACGCGGGGAACAACTTTCGCAAGAGGTTTCCAGAGCTAGTGGGGAAGGCGTGAGAGATTGATGACGTGAATTTAATTTAATGATGATGACACCAAAGAAAACCGGGAGTCGAAGCGGCGAATTTTCTTCGCGTGTGTATGGGACGATATGGAGTGTGAATACGATTTATAATGACTCAACTCCATACTATGTGCCACACACATCTTGCAAATCGACGTGGAGCCACAAAATGCGCGCGAGTGGCAGTAAATACACCTCGAACCGGCAACGAACGCGTTTGACGATGTCCGACGACGTCATCCATGAGAGTACGCCACGCTCGGAGGTTCGTCGTGTACCTCGAACGCCTTTCGGTTTTGGTACATCCGCACGTACTCAACTATGTCCGCTACAGTCGCTGTGCCGTGCGCCGCGGTCCCCCGGGTCGCTGCTCGCGGCGCATCCAGGGGCGCGTCCCGGATGACAAACCGTGCCGCCCAATCCCGACGCCGCACGGCACTAAACGCGTTGAGCCCGTCCATGCCCGTCGCCCCCGAGCTTCCGTTGCCCGATTTCTTAAGAGAACCCTTCAAGCAAGTCGCTGAACGACTCGAGGAGGCGCTTCCCGCGGATGCGAAGAAGCAGGTGTTAAGGGCGCAGTACACATCCGCGGTCGGCTTGAGGCTCGCATTTTTCCTCTCGCAAGGCGTGCTGAGCTCGCAAGTTTCAGGCAGCTCAAACATCGACGGCACCGCGGCTGCTGCGGCGATTGTCAAGGCGGTGTTGGATCCCGAACCGCGAGCCCGGATCCCGGACGCGGATAGCAACCTGGGGAACATCGTGCGCAACGCCGCGGACGGCCGGGAACTAAGCGAAGCGGAAGCCAATGAAGTTTCCCAGTTTCTCGAACAGCACTTAACGTGCATTGTTAACTTGTTCAGAGACGAGTTGCAGCACTTAGAAAATGGAGTGTACAAGTTCCCGTACGACTTGAACCCCGCGACAGCGCCTTCGTCCCAGTGGAACCCCGTTGACGTGTTCAATTTATCAAGGGACACGTTAACCGACCAGTCGCAAGTCTCCGACCGAAGGGACAAAAAAGCCGGCCAGGAGTTGCTCGATAAGTTTTCCCCAGACCCTGAGCGGTACCCTTCCTACTATTTACAGAACTTCCACTATCAAACCGATGGGTGGCTATCAGCTGATTCCGCGCGATTGTACGACTTCCAGGTTGAAACCCTGTTCCTAGGAAGTGCAGACACCATGCGACGACAAGTGTTACCTTTCGTGTCTATGTGGATGACTGATTATCACAAATTGAATGGTGGATCCGACGGCGCCGGCGGCGAGATTTTGGACGTCGCTTCGGGCACTGGTCGCTTTTTAACTTTCCTAAGGGATAACTGGCCTAAAGCCAACTATACAGCGTTGGAGTTAAGCCCTCATTACTTAGAAGCTACGCGAAAGAACAACGAGAGGTTCAATAACTCATCTAACGGGTCTTTAACCTTGGTGGAAGCGAACTGCGAACAGATGCCATTCCCTGATGAAAAATTCGATGCAGTCAGCAACGTCTACTTGTTCCACGAGATGCCCAAAGAAGCTCGCCGCGCCGCCGCTTCCGAGTTCGCCCGAGTCCTGAAACCCGGCGGCAAGCTGTTCTTCGTGGACTCCGCCCAGGTCGGCGACGGTAAGTTCCTCGGGATGGAGAAAGCGTTTGACCAGGCACTGGAGCGGTTTCCCCAATTCAACCACGAACCGTACTACAGGGATTACAGTTTAACGGATTTAGAGGAACTTTTCGGTGAGTTTGGCTTGAAGCTGGAAAATAGCACGGTTGCTTGGGTGTCGAAGTGCTGGGAGTTCACCAAGGTGGAAGGCGTTAAGGGGAGCGTTACAGAAGGCGTTACGGAAGAAATCGTTTCTTCTGATGAACCTTCTACAAGGGAAGTCGTGGAGCCTGTGGTGTTTGAGTTTGAAGAGGGGGACAAAGCGGCGAAGGCGAGGTAAGATTATTTCTTGTTATTATATTTGAGATGGCGCATTCCTCTATTCACATCTCTCGACACACCCCTTCTTGTGATGTCTTCCATGCCCCCGCCGCCTCCTGTTTTCGCGGCCGCGGGGGGCATGCGGGGTAATGCTCCAGTGACCGATACTACATCTGATCCCTCCAGCGTTGGTGTGATCCGGACCAACTCCGAGGCGAGCGGTGCGAAATCGAGTTGCGTCGCGAAAGGCTATTTCACGGATCTCCATCTCAAACACTTCGTGACTGGCCCGCCGCCGAAACACCCGCCGCTTATTAACCGCGGGTACCACGCACGCGTGGCGACAGTGAGAGCAGTGCTGGATGCGTTTCTAGATGCGAGTTTTACGTGTGATGAGGCCGTCGGTAAGCACCGACAAGTCGTTTCGATAGGCGCGGGGTTCGACACAAACTATTTTCGGCTCGTGGGTAATGAGAATCAGAATGGTTCATCCACCACAACCACGTTGCGATACGTGGAGCTTGATTTTCCGTCTTTGATGGAAGACAAGGCGAGGGTGATTAACGGCAGTGACGAATTGAAAAAATCAATAGGCAAAGATGGTATGGGGAGAATACCTCAAGACGTCTTGAGTCGTTCTTCTGATTCGAGAGAATCACTTTCATACTTTTCCTCCTCCGCGAAGGCATATTTTCTTTGCGGGTGCGATTTGCGGGAGGTTAGTTCGTTGAAATCAGCGTTGAAAGCAACAACGTTAGATCCTACCCTTCCCACTTTGTTTCTCTCTGAGTGCTGTTTGGCGTATTTGACGCCGGGGGAGGCGAAAGGGGTGTTGGAATGGGCAGCTAGTTGGGGAAGCGATGATGAATTGATAAATGAATCATCAAATGAAAAAACAAAAAAAGTATTGAGAGCGTATTTCGCATACGATCCGATAGTCATTGATATTCTATCAATCGATAAGTTCGGCGAGCAGATGCTTTTGAATTTGACCCTTAGAGGTTGTCCGCTACTGCGGTGTGAGGGAGACGGCGCCGTGATTGGTGCTGAGGGTTTGAAAATAGAGTTTGAGTCATCTGGATGGCGACACATTGGCGCGATTGACATGCTCGCCGCGACTGATAAATTAATTTACGAAAATTCACCAGAAATGCGCCGAGTAAACTTCATCGAACCCCTGGACGAGCTGGAAGAGTTCCGGCTGATTCAAAAACACTATTGCGTGGCGTGGGGGGTGGCTTCGTCGGGAGGGGGGGGTGACGAGTCAGATCTTTTCACGATTCGAAACGTCGTCAACCGGGAAGTAGTAGGGGGTATTTAGTCTGGACAAATGTGTTTCGTTTTATTCGTCTCAAAAGTTTTGTATAAAAAAACACATCACTAATTGTTTGTCTCCGTCTCCGCTATATCCTCCGCTGATCTCGCCACTGCCTCCCCATCCAGCCTCTGGAACCGAAGGAACCCGCTGTCATCTCCCCAAACACACCAGCAGTTGTTTGAATCATCCGCCACGGGTACGGAAGAATCCAGCCAAACCGCGGAACGCACGGGTGCGAAGGTTACGTGCTTTTGCGTTTCAAAGAATTTGGACGGCTGATTCGTTTTCACTGTCGCCACACCGCTGGCGCCACGACTCGCGGGCACGACCAACACGTTGTGCGTGTCGAATAGAGTTTCTCTTTTTGCGGTAGCATCGCGCAACAACATGGAGACGTCGGTGACGGGAACAATTTCAGTAGCTTCAGGGGTTCCGTCAGGGTTATCGGGAGTTACAGGAGCGTCGTCTTCGGCGGAACTATCGTCACCCAAACCGTCGTAACTCGCTCCGTCCGCCCGTCCATTACCCCCCTTCTGTTTCAGAAACACCGCGGTCCCGCCTATGAACCCAAAATCCACGGGTAGCGCTCTTTTACGCGCCTTCGCGATGACTTTCCCTTTGCGTAAACCGTTGCCGCACGCCACGATCGCGGTCCGCACGCCCGCGCGCCCGGTGCCAGAGACTAAAAGTGACGTTATTGATTTTTTTCCTGTCGGCTTGGAGTCCACGCTCCACACCGCGCCCACGTCCACCCTCAAGGACGGGTTGTTAGTCAGAGACTTTCGTGAAGTATTGGAATTATTGGCAGCATTACCCGTACTACCAGCACCATCTACACAAATAACCTCCACCGTGTTCTCCGCCATGTCCTTTTCGTTGTCAATCGCTCTTACTCCGATGCGCGGAGCGACGTCGCCGCGTGGATTTGAAAACCGCTCGTCGTGGAAAAAGTCGTGCACATTGGTTTGTCCGGTATCGGCTCCGGAACATACGGCTCCGTTGTGTGTCCAATCACACGCCAGCACCGTGTTGCTCCCTCCGAACGCGGCTTCGTTGCCGCTTCGTCGGCCGCACACCGGGTTGAACGGGTCTCGTGTGTCGTAAATAACGGGCGACGTCATGCCGTGGCCGCCGGACATGAGTAGGAATGAAGAATCATACGAGTTATTTTTACTCGTCTCATCAACGGGCGCCCACTTGACGCACCTCTGGGGACACCCGGTTGACGCTATTTGAAGCACGGGGAGCTGTACATCGTTGCTTTTAGATGTACTATCTACTGTCAATAGCACCGTCCATAGCACTACCGCTCCGCTTGAGGTCCCGGCGACTAGCCGCTCGAACGGCGCGTGGTTGGCCCAATCAAGACACAGCGGCACGCCGACGTTTTTAGGCGCCACGCCCGTGAATGTTGGGGCGCACGTAACGATGACCGGTGTCTTATTAGAGACTTGCGTTTGAGGAGCTGTCAGTGGCGTATCACCTTCGCCAATCAGCGGTACACGCCACACTTCCACTCGGCCGTTGCCCAGCGCGACAGCCAGGTCACCCAGAGATTTGGAGGCGGTAGATTGATTTAATTGTTTTTTCCACTTGACGTCGAAGCAGTGCTTGGCATTGTGCGCCAGGCCTAACACCATGCTGGCTTGAGTTATTCCTGAGTCAACTCTGGAGGTACTTGATTGTTGTCTGCCTTTGGTCTTTTGCTTTTTACGAGCAGTAGATGTTTCTTTTCCCGTTGAAGTATTCGTGTTGGCCTTCACGTCTAGCCTCCAGACTTGTATTAAACCCGGACCCACGGCGTCGCCGATTGCGTTGAATGAATGCTTGGTGTCGCCGTGGGATCTCGACTCCACGGCGACGTGCCTCTGGTTATCAGGCACGTTTCCGTTCTTCAACGCCCAGTCTACCCTATAAACAGAACTCCCACCCGTAAACCCCACGACGTCCTCGGCGATTAAAAGCTTGTTCCCCGTGGTGGAGGTGGAGGTGCGGACGGGGGTGGAAATGAACCGAGGCGTGCCTTTTGCATTGTTATTTCCATCAGACGTAGACGGTTCACTGGAGCAGGGATAACTCGAGTGGGGGCGTAGCGACGAGAAGTACGGCTCAGGGTCCTCCACCGCGGTCGCATCCAAAAGGTCGGACATTGCGCTGGGGTCCGATACGACGACGACACCGCGCGCGTCTCGATCTGATGCATTCAGAGTCACGTAACTTTAAAAAAGTGAACAACTAAAAACTCAGATCTCGTTTTCGATCTCGTTTTCGTCTTTCATTCCCTCACCCACCTCGTCACTCCATGCAGGCGCTTAAGAAGCTGCTCGGCGTGGCTGTCGCGGTGGAGCTCGCATCGGTAGCCGGCACGTACGTCGCGTTCCACAAGCTCAACACGGATCCTGAGTTCCGCTCCTGGGCAGATCAAAACTGCCCGTACGTTTTGGACGGCTTTTGCACCGCGGTGGAAGCCGTGGGGCACGAGTTACCAAAGGACTTGAGGGAAAGGCAACGGAGTAAGGTAAAGGCTGCGGTAAAGACGAAAAACGACAACGCACCTGGGTCGAAACGAGTGGAGTAGATATACTGCAGGAATTTTACGAGTCCGTGTACGGGTGTTGAGTCGGAACGTGTGGAGTTCCCATTTCGTTGCCCATCGCAAACCGGCCCATCCAAACGAAACATAAACGATACAAATGACGTCCGTGGACGACCGCGTGCAACACGAGCTCTGGCGCGGTTACATCCCTGTTGAGATCCACCTGGCACGCGACGAGGTTGCTTCCGTAACATCCCCCGCCCCGTTCTTCGGCTTGGTACCAAGAGGCGCGTACCTTCCAAGCTGGTGCGATGCGATGGCGGGTGGAAAAAATAAATGCGACCCGCACTCGCACTTTTCGGAGAGTATCGCGAACCTTCCCATAGAGCAATTAGACACAAACGATTCTTCCAGTTCAAAAGTAACACCCCAGCCGTGGTTCGACTTCGAGGGCATGCCGCTCCGGTGGCAGTTGCCGGTTGGGGTGCTGTTCGACGTCTTGAGTAAAGAAAGCAACGAGCTACCGTTCAAAGTGACGGTGCACTATTCCGGAGGGATTGCCAGTGACGCTGAAAATACGTGCGACGACACCTTCTCCGACGACGGTCTTTACGTTTCGCCTGACACCTCAACCGTTCGCGGTTACTTCTTCAACACCCTGAAAGAGGCGTGTTACATTCGAACCGGGTCAGCATCCAGTGTTATGAGTATGACCAGGCAGGCGCAGGAGGATTTGTGGAGGAGCGTTTCTACGGGCGATCGATCGTTAGCGGATAAAGCGTATGAGCAATTAGGCAGAGGCGAAGGTCCGGAGGAAGATACAGACACGATTCGTTACCCCGTGCGTGTGTATGTTCGAATGTGTAGTTCAAATTTAGATGTCACGAGCTGGCGCGACATACATTGGACGTCCGCGCCGATTGAGGCGCGCGTTGTTGATGAAACAAACAATGAAAAAGTCTCTCGGCAGTCGACGGTGAGAGACGCGCTGAGGATGGTAGTCGGTGATATAGAAAGAAGAAAGTGGCAGTGCACAGTGCAGGGGATCGAGTTAGATATGGACACGCCGCTTGTGGAGATACACGGCAAGCTTCGATCAGCGGACCGGTTCATGCATATAAGTTTCGCGTGGATAGAGTAGTGGGGGTAATGAGAAGGAGTACTACGGAAATATTCTTTCGCAAAAACAAACTGCTTCAAAAAAACGACCCCCCCAACGGTGTCATGTTCCTGCTCCCTTTAAACATCTGACTGCACGCCCGTGCCAGGGTACTGTCGTTGCTGTACACGGATACGGACCCAAATCCGTCACTGCTAGTGCTGCCGCCACGAAAAGCACTCCCGTAAACCCGTCTCACGTTCCGCGTCCGCCTCTTCTTCTCAAACTCCTCGCGCGCTTTCTTTCCCCGAAAAACTCGCTGCAGTTTAAGCGCGGCTTCGACGAGAATCTCTTCCTGCCTTTTAACCACCCGCGCATCGCTCTGGTCCATCGTCGCGTAAACTTCCATCGCCCGCCCGGTCTGTCCGTGTTTTTCAAAAATACTCGCCATTCCCGCCAGCGCTTTGTTGCGCGCTTTTAACAAATTAGGCTCCACGAAATCGTTCGCTTTCTTGTACTTGAGACTAAAACTTCCTTTGCCCTTTACTTTTTCTAGTCTCTTTTGTTCCGCTTCTATCGCTAATTCCTTGTCCAACTCTGCTTGCTCCGCAGCTCTGACTAAATTTTGCCGTAACCGTCCACTCTTCTGGGAATTGAGTGTTTTTAAACTAGGGCTGGACGTTAATGCGTTGGCTAGGGAGTCACCGGGTTTTAAAGTATCCGTAAGCGATAGCCTCCCCACTGCATTCTTAAACGCGTTGGAGTTACTGCCACTACTGCCCGAACTCAAGTTACTCGACTTTCTCAACAGCGCTTGTCTCTTGTCTTCCTTTTCCAGTGCAATTTTTCGCTCCAAAAGCTCTTCCTCCGTCACCACCGGTTCCCCTAAACTCGCAACTTGTCGTAACGCGCGCATGGCTAAGTCGTCCCTGTCTGTTTCCCTGTACAGGGCGCTAAGCGCTAACCAAGGTTTCGGGTCTCTCGGCGCTTTGGCACACGCCGAAGTTAAATACTTTTCAGCCGCTTCGAAGTTACCAACTGCGCGGTGCGCCTTCCCCAGTAAAACTCTCACAGCCGCTTCTCGAAGTAAATCAAGAGCCGACGGGTCGTACGGGTTACCGTCTGTATCCATAGGGCTTTCGTGTTTCCCTTGATCCTTTGAAGGACTCGTGGCCGTAATAGTAGCACTAGTGGGCTGATTGGAATTGACTGCTTGACTTTTTAAGAGTTTCGATTTCTTCCTCGCCAACTTCGCCGTCTTCGCCGCCATCGCCAAGCACCGCTCAAGCTCCTCAATACACTGCTTATGGTCTCCTCCGAGATACTCATAACGAAACGACGCGATTTTCGCCACGTTCGGGGGAAGCGCCGCGGGCGCTTCCTTCGCGGCGCGTTCCAAACACGCGTCTGCTTCATTGGGTAGATTCAACTCACGGAAGCAACGCTCCATCTCGCATAATATGTCACCCGCGCCTAGCGCGATTTCGAGCGGTTTCTTGACCAACGAAAAGTGGTCCAACGCTTTTTCGAAATCGCGCAGGTGGCGCAACGATACCGCGAGCTGGTGGTGCACCTTTGAAGACCCTTTCTTGAGTTCGTGAGGGGTTATTAACTCATCGGGCGGTTCTTCCTCGAAACTGGGGGATTTTCGGTACTTCTTTTTCTTTTTCGTGACCTTCACATCGTTCAAGCGTCTTCTCGTCTTCTCGTCCAACAGCTGTAGCCCAAACTCATGCGCGAAGACGCACTCTTCGTGCTTGCCTACCTGGTAACAGCTTTCGCCCATGTTTTTGAAAAACGTGTAGTCGAACACATCCGGGAACCCGTCGGGGCCGGCGTTGCCCGCCACGTCTAACGATGCAATAAAATGGCTGCAAGCCTCTTTGTAATCGAAATGCTTCCAATGGCACTTCCCCGCGTACGCGTGGAGGTGGATTAAGTTTAACTCGTTTGCCGTATCGTCTTGGTGTGCATCTTCGTTCTCGTCAAGTAATAACGCGCTGGCGGCATGTAACCCGCGTGCGATGACTTCCAACGCGCTGTCCGTCTCGCCCCGGTGAAGTAGCCTCGATGCTTCCTTTCGTAACGAGGTGGCGGTGGCGGTGCCTCCGTCCGAGGTCGAGTCACTCACCTTGCGTAAGGAAATTGACTTGGACAATTGCCGTAGAAGGCCCATGGTGGGGGTGTGGGTGGGGTGGAAAGGGGCGGTAACAATCCGGAGCGGCCCCAGGCCCCAGGGCCACGCGCACCGCGGACTGCCCCGAGAGCAACGTCCAACCTGTTTCTTCGGAACGTTTTCTCGGAACGGCTTTCATTAAGGCTTGGACCGTCCAACATCCCGAATCAGTCATATGGCAAACTAGTCTGTAAAAAGTCCATTCTCCCAACCAAATGCATTATTGCACTGCCCTTTTAGTCACCAACTTCGTCAGATCGCGGTTGAACGCTCCAAAAAAAAATTGCTAGAGAAGCAAATCTGCGAAAGTGCCTCCTTACCTCCACCCGCAGGCCACTCCTAGAGACGCACGCTCGGTGCGTGTCTGTGGCGTTCGAGTCGGTTGACTGCTCGCCCAAGGCCGATGAAGGCGGAGGCGGCGTCCGGGGGAGCCCCGGAGCGCGCGCCCCTGCTTCACGTTGAACCTACTAGTGGTACCGTGAACACGCAGAGTGCAGCTTCCAGCGGTAACACCCCTGGCGGGGTAATTAGTCATGGAGACAGGCGCGGCTCTCGGCTCGCCGCGATCGGGGCGCTGGCGTGCTGCGGCGCGGTAGCGGCGTTCGCAACGACGTCGGGTGTGTCATCCACGGCCGTTGTACACCTCGGCGCCGGCAAGGCTAAACACTCACGGGGCAAGGTTACCAGCGCGCTGGGTGCGAAGCGCGCGGCGCTTCTCGGCAGGGAGAACAATCGCGTGCTCATGAGCCCCGCGCATCACCTGGCGTACTGCAACGTCCCCAAGGCGGCTTCCTCCACGGTGACTACCTACATGACCGGCCTCAACGCCGGTATCAACACGTTCAAAGGCGTGGAGGAGTACATCCAGGCGAACGGGGGGGACTCACACTTTGCGATGACGCAGTACTCGACTTTTGAAGACGCAGAGTTGGCTGAATCGCTTTCATCAGACAGCGCTAATTTCAAAGTGTTCACCGTCGTCCGCCACCCCGGCACGCGGCTGTACAGTACCTGGTTCGACAAGATCCACAGCCACCGCGGTTCCGACCAGCCCGATTTACTGTGGTACGGCTGTAACAACAACGAGGATTGTTCGTTCGAGCAGTTCGTGGATGGGATCACGAAGCAAATTTCAGATCCCGAAGCGAAGAAATCAATCAACGAACACGTCGAGCCTCAAAGCGACATGTGTGACCCCAGTACCCGGGACTTCGACGGTGTCTTCAAATTAGAAGATGGGTTCGATTCAGTCGCAACCAAGCTCCGAGAGTGGACCGGCACGCCTTTTGATTTCAAATCTGAGGATGGCGAGACGGGTTACTCTCATCACAACCAGCAATCGAAGGAAGTGTATTCCGAGTTTCCCGTTTCCGACGCGGAAGGGTACGAATCATTGATGCCCTACGCCATCCAGATGAAAATCTACGAAGCATACCGCAACGACTTTGAGCTGTTCGGGTACCCCAAGCCCACGCAACGGGACTCGCAACTCGATACGTGCCCGAAGATCAAGTGGAGTAAGGAACTGTTGGAATCTGAATGGTCCGGTGAGGACGCGAAACATTTAAAGGAACTGGAACAGCAAGGCCTTCTGGATTCCAACATTTTGTTGCCGCCGCGTGAAGAGCTTGCGGTGCCGCGAAATTTGAACCCACCCGAGGCGGGGGAGGGATTGCAGGAGCAGGAATCAAACCAAGGGAAGGAGAACGGCAATGGAGGTACTAACCAACCTAACCAGCAGAGCAACCAGTCTGGAAAAAACAACAATGCGCCTAAAAAGCCCGTCCCCACCGCGTTCGGGGGCAACGAAATTCTCGGCGACGACTACGAGGAAAACGAGACGGGGCAGCCGGACCGGCAAAGCGTCGATACGTCGGCGGCTAGCGACCCTGACACTAATGAAGTAGTCGCGAAGAAGGCGTTGGTGGCGGAGGACAGCACGCAGCGCACTTCCGACGAGCAGAAGGAGTGGGAGGCGGAGGTTGACGAAGCGCGGCGACTTCACGACGACGAGGGATTGACCGCGACTGACGCGATTGAAAAAGCACATTCAGAAGCTGTTTGGCTGAAGGAACAGAAACGGAAGCTTGAGCACGCGTCGCGGATGCTTGAGCTGGACCAGAAGTGGGGCACTGCGAAGCAACATGAGGCGCAACGGTTGGTGGAGGTGGAGGGGATGTCGTGGGAAGAGGCGGAGAAGAAGGCGACTGGGGAAGCGCGGTGGCTGCGGCAACGCGAGGAGGAAAAAATATCGCTGGCGGAGCAAATGAGCGCAGCTGAATCAGAGAAGCGACACCAGCTCGCGATCGAAGCTTCGTCGGCTGAGGCGTCTGCTGGCTTGTCCGAAGCCAATGTAAACAAGGACTCCCCCATCCCAGTGGAGCTTCAAAACGCCGTCGGCATGAACTCGGTGGATCCCGACGCCGGCGACTACAGCGACGTCGATTCCAAAATTCCCGGACTCAACCCGCCCTTGTCTGAGGAAGAAAAGAGCGCGCATCTCTCCGCCGCGGAGGAAAAGGCCCGGGTTGAAGCGCAGTGGAGGGCCCCGGATGCGGACGTGCGTGACATCCAGGCTGAGTACGTCCAGTGGATGCAGAAGAACGGCAAGAAATTGATTTCCGGGGAACAGGCAATCAAGGCGCGGAAAGCTGCGTCGGAGGCGAAGCAGTCTATGGAAAACGCTCAATCCAAATCCGCCAAACACGCGGTCATCCCAGAAGCGCTGCCCGACCCGCAAGTCAAGCCCCCCACTCTGCAAAACATCGCAGCCGAGAAGCAGAAAGCCCAGGATGCGTTTGTGAAGTGGAAATCGGAGAACAACGTTGCGGGTGGTGCGGGTGTGGAGGACTACGGGAGTGCACAGAGCAAACAGCTTGAACAGAGCGGACAGTCTGATTACGAGACGCAGGAACAGCAACAAGTCACGCCTGAGCAAAATGCTCAAATCTCTTTTGGAAACACCGTCGGCGGTACCACTACTGTTGGCAGTGGCACTGGTTTGGTGGACCCTGAAGAGGTTGCGGAGCACGAAGCGCGAGCGGCGGCGGCGAAGGACTTGGAAATCGCATCTGAAGAGGATGCGGATAAGCTTGCGCGCTTCGAAGCGTGGAAGCAGGAGAATGAGAAGCAGGATTACGAAGAGGACGTGGTGAAGCCGGTGCCTATTTCCGAAGATGGACGCATAATGACCCCGGAGCAAGCCAAAGAAGAGGCGGAACAAGCGCTTATTGATGAACAAGAAAGTGATGAGTACAAGCAGTGGGCACAGGCGCAGGGGTGGATCGCTGAGAACTCAAAGGGGGGGGGTGATGGCGTGCAACAAGCGTCGTCGCTTGGATCAGAAGCCTCCGTCGTGGGCACTTTGGGTACGATGGACTCGTTCAACATCTTCGACGCCCCTGAAGGGCACCGTTTGGATTTTATTCGCGAGTTGGGACCCTTCCTGGATATGCGGAAACGGGTACAGGCTGATCACGATTTGTTGGCTGAGGAGCTGGACGCCATAAGAGTTGCCACCCCGGATGTGTTCCGTCTCATTCAGGAAAACATGGATGAGTTCAAGCGCTTCATGATGGAGGGCATCGACGTCTCATCTGTGCAGCAGGAATCCGCCAAACCCCTTCCCACTGCGGACGAGGTTTTCGGGTACCTGGGGTCGCAGCAATAGGTAGAGTGTACATTTTTATCCACGTATTGCGTAGGAGCTATTGATTGACTTGTACGCGTGCTCGTCTCATCATGTCTCTTCAGTGTAGTGTGCACTGTTTGATTTCCCACGATGGCAGGAGTTGGCACTGTGATTTTGTCTCCGTTTGCATTTGAAAACCCGGCCTCCCTTCTCCACCCGCCACTTCTGCTCACGCAACTGTGCGGCGACCCGAAATCCCCCCACAATGTCCAGCTGCGTCACACCCGGCGGCGTGCGTCGCATCCGCGAGTCCATCGACGGCTCGCTTTCCGATGTTTCAGTCCAGGTACGGCGGGGCGGAGTTTGAGTTTGCGAACCTCTCCGCGAATCGTCAGATTTCGAAAAGCGCAAGCATCTGACTCGCCGGCGTCGCGCAATTGACATCGCCACGACCACGCAAAGCGTCTCATTCACGCATATTCTAACCCTTACACTCCGTCTCCCAACTCACACAGGTCCTCAACCTCAAGTCCGATGCCGTGGACGGCTTCAGGTACGCATCCCGAACGTACCTCACTCGGGATTGCGTGAGACAGAAATTTTTGAGTTTTTGAATCCCATAATTATTAACCCATCGTTCTGGGTTTAATTTGATGGGTGCCAACCTTCTCAACCTTAATCTGGGGATGTCCAATGAGATCCTCGCTGCGTCTCTTGTCACTTGTCACTGACCTAAACACCGCCCCCCAACCCCACCACAGCGCTGAACTGAACGACGGCGAAACCAAGGTCCCCGCGACGTTTTCCAAGTCCCTCGCTGATAAGTTCGGCAGCGTCAAGCAAAACGCGGTGCTGAAATTGACCGACGTGCAGTACAAGGAGAACAAAGCGTTCGTGAACGAGTTTGAGTTTGTGGAAGACGTGGATGCTGAGTTCGTGAGCGATGACGCGCAAGCCTCGAAGAAGCAGAAGACGTCTGAAACCACGGCCGCCCCAACTGCCACCTCCCCCACCAGCGGCAAGAAAACCATGTCCATCGCGAGTTTAAACCCGTACATGGGTGCCTGGTGCGTCAAGGCGAAGCTAGCAGTCAAGGGCAACGTGCGCACGTTCAGGAACGCGAAGGGCGAGGGCAAGGTGATGACCATTGAGCTCGTGGACGAGTTAGGCACCGCGATCCAGGCCACGATGTGGAAGGATGCGATCGATATGTACGACCAGATTCTTGAAGTGGGGAAGGTTTTTTACGTCGGCAAAGGAACGCTGCGGCCGGCAAACAAACAGTACTCCAACTGTTCCAACGATTACGAAATGTCCCTGGACGGTCGGTGCGAGATTGAATTATGCACCGACGCGGTGGACATGTCGAAGATGGCTCGTGCGTACGAACTCGTGAAGATTGACGCGCTGGCGCAGAAGATTGGCGGACGAGGGTCTGTTGACGTCCTAGCTGTGGTGCAAAGTGTCGGAGAACTCGGCTCAGTGCGGCGCAAGAGCGACAACGAAGAGATTCAAAGAAGAGATGTTGTTCTCGTGGACGACACGAAGAAGAGCGTTACGTTGACGCTTTGGAACGCTTTAGCTGTTGAACAAGGCGAACAGCTCGCGAACTTGACCAACCCCATCATTGCTGTTAGAGGACTTCGTGTCACCGACTACAACGGGGTTTCGTTGTCCACCGTGGCCCGAAGCGAGCTGTTCGTCGAGCCCACCACCGCCGACGTCGCCGAGAAGGTTACGCAACTGCGCGACAACTTCGACCCGGCCGCCGAGGTGGTCGCCGCGGGTGCCGGCTTGGCCACTGCGCGTGGCCCCGGAGGCTCCGGCTCCGCCACGGAGCGCACCACTCTGCACGCCATGCAACCCGAGCTCCTCGCCCCCGCCACTGCAAACGCGCAGATGGGCTTGGTCAACGCCACCACTTGCCTCATCAAAGCGGACCAGCCCATGTACTATGCGGCGTGCCCCGAAGAGGGCAACAACAAAAAAGTCGTGGAAGAGGGGGGCAAGTGGTTCTGCGAAGCGACGCAGAAGAGTTATGACACGTGCCGCAGGCGGTACATCATGCGCATGAAGGTGCAGGACGCTAGCGGTGCGGGGTGGGTCAACGTGTTCCACGACCAGGCTGTGGCTATGCTTGGCATGGAAGCCGAGGAGCTTCACACAATGCGGACGAACGACCCAGCGGCGTACGAACGAGCAGTGAAGCGCGCGCAATTCTCTGACTGGAGTTTGAAGCTGAAATCCAAAACGGAGGAGTACCAGGGGGAGTCTCGTCGCAGGCTCACCGTGGTGCACTGCGCCAAGCCGGACTACGCCGCGGAAGCCAAGCACCTTCTTGGGCTGATTCAAGGTATGACTGCTTGAGAACATTTGGAGTGAAATTTGGAGTGATGACGAGAGATGGAGACGAGTTTCTCAACCTCGAACCTTACTTGGTTTAATAAAACGCGATGTATGCATTCATTAATTAACCTGTCAACTGAATTGCAAGTCGCTTACCCTTATTGCTGCTTATTTCTCATACATAATAACCGAAATACCCGACGCGCGTGGCGAGCGTCGCGACTTGCTCGCGCTGCTGCGATATTTTTCCCGTGAAATCGAACGGCTTTGGCTGCCTTTCAACCGTCACGTTGATTCCCTTTCAACCCTATCAACCCATTAGTGCGCGTACTTCGCCTCGATCAGCTTCTGTTCGTACTCGAACGCGGCGTGGTTCCACCCAAGGTCTTGCTGCATACCGCGGACAGCTACGTCCACGAACGCGTCTCGGTGGCACTGGTACGTGTTCACGGCTTGCCCCAGGACCCACTGGAACTTATCAGCCTGTGCACGTTCGAATTTCCACCCCGTGCCGTCGTTCACGCCGTCGTAGTGCCTGACGGTGTCTCGCAATCCCCCGACCTCATGTACCACCGGCACGGTGCCGTAGTGCATGGCGTACAGCTGGTTCAAGCCGCAGGGTTCGAACCGAGAGGGCATCATGAGAATATCCGCACCGGCAGTCAACCTGTGCGCAAACTGGTTGCTGAAACCAATCCAGCTCCTCACCTTGTCCCTGTGCCGCTCTTGCATGCCCATGAGCTGGTCCTGCAGGTCGCCTCTTCCTGAACCCAAAAACACAACCTGTACGTCATTGTGCGCGAAGAAGTCCTCTGAGTTCAGGATCAAATCCACGCCCTTTTGGTGGTCCAAACGGCCGATGAAGGCGAGGATGGGGACGTCGTGTCGCTCCGGTAACCCAAGTTCCCTTTGCAACGCCGCTTTGCACGCCTGTTTCCCCGTCCAGTACCCCTCGTGGTTCAGCCCGTACGTCTGGTACCCGTCACCTTGCAGGTATTTGTCGTGCTGTGGGTCCCACTCGTTGAAGTCGATGCCGTTGACGATACCGGAGACCTTGCCTTGCGCGTTTCTGATGGTGTCGGCGAGACCCCAGCCGCCTTCGTCTGTTGAGATTTCCCATGCGTACCCCGGGGACACAGCGATGACTTTCGTGGCGTACTCGATGCCAGCTTTCAAAACGTTCATGCACGCGCCTTCCTGCGGGTCGTCCAGGTAAAACGCGCCGGTGTGGTGGTCGGGGAGTCCTAGGCGCCACACGTCTTCGGGGGTAGTGCGGCCCTGGTGCGCGATGTTGTGGATGACCAGGGCGGAGCGCGCGAACCCGAGCTTCATGTGTTCGTGATAAAAAGCCTTCAAATAAACCGGCAACAGCGCGACGTGCCAGTCGTTCGCCACGTACAGCAGCGATTCGTCTCCGTACGGGAACCCGCCACATGGGACGTTATACACGGCTTCGATGCCGGCTTGAGAAAGCAACGCGCCTCTCCACGTCACGTCCATGGTGGATCCTTGGTAGATCCCTCCGGCGACTTCGTAGAAGCAGGGGTGCGACACGAAAACTAGTATTTTGGAAATAGAAGTCAGTCTTCTGTATGGGCAATTGAGAGAAACAGTCCAAGCAGTGAAGGCAATGCAGTATATTGGGATGATGAGGAATCCCTCACAGGATCGCACTAAAAATCGGACAAACGTGTACACGACGCACGCAGTACAAGGCGAGCAGGATTTTACGGGATAAAGAAACAAAAAACGTACCTAAATCCACGCCGTCGCGATGCGTGTGGAAGTAATGCACCTCGGTGTCCGTGCCGCACACGTTCAACGTGGTGTGCCCGCACGGGGTGCCGCACTCGTCGTAGTGGTGGTACATGGGCATCACGGCCATGACTCGGTGGCCGCGCTGGACCAAGGCCTAGGGTTAATTAGTCAGGAGGGAGGGAGGGAAGGGGGTGCGCGCGCGTCAGCAAAAAATATAAAACGGTTATTTTTGACAAGTCAGCCGAATCGGGGGGTCTTTTCAGACAACTCAGCAAAAGCCTGAAAAGTTTGATGGGATGAGGCGTGCGGGGATGCGCGTGGGGATGGGGATGGGGATGCTGTTCAGGTACTGACGGGAATTCAGAAACGTCCGTACCTTGGGCAGGGAGGACATGACATCGCCCAATCCTCCGGTTTTGGAGAACGGCGCGCACTCTGCGCCGACGACCACGACGTTCAGGCGTTCTTCCGCAACGACGTTGGCGGACAATGAGCGGCCGCGCGTGGCGGGGACTCTGGTGATGAAGGCGCGGGAAGCGGCGCGCTTGAACGAGGGCAGGACAGAGGCATGGCCGACCGAAACGGTCGGGCGCGCGGCAAGGACGGAGGAGGACATGTGGGGAGGTGGGAGGTGCGGACGCGCGAGGCGGAAGTGATGATGTGTCGGAGTTTCCGAAGGGCAAAAGCCGTTGAAGTTTGGGAATTTTGGCAATCGGTTGCGGTAGGGGTTGGGATGAGTTGCTTTGTCACAGAGGAATTAGTTCGCAGAAAAGGACAGCCGTGCAATTGGCGTGTCGGAAGCGACACGCAGTCCGTCTTTTTGCTGCAGGTGCATCTCGCTCGCGCGTGTTTTCTTCAGCTTTTCCGCCTCCCGGGGTTTTCTAAAGACACCCATCACAACTCGAGCGCGAACGCTCGAGCCTCGCGAGACACTTACACGGATCTGTTGAATTGAATCCCACGCGTACTCACGAAACGAACGTGTAAACCATGGCTGTCATCGCCGTGTCCTCAAACGCCACCATCAAACATGGCCTATTGTCTTCTACCGCCGCGAACCGACGTGGTGTTCAGATCAGAAAAAAGATTACTCCACCCATCCGCAATACCACCACTCGCGCTCAATCCTCAATCCTGTCCGACGTAACGCAAGCCCCCCCTGACCCCATTCTCGGCGTATCAGTCGCGTTCCGGGAGTGCCAAAACCCCAACAAACTAAACCTAGGCGTGGGGGCGTACCGAACCGAGGAGTTGAAACCGTACGTCCTGGATGTGGTCAAGTTAGCTGAAAAAGAAATGCTCGCCAAAGGGTACGACAAGGAGTACCTGCCGATGCAGGGGTTGGCGGAGTTCAACACCGCGACCGCGGAGCTGTTGTTAGGGAAGGACAGTGAAGTCATTGCCAATAAAAGAATCGCCACCGTGCAGAGTTTGAGTGGAACTGGATCGTTACGAGTCGGCGCAGCGTTCATCCAAAAATTCCTACCCGGTGCGAAAGTTTATTTACCCAGTCCAACTTGGGGCAACCACAAGAACATCTTCGCAGACGCGGGCGTGGACTGGGGTGAGTATAAATACTACGACTCAGAGACTATTGGGTTGGACTTGGAAGGCATACTTTCTGATCTTTCCAAGGCTCCAGAGGGCTCCGTCGTGATCCTGCACGGGTGCGCGCACAACCCGACTGGCGTGGATCCTACCATGGATCAATGGAAAGAAATCGCAGACGTCGTCGAGAAAAATAAATTGATTCCATTCTTCGACGTCGCGTACCAGGGCTTCGCGAGTGGTGACCTGGAAACCGACGCCGCGTCTGTACGACTGTTCGCGGAGCGCGGCATTGAATTCTTTTGCGCGCAGAGTTACTCCAAGAACCTGGGGCTGTATGCTGAAAGAATCGGGGCCATCAATGCAGTTTTATCTGACTCTGAATATGCCACCAAAACTTTGTCTCAACTCAACCGCATCGCGCGGGCTATGTACAGTAATCCTCCTGTTCACGGAGCTAGGATCGCAAGCACCGTGATTAACGATGAAAGTTTATTCGCCCGATGGAACGAGGAGATGCGTGAGATGGCTGGGCGGATTAAAGCAGTGCGTAAAACCTTGTATGGGGAGTTAGTCGCGTTGAACCCGGACAAAGATTGGTCCTTCGTCACGTCGCAAATTGGGATGTTTAGTTTCACCGGGTTGAGCGAAAAACAAGTGCTGAACATGACGGACAAGCGCGCGATTTACATGACCAAGGATGGGCGGATCTCGTTAGCTGGGCTTTCACAGGAGAAGTGCGCTTATTTAGCCAACGCGATTGACGACTCGTTTAAGAATGCATGAAGGGATTGGGCATGTGAGGAATGAGTGAATCTTCGGAGTGAAATAAAATAACGAGTTGAACTTGAAGTACTTTGTTGTCCTCTAAATACCCCTACTAAAACAGCTCTGGCAGTATCCTTCGCATTTCTTCAACCGTCACCGCGTCTATCGTGTGGTCTGGTTGGAATCCGTCATCCCGTTTACCCTCCTCTTGGGTCGTTTCTGACTTAATCAACACAGTTCGCATGCCCAGCTGTTTACCCGCCGCCAAGTTTTTCACAGAGTCTTCGAAAAAAACAGTCCGTCCGTACTCAAAGCCAGTTAACTTTTTGATCTTCTCGAACGCGTTTATTTCAGGTTTACAGCTGTCCGCTCCCATCGCATCTGCCCCATACACTTCGTCGAAATACTCCAACAACCCTAAAACTTCCAAACACTCCTTCGCCTGTTTCTCCGCGCAGTTGGTGAGGATGATACATTGTATTTCTTTTGAGTTTTTCGTCACCGTCTCCAAAACTTTCTTCGCATCCTCGTTGACTCCCAAAAGCTCACTAGGATTGCCCCTGGTGACTGTCCAGTACTTCTCGGTGTCAACTATCAACCCTAAACCCGCTCGTAACGCTCGTAACGTCTGGTTGTACTGTCTGAAATGGGGGTGCCACGCTCGCTTGGCTGATTCGCAGTCGGTAAATTTATCGGGGTACTCGTCAGCCATGAACTGGAACACTCTGTTTCTACACGCCAGTTCGTACCCGTTCTCGATGGCGTATAGAGTGCCGTCCAGGTCTATGTAGAGGGTACGGGAAGGGTTGTTGTACAGACATAGAAGAAGACGTGGAAGGTCAGTGTGTTGTGCGTTGGCAGGTGGTGGAGGTGCGTGGTGGAAGAGGGAAGACAAGCATCGAGCCATCCGCAAATCGCGCACATCTTGTCGGTATAGTCTGTCGCACGACGGGAACAGGTGACGCGTTCGCTCTCGAGACAAAGCCATGGTAACATGTCGCATCACGTACCAAATAGAAGCGTGTCTATGTCGTGTCCCGCTTGTGGTGCGGTCATGGTGACTGCCGGGTCCTACCGGGAACACGGGAGCGGTCAGGTCTGATGAGAGATTCCAGCCGGTGGAACGAAAAGCGCGACAGTCTTGGGTGCCGTTTGTGTCACTCACCTACGGACTGCATGGGGCAACTGGGGATCAAATGCAGGCTTTTCGTCTCCGTTTGCGAAACTACGCTTCATACCGAATCTGGTCGATCCCGCCTGTGCGGCGAAAAATATCTCTGTGCGGCTCGTTTCCCCCGAACGTGATGAGGGCGCCTGCGTTGCCGCTTTCACCACTTCAAAACGCGTCTCGACGTCGTCACCGAAGGTACGTGTAGTGGCCAGTGGCACTGCGAACACATTTTCCTCATCACGATCCGTGTTCCACGCCGACGCGCTCGCCTGTACTCGCGATCGCGCGAACGCTCCAAACGTTGTTTGTTCCCGCATTCGCTAGATTCGTATTTTCGTGGATCGGATCGGGACAAGCAGTATCGGTCGTGTGCGCAAACAGTCAGCGAAGTGATGGGACTGTTCTTGTGCGCATGCACTGCAGCACCGCAGCATACTCCTACAATCCATCCAACCCCCACGTGTCTTCCCGACGTCCGCTGACAGTGTCCCCTAATCATCTTTCCTGTTCTGGAACCTCTTCAAAAAACCTCAACAGACACACAAGATGGCTCCCATCAAGTCGTACTTCCCCTCGTCCCTCTACGCCCACACCGCAGCTGTCAGCGGGATCACCGAAAGCATGGGTGCACCTGTGATGGCCAGGACCCCTAAGTTCCCCCACCCCGCCGCGAGCTTCACCGCGCACTCGCAGCAGGAGTTTGACCTTTCCTACTTCCTCAAGGGCGCTTTGGCTGGCGGCATCTGCTGCTCCGTCACGCACGGCGCGCTGACCCCCGTTGACGTGGTCAAAACGCGCATGCAGCTCGAGCCCACCAAGTACACCGGCATGGTGTCCGGGTTCCAGAAAGTGATCGCGGAGGAGGGCGCCGGGGCTTTGTTAACTGGCCTAGGCCCCACCGCGTTCGGTTACTTCGTCCAGGGCTGGTTCAAGTTCGGAGGCGTCGAGTACTTCAAGGTCCAGGCGTCTCAGTCGATGACCCCCCAGCAAACCTGGGACAACAGGAACGCTATTTACCTCGGCTCGTCCGCGGTGGCGGAGTTCATCGCGGACATTTTTTTGTGCCCCCTGGAGTCGACGCGCATTCGCCTCGTGTCAAACCCCACGTACGCCGACTCCATGTTGGGATGCATGGCCAAGATGGTCAAGGAAGAGGGCGTCATCGGTGCATTCTACTCCGGTTTCGCCCCCATTTTGGCGAAACAGGTGCCGTACACCATGACCAAGTTCGCGGTGCAAGGGATTGCCGCTGAAAAGATTTATGACTCACTCGGAAAGAAGCCCGCGCAGATGAGCAGCTCCGAAAACCTATCCGTTTCTTTAAGCTCCGGTGTCATCGCCGGTGTCGCGGCCGCGATCATCAGCCACCCCGCGGACACCCTCCTGTCCAAGATCAACAAAGCCGGCGCGGGTGGTTCCGGCGGCATGGTCAGCAGACTGGCCAACATCGCCGCGGAGACTGGGATGTGGAAGCTGTGCACGCAGGGCTTGGGCGCGCGTTGCGTGATGATCGGCACCCTCACCGCCGGCCAGTTCGGTTTGTTCGACATCGTGATGCAAGCCACCGGAGCGAGCAAGTTCCACTTCCACAACCCCGCGGAGGACCACTAAGGGTTATGTATGGGTCAGGACTGAGAAGGTACGGTATTGATGCAGTACTCGGAGTGTCTACCGTATTGACGGTATTGATGCATTTATACGATGAGGGGTGATTGCTTGCGCTGCGCGCATTTGTAGCGCGTGATTGAATCCAAAAATATTTCAAAAAATCATAAGTCTTCAAAAGCGACGCTACCGTCCTCAGCCATCGCTGGTGGACCTATCTCGAGTATTTCTCCCTGTCTCTCCGCAAAGCGCTCTCACTGCATACTTTCCTGACTGCCCTCCATACGAATACTTAAGAGATGACCGCAATCACATCATCCATGGTGATGAATTTTCCCTTCGCTCCATCGTCAAATTCCATGTCGGATCCCGAGAAGCCGTTCACCAAAACCTTGTCCCCAGCCTTGACCCCCTTGACTTCACTGCCGATGGCGGCAACCTTGCCGGTCATGGACGAGCCTGGGCCTGAGTTGGCTTCCGCGCTGGAAAGGAGGATGCCGCCGGAGGTGGTGGTTTCGGCTTCATCGGCAATCACGAGGACACGGGTCGCGGTGGGTTTGATGTCTTTGACGTTCAAGCCCGCGTTCGCGGCGACGCAGCGGCGGCCTTTGAAGGTGGCGGGGGGCTTGCGCGCGGCGAGCTGTTTTGGGTGTTGGGGGGGAGTGATGGTCAGTCACTGTACATTTGAATTGAATTGAGTCTCAATCTTGTCGAAAAAGCACTCGGTGGATAAGAGGGTTAGGGTCGCGGTGCGCGTGGCCCGATGCGCCGGCGTGCTGTCCCTTTGGCGATGGCAATGTAAGTTTCGACCAATGCAGGTGAAGCGTGATATATATATCACCACATACACGCGCTCCCAGCCTGTTCTTCACAGTCGCCATCCCCTGACAGCCCGTATGCCGACCGTACAGTGCATCGAAAAGCGGCGTTTTCGTCGCCGGCGCTCGATTGATGCCGACCTTCGTGTGTTCGGAACTACGCGCGTCGCGCACTCTATATAAGCCTTACCTTGCTGCCGAGCACGATAGATCCGGAAAGCGTGAATGCAGACATCGTGGAGGGCTGTTTCACGTGAACGGTGCGTTCGTGTGTGGCAGGGTAGGCCGCGAGCGCGTCAAACAGAACGCCCGAAAGCATTGGAAGGAAAAGCGAGAAGTCAGATGATTGACGGAATAACTCGTCGGTAGACCACCGAACTGCGAATATAAACCTCGACGCGATGTTTGAGAGTTTTGACTCGTCTTGGTTTTTGCAAAACGATTGATGACGGGGCGTTTGAAGGCATAAATAACACTTCGCGTGGGGGACGCCAGGGCGTGTGTTTTGTCGCGGGCGATGGAGATGGCGAGCGTCGTGGGTTTGTCTCTCAAGGTAAGGCCGGGAGGTTCAACTCGAGGTCAGGGCGAGACTCAGAGGACCGTGCGATGTCGCGCGGCGGTTGCGCACAAAAATACGCAATGGACTGGGTTTTCGCGCGCCTCGTCAATAGGGGGTGATACACAAGTGAGCTTGCCAGCCACGAGCCACGTACCACGACAACGACGGGTACACATCAGAAAGCACACGAAACGCTTCAACGCCGCGTCCGTGCCGCTCAGCGAGTCCGATGGCGATGCGAACGATGCGTCCGCAGATTCTAGCGATGGAAATAGTACTCAAAAAAACGCGTCTGAAAAGAAATCAAACGTCCTTCGTCTCCTGGGCATCAAGAACGGCATTTTGGGCGTTGAGCAATCCAGGGTGGAGATGGTGATGCACCAGGCGTTGCCTGTGATGGGAGGTATGGCTAGCCAGAACGTTTTGAACCTGGCGGATTCAGTTATGGTGGGGAGGCTGGGCACGGCGTGTGTTGCGAGCGTCGGCATCGCGAGCACGTTGAATTTTCAATGCCAAGCCGCGCTGCAAGGCATAAGCAGTGGGGTCCAAGCTATGTCCGCGCGACGGATAGGCGAAGGACGGCCTGAGTTCGCAGCTGTGCCTTTAAATGCTGCATTAGTCGCGTGCGTGTGTCTCGGCGTCCCCATGGCAGTCGCCGCGTTTATCGCGGCGCCATCCATCGTGCCGCGATTGACCTCAGATCCAGCCGTCATCGCGGCAGCGGTGCCGTACCTGAAAGCCCGACTGCTCGCCGTCCCAGCTGTGGGCGTAAACTTCGCATTCAGAGGGTTCTGGAACGCGGTGCAACAGCCGCAGATATACATGAACACCTTACTGGTGATGCACATTGTTAACGTGAGTTTATCGTTGCTGCTGATTTTTGGAGCGTCGTTTAGTTTGCCGCTAATAGGAAATATTACAATTCCATCGCTAGGCGTGGTGGGCGCTGGGATAGGCACTACTGTGAGTGTCTGGGTAGGCACCGCATTATACTTAAAAATGGGTTTCCAAAGGGCGAAAGAAATGGGCTTCGCACGTAAAAAACCAAGTGCCGAAGACTTAAAAACCCTGCTAGGCCAAGCCGCGCCTACTTCTATTACTAATTTACTTTTCGCCACGGGCATGACTGTTCTGTACTGGATTGTTGGAAAGTTGGGCACCGCTGAAACCGCCGCTGTTAACGTGCTGATTAACTTGATGTTAACCTTAGTGTTGCCGTGCATGGGTATGGGGCTCGCCGCTGGGGCTTTGTCCGGCCGAGCCCTAGGCCGAGGTGACGTGGAGGACGCGGCGCAGTGGCCGTGGGACGTCGCGAAACTCACGGCGGCGATGATGTTTGGCATAGGGATGATCGCGGTGGTGATTCCGGAGAAACTGCTCAGTTACTTTTTAACCAACCAGGAAGCGATCGCGAAGGCTACGTTGCCGTTACGGTTCACCGGTATTACCGTCGCGTTCGATGCGTTATCAGTCACGATGCAGAACGCGCTGTTAGGCGTGGGGGACGCGAAGAAAGTCGCGGCGATTAGCATAGGCACGCAATGGGTACTTTTTCTGCCCGTCGCGTATCTCGGCGTAACCTACTTTCCGGGGTTCAATCTGAACTACCTCTGGGGGTTATATGTCGCGCAACGCGTCCTACAAGGCTTCCTATACGCCAATATTTGGAAAAAAGGGGGTTGGAAAGACATTAAGGTGTAACTAGTTTTGATTGTTGTATTAGTACTACTACATGTATTGATTACTTCGTTATCACACCATCACGTCTTATGCGCACAATTAATAACGCTCACTACACTGCGCACGGTATACCGCCCCTAAGTACTTATAACTTTCTTCTTCACGCCTTGGAACAGTCTTTTTAAGTTCGGTAGGGTGTGTCGGGGCCCTACGGCTAACATGCCATGCGCATTAAGCAGTTGCTCTAAGTCCTTATTCAACAAAAAAACAGCATAAGCGAACCTCGTCCCCTCCGCGTGCTCCGCGAACAACGGAAACTCCACCCTGCGCCACACCCCTCGCTTTGCGGTTCGATAGGTACTACTATTGGGTTGATAGTTAGCACTACTTCTTTGAGCGTTGATTTGATCGAAAGCTAACGGTGGTTGACCCATAGAATGCGCAGTATCAGGTAACTCACCTGCATTACTACCCGAAGGTACACTTACACTTGCGCGTCCGGTGTCGCCGGATTCCTCAAAGACTTGCTGCAAGTCGCAAATGTACGACCGCGACGCGCCCGGAGCCACGGGGTACCGTAAAGGGACGTCCAGGATGCTGGCTAGTTGCAGCGTGGCTTGCGTGACGTACCCAAGCGCAGCAGCCGCACTTTCGGGGTCGTTCAACAGAGTACTTTGTTGGGATTGAGAGTTGTATGGGCTATTAGTCGTACCCGTCGCCATGCTGTTTTGGGTGACGTCGCTTCGAATCGGTCTAACCTGACCGGGCCTCGAAACGTGATCCAGGGGGACGCCCACGATTGTCAACGGGGAATCGTTTTGAGTTTTACTGTGTGAGACTGTTTGCGCATAAGTATCGGTGTCCTCTGAAGCCACGTTTCTATCCTCTGTGCTTTCTTTCCCTTGAAAATGAGCATCTTCTTGGTCTATTAACTCCCCGAACGCGCGCACCGGGAACATGTTCGATAAATCGCTCACCAGCCGCCACCGCCGCGCACACAGTTTGCGCTGTTCTTGATGTAGCCTTCCCAGGCCGTATGGGCCTTCCAAGACTTGGTCCGCGTCCCGTAACCGGCCCTGTGCAGCCTCCAACGCAACTTGCGCCAGCTGTAAACTCGCAGCGCGTTCGGCGATGCTCGTTTTTCGTCGATTCAGTAGTCGCGTTCTTTTGGAAATTTCTGTGCGCAAGGATTCGTTTTTTGCCGTAATTAATTCGCTACCCCCACCAGGCGTACGGGTATTCAGCCGTACGTTTCTTGACACCACCAACCCCGTGCTCGACACAGTCGTACTTCTCTCAGCTCCTAAATTCCCCCCCACTTTCTGTCGCAACCGTTGGCGCGTGGAACACGCTTGTTTCAGCCTGGCGTTCGCGTCAATTACCGCCTCGGTGGCGACGCTGAGCTGCCGCGTCGTGGCTTTCTTGACGTGCAGCGAAATGCCCATGGAATCCCGGGCGAATCCAGAGACCAAATCACCAGTCAAACTGGCTTCCATCTCAGTAGCCGACGTGTTTTGTCGTTCCATTGATGCGGACGAGGCCTCTATCAAATTGGGCCAGGCTCTTTCAACCGGCACTACCCACCCTCCGTGGGGGTTCATTGGGTTTTGATTATGGTCGTCGCCCGAGTCGCCTATCGACGTTCCCAACGCCCCTCCCAGCGCACCTGGAAAAATCAAATTCTCAGATGCAATGCCATCATCTCCGAACGTATACTCGCCTTGGCGGAGGCGGAGGAGGGGGGTGTTGGGGGGAGCTGATAGCACGGCGCCGGCTCGCGCTCGTCCGCCCGATAGACTCAAATTAACTAGCCGCTGCCCCCGCGCGCCCCCCGGTACAGAAATCAACTCACCAAGACTAACCGTACACACGAACGCCTGCACTACGGATTTATGGTGTGTGGGTAGCAAAGCCGAGCCGGGTATGTTCGGTGCAGGTATGAAGAAGACGCGCAGGGTCATGGATTGATGCGGCGGTGAGATTGCATTCAAAACATTCTCACCATTCAATTGCGCCGCGTTCACGAGCTTATCCTCAAAAGGCGCCCAGTCCGGGTTCAGCGTATCCCGCACGACCTCGCTGGTATACAGTGTACTACTTTCGGATTTGTTTTTCTTCGTATGGACACCACCCTGATCAATCTCGCCGCCATCGTTCGCTAAACTCAACGTGAAAAACACCCCCACCCCAGCTAACTTTTTCCCCTCCCCCCCTCCGGGCGGCACGACGTTCCGCACTGATACCGATAAAAGGTGCCGCACACCTACGGGGGGGCGGTAGTACGACGTCATGACGAGAGGTGCGGTGCGGTTGGGGTCCATTTTTTTGTGGATCGGTGGTGGAGTATGTGGGTGGACCGTCAATGACTACGCGCAGACCCAAATGTCGCGCGCCAATTCTACTAATCTAAGATTCTTCCCTTCTCCACCTCCGAGATGGGACCGACGCGGTTCGATTTCGGCGTATCCAACTGATCCGCGTACTCACCACCCTGCACCGAACGCACCCACCCGGTGCGACCACCCGTGCGACGCCTGCAACGGTGGTGCGGTTGTGCCAGGCGAAGGAGGCTCGAGTTCATTTTACGTCATTCTCGATTCTCGTCGTCGTCATCAATGGAAATAAAATTGGCCGTTTGAAACGTTTTTATCGGTTCTGGAGAGGCTGCCGGGGGCGTTTCCCATCGCGCGCTGCGCGAGGCGTGTACGCGCCGGCGCGATGTCCATGACGTCGCCCGGAGTGTCGCGCGCTTCTTCGCGGAAAAGCATGAGTTTCATGGACCCCACCGCGGCATCCTCTACGAAGGAACGCGAGAAGGTTGCAATCCCTTCGTTCCCAGCCAAATCTCCGTCGAAAGCGCCTTCGCTGAAATCTGGAGTCCCCGTGGCTGGCGCGACGAGGGGCAACAGTTCCTCCAACCCAGACAACGCACGCACCATCGAGGCGTTTCTCAACGACGCGCGGAATGCTGTTAGTTTAAGTGGTGATGCGGGGGGGGCGTTCGGGTCACCGAGGCAAGGGAGCCCAAGGGGAGGGAGCTCATCTGGGCGCACATCTCCTGGTGGCGTTATTTCGCCCCCTGGTGGTAGACCGTCGTCCGCGAGCAAATCGGCGTTGAAATGGAACGCCCCCCTGCCTGGAGACGGTTTGAAAAATATTACAATGAATTCCCCAGGCACCCCCGCTGTGTTCGGGGGTTACTCCGATACGTTCGTGGGCGGTTTCGGAGGCACCGACGTTACGAGCCCGAGCCGGGCGATTCAGAAAGGCAAGGGTTACCAGTTTGATTCTTCGCTAGACCCCGCAATCAGGTTCGGGATCAAGAATTTAGCAGGCAACCCCGCGACTGCGACGAGTATATTGCCAACGCAAGCCTCTGGCTTCGGTTTCTCGGGGAGCAGGTTCGGGGATATTTATAACAGAGAGCGAGCAGCGTCCGTGGTACAGTTTCGGGAAATGGCGCTGATGCGCGATCAGTTGCGGTTCAACTCAACTAATGGGATGGGCACAGATGAGAATGCTTCTAAATCCGAAATCGAGCGTCTAAACTTAAGGATAAACGAGCTGTCGAGCGAGGTGTCTGAGTTCAGGACCGGGGTCCGAGTGGTGAAAGAAGCAACGGTTAACCATTACGTCTCGGACGACGACCGTTCAAACTATGAAAATATTGATCCCACGTCTCAGAATGTTTCCCAAACGAAGTTATCCCAAACTCCGTCTCGCGGCCCGAGCTCGCCGAACAACTTGTCGCGAAGTAACTCGCGTGATAACATGTTGAACATCCACAAACCGGTAGGGGTGTATCCTTTGATTCGCGCGGCGACCCGGAACGCGAGCAGAGGTGAGTTGTTAGACGATTCTGACAAGGAAGGCTCTGCTGATTTCGCCCGCGTAAAATCGGACAAAACTGGAAGGTACCTGCGCACCACTCGGCGGGATATCGAAAACGCGAGGTACGCCCGGGGGTTGCGGGGACACAGCGGGTCACCCGCGAAGGAGTTCTGGGGGGAAGGTAGAGGGACGGTGCAGGGGGGGGGAACTGTTGGGGGTGGTATTGACGGAGCGGACATAGAGGGAGACCAAGGCCCGGGAGGTGAAGGTGGAGTAGGAGGACAGGGAGAAGTAGGAGCTTGGGGAGGACAGGCAGGACAACAAGGAGTTGGAAAACAGGGAGGAAATGGAGTACGATCAGGAATGGGGGATGGTCCATTTGACGAAACTGAAATCGGCGACGCCGCCGCCGCTGCGTTCGCCGCGGCTTTATCTGCTATTGACGCCCGAAGAGCTAATAAACCCGACCCTGCGATTGAAATCGCCCGGTTAAAGGAACACAACCGTTCCCTACGACGAGAGTTGGGCGTAGCACAGCGGTTGATGACCGGGTACCACGCCCAGCTCATGACCGGTGGTGCGGTACCTAATATACCTAGGCCTTCTCAACTAGAACCGTTCGGCGGGTCCCGAGCGGCGCCTCCGCCGTCGTATGCGCAGCGGCGACCGAGCCGAACGCCGTTCGGAGCTCCGCCTGTTGACAGAGCATTTAGTCATCAAAAACACAAACCACAAAGCTTCCAGTTCCAACAAGGTCCTCTTGAGCCTCAACCGGTGCTTCGTTCTAACCGGCGCGCAGAGTCGAAGAGAGTATCAGCGGAGCTCGGCGTGCTACGCGCGGAACGAGCGATGGCGGAAAGGGCGTATGAAGTTGACGAGATGGAAAACGTGGAGGAGGAGGAGCTGAGTGCTGAGTTAAATGATGAGTTAAACGATGACAGGAGACCTCTAGTGCAAAGTACCTATGGAAGAAAAGGACAGGGGTTCCGTTCCCAGATTGCGAAGGACGTGCATGAGCTGAAGCAGTTAGTGGGGGACTTGGTGTGGCGAATGGACAAAGACGGCGGCGCAGCGAATCGAGGTGAAGAAGAAACCCAGGTTATGACGCCCGTTTCAAAAACGCAGTCTCGATTAAAGTCGCCGGAGATTTCGTTTCAGTTCAATAAAAACGGTGCAGGGGAGTCCTCGATGTCCTCGCGGAGTCGTACCCGGACTACTGCACACGACGATGACGATGAGTCACCGGGAAGGAATACGTCATCGACTCCGCAAAAATCGCCTGGTAGTCCCGGGATTTCGCTCGAAACGAATACTGAGTTTTTGAACGCACCGGTCACGCCCGGGGTCACGCCTTCGTCAAAGTTCACCGAGAAGGATTAGATAGACTATGACTATACCTATATTTATAAGACAAACCCTAGAAAGCCCTAGAAAGCCCTAGAAAGCCCTAAGCCCTAAACATCTAACCCTCATAAACCCTAACAACATCTACCCCCCTAACCCTCCCTTGACGTACTGCGGCCTATGTCCTTCCCTCGACAACGCAATATCGTCCTCGTCGTCCCAGCCCGGGTCGTCTTGCCGTCGCCGACT
>MDSY01097507.1_pt1 | contig 34891 bp, 35 predicted proteins | sample 811131 | NCBI WGS metagenome assembly MDSY01 (sample SAMN05326643, study PRJNA326480) | marine metagenome | isolation source: seawater | place: Atlantic Ocean: South West | collected 2010 | reverse complement strand
TCTCCATTTTCAAATCTTTTTTCTTCATAATATTTACTTGCTAATATTTTAGCTTGTCCTGTATTACCATCTTCTTTTATTGGTAAATCACCAGGCGTTTTAATTGCTTCTAATTTCCATTTAGAACCTTTTGTACAATAATCAACTGAATCAATTAAAGGTTCTGTTATATTTTTATTAGGTAAAATGGAATTAAAATACTCAACAATTTTAAACAAACTAGGTTTTTGACCTGGGTATTGTGATTCTTCCATATGATATGGAATAATTTTTCTATTAGGAAAACATAATGCTGTTAAGTAAAGTGCTAAACTAGAATCTGTTCCACTAGAAGTACTTACTGCTACTTTATTTTTTTCTGATATATCGTGTTGAAAAAAATCTATAGTTTTATTTTTAACTTTTATTTCCATTCTATAATTTCATTATAATTAGGTTTTGATACATAACTTACGTGTCTTCTTTGAGATTTATCTTGATAACCAATACCTAATAAAAATGCAATATCTTTTTTAGGTTGTTTAGATTTTAACAATATATCAGTAGGCATTATTTCATCATAAAAGAAACATCTACAGAAAGAAGCATTTAATCCTTGTTCAGTACACAAATAAGCAGTTGTTATACCGTGCATTGATGATTGAATAATCCAATCCATATCTTGTTTATTACTTTTTTGTTGTTTAAATATTTTTTCAAGATTACCTGATTTATTATAAGTTGATTCTAATTGACTTTTAGTTTTAAAATCAGGTTGATGTGTATACACTAATAGATATGGTGCTAAAACCTGTGTATTAAAATTACAATCTTCTACTTTAGGATAACCTTTTCTAGCATTTTCTTTTGAAGTCCACCTATCGTAGATGTCTTCTAATTTTCTAAAATTTTCTATTGTAGGATTTTCTCTAAAGAAATCTTTACCTTCGCCACCTACTGAACAAATACCTATCCATCTTTTTTCTTCTTTATGTTCAGGACCCCATACATTTATTTTATATCTATAAAAGTTATTTTTATGAGGAGTTAATTTATGTGCTTCTTGCAATATATTATCTATTACAGATTTTTCTGGTACTTCATCTGTAAAGAATTGTGTATTGTGTCGTTGTTTCATTATATCTGTTAAACTAGACATTTTTCTTTCTCCTTGTTCCAATCACCATATATCTATCATAACTAACAAAAGGTTTTACATATGCTCTTACATTATCTAACTTATCAGTATATCTATTTCTAAATTCATTTATATCTTCACTTATGTTAATATGTTGGTTGCAATCTTTATAATTATTACTTTGCAAAACAACTAGTGTATCCGAATGCAATCTATCTACTACGTGGTCAATATCTTTTTGATTTAAATGTTCGCAAGAGGTACAAGTAACCAAAGCAAATTTATTTAAATAATCATACTTTAATTTTCTAATATCTTTGTATTTGTAATTTACAAAAGTTGCTCTACCTGATTTTAAATTTTCTGCGTCTTTAGGCGCAAACAATATTCTTCCTACGTTCTTTGCTAAAGGATCATAGTCAAGTGTATCAATACTATTTATTTTTTGTAATTTAAATTCTTCTATTAAAATATACGCAAGAACACCATACCAACCTGCTAATACTAATGCGTCAATTCCTTTTTCACTAGTCTTATCTCTAAAGTCAAATTTATATTCATTTAGTTTTTCAACTAACCAGTATTTACTTTTTTGTTGATTATCATTTAAAGAATTACAAGCGTCTGTAAACCTTTCAGGATACTTTTTCGCTAAACTATTTAAAATATTAATCGTCTTCTTGTCGTATATCATTGTACTTTCCATTGTATATCATAATTGTGTTTGTCTTAACATCTTCTTGCCAACTAGATATTTCTTCTGTATTAAACGTTCTATATTTTAAACTTAATCTATTTCTTTCATTAAAAATAAATCTATCAATACCTGTATATAGTCTTAAATATAAATCTTTTTTCTCCATAAACTTTTCAAATATATCGTATGAATTAGACCAACGCATAATAGAACTATTGATTAAAGTATTATTTCTAAATTTAAATCTATCATCTGACTTTAAAGCTTTCCAATTCATAGAGTTTATTAATGTTAGTTTATTAAAGTCTTCATCATTCCAAACTAAAAAATCAATGTTGCCATTTATTTCTATATCTAAATCAAAATATAAACACTTACCTACTTTTTCAAATAAAGATAATTTATGCCATACACCTTTCAATTCAGGATATTCTAATCCTTCATCATAATCCATTTCAGGCATATCTGTTAAACAAGTAAACTTATGAGGAACTGTAAGATGTTTTGCAACAGAAGATTTTAATTTTTCTACAAAACTTCTATCGTATTTTGTTCCCCATTTTACACAATAAACATTAATCATTAACTATCTCACTATAATATTTTAAAATTTCTAAAGGTGTTTTTGCTTTTCTAATTTTTGCTTTTAATTCATTATTTGTACTTTTCTTTACTTGTTCTAACTCAAATATTCTAACTTTAAAAGCGAACATAATATCAAGATGTAATTTTTCTTCTTTATTAAATTCTATTATACCTTTTGTAAAATCTTCTATATTAGTTTTATGAGTTTGATTTACTATAGCCTTTTTTTGTGCATTTACTATATCTCTAATTTGTTTTGCATAAACAGCATTTCTATTTAATGTAGACTGTGCTATTTTTTCTGAACTATATTCAGATATTAAATCTTTATAATTTTGATCCTCATAATCAACTGGCAAATAAAAAGCAACAGCTTTATCACCTTCTCTATAGATAACTTCAATAGTATCATTTTCGGAATTAGAGTAATATGCTTCAATTATTTTTTTAGAAAAAACAGCCATTAGTTTGTTATCCTATTCTTTGTTATATAATCTTTCAATTCTACTTTTGCTTTCCAACCTAAAGTATTTAAAAATTCTACATTTGCTCTATTATCTATTCTTTCTCCTTCATCACCTAGTTGTTGTTTAGATACATCAATTGAAAAATAATTTATTATATCAGTTAATCTATGAGATACTCCTGTGCCTATTTCAACTACATCTCCATAAGGAATTAAATTATCTTCTTGATTCATTAATGTTTCAATCGCTGTACATATATCATCTACGTGAATAAAATCTCTCCAATGGTTTGTATTAATATAAGGAACATCATTTCTTAATATTCTAGGTATTAACATTTTATCTCTTGCTTGTGGACCATATACTGTAGTAAATCTCATACCTACTGATTTTTTTGGTGCAATTTGTTCCATAGAATATTTACTCATTGCATATGGATTTCTCCAAGGTTCAGCAGCTGTGCTTGAACTTGCATAAAGTATTTTTGTGTCTTTGAAGTGGTCAAATAATCTTTGACTTGCGATAACGTTTTGTCTCCAATAATCTGTAGGTCTTTCAAAACTATCTCTAACACCAGATAGTCCTGCTAGATGTATTACATAATCTACAGCGTATTTTAAATTACAAGATAATAGATTACTACCTATATCTCTATCTATTGGAATTATTTTATGTTTGTCTTTAAAAAAGTTAGAAAGATTTTTACCTATAAATCCTTCAGCACCTGTTAATAATATATTCATAACAATATTTATATCTCATTTTTAACTCTTACTTATTCGTAAATAATATGTATTCGCTGTTGTAGGAGAACCATTTGGAAACTCTTGAGCTCTATAATCATTTGTTCCTACATACCTTGTTTGATAATTTCCTGTTCCAGTTAATATTGTGTCTGCAATACCAGAACCTCTGGTAACACCTGAACCTGTTGTTCCTAAATTATAACTTATATTATATCCGTTACCACCTTGATGGCATTCGTATCTAATAGCGTCTTGTAATAATGTATTTAAATTTGTAGCAGAATATTCTTGTAAATGATTTCCACCTGTAATATAAAGTGGTGTTCTTGAAGGCGCATTATTAACACCATCTATTCTTTGTAAGTAGTAAGAATTAATTGTAGTTGGTTGGTCTAAAGTTTCTGGAATACCTCCAGATGTATAAGCAGCTGTATCTGCTTGAGTATTTAAAAATATAGGTGTTGAACTTACTAACGTTGAACCTGATACCGATGTTGATGTTGAAATATGATAAGTACCTGCTTGTTGAGAAGTTGTTCCTGCACCTGATATTAAATTAGCTGCTGGAAATATAAACGTATCTTTAAAATCTTGTAAAGTCATTGCTTGTATATCGTCATCACTTCTCTTATAACACATATACGTTTTTCCTGAATCAGATGGAGCTGTTGTTGTTCCAGAAGATAAACTTAATCTATCATAACTAATAGTTACCGAACCAGGTTCATCTGTTGTTGCCTCACTAGGAAACGCTGAAGCGTCTGAGGACATAGCACCTGCTGTTTGTCTTGTATCAGTTATTGTTCCTAAATTACCACCAGTTGCAACAACTGATAATATTACTGAAGGATTTAATGAGTATTGATAAATTGTTTGTGCGATATATTCATCTACTTCAGCACTTGTCATTTCTTTCAAGTCGCCGCCATCATAGTATAAAGGAGCTCTTACTGCCATTGTTTATCTCCTATGTAGAACTGCCAACAATTGTCTTTTGCGCTACTCCCGCTGAATTGTATATAGTTAATGATACCGAAGTTGAAAAAATACTTCCTGTTGCATAATTAGATGTACCACTTAAAATAACTGTTCCACTTGCGTCAGGAAAAGTTATAGTTTGATTTGAAGTAGGATCAGTCATTCTTAAAGTTGTGTAAATACTATTTCCTGTTGTATCTCCAGAAAATAAAATATCTTTACTCATAATAGTTGGAACTGATCCAAATACTGTATAACCTGATGTTGATTCAATATTGTTTGAGCCTGCAGGATTAATTGTGGTAACACCCATTTTAGCAGGACCATTAACTTGCATACCATCAGCAATTTTTAATTCTGTTGAATCAGTAGAACTGATTTCATTACCTGCAATTTGTATTGTTCCTATTGTTTGTGTACCAGAACCTGAAACTGTTAGATTACCTGCAATACCAACATCTCCTCCAACACTTGAAATATGTCCAGTAACCGTTAAGTTATTTGGTATGGTTACATTATTTGTAAAACCAATTGTCAATGTATCTGGTGATGATACAACTGCTGTTATTTGATTAGATGTACCAAAAAATCTAGCTGTTTGACCTGCACCAACTTGCTGTACTGTTGAAGAGGAATCTTCCATTCTCCAACCTTCAGCGGCACCAATCTGAGCAGACAATTCATTAACAGCACCGATAACGGTTGTTGCTGATATTGAAGCGTCTAGTGTACCTATATCACCAAAATCTTGAGCAGACAGAGCATTAAACTCCTGTCTAAATGTTTCTAGTGTATCTGTTATTGCTATTTGTCTTGCAGCCATTTTACTTTATTAATCCTTTAATTAAATCTTTTATTTCTCTTAATTCTGCTTTTAAAATATTTATCTCTCCACACACAGCTCTCATTTTATCACCATCTATTTCTCTTTGTTTAACTCTTTTCATATAAACACTATACTCATTACTTGTACGTACAATAGCATTTGTTTGTGTATCTCTTACTAAATCACTATGTCCTTCAACTTTTAATACAGCCATTTTCTTATATTGCCAATGCAATTCCTCTCATATCTTTTATTCTAGGTGCGTATGATGATATAGTACCTTTCATTATAATTTTAATTTGGAATGAAGTGAAATCATTTAATCCACTTGCTGAATATTTGTATTCTCTAAATGTATCATTATCTTCAGCAGGTGCAATTGCAATATCTTCGCTACCATCATTGTTAAATGGTAACCAATTTATATCTTCTATTTTTCTTGTTTCAGAAGGACCAGACGTTCTATAATAAACTTTTATTTCTGAACTTGAACGTATATTAGCAGACAATCTTATATCAAGAGCCTGTGAGTTATTTTCTAAAACAATAGGTCTAGTTAAATAAACTCCAGCAGTTGACGTACCTGTGTTTGCTGTATCAGCAACAAAGTCTGGTGTATTACCAGAACTTGGACTATTTAATCTATTTGCAATTACATAAGCACTTGCTCTTTGTAAATCTATAAATGGTGATAGTTTAGTATTTGTAGTTGACATTTCAACATCTATATAAAAAGATTTTTTACCATTCATTTCGTTTGTTTCATTAACTTGACTTGCAATCATACCAGGCGCTGTCATATAGATATTATCATTTGCAACAATAGAACTTGCATTTGCAACAGAAGTTGTACTAAATTCTGATTCAGAACCGTGTACTGATTTACCAGTTGTTGGTCTCATTTTAAAAGATATATTTGTTCCTGGTAAACTCATTGTTGCAATATTTAAATTTAAAACATCAAATAATCTATTTTGTGTAGCTGTTACCGCATTACTTCCAATATCTCCTGAAGCAGTTGCGTTTGTAGAACCAGGTATTTGTATATCATAACTATCTAGGGTTACGTTTGAAATACTTGTATATGTTCCGTTAATTGAACTATGTGCTAATCCGTTGTAAGTTCCTGAAGGCACTCCTGCGATGGTAACGTTATTAGATGTACCGTGCATCCCGTGGTTTGGATGGTAAACTCTAACAACATCTGATCCGTTTGTTGTTCTAATTGGATTATTTTTAAGTGTTCTTGCTGGTAAAGATTCATTAACAAGTGTAATCTTAGCAATACCACTTGAATATTCTGCTCTGTTTAATGTAAATTTAACATCTTCGTTTTGTTCAGCAGTCCAAGTTGAACCGTTTTGAGATTTAAACATAACACCAGCATATGGTTGTTGTGATATTGTTCTATCCGAACCTAATACAGTTTCTCCTAATCTTCCTACGTAAGCAGTATATTCATTTGAGTTTGCAAGTATAACAAAACAATATTCTGTATTCTCTTGTAAATATACAGGAGCAGCAAAACTAAATTTAGTTGCAACTGATCCATCTGTACTTGTATTAACTGAACTTGGATTTAAACTTACTTCACTAAAAGGTAATATTATTGATCCAGGATAACCATTTACTACTTCTCTTATTTGAACGGTAACTGGAATATTACTATCTTTAGCACCAAAGAATAAATCAACAGAAGTTAAGTATACACCACCAACATCATCAATCATAAATGTTTGTGCTAATGGATCAACCCAACCAATTGTTCTATCAGAAGCTCTTGTTGATGTTCTTGTAATACTTCTATTTTCTGTAGTTGCATTTCTAACAAGTCTAGGTTCTCTTGTTGAGATAATTGTATTTTGTACAGTTTCTAATATACCTCTAGCAACGTAATCTGCTTCTGCTGAAGTTTCTACATCTGAACTTAAATCATTTGTAGATGAACTTGTTAATCTGAAAACTCTTTGACCTGTTCTCCATCTTGGATTTGCATTGTTAGTAGGATCAGGAATTGCAAAAGTACCTGAACACGTACCATTAGCGTCTGATACAATATTTCCTCCTAATGAACCACCTGTTGGTGTACAATATGAAGCAACATCTATATTATCAAAGAATGGATACATTCTTGTATTTGGTTTTAATCTTGTAGCATTGAAAGTAATTGTTCTTGCTCTAACAAATGGAACAAAAGCAACTGATACTATTCTGTCTCCAATAGAGTTTCTTACAACTTGAGGAACAAGTCTGTTTCTCATTCCTGTTCTTGTTTGTTGAACTGATTGAGCAGTTTCTATTTCTGTTCTTTGGAATACTCTTCTTCCACTTCTGCCTCTTCCACCAACATCTCTACTTGCAACATCTCTTACGGAACCTGACCAGAAATCTTGCCAGTCATTCCATACAGTTCCAATTTCTACACCGTTTAAAGCACCATTACCAAGACCAGAAACTAGCGTATCAAAACCTCCCACATTATTGATAACTAACTCTGGTGCTCGTTCTGTTTCTTTCCACTCATCACTTGGTGGAGTTAAATCTACTGAACCTGACCAAGTAAATACTTCAAATGGATTAACATTAACACTCTTACTTGCGAAAGGTTGTGTTATTAAAGGAGTTTCAGTATAAGTTAAAGTTAAACCATCTCCAGTTTTCTGATAATTTCCTGCTAATCTATCTGAAGCAAGAATAGAAGTACCATCGTCATCTGCCTCTATTAGTTTAACAGCGTCCTCATTAAACATAGGTCTTAACTCACCTTTTGCCATATCAATAGATGATTTGTAATCTACGTTTCCTACATCACCTATATTATGACCACTAAAATTATCTACTATGATTCCATTTTTAAATCTATCAAAACCATTTGCGTCTTGTATTTGTAAATTCTGTGCTTGTGCCTCTAACAAAGATAATTGAGTATAGTATTCCATATTCTCAACTCTATTTTCTAATTTACCAATATCTCTCATTGTGTATCTTCTATTATCAACTTTCTTAATAGCTATATCATCTAAAGATAATGTGTAAGATGGTAATTCTAAAGTATATAAATGCATAGCACCTTCTAATGCTTTAGGTACTTGTGGTTCTAAAGCACTTGCACCTTCAACTACTTTAAAGTTTCCTTCTTTATCTAAAAATATTTTATCTATTCTTGGTAAGTAATATTCAAAGTCAGAAGTAATATCTGTTCCAAACTTAACAACATCTGTTGTAGAAGCACCTGTTCCATCAAAAGAACGGTCTTGGGTACCACTATCTATTGTTGAAGCGTCATCAACTCTAGGTCTAAAATCTAAACAATCTCTTAATTCGTATTTTCTTCCTGTTGTATCAGAAGTATAACTAGGTATATTTTCGTATGCAACAATACCTCCATAAGAGTCTACATCAAAATAATCTCCAGAACCGTGAGAGAAATAATCAAAAGTAATTAATAATCTTCCTGTTGGTGTTAATGCACCATTTTTTAATTTAAGTCTTCCAATATCATAGAAGTTATCTCTCATTCCTGTATCTAAATTAAATCTTTCTGTAATATCTGTATCACCTGCTACTGCGTTTGTACTAAAGTCAGCAGCCATTTTAACAGAAGTTATTGAATAAACATCTGCTTTTCCTAAACCAACTGTACCACTTTCTATTTCTGTTTGTGAGGTAACTTGTAAAGCAGTTCCTGTAGTTAATGTTTTAGTTTTAGAACCTGCAACACTTCTATTAACTGTTGCTAAAATTTTTACTTTATGACCTGCATAGTCAGTACCAAAATCTAATTGTAAAGTTTTACCTGTTGGAGAACCTGCTAATGTAAATATAGCACCACCTAAATGGTTATTACCTGTTAAACTTAATACATCACCAACAGCACTTGCTGAACCAGAACCCATAGCCATAATTGAAACTGAAAAATCTTTTTCTACTAATCCACTAAAAGTTTCATTTGTTCCTGCTGTTATAGTTGCGTCACCATTTGATCCTAAAGTTTGAGTAAAGTGTCTTCTTATTGCAAAGTTTGTATCTGTTATACCAGAGTTAACAGTTGTTTTTAAAGTTTTAATTGTTTCATTTGGCATTTCAAAAATAGAAATATTTTTGTTTGCGTCTTTTAACTCACCTCTTCCTCTAGTTATATCTGATTTGGTTACGTTTGCACCAGAAGCACCTGTTGTATTGAAACTTGTATCACTTGCTATAAACTCTATAATTTTTGTTTCTATTAATCCATTATCCGTTCTATATGAAACTTTATCTCCAACTTTTAATTCATCTGTAAATCTTGTACCAAATCCTTGAAATACTTTTGTACCACTTGTATTGGATACAGTTCCTGTTAAGACAACATCTTTTGTTTTTACATCCGAAGTATATGTAGGAGAACCTGCCATTGCAACTTGTTTAATATCACTTGGTCCATAATTTCTAACTGCTTTAAATCCTATTGAGTCTCCTTGTAGTGTTGCTGTATTACCAGAAGTACCACCTGTTATTGTTTCGCCTGCAACGAAATCACCTTGTACGTTTGAAACTACAACAACTCCGTGTGTTGCTGTTCCACCAGTACCTGGACTTGTACAATTGATAGCAGTTGTTCCATCTTCTCTATATAAATTATAATCTGTTCCTGATACAACTCTAACTGTAAATGTTCCACCAGTTACCACACTTGAATCAATTTCCCAAGAACTTCCTACACCTGCAACTTTAACTTGTTGACCAGATTGTAAGTTGTGTGCGCCTGTAGCTTGAACAACTGTTGGATTTGCTTGAGTTATATTATTAATTGTACTTGTTTCAGTTGTTGAAACTGATTGAAGTACAGCAGTAGCACCAGAAGTACCACCAGTTATTTTTTCTCCAGTTGTAAATGCTTGTGCTTCTAAAATGTTTAAGTGTGTAAACATTTCTATATCAAATAGATAATGTTTATAAACAGCAGACGTTGCTGTATTACTAGCAAAAATATTACTTGCAGCTGTTCCAGATGAATATTCAAATCCTCTTGTTTTAGCTCTTCCTATTTGATTAATACCTGAGTCTGAACCAACATTAGGAGTACCTCTAGCATCCGTTGCTGTATCATATAAAGATACATTTTTAAATGCTTCTGAATCTCCAGAAACAAAACCAATGTCAGGAGAACCATATATGTTATTTACTTCAAGATAATTTCCTAAACTAAATCTACTTTTAAAATTGTTTTCTGTATCAAATTCTCTTGTTTTATTAATATCTACAAATTTTGTACCTATAGTTTCTATTTCATAACCTCTTACATATGCTTTACCAGGTCCCATACCTGCAGCTATTTTAGATTCTAATCCACCATCTCCTGCTGAATATATACCTCTATTCGTTCCTGATATTAAATGTTCTCTTAAATCTAAATCAAAATCTCTTACTGCATAGTCTCCACTTTCGTCATATGTTCTACGAGCAAAAGTATCTTCTATTACAGCGTATGATGTTGTTCTAACTTGGTTTTGAATAATACCATTTTTTAATCTTAATAACTCTACAAAGTTTGCGTCATCTGTAGCAGTAAGAGATTTTTTAGCTAATGTTAAAAGAATCTTAAATCTATGAGCACCAGGAGCATTTACGTTTGATGTTCCTTGAGCATTATCGTTTAAACTTGCGTCATCATTAGGGGTTACAAAAGATTCTGTAATTGTTAAACCTATTCTATATGATGGTGTGTTTGTATATTTGTCAAGAACAATTGTTTGTTCAGAAACTTCAACGTGATATCCATTAATATAGTAAACACCTTTTTGAACTTGAGCAGCGCAACCTGTATGAACTGAATCAACTGTTGCTGTAGCAGCCAAACTATTAATTGTACAATTTAATGTTTCACTTGCTGAAAATTCTACTGCTGAATTATTTGTTCCTGTTTTAGAATATTTTACAAATAAAGTATCTGGATCAGTTCCGTCTGCAATTGCAACACCTACAACTTTTGCAACTACACCAGACGTTGCACCAGTTATTTCTATTCCATTATAATCTGCTAATGTTGAGTTTGATTTTGCGGAAAGTTTTACTGAACTATAATTTAAATCATACCCGATTTCACCAGGTATAACCATAGCACCTTTTTCAAATAGATGGTCTGATACTCTCTCTACTTGATTTTGTAATTGTGTTTGTGATTGTGTTAACTCTCTCGCTTGAACAGCAAATGCTGGTCTAAACAATACTCTATGAAACTTTTTACTTTCGTTAAAGTCATCATAATAAGGAGAGAGGTTAAAATCTGTTGGACTTGGCATTTAACTCTCCTAAAATTCTATAATCAGTTTGATATTCTCGGTTTGGTCTGCAGCTCTTGTAATTGGCGCTCTATTCTCTACATAAACTACGTCTCCACTACCGTGGTCAATTTCTGAATTAGAATATCCACTTGTAAATGATTGACTATTAACTGTTCCTGTTGTCGTATCAGGTGTTAATGTTGCTGATGTATCTGCACCTGTAATAATATTTGTGCCACTAAAAGCTGTTTGATTACCGTTAGTATCTACTCCCTCATCATTGTGTCTTGTTTGTATGAAATATAAAATCTTATTTGTTGGATCCCATTCTACAACTTTTCCAACTGCACCTGTACTTGCTTGTGATATTTTTTCATCAACAGAAAACGAACCTGTACTTCCTGAACCAACAACTGCTGTAGTTGCTCTCATTGTTGTTGACGTAGCAGCTGAACCTCCAGATTTAGGATCTCTTATTAGTGATACTTTTCTAAAATCGTTAGCAACGGTTACGTCTCCAGAGTTTGCTGATTCAGTTCCTTCTAAACTTGTATTTAACATTACAAAGAAACCACCTAACTCTTGTACTGCATTAAATCCGTGACCACCTTTTGGTTCAATTATACAATCCAATTCTGTACTAATTAATGAACCAGCACCAGCAGAATTAATATCTGCAAGTCTAATATAACCATATGTATATCCTGATCCTACGTTGGTAACGGTCACAGCCGAAACTGCACCAGAACTAACTGTTACCGATACTGCACCATTTGAACCATCACCTCTTATTGGAATTCCTGTGTGTGTTCCGTCTGTACCAGCAGAACCTGCTGTTTTAACTTTAACTACATTAATTGCACCATCAATAGCAGCTGATGATACCGTTGAGTTTGTTGAAACTGCCATAAAATCTACAGATAAGAAATCTGCTTGTTGTGAAGCAGATAAAGTGTACATATATTTCCACTTGTATCCGTCAGCAGTTGATAAAATTGTTGTTGATGTTCCTGTAGGTTCTACAGTTGAAGTTGATCCATTATTATTATCTAAACACTTATATACGTTTCTAGCAGAAGATAAAACATAAAAAGTTGCGTCATATAAAGTACCTGCACCACTATTTGAAGTTTGCGCTGTTGTTGTACCTGTTATATAATCTCCATAATCGTGTCTGTAATAATCATAGACTGTGCCAGTTGTCCAGTTTCTTCTTGGAATTACAAAAGAAACGTTAGAAGCTGCTACTTTTTTACAAGCCAACATATCGTCAAATGTGTAATTTTGTGTATTTTCGTTGTCTGATGGTGTAATTGGTAAAGCGTCTGTACCTTCGTTATTTGTTCTTCCGTCTGCTCTTGTAGCAGTAGCAAAACCTTGAGGTCTTCCTATACCTAGATAAAAAGTATTTCCTGAAGCTTCAGAAAAAGCTTCTTGGAATTGCTCCGAGTTGTGTATTCTAAATCTATTCGTTATAATTGCTGGCATTTATTATCCTCTTTCATATATTTATACTAAAAATCTTATGTATCTCCCAATCTTTTAAATTTAAATCCTGTTCTCATAAAACCTGAATCACCTGCTAATGATGTTGCGGTTCCACCTTGTGTAAACTTGACTTTTACTTGTGATGTATCGGTTACATCAACTTGTGCCATCAATGCCATACTTGCGTATTCATCATTATCAGTTTCTTCTTGCGATTGAGCAACCGTTGAATATGTTGAATTATTAGTGGTTACTTTAATTTCACCTCTTCCATAACCATCAGAACCAGTAAAGTTGTATATTGCTTCTACTTCCCAAATACCAGTAGATGGAAAAGTAAATTCTCCAGATGATTCAGTCATAGCGTCACCTAATCTTCCATATCCTGTTAAAGAACTTTCTGAAAGGTTAGCAGTTATATCTGCAAAAGATGAAGTTCCAGTTAATGCTAAATTTGATGTTAATAACCAAATTGATGAAGCCTCTAAACCTTGTCCTTTTTTATTAACAACTACTGTACCTGCCATAGCACTATGAGCAGTACATACATAATAAACTGTATCTTGGTCGTGTGGTACTTCCCAGAATAAAGTACCCGAAGTTTTTCCTTGAGCATTTAATCCAGTTGTAACCGTTCCATTATCTACGTGTACTAAACCAGTTGAAATTCTATTTGCTGAATTATAAGCACCACTTGAAGTTTGTAATACAAACGGATGTGATCCAGATAAACCACTTAAATCAAAAGCAATAGTTTGACCTTGTCTTGTATAAATTGCTGGGTTGTCAGTATTTCCATAATGAGAAGTAAATCTATATGAAGTTGAACTATTAGCGGTTACTGCTAATCTTGCTGTTGCGTCTTCGTATCTAGCAGGTGCCCCACCAACTGAACCTGCCTCAAATCTTGTATTAGAAGAACTCCAAACAAGTCCTTGTCCATCTGCAATTCCTGTTGTATTTACATTAGATAAATTTTCTACAGCTGAGTTTTCTGATAACAATTCAATCCAACCAGAACCAGAAGCCATATAAAGTTTTGTTGTTGCCTCATCAATTGCAGGAGAACCTGGATAAGTTGCAGCTGTTGGAAAACTAGCAAAGTTTGCGTGATTAAATCCAATAGCACTTGCATTACCAGAACATTGTAGTGTTGCATTACCTGTAATTGATAATCCGTTTACAGTTGTTGCGCTAGATCCTAAAGCAACTGCTGTATAACCAATGGTAACTGAATCATTTGCTAAATTAGCATTTGTAATTCCAGCACTTCCGCTTAATGAAGCATTTGTAAGTCCTGAAGCAGTTACCGTAACCTCATCACCACTTACAGTTGTTGTTATTCCAGAACCACCAATTAATTTTAAAACATCTCCACTAGTAATTGTTGAAACTGTTGATGATGTATCTGCAACAGTAAATAGATTAATTCCACTTAAAGTACCACCGTTAATTGTAGGACTTGTAAGTGTTTTATTTGTTAAAGTCTGTACTCCAGTTTTAGTTGCAACATCTCCTGTTGGAGAGTTAATAACTGGACTTGTTAATGTTTTATTTGTTAATGTTTCAGATCCTGCTAATGTAGCAATATCTCCATCTGTTAAAGCAGTATTAAAATTTGCTGTTGTAGTTGTAATTGTGTTATCTGCAAAATTAATAGTCTTGTTAGTAAGTGTTTCAGAACCAGCAGTTGAAGCTAAAATAGCGTCTGAAACTGCTGTATTAAATTCTGCTAATGTTCCTGTAATTGTGTTATCAGTTAAATCAATAGTTTTATTTGAAAGTGCGTTTGTTGATGTAGTGGTTACAATTGTACCATCTACAGCTAAAGTTATTTGATTTCCTGATATTGATGAGTTAATACCAGTACCACCAATAAACTGAATATCTTGTCCTAAATTACGGTCAACGTTAGTTGTACCATCACTAAATCTTATATAACCTGTTAAAGTAGTACCATCACCTACAGCTGTGTAGATTTCATTAAAGTTATCGTTGATTTTTAGACCAGCATTACGTAGGTTATCGCCTGTTCCGTCATTAGCCGCTGATCCTCTATTGATTAATTGTTTTGCCATTTAAATTTCTCTATTTGTTTCTACTATTTATAATGTTTCTATGGTGTTGTATCATCAAAAGTTGGACCTGTTTGAGCAAAGTTAGTAACCGTATTACTAAATTCGTTATTACTATAAGTTAATATTGAAGGAATAGCAAGTTTAGACTTAACATCTTTTCCTTCAGGATGGGAAGATAATAAAAAAGCACCAGCTCTTCCATCTAAAGCAGACCTTGTTCCAAATACTTTTAATGCGTGTAATTGTTGAAACGTATGTCCAGTACCTGAAATTGATGTATTGAATATTGTATTAGCATATTTGTTAAGTGTTGTCCAACGTGGTCCTGCGTATGCGTATCCTTGTCTAAATTGAACTCCATCTATCGTTGTTCTTTTTCTACTTACATAATCAATATGTAATCCAGGTCTTGTTAAAGTTAAATCTCTTTGATTAGCTGCAAAGTGTTCAATATTATCTTCTGGCATATATATTGTTCCACCTTCGTGTGCTTTAGGTCTTAAAGATGTTCCATCATCTACAGTTCCTAATCTTCTGCCAAATATTGTAGAGAATAAAGTATTTAATATTTGGAATAAAGGTATCTCAACTGATCCAGAAACTGAACCAACCATTGGTAAAGCTGCTCTAACATCAATTCTATTTGCAATATCAACTTGACCTGTAAAATAAAATCCTGCTGTATGCATTGTCTTTTTAAATGAATCTCTCCATACTGCAATAGAACGAGCAACTTTTAATACATAAGAAAAATCTTGATAGTATTTACTATCTTGTACTCTCATTGTAGTTTCAGATAACTTACCATCTTCATTAATAAATCTTCCATCTGTATCTGAAACTGCAACTACATTAACTGTAGCTGTTGCAACATCATTTTTTGCAATAGTTCCTGAACCACCTGAATCTGCTGATATAACTTCACCTACTGGAAACGAACCTGTTATATTTTTTATTCTTAAAATCTTTTTATTTGAATCCCAAGAAACAATTGTTCCTTGTCCACTTGCTGACGTACAAGAACTTCCTATATTAAATGCTCCTGTAGAACTTTTTAATAATACACTATTGAAAAATTGTAAAGTTGGTGCAGGACTTGTTTGATATGCTTTTCCTAATTCAGAAGTTTTTAATGCAATAATTCTTCCAATGTCATCACCCCAAGCTCTTAATGTTCCACTATTACCTGTTGAAGTATCTATAGTTACCGTAGGTAAAGAACTATAACCAGAACCTTTATTTGAAATATATATTTTGTCAATTGTTCCATTACCTGTTCCTCTTTCTTGCATTATGGCACTTCCTGAATAAGAGTCCATAGAGTTTGTACCATCTTCTAAAATAATTTGGTCAGCATTTGTTGCTGTTTCTCCTGAAATACTTCCATTAATATTGCTTATGAAACCAGCTGCATAATTACCATTTGTTCCTGTATTATCAAATATTAATTTATCACCTATTGAATAATTTGTTCCTTCATTATCAACAACTATATCTGTAATATTTCCATTACCAACTTCATCAACGGTAAATATAGCACCAGTACCACCTGCATTTACTTTAATAGTATCAGAAGTTAAATTTAATGCACCATCATTTGTAATTGTTTTAGTACCAGGTATACCTGTTATAGTTGCTTTAATAAAATAATCGTCTTCATCTGAACCAGTACCTTGTATTTGTTCTCCTATTTGAAAATTTCCTTCCATACTATCTGAATTCAAAACTAATTCAGAAACAGTATCAGCACCTATTTGAAAACTAGCAAGACTTTCAACAAGAGCAACAGCATTACTAGTTGCACCAGTTATTTTTCTTCCAACCAAATCTGCAATTGTTCCAACATCTAAAATACATCTTAAAACTTTTAATGTATCATATTTACCATCCGATAATCTTAATATTTGTTCTCTAGGATAAAACGTTTGTGATTCTTCATTAAACAATAATCTAAAAAATACTTCGTGAGCTCTTTGTGTTCCTTTTGAACGATAAAGAGATTTAACATTTTTAATTAAACTTCTTTTATCAACACCATTTGCTAATGATTCAGGTAACGTTTGTAAAAACTCATCTCTAAAATTTGATAAGAACTGGTCAATTGTTCCATCTGGATCTCTAAACTTAATTAAGTCAACAATATTGTTTACAGGATTTGGTCTATAACTATCTAGTGTTGCATATGCATTAGAAGAACCACCTACAATTGTTTCACCTTTAATAAATTTGTTTTGAGCAGATATGAATAAACGTCCTTTATCTAAATCTTCTGTTAATACAACAGCAGTTGCACCAGAAGATTGTCCTGTAATTGTTTCACCTCTTGTAAATTTTCCATATTCAGTACCTGAATAAGTTTCAAATATAATTTTATCACCAGCGTCTAAAGATGTTCTTGCTGTATCAAGTCTACTTGCGTCCAATACAAGATTGTTTGCTTGATTTGTTTCTGTTTCTAATAAAATACCTTCTGTAGATTTAACAGAAGTAACCGATATTTGAGCAGATTCTAATAATTGATAATAGACTTTAAGAAATTCTTTAAACTTTGGGTGGTCACTAACTACGTATTCGGGTAGTTGATTGCTAAGTAAGTTTGAAATTTTATCATTAAACTTTGCCATTATTCATTAGTAGCTGGAAGTAGTTGTGTATCCCACACCTGCCTCAGCACTTCCTCCTACAAAACTATCAGCGGTAACTGTTATATTGGAATTTGCAACATCAATTTCTATAATTTGGTCTCTAACTGGAACAACATCATTAGAACTTGGTCGTACCGTTAATTCAATTGTAGTTGAAGCAACACCTCTAATATTTGATATACTAGCAATATTTAATGAGTTGATTGTAATAGCACCTGTTGAATAATTAATTGTACCTTGCGTATTATTAATATAATTTTTTACACCACTTGCCATATAATACATACGAACATTTCCAGAACCATCATCATCTAAAAACATTTCATTATCATTACCATCAATTTTAAATCCTGTTGAACTTAAAATACCACCACCATCTTTATTATGTCCTGTATGTGGATTATATAATGCATTTCTAAAATACACATTATATTTTGAAGATGTTAAAATTGTTGGTGTAAATTCTTTTCTTGCTTTTATTGTTGTTATGTTAGATAAGATACTTGTATCTGTACCATCTATTAAACCTACAACTTTTGAATATCTGAATATTGCGTCAAACTTTTGTAAAGTGCCTGTATTATAATTTGTTAATGTTGTAATAACATCTGTTTTTAAATTGTCAGCAGTTTTTGTAGTAGCCTTTTCATCAAACTTAACATTAGAAGTTATTAGTATGTTAGTTATTTCTGGATCTTTTATAACAGGTCTTACAGAAGCAACGTTGTATGGTTTTAATTTGGTTACTATATCTGTTTTAGTTGAGTCTGTTAATACTGAACCAGATTTTGCTTTGATTGAAATATTTACAACACCATAAGTTGGAGTTTCATCATCTTCTCCACCCCAAGCACTTACAGATTGAGCATTAGGATAAATTGATTTAACTAACGTTTCGTAATCAGTAGCGGTTACTGCTCTATCTTGAGCTGCGTATTGTAAAGGTGCATTAAATTTTATTGAGTCATTTGTTTCGGCTTCTGCACCACCTTGCGAAACTGAATCAGTTGTAATGGTAACATCTGTATTGCCATCAATGTTTCCTGATAATGAAAATTTTGAAGCACCATTTGAATCTGCTTTATTGGTAACAATATATTCTAATATAATTATATTACCATCATCTAATTTTTTACCTACAACACCATCACCAAAATAAACTTCAAATTTTCTATCTGATCCTTCTTGTAAAAAATAAACTCTTGTATCACTTGATACATCATTATAACCACCTGCTAAATTATAAGTTTTTTCTGTAGTATCTGTAGCACTAGTTTGTACTGAAACTTTTAATGTTGTTGTATCAGCGTCTGTACTTGGTATAATAAATTTTTGGTCTACATCACTTTCATTAAAAGTATATTTAAAGGTTACCAATGTACCTTCATAAATTTTTACATTATTAAATTGATAAACACCATTAACTGGAGAAATTGTAATATCTTCATTGGTTACATATTGATAATCCGTATCGTTAACTTTAGTTGTAAATATTGTTCCTTTATCCATTGTAACCGATGAACCTGTGCCAGTATTTAATTTAACATCTATTTGAGCCATTGGTGCGTGTGGAGAGTTAGGTTTATATCCTAACATTTTTGCTAATGATACAATATTATTTCTAATATCAGCACTATCTAAAAACATTTCATTACTAGACATATTAGCCAAGTAAGCAAGATAGTGTGTGTTATAAGATAATACATCTAATAGAATTGCTAAACTTGATCCTTCAAAATCATAGTCTTGAAATTCTTTTTGACCTTGTAAAAATGTTTTTAAATTAGCTTTGATTAAATCAAAATCGTAATCTGATATGTTTAATTTGTGTTGTGCCATCTATTATCTTAACCTTTGTAGCATTGTTGTAACCTGTTGAGGACCTGGTACACCGTGAACATAAAAATATATATCACATACTAATCTGTTTCTATCTGGATCATCATCTAAACTAACAGAGTCTAGTCTTACTCTAGGTTCGTAATTTGCTATTACTTCTTCAATTTTTCTTTTTAAGAATATTCCTGTAATAGGAGTATAATTTTCAAATAGTAAACCTCTAATACCACATCCTAATTCAGGATGAAATGGTCTCTCATAAAAATTTGTCTGTATTAAGTTTTTTACAGCTCTTTTAATAGCAATAACGTTTTCAACGGTATTGACATCATTAGTAACCTGGTTTCTTCCAAAATCAAGGTCTATATCCTTGAATCTTCTTGAATTCCTTTTACTTTTATTCGTACTTGATGAGTCGTATATTGCCATAACTCTAATATTTATATGGCTTTAACTAGCCACCTGCAAAAACATTTGGAGAACCTTTAGTCATTTGTCCTGCGTCTGTACTATCACCAATTCTAGCAACAGATAGACTATGTACTCTAACAGTTGAAGAACCTACATTAACAAATTTAACGTGGTCTGGACAAGGAGGCATTGGAGGTGCTGGATGAGCTATAGTAGGATCGGTAACTCTAGCAATTAAAATACTATTTGCTCTAACCGTAGATTGTTGAGGTGTATCTAATATTGTTGTTGCTGTACAGATATGACCTGTTGATAATTCATCACCTTCTCTACTTACTGCTGGCATTACTTAACTTCTACTTCCCCACCTGCAGCCTCTAAATCTTTAACTATCTTATCAGCTTCTTCTTTTTCTAAATCAGATTTAATCTCTTTAGGTAAAGCTTCTACGAAATTCTTTGCTTCTAATAGACCTAAATCTAATATACTTCTTACTACTTTGATAACAGGTATTTTTGAGTTTTCTTTAAATGATTTTAATGTAATCTTTTTTAATTCAGATGGAGCTTCAGCAGCTGCTTGAGCAGGTGCGCCTGCTTGTGCTAAATTATCTAAATCAATATTCCATTCTTTACTTAATTTCTTTGCTAATTCACCAGCTTCTAGTACAGTTAACTTTCCTAACTCTTCAACTAACGTATCAATATTTGCCATTACTTACCTAACTTCTTTTCTCTACCTATTGGTAGTGTTTGCCATTTTGTCATCTCTACGCCTTTTTTACTAATCCATTCAATATAGATTAATTTACTTTTTACTTTATTTTGAAAAGATTTAACTGCTTTTTTCCAACTATTAGAAGTTATCTCTTCGTTTATTTCTTTACCATCGGTAAATTTAAATACTCTTTCCTTTGCCATCTTGTTTATTCCTTTTCACTTTACATTTTTTATCTTCACATCTGCAAAATTTACAAATTTCCAACCGAAAAGTTTCCATCATTTCGTATAAGATTTTTCCACAATGGGATTTTCTCCCACAATTGTTGCAATATGTCATAATTGTATATTTATATTAGAAATTACAATGAGCTATGGCACTTCTTATGTCGGTTTCCATTAAATTATTTGCATTTTCAGTTACCGATTTACCGATTCGTTCATAATCAGGCGAAAATTTACAATTTTTTAGATTTCCACAAGAAACTAGAACAAAAAGAGAACAAAGAATTAAAAAAATATTGATTTTTTGCATTTTTTTTAATTTTTCCCTTGACTTTCTTGTATTTTTAGTATATATTTATCGTATAAATTGAAAAAAAGGAAACATTATGAAAAAACTATATGAATATACAACAATTATTTGTTCAATATTAGGTACTTTGATGTTTATAGGCGCTGTTGGTGCAATTGACGGTGGTTATAAAGGTATTCCAATGAACGATAATTGGTTTGCTTGTGGAGCATTATCATTATTAGGTATTGCTATGTTTATTTTAGCATTATACTCTCAAGCATTGTACGCTGAAAAAGATTAATAATCTTCTTTCATAAAATAATCATCATTTTCATCATTTAACAACACCGCAACTAGGTGAACTCTTTGCGTTTCACCTCCATTAAAGAAATTGTGATATCTAGTATTGTCAGTTATATAACCATTACCATTTGCTGGCATATGGAACGCTTCATCTTCAATAACCATCTTACAGCCTTTATTTGTAGTAATAGGAATATGTAATCTTTTGTCTGGATCTCTATGCCAACTTAAACAACTTCTAGGTGGTTTCATTAGAAAACGAACACGACCTAGTTTGAATCTTAACTTTAAGTAATCGTAAAGAGTTTGAACATACGTTCCTTTAAACTCTGGACATATTTCGGTGTAATCTTCTTCGTCAACTTTCTCACATCTTTGTTCTTCTTTACCTGAATCATCAGGACGGGTCCAATAGATTCCACGGACATTACCACCAGATATTGATTTTGGATCCCCAGGCTTACGGTTGACACATATAGCATTGAAATCTATATTTGCTGGGTTGTCTGTAGAAAAACCTTTTTTCTCTTTAAACTCTTCATAACACTTTCTTAACTCTTGTAAATTAATATCTAGGTCTTCTATTATTTCATACGTAGTCGTCATACTACTATTTATGAATATAATGACGCTAATCTCCTTGCTCCGTAAGTAATCATATAATCACAACCAGCTCTTTTGAATATATCATAAGTTTCTTCTAAACTGCCTGGAGCACCTATACCTAACCATTCTCCAGATGTTTGATAAGCACCAACAGGTTTACCAGTTGCTTCTTTGATAGGTTTAATTAAATCTAAACTCGTAATACCTGGTTTAACCATTAATTCATCTGCACCATCATTTGAATATTTTACTGACCTTTCAATTGCACCTTCTCTATCATCAACATCTAATTGATATGGTCTGTAAATACCTTTTGCTATCTTCATAGCACTTCTCCAGTTTCTATAAAACGTAGAACGAAACTTTGTACTATAACTCATAACTTCTATATTACCATCTTTTAATGATTTAATATTTTTAACCGTATTATCTTGGCAATCACTTGGCGCTATTGTAGCACCAGACGCTGTGTAAATATCTTTTGCGGATTGTAATAATAACTTATCTGTTTTTTCTTGGTCACCTATAATACAACAATGACCATCTTGCGTGTATGAACATAAACATAAATCTACAATCAATCTATTTTCTGGTTGTATATCTCTTGAAAGACTGGCAGCGGTAACACACACTTGGTCAAACTTATGAGCGTCTATATGTTCGTTGCCTCTATGTGTATCTGCTTTCTCACCTAATTTAAATTCTGGAATATAAAATAAAAGAAATTCTTTTACACCTAAATCAATATCTTTCTTAACACGTTCATTAACTTCTTTCCACGCATTATAGATTTTATTATCTTCTCCTAGTCCAGTTTCTCTTGTAGAATAACTAGCGAATATTGGTTGTATTAATCTCATACTACTGACCTTGCTAATTGATTATGATTTCTTTTATACATTAATGCTGTTCTTTGTTGTTGTTCAGTTGGCGTAACCAATTTAAATTTATTTATACCTATTGCTTCATATTTCTTTAAATCAAAATAAAATTCATCCCATTTTATATCATCATTATAAAAGGATCGTTCTTGACCTAAATGTATTAAACTACAAACAAATTTTCTTTTTAATTCTAAATTAATTTTAGATGTTGTTCCATAACAAGTCTTACTAGGACAATTATAAGAACATTCTATATTCATAAACAATCTTACCAAATCTTTTCTTTTAATACTTTCTATAAATTTCATATCATCATTACAATGAATAGGTAAAACAATTGTATCATATAAACCTAATGCAGCTTTCTTTTCAAACTTTTCATTATCAGTAATATCTTGTATACAACTTGCTTCTATATTATAATTAGAAAAATCATTTTTAATCCATTCTGCTAACTTATCACTATTAACAATAACAGCGTTTCCTTTTCTATTATATTCTTTTAATGCTGATTTACTTTTCTTATATGCTTCTTCTGTTGGTGTTTTATTTTGTAAAGTTAATTTAACACCAATACCATTATCATATAAAAAAGGTAAATCGTGTTTCATTATTTCTGGAAAGTATGCAGGTCTTCCACCATATAATGGAATATATTCTTCTACTTGTCCATAAACACAATCTATATCTTCATATTTAAAATTAAATGGAGCAAATCTTTTTGCTCTTTCTATGTGTAAATTTAAATGTATTTGTATAGGATCGCCTGGATCTTTCGCTCTACTTGAACAACTTATTTTCATTATTAATATTGGTGCCAATCTTCTGGTTTAACTTTTACATCATTACCATATCTATCCGATATAATTGATAAACATAAAGCAACCATAGCAATTGCAATTATAAACCAAAGACCTTTACCTTCTTCCCAGTTTGTTAACAAATACCAAAGCACTTGTAGTCCATTCATTTCGTCATACATCTTTTTAACTCCTCTAATAAATCAAAAAACCATTTAAGTTTTTTTATATCGTTCTTTGGTATCTGTTTCAAAAACTTAGGATAACCATCATTTAGTTTTTCAATTATTATCTGTAACCTTGCCTCTCTTCTCATAATGTAAATTATCTTTTGCTCTTAACTTCAATTTCTTTAAATCTTTTAACTCTTGCCAAGATGAATAAGACCTATCGTTTCTTCTTACCTCTTCTTGTAGATTTACTTTTCGCTTTAACTCTTTGTGTGCTTCTTTTACCATATCTCTCCTTGTCTAGTTTATGTAAACGTGGATAATAATCTTTAGGCCAATTACAATTAATTGTTAATAAAGTATTGTCTTGCGAATAAATTGTAATTTGATGTCCAGTTGGTGTTGATGTTTCCCAAAATCTTTCGTACTTATTTAAAGTAATTACTTTTTCTTTTGGTGCCTTATTTGTGAGTCTAGGCATTTTTTTAATGTAGTGCTTATCATACTTCTTACTACAATATTCTTTAAATTGGTTTTCGTGTGGTGTGTTGTTTGCGATATCATCTAAAAAGTCTTCTTTAGGACTTGATTCAAAATCGTAAGTGGCAGCGTATATGTTTCCGTTAGGATTCGCATTACCACTATCTTCTTGTTGTGCTATCATTTGAGCGAATGCTTCTTTGTCCATAATTTAATCTCCGTTTATTATTATTTATATTACTTCTTCAAAGTATAATCATCTAGTCCTTCATCTAAATCACCTAGTCTTTTAAGAAAAGTTAATCGTAAAGGTTTCTTTGTTAATTCTTTCTTATCAAACTTACTTGGATCGTTAATAATATCTTTTAACATATTAACTCTATAATAAGCATTGTAATTTGGATAATCTACCCAAGCCCAAGCTTTATAACCTGCTTTTTCTTCTAAATCTTTTACAGTTAATGGTTCGTCTTTATCTGCCCATATCATATCGCCTTCTGTAATATCTGAATAATTGATTTTAATTCTATGTTTAGTTTTACTATATAACCAATTACTCATCTTAATAATAATCTCATTACTTTCTCCGTGTCTATAACCATCATACATCCAACCAATCGTTGGTAAAAGTCTAAACCATTGTACACCAACACAGACACCATTTTCATAAGCACCAATCCAACTATTCTTAGCTCTATTGCACCATCTAAAGATTTCACCTTTCATATCTTTAGTTTCGTCATTACCTTTTAATTCGTAATTGCCGTTAATCGTGTGTAAAATGTAAATGTTAAATTTGTTGGAAGCTTTGTTAAGTACATTATCAAAGTATCTAGCAGCCATATATTTCAATGCCTCTAATTGTGTTATTTCTTTCACTTCAATCATACTACTATTTATACGGCGTAAGTTAAACTCAAAATATCTCATAGACCCTTAAAGATTCTCCGAGATTCGCAAGATTCGGCCGTTTTATTTTTTATTCAGTTTTTTGATTTTTTTTGCGGATTCGCTGTGATATGTCTTTAGAGAGTCTTAGCAGCATTCTCTGGAGTGTCTACACACATATATATAAAAGTTTGATTTTTCAGAATAAGCGACCAAGCCATTTTAAACCAAACATAATAGGTATAACCATAAACGCTTTAACTATACCAGCGTCTAATAACACTAACGTAAATACAATACCAAGAAAGATATAGAACGCCCACGTCTTCCAGTTGAGTAAAAATGCTAGTATACCTAATAGTATAAGTTGTATATTAAGTGGTATCTTTTTTAATAATTTTCTCATATTACATAAACCATAAGTTTCCGTGATAATAACCTAACGCTGTTGATATAAGAAACAATATAACAAACATTAATATTAATTCTTTAAATGTCATCTATATTATCGTCTAATTTCTCCTTTGCACGTAAGACTACTTTACGACCAGACTTACCACTATAAGGATTCTTATATTCTATACGAGCAGGACCAGGTTCAGGTTCCCATTCAAATCTGTAAGATTCGTTTTGTGGAATCCAATCTGTAGTAGGTTGTTCATATGCGTCTTGTGGAAGTTTAGACCATATACCATTAAATAACTCATCTTCCGACATCATACCAAATTCATTGTAAACACGACCTACTGTTTTCTTAACCATAAGTTGTACTTTCTCTTTGTTATATTCTATAAGACGCTGAAAGTCCCAATACTCTTTTAAGTCTTCGTAATCTTTTCTTGAAATAGCCATTATAATACTATTTATTGAAAACAACTTTGGAGAGGCTTTTTATAGTCGGCGGATTTCCTAGGAAAAAATTAAATAATGATTTAAGGATATATCTAATGATTGTTATTGCATTTATAGATTAAATTTTTTTATGAGTTAAACAATAGCCCTTTTTCACCAGGCAGCTCTAAGCACCTGGATCCCAATCTGGGTTAAGGTCAATTGTAGAACCTCTATGAATTACCGATGAAGTAGTATTACTTGTTTTCGTACCTTCTACTGTTTCTGATTTATTACCAAGTATTTTACTTGTATAATTACCAGCCACTTTTAAATTATAATCGCCACCGCTGTTTATATTGATATTGCCTTCTACGGTGACCAGATTAATATTACCTTTATCTACTTGTATATTAATATTTGAATTCGGACCTATTTGTATATCGTAATGGTTATTGGCCGATCCGCTTTTATTGATATAGACTTTATGGCGGCCGTCTATTGATATATCTGACTGGCCTTCTATGGCGGCTTGACTCTTACCTAATGTTATGTTATAATGGTCGCCTTTGATTATTTCAGTTTTTGTACCATCAGGAGATATTTCATAAGACGTTCCAGTTTTATGCGCCTGATATATTCTCTCATTGTCTAGTGTATCATCATACTCCATAAGGTGGCCGCTTTCACTTTCGTATACGTGATTATATGGATAGATTGTGCCATATGGAATTATTGGCTGGGACCATTGGTCGCCATCGGAGGCAAATATATCAGAATCATCAGCGGCCTTTAATGCGTTAAAGTCTGCTGTCGGTATATTTGTTTTACGTACTGCTTTACGCAAAGTTAATGAACCGTGAGGCAAGTCAGGATTATTAACGGCCAGTCTATTGACATCTGGCTCATTTTTGTATTTAGGATAGATACCATTTGGATCATTGAAACCTAAAATCTTTACAGCATAATCCATTGGATGGCCAGGCATACTTCCAATTACAACTGGCTCTTGGCAACTATCACCATCTCTAAAATATCCAAAGACCCAGGCCCCTTCAACCAAAAAGCTTGGCGACTGGCCTAGTCCGCTTACGCCTGGCGATGTAGATGGCATAATAACTTGCGCCCAAGGTAAATCTTCCGTTGGCAACTCACTAGTACCTTGCGTATGATGGCCAAGACAACGTACTCGCACACGGCCAGTTTTCTGTGGATCTTTTCTATCTTCTACTACGCCAGAGAACCAGATAAAATCATTCCGTCCTAAAAAGTTATTGTCTTTCATAAAAAATTCCTATATTTGTTTTCTTTTAAAAAGCCGCATATACGCATTACGAAACTATTTAGAATACCTTTACGCACCTCGTCTAAAATAGATTGCGTGTAATGGCGACTACGCAGGCCCCCATTGCGTACCTTTGCGCTGACTTTGCGTAAGTCTGTTAAATCTCGGAGACTACATTGGACACCATAGATATGCTGGCGTATACCATAGATTGTTTCTGATAATGCTCTGATATAGTCTATTTCTCTTACAAAGTCAAGCGAATACCGTAGTTTGTTCTCTAAATGTTCTCTCTTATTCATTGATTGACCTGTCGTATCTCTACTATGGCCAGCTGTATATAGTCTTACACGCCTAGCCTCTGGAAACGGCGAATCTCTAAAAATTTTCGAGTCTCTCGGAAAGTCTGCAAGTTTAGTCATATTAGATATACTCCAATAATCCACCTGTAGATAATATAGTCTTATCTTCTTCGTATATATTGGCGTTCTTACTTACCTTATCTTGCGTGGATTTATAGTCTATTTCCTTCGGATAAGGGGTCTGGACGCTGTCCTTGAAGCAATTAAGTACTTGCTCATACCTTCCAGAAGAAGTTGATATTATGTGTTTTACTCTAGTTATTAGATATCTTCCACTATCGTATGGATTCATTTCTTGTTTCTTATCGTGACCTAAAGGTGTCATCATAGGTACATCAAATCTAATAATATCTCCTGGTATTAATAAACTATTACCATATACTAATAGGTCTAAATTTCTATTCTTGATTGTCGCTATTTGTGATATCTTATGCTGTAAATTAAAATTACTTGCTGGATCTGCTGATTCAAACTGATTGTGTTTTTTACTTGTTTCTGATTTCAGCATATGTTTAGAACCAGGAGTTTCGTATAATGCTCTTAATCCATCTATTTTATATTCAGGTATCACCATTTTATCTTTTGGTTTTTTTCCATTATCGTGTTCAGTATGAAAATGCTTACCAAATTGTTCTTTGTAATTGTAATTATGATATTTGTATTTCTTATAAAAAGCATCGTGGGTTATTAATAAACTTGCAAATTGACCAGCATTAATACCTTCCAATACACTAACAGGATTTGTAAAATCATATTTAATAACACTTCTCATATCAAATCTAACTGGTCTTACATCTACAGTATGGTGTCTAACATTCATCACTTGATATTTGTAATGCCATTTCTCTGGTCTGGCAATTGCACCACCCATTGCCATCATTGATTCAAAACTTCTTAAAAAATATCCTTGGTGTGTTTCATAGAATAAGTATCCTGCGTTGTCATATAACGCTGATTGTGTATACTTTGCCATTTGGCGTATTGCTGAAAATGGTTTTAATGAAGGACAAACATATTTTGTATTTGTTCTACTTGGTTCATAGTATAATGGTTTTTTAGTATCCAATCCTTGGTACTTTTGTCTTAATATTGTATTAACATTGGTCTCTAATGGTTTATCAAAAGCGCTGAATACTCTAGTTATTCCATTTGTATATGATTCAGTAGAGCAAAAATGTATTGTGTATGCTTGACCTTTTGGATTCTTTTCATCTACTCTAACCTCTTCTATTTTATGTATTTGAAATGGATAACCATCACCTTCTACTGCATTTATACCAGGAGTTCCTGGTGTGCTAAATTTTAAATTCAATTTCTCCATTCCTGTAATAGGTAATATCGTTCTAACATCTTGGGTATCGTATACAGTTATAGTACCCATAATAGTAGGAGAAAATATATCTTCTATAACTTCTATTGTTAATATGATACCTTTAATATCCATTCTATACGGTTCATTTTCTTCTCCGTGTATTCTGTAGGATATTATTTCTGCTGTGTCTAACTGGTATGCTCCAGCTTGTGTTATTTGGTGTGGATTTGACATATCATTATTTTCTAATCAACTTTCTAAATTCTGAAACGAATGCTGATAGATATTGAGGTTGTAATATTTGTATTTGTCTTTTCTCATCTTGGATTCTTCTCTCATATTCAGCATTTGAAACTGCTTGTGCTCCAATAGTAGTACTATTAACCTCAATCATATGAGAATAGTCTCCAGGACCTTGACTTTCTGTTTCACCACTAGATTGTGGTTTCTCATAATGATGTATTGCTTCAGGATTTGTATATTTTTCACTAACGTATTTTTGGAATGAATACTCATCTAAAGGCCAATCATAAAATCTGTTTACAATATTATTCAATAAACAAATTACCCAAAAATAATCTGTATTACCATATACTTTATATGCAACTGATTCAGGACTATCTCCGCTATCTACATCAAATTTATCTAACATAGATAAATTATCTTTCATTTTAGACCTTACTTTTATTCTACGAAATATATCTGGAACTAATTTAAAATTGTCATCACCTTTAAGGTCGTATAATATTTTAGGAAATTGTTGAAAATAAGCAGCCATTTAAAATCCTTGATAAATTTTATCTTTAGTCATTATTTCTAGTTCAGTAAATTTTAATGATAATGAATAGGTTACTGGAGCTGCACCTTTTGAATCAGGTTTAAATGTACTATATTGATTTTCTGGTCCATATCCTACATCAACACCTGTACATACACATCTTGATATTTTATTTAAGTGTTGGTTAGCTTTATCTAAATGAGCATATTGGATTTCAAATTCACTAGGAGTTGTAAATAAACGACCACCTGCTGTATTGAAATCTAAATCTGGATGTGAGTGATATTTAAATAAAAATATAATATCCTCTACTGCTTTTAATTCTTCTTTATTTCTAGGCCAAAAGTCAAATGAATAGCTAAAACTTCTAAAATTTGGTCCTACATAAAATTGTTCTTGGTTAGGATTAACTGCCATACCAAATGCTTTTGTAGCAACTTTAGCTGGATCACCAGCACCTATCATAGATACTGCCTCTCCTAAAATGTTCTTACCCCATTGTCCTAAACCAGCGGTAACACCAGCAATAACTGCTTTAACTTTTCCTTCTGTTTCAGTTGAAGTTTTCACTTTTCCTATTGTTTTGGTAACATCACCAGATAATTCTGCTGGTTCATTTTCATATGCATTGGTATAAGATACACTAGTTCCTGGTGGCATATATAATGCAATGGCACTTGTCATAGTAGAGTGTGTAGGTAATGTTGCATAAATGGAATTATCCATTTTAATACCTCTTTGACTATTACCACCTCTTAAACTTTTAATACTATCCAAAGTTCCATAATCTGGATCCTCACCATCTCCTTGGTCACTAGTAAATCCTAATTTTTGTGATACTTGCATATCCTTATTACCTGCTCTTGAAAAATTATTGGCAAATGTATAGAACAGTATATAATGTCCGTATTCTGCTGAACCTAAATCTAATGGATATTGTACGTGTGAAAATGCTAATGGATCTCTTTTCAATCCTTCTTGTTCGCTATCTGCAACCTCAAATGGCGACTTCTTTAATAATTGAGCTGCCACTTTTGCTTGCGAACCACTTACACCACTAGTAAAACTTGAAACAGCGTTGTTTATTGCGTTATTCAAGAACGGCGTAGCTAAGTTCTTTACTAAATTTTTAAAAGGTTTCATTCCCATTGACTAAATATTCCTATATGTTATTACTATTTATATGGTTTAGGAGCAAATTATGAAGAAGAGTTATAAAGGAATATACAAACCAGAACACCCAAAAAAGTATGTTGGTGATCCTAATATGATTGTATACAGGTCATTATTAGAGCGTAGGTTTATGCGTTATTGCGACCTAAATCCTGATATATTACATTGGGCAAGTGAAGAATTGCCTATCAGATATTATAATCCTATTGACAAAAAATTTCATAGATACTTTCCAGATTTTGTTATCAAGACAATTAATAATTCAAAGTATATGATAGAAATTAAACCATCAAGACAAATAGTTAGACCTAAAACACCTAAACGCAAAACTAAATCTTTTATGCGTGAATCATTTAACTATATCAAAAACAAAGCCAAATGGTCAGCTGCAAAAGCATATTGTAATAAAAATAATATGCAATTTAAATTAATTACTGAAAAACAATTAGGCTTTAAATAATTACCAATTATTAGTGGACTTGGTTGAGTTATGACCGAGTATTTTGCCTTTATTCGTGCCTTCTTTTACGGTATAACCAGACGTACCATTTCCATTTATATTGACTTCTTTTCTATTAGACCAAATTGATTTTACTCTATCAAGTATGCTCTTCTCTTTATTTCTAGTCTTAAATAAATGGGTGAATCTGTTTGTCATACACCCTCCTTTTTATTTTAAAGTTAGGTGCGTTCCTTCAGGCGAGTGCCTTACTTCCGACCATTGTGGTTGAACGTATTGATTATTTATATAGAAAAGGATGTGCCACAACCACAAGAAGAGGTTGCTTTAGGATTATTAAATACAAAGGCAGATTCAAAGTCATCATAAGAATAATCTAATTCCATACCCATAAGATATAATTCATAACTTCTATCAATTAATAACATATCATCAACTACAACATCCTCTATTGTATCTTCGTCTGCAAATGACCACTCATAATTAAAACCAGCACAACCACCACCTTTAACATCAAGTCTAACAAATTTCTTATTATGCTTTTGTCTTAACTCGTTTAATCTTTTATATGCGCCATCTTGTATCGTTATCACGCTACTAAATCTCCCCAAGGATCAACGTGGAATTTTTCTTTCTTCAAATTAACTGCCAGTATAGTATCAGTTGTGCTTCTATTATTAGTCTGTGAATTGCCTGAATTGCTGTTTAACAAATTAACACTATTGTTTTCTGTATCAGCTTTTTCCAATTTACTAACTTTAGATTTATCAACATTATTTGTAACCATTTCATTATTTGATTGTTCTACAATACTATCATATGATTTTGCTACGTTAGTTGATGATACAGCATCCGCAGCCGCTGTTTTTAAACCAGGGAAAAACTTATAGAACCAACTTCCAAACCAACCATCTGGTTCTGGTAATACAGCTGCCACCATTTTGTCCCATACTTCTGCAAAACTAGGTAATCTAAATTTAGGCATTTCTGGTAAATCAAAAGAGAAGAAACTTTTTATTCCTTCCCATATTTCTTTTACTTTACTAGAAATCCAAGATTGTATACTAAAAGGTTCGCCGTCATATGTTCCATCCCAACCAAACATTTTACCAATCAAAATAATTGCTTGATTAATTGGCCACAAGACAACATCACGTAAATTAAATGCTAAACCTTTAATATTTTCTAACAATTCTTCACCATTAAATATGTTTCTTATATTTTCTACAATAGCTTGAAGTGAAGCCCATACTGGACCAAAAACATCACCAACTATTTCCATTACTTTTTCATTAAAGTCTTCTATACCAAATATCTCTCCTATTTTTTCACCTAACTTGGTAAATGTTTCTACTATAATTGTTTTAACGTTAGTCCACCATTCTCTAAATGCACCTACTATCTGCTCAAAACCTTCTTTAATTAAATCAGGATTAAGTGTAAATAAACCTTCTGCTATCTTAGCAAGACCTACTATTACATCTTTAAATGCTGCTAAACTTTCTGCCAATACTCCAAATGCAATTTCTAAAGCTGCACCTATAACAGCAATACCTGATTTTATCATAAGGTCTCCTATAACCAATAAAGCTTCTAATATAGGTTTTAATTCTACTATTACTTTTTTAATTGCGTCTATTACAGGAGCCAATGCTTCTTTTAATTCGTCTGCATAATGGACAATAAGCGTAATGGCTGTTATTAATAAACCTAATGGACCAAATCTTCCTAATAATGCACCTAAAAATCCTAATCTTGCTAATATCTTACCGAAAGGTCCTGTTTTACCAAAAAATCTAATTATTGGTGCCAATCTTGCCAACATCGCTGCTCTTAATGCTACTACACCTGCAAGTAAACCTTTCCAAAAACCGTCTGCCGCTGCTTCCATTTTTGGTCCTTTCATCATATCCTCTGTACCAGAACCAGAACCAGGACCTTCTTTAAATAATTCTGTGCTTTGGTCTTTTGCCATTCTATCTTTATCTTTCTCATAATCTAACAACTGGCTAAAGACACTTGATACACCATCAACAATTTGTGTAGCTGCGTCTTGTATAGATTGACCTAAAAACATACCCATATCATAAAGTTCATCTACTATTCTATCACCGAGTTCTACTAAATGGTCTCCCATTGACATAGCCATAACACCTTGAGGATCAGTTCTTTCGTTAGCAAATGCTTCAGTTGTACCTGAAGCAAATGGTACTATAGCCCCGCCTACTTTTTGTTGAAGTGTTTGAACAACACCTTTTATGGAATCAGTTGCAGCCTTTTGACCGTCTACGACCTTATCTGCAAATTCTTTTATTGAGTTAGAAACGAACCTACCTGTTTCGGTATCTCTAGTCCGCTCACCTCTAGGTGTTTGTACTCTCTCTATTGCCATTTACTACTCGTCTTTTTTGTGTTTGCCTAGTATCTTAACTATTTCCCAAGTACCATCTTCATAATGATGTACTTCTGCGTCAACTAAATCACACATAAAATTTAATGAGTCACCGTGTATTTGGTAAGTGATACCATTAATCTCAACGCTGTCTGTACCTTCTGCTCTATTTCTCCAAAGTTTTTCAACTTCTCTTTTAGTCTTCAAGCAATCAGACATATTATCTGCACCTTTATGGTCAATTAATTGTCCATCTGAAAATACACATACAGCAAAAACTACTTCTGGTTTATCGTGTGTGTGTCCTTCACCTTCTAAAGGACATTGTTGATGTCCGTCATCACCACAACCAGTACAATCTGCTTTAGCATAATTGATACCAACTGCTGTTAAAAACATAAGGCAAAATATAAATGCCCATTTTTCCCAAGTGTTATGAAATAATTTCATATTATCTTATTGGTGGTACATACATTACTCCACCATCCTTCCAAAGTTTATTTAATCCTCTTTCTAATCCAAGAGGAGTGTTTGGTCCTACATTTCTCTCGTATGATTCTCCGTAGTTACCAACTTGTTTAATAATATTGTATCCAAATTTCATACCAAGTCCTAACATTGGACCGATATAACCTTCAACACCTAATATTCTTTTAATCTCTTTTGATTTAGCAGTTAGCATTTCGTCAACATTTCTACTAGTGATTCCTGCCTCTTCAGCACCAACCATAACAAAATGTGTCCATCTAACTACATCTTCCCACTCTTGGTCGCCTTGTCTTACAAGTGGA
>MDSY01096885.1_pt1 | contig 34904 bp, 34 predicted proteins | sample 811131 | NCBI WGS metagenome assembly MDSY01 (sample SAMN05326643, study PRJNA326480) | marine metagenome | isolation source: seawater | place: Atlantic Ocean: South West | collected 2010 | reverse complement strand
TTTCTTTTACGTTTAAGCCGACGGGGGTTACCGCGCCAAGACCTGTTATCACAACGCGCCGTTTGGACATCAGGAGTTCCTTTTCATAATATTAAAATGCTAAAACAAGATAGCCGCCTAGCATTTAGACAATACTAGGCGGCTATAAGTTTAGCTATAAACTAAATTAAGACTGGACAGAATTAATATAACTTACCGCTTCTTTAACTGTTGTTATTTTTTCAGCTTCGTCGTCTGGAATCTCACATTCAAACTCTTCTTCAAGTGCCATAACCAATTCGACTGTGTCTAAGGAATCAGCACCCAGATCATCTATAAATGAAGCGTCAGTTTTTACTTCATCAGCGTTGACACCCAACTGTTCAACAACAATGTCTTTTACTCGGGCTTCGATCTCACTCATAACTTATATTTCCTTTGGTAATTAAATACATAAATCTGCGGGCATTTTATATTGCAAGCACAGTATAAACAAGCAAATTTGAATTTGAAGGCTAATTTAAATTTTAAATTTATTAAATTAATCAATCAATTCATATACATGCCTCCATTAACGTGAATAGTTTCTCCCGTAATATAGGCAGCATCATCACTGGCCAAATAACTGACAGCGCCAGCAATTTCTTCGGGAGTTCCCAATCTTTTAATTGGTACTTGTATTAACAATGCCGTCTTGTGTTCTTCTGCTAACGAGCTGGTCATATCCGTATCTATAAATCCCGGAGCGACAGTATTAACAGTAATACCTCGAGCTCCAACTTCTCGAGCTAGTGATTTACTAAAACCAATTACTCCAGCTTTTGCAGCCGCATAATTAGTTTGTCCAGCATTACCCATCACGCCAACTACTGATGTTATTGTAATAATTCGGCCTAATCGTGCTTTTGTCATCGCACGTAAACAACGTTTAGAAAGCTTATAAATAGGTGTCAAATTCGTGCTGATAATGTCATTCCAGTCATCATCCTTCATACGGACGAGAAGGTTATCTCTAGTAATACCAGCATTATTTACTAGGATACTAGGAGCGCCATAAGTTGTTTCAATTGCAGTTACTACAGCTTCTATTGAGTCGGAGTCTGTTACATTAAGTACCATTCCAGAACCAGTGATATTGGCTCTTCTTAAATATTCCGTTATAGACTTAGCCCCAGACTCTGATGTAGCAGTTCCCACAATGGTTATACCTTGAGAGCCTAACCGTAGAGCAATCGCTCGACCTATTCCTCGTGTAGCACCCGTTACTAATGCGATTTTTCCATCAAAACCCATGCTTATTCTCCTAATACGTGAACTACTTTTTCTAGTGATGTTTGGTCAAATATGGGTAGGCCTATTAATGACTTATCGATACGTTTTGTTAAACCAGCTAGGACTTTCCCTGGACCACACTCTATAATATTTGTGACACCTAAACTTGAAAACTTCTGTATTGTTTCGACCCACCTTACTGGGTTATGTAACTGCTGAGTAAGAAGGTGTTTGATGGCTGTAACATCATTGCCTTCGTCAACATTAGCATTATGAATAATAGGAACCACTGGTTTGTATATGCTGATTTCTGTTAGTGCTACTGCTAACTTTTCTGCGGCAGGTTTCATCAATGCACAATGTGAAGGTACGCTGACGGGTAAAAGCATGGCTCGCTTAGCGCCCGTATTTTTTGCAAGTATCGTTGCTCGTTTAACTGCCTCAATATCACCTGCAATAACTACTTGGCCAGGTGAATTAAAATTAACAGCTTCAACAACAGCATTTTCAGCGGCTTCTATGCAGAGTGATTTAACCAAGTCATCATCTAAACCTAAAATAGCAGCCATTGCACCTTGTCCCGCAGGTACGGCTTGCTGCATAAATTGACCACGCATCTCAACGAGTTTTATAGCATCAGAAAAAGATAATGACTCAGCTGCAACTAAAGCTGTGTACTCTCCTAAGCTATGGCCCGCCAGATAATCAGGTTGAATGTTTGTTAATTCTTGCCATACACGCCAGACGGCCATACCGGCAGCTAACATTGCTGGCTGTGTTCGCTCAGTCTGGTTTAAGACTTCTACAGGTCCTCCCGAGACCAATTGCCATAAGTCATAGTTTAGGGCCTCAGAAGCTTCTGAAAATGTTGCTTTTACTTGTGGAAATTCAATGGCTAATTGTGACAACATGCCAATAGACTGGGATCCTTGCCCAGGAAATACAAAAGCTAAACTCATGTCCTTAGCGTCTCTTTGTAATTAAAAATTTAATAAAACTGAACCCCAAGTGAACCCACCACCAAAAGCTTCAAGTAATAATGTTTCCCCTAGCTGAATGCGTCCATCTCGAACGGCAACATCTAATGCTAACGGTATTGATGCTGCTGAAGTATTACCATGTTGATCAACGGTAACTACGACCTGATCCATAGACATACCAAGTTTTTTTGCAGTAGCGGCAATAATTCGAATGTTAGCTTGATGAGGTATTAACCAGTCAATATCTTTTTTGCTTAATTTGTTAGCCGATAGAGTTTCATCAGCGATACTGCTTAGGGTTCTAACAGCTATTTTGAAAACATCATTACCCTGCATCTCTATGTAAGGCTTTGCATCAGTATCGATAGAACCAGGACCGGTAGGTACCGATAATAGCCCGTTGTATTTTCCATCGGAATGAATATGTGTTGACAAGATACCTGTTTCTTCTGAGGCCTGTAATACGACAGCTCCCGCACCGTCACCAAACAAAACGCAGGTATTCCTATCATTCCAGTCGACTATTCTTGAGAGGCATTCTGCACCAATTATTAAAGCATTTTTAGCACTGCCTGATTTAATAAATTTATCAGCAACAGTTAATGCATAAATGAAACCTGTGCATACTGCTTGTATATCGAAGGCAGGGCACCCACTAATTCCTAATTGCTCTTGAACTAAGGATGCTGTACTGGGGAAAATTTTTGTAGGCGTTGTCGTAGCAACAATAATTAGATCAATTTCTGTGTTCTCTATGCCAGCTGCTTCAATTGCTTTTTTAGCAGCATTAAATGCTAAGTCAGTTGTTGTTTCACCATCAGCGATGATGTGGCGTTTTTTTATTCCAGTGCGTTCTTGAATCCATTGATCATTGGTGTCGACCATCTTCTCAAGGTCATGATTACTCAAAACTTTGTGCGGCAAATAGCTTCCTGTGCCTGTAATCCTTGAATAGATCAAACTGCTTGGCCTTTCAATAAATGTTCTAGATGCTGACTTATATTTCTGGGAACATCTTGTTCAGCTTCAATTACTGCAATATTAATTGCATTAGCAAAACCGACTTCATCTGCACCACCATGACTTTTTATCACAATACCCTGCAAACCAATAAAATTTGCACCGTTATATGCTCGAGGATCAAGATCATCCCTGAACTGTTTTAAAATAGGCGAGGCCAATAAACCAACTAATTTCGTGAAAAAGTTGCGACTGAACGATCGCCGCAAATAATGACGCATCATGTGTACGACACCTTCGCTAGATTTTAAGGCAATATTACCCACAAAACCATCACAAACGACGACATCCACTTCACCCCGGTACATTCCATCACCTTCAACAAATCCATGATAATTAAGATCCGTTTTACTTAGTAATACAGCAGCCTCCTTAACACGCTCATTACCCTTCATTTCTTCAGCGCCAATATTTAATAAACCAATTGTAGGGTTTTTCCGCCCTTCTATAGACTCAGCTAATACCGAACCCATAACGGCAAATTGCACTAACTGTTTAGCACTAGAATCAACATTCGCACCTAAGTCGAGTACATAGGTATGGCCTTTCATTGTAGGTAGTGCTGATACGATTGCAGGCCTCTCTATTCCGGGCAGCATTTTAAGTACAAATTTAGCTGTTGCCATAAGAGCCCCAGTATTACCAGCACTCACACAGGCTGACGCCCTACCACTTTTAACTAAATCAATTGCTACTCGCATCGAAGAGTCTTTCTTTCCTCTCAATGCTAAAGCGGGTGATTCATCCATTTCCACTTGTTGTGAGGCATGTTGGATAATAAATCTTGAATCATTTTGAACCTGATATTCTTTAAGCTTAGCCGTGAGAATATTCTCATCACCCACTAATATTAGCTTAATGCCTGAGTGTTTAGTGAGTGCGCGTATTGCAGCTGGAATAACAACATCTGGGCCATGATCACCACCCATTGCGTCAATCGAAATTGTATGACCCAAACTGATTAGTCTTCTTCACTCTTATCAGCAACAACTTTACGACCACGATAGTACCCATCAGCAGAAACATTGTGGCGCATATGTAACTCACCCGATGTTGCATCCTCAGATAGTGGTGCGCTTGTTAATGCATCGTGTGAACGGCGCATGCCCCTGCGTGACGTACTTTTTTTACTCTTTTGAACAGCCATGTTAACTCCTAATACAGAAATATAATTATTTAGAATCAGCATTTACTGATCTATTGTTTCTTTAAACTCGATAATATTGCAAAAGGTGACTCGGGTTTATCATCCTCTTGCTCCTTATTATAATCACTATCATCGCTAATTGTTGACCATGCGTCACTTGGTAAGCAAGCGTCTGTGTGACGAGGTACCAGTGGTAATGCCAAAATAAGCTCATCTTCAACAACCTTACTTAATAATACCGGCTCACTACTTTCCAATAGCCAGGGATCATATTGTTCTGCAAGCTTGTCTATGAGCTTTTCACTAACAACCATTGCCAATAAGCAGTTTGCAGACAACGATATTGTCATCGGTAACATACAACGCTCACACACAATCGACACTGGAACTGTAAACTCACCTTTTACATAAGGTGTACCAATTTCATCTATATCAAACGCTAATAGAACTTCTACCAAACCACTATCACTATGAAGTGACTTCGCCAGTCTTGGCATATCACTTAATAATATCTGGCCATCATACTTCAGACCATTTTGAGCCAAACGTATTGGATCAATTTCTTTGGGTAATTTTTGATGCATAATCGACGGGATTATATAAGAAAACTAACTAAATCGCAAAGCTGGCTGACTTAATTATAATGCTGAGTCGTGAACCCACTCAATTAATCAAAGAATAGCTTCGCCAACTGCATGCTTAGTCATCATTATGAATTTCAATAACACCACTACTTTTATCTGAATGTTGTTTCGTAGAGTCCTTCCGCAATGCGTTAATATCATAAAGATAGGACTCATCGATATCTCCCGTCACATAGTTGCCATCAAAGCAAGATGTATCAAAGGACTCAATCTTATTATCTTCATTTACAGCATCAATTAAATCATCGAGCTCCTGATAAATTAACCAATCGACGCCCAATTCTTCTGCTATTTGGTCAATGTTTCGATTATGTGCGACAAACTCTTCTGGAGAAGGCATATCAATACCGTATACGTTAGGGAATCGAACGGGCGGAGCTGCGGATGCAAAATAAACTTTTTTAGCGCCCGCTTCACGCGCCATTTGTACAATTTGTTGCGATGTAGTACCTCGTACGATTGAATCATCAACAAGTAAAACTACTTTGTCTTTAAATTCAATATTTATAGCGTTTAATTTTTGGCGAACAGACTTTTTCCTTTGTGTTTGGCCGGGCATAATAAACGTTCGACCAATATAGCGGTTTTTAATGAAACCTTCTTGATATTTCACTCCTAAATCATATGATAATTGCAAAGCCGCACTGCGGCTTGTATCTGGAATCGGGATAATAACGTCAATATCATGTTTGGGAAAGTCGCGAACGATTTTTTCAGCTAATTTACTACCCATTCGACTCCGACTTCTATGGACAGAAATACCATTCATTATAGAATCGGGACGTGCGAAATAAACATACTCAAAAATACAAGGTGAGTTAGTTTTAGAAACCGCACATTGTTTGGCATGGAAATTACTGTTCACATCTATGAATACACATTCCCCTGGTTTTATATCACGAATCAGTTCAAAATTTAAGGTTTTAAGAGCAACACTTTCAGAAGCAATAATATAATCAGCTTGTTCACCTTGTGCTTCACGCTTACCAATTACAACAGGGCGAATACCATGTGGGTCACGGAATGCCAACACCCCTACCCCAGAGATCATTGCAACTATGGCATAAGCCCCGTTGCAACGTTCATGAACTCTTGTCACAGCGGTAAAAACATCTTCAGCTGTTGCCGTTAGACCGCAAGACTTTTGTAATTCATGGGCCAAGATATTAAGTAACACTTCAGAATCAGAATCAGTATTAAGGTGACGACGGTCACTTTGAAAGAGCTCTTCTTTTAGGGCTTTAGCATTCGTCAAGTTGCCGTTATGAGCTAACGCAATACCAAAAGGGGAATTAACATAAAAAGGTTGAGCTTCCGCTAATGTTGAACACCCGGCGGTAGGATATCGAATATGGCCAATACCCATATTTCCATTTAAGCGCACCATATGGCGTGTATGAAAAACATCCTTGACTAGGCCATTCGCTTTGCGGAGGAAAAACTTTCCCTCTTCGTCACACGTCACAATACCAGCAGCATCTTGTCCACGATGTTGCAATACAGTCAATCCATCGTAAAGAGATTGATTAACCTCAGAATGTCCAACAATGCCAATAATTCCGCACATATAAAATTACCTTGTTTCTAACTAAAATGAACATACTCTGTTAAACGATCTGGTAGAAACTGTTGAACCCAAACAGCAATCTTTTCAAAATGCTCAATTAATACAGCATTCTGCCACCATGTATCGTTAGGTATTGGGGTTGTTCCGGCTAATAAGACTAGAAGCGTGACAATAGTAACACCTCGAAGCAAGCCAAAAATGACACCCAGCGACCGGTCTGTACCACTCAGGCCCGTCTTTTCGACAATAGCTGAAATCACATGGTTGACTAGTGCACCTAAGATTAAAGTAATAATAAATAAAGAGGTAAAGGCAGCTATCAATCTAATTGACTCTGTACTTATATATTCTGATAAGAAAGGAGATAAAGGGCCTGCGAAATTAAAGGCTACCCATATAGATAATGCCCATGCAAGCAGAGACAAAACCTCTTTAACAAAACCTCTGACAACACTTATTATCGCTGATAACGCTATGATGCCGATAATGACATAATCTACCCAAAACATGATTTTCTCGGAGGCTAGCTCGTTAGTGTTTTTTAAAATGTTAATTTTAGCAGAATAGAATGAGTCAGAGCAGATATTTTTATCGAACAATGTCGAAGCCTCATATCCATCACTTACATTTTAATAATTTGCGGAGTTAGTTTTAGGTGTTTTTTTACTTTACTGACGATACTGTTTATTATTTTCTCGTCCGATTCAGGCCCAACTCTTAAACGATAAAAGGTTCTACCTTCACTATTTTTTATCGGCACTATAGATGATTTATATCCCAAAGCTTTAACCTTTACCTTTAGTGCTTGAGCTTTTCCTCGTACACTAAAACTAGCGAGCTGTATTAGCCACTCCGGTTTATTTATCTTTTTTTTCTTCAATTTCGAAATTGGAGCTGTTTCTTTTGTTGGCTTAACTACTTTGACAATCGATGCTTTGACTTTCTCGATAGTAGGTTTTTTAGTTGCCAAATTTTGAGGCTTTGGTGGTACCCCTTTAATAATTGATTCATTGCTTCCTAAACCCTTAACCTCCGAAGAAATAATATTACCCATGTTATGAGGGTCGATTAGTTTTTCTAGTTCATCCACAAACACATTGTCGTCAACTGTCTCAATTTTCGGGTTACTTACTGGAACAACCTGTGCATTTTGAACGTCAGCTTTATCATTCGCATTTTTAACTAAAAGGAAAGCGCTGATAATAACGACTAGCAATACTAGTAATGTCCCAACTAATCTTTGTTTTAACACCTCAGACATTATGTATCCCTACTTTCATCTCACTCAGTGTCTATTCTCAGAACCCACCCCATGGTAACTGGCTTTCTCATTTGATATCAATGCTTTAGTACCTGCCCCGCCCTCTCTAGGTTTTGGCATTGTTTGTAATGCTAATTCCAAAACATCTGTTATCCAATGAACTGGAATTATGTTAAGACCTTGCTTTATATTTTCAGGGATCTCTTTTAGATCTTTAACATTATCTTTTGGAATAAGAACGGTCTCAATACCACCTCGTAATGCAGCCAATAGCTTTTCTTTGAGGCCACCAATTGGTAATACTTCGCCTCGCAGTGTGATCTCACCTGTCATGGCAACATTTGCTTTAACTGGGATACCCGTGACTGCTGATACAAGAGCAGTACACATACCTATACCAGCACTTGGTCCGTCTTTAGGAGTAGCGCCTTCAGGCACATGGAAATGAACATCATGTTTTTGCATTACATCAGGGTCAATTGCCCAGTCCGCTGAGCGAGAACGCACCACTGTTGTAGCCGCTTGAATGGACTCTTGCATGACATCACCTAGTGTACCAGTATAGGTAGCCTTTCCCTTTCCTGGCATAATGGCAGTTTCAATAGTTAACAACTCTCCTCCCACTTCAGTCCAAGCCAATCCTGTTACTTGTCCAACCTGATCAGTCTCCTCAGCAATACCGTACTGATAATGATAAACGCCTAAATATTCTTCTAAGTTGCTGATTGTAACAATCGATTTTTTTTGCGCTTTTTTTTGCAAAATTTGTTTAACAACTTTTCGAAATATTTTAGAAATTTCACGCTGTAAATTACGGACACCAGCCTCTCGGGTGTAACGTCTGATCACCTCAAGTAAAGCAGAATCTTCAATATGCACTTCATCATTTTTCAAACCATTATCTTTCATTGCCTTAGGCAATAAATACTTCCGAGCAATATTAAACTTTTCGTCTTCTGTATAGCCGGAAAGGTGAATAATTTCCATTCTGTCTCTTAATGCATCTGGAATATTCAAGGAATTCGCTGTACAGACAAACATTACATCAGTTAAGTCAAAATCTACTTCCATATAATGATCGACAAAGTGTGCATTTTGCTCAGGATCTAAAACCTCTAGCAATGCAGAGGCTGGATCGCCACGAAAGTCCTGCGCCATCTTATCTATTTCATCTAACAAAAAAAGCGGGTTTCTTACACCAGATTTCGTGATATTTTGAATTACTTTACCTGGCATTGACCCGATGTATGTACGGCGATGCCCTCTGATTTCCGCCTCATCACGAACACCACCCAATGCCATCCTGATATATTTTCTATTAGTGGCGTGTGCTATGGATTCAGCCACAGATGTTTTTCCAACACCCGGTGGGCCTACCAAACATAAAATTGGGCCTTTTACCTTTTTAACACGCTGCTGAACAGCTAGATACTCTAAGATCCGTTCCTTAACTTTTTCTAAACCGTAATGGTCATCATCTAATATCTTTTCAGCTTTATCCAAGTCTTGATGTACGCGAGAGCGTTTTTTCCAAGGCAGATCTGTTAGCCACTCAATATAGCTTCTCACGACAGTAGCTTCTGCAGACATAGGTGACATCATTTTTAGCTTTTTAAGCTCTGAATCTGCCTTAGTTTTTGCCTCTGATGACATCCCAGCTTTAACTATTCTATCTGTTAACTCTTCAATTTCATTAGCAGAATCATCAAACTCACCTAATTCTTTCTGAACTGCTTTCATCTGTTCGTTAAGATAGTATTCGCGTTGGCTTTTCTCCATTTGCTTTTTAACACGACTACGAATACGTTTTTCAATATGCTGAATATCAATTTCTGACTCAAGAAAAACCATTAAACGTTCAATTCGTGTGCTAATTTCACCCATCTCTAACAATAATTGTTTATTCTCGAGCTTTAATGTCATATGCGCGGCAACAGTGTCAGCCATACGACCCGCATCTTCAATACTTGTTAGTGAAACTATAACCTCAGGAGGTATTTTTTTATTTAATTTAGCATACTGCTCAAACTGAGCAAGCAGTGAACGCATCAATACATCACGCTCACGCTCTTCTGGCTCTTCACTAGTGAGTTCTACAGCATCGGCTTGTAGATAATCACCTTCATTATCAAACCTTGTTATCTTAGCCCTTGAAACGCCTTCGACAAGTACTTTAACCGTGCCATCCGGTAACTTGAGTAATTGTAAAATATTGGCTAAAGTTCCTATTTCATATAAGTTGCTAGCATTAGGATTTTCGTCAGTCGAATCTTTTTGAGCGATTAGGAGTATTTGTTTACTTTCATCTGTTGCAGCTTCAAGTGACTTTATTGAACGCTCACGACCTACAAATAAAGGAATCACCATATAAGGATAAACAACAACATCCCTTAAAGGTAATACAGGAAGCTCTATTAGTGGAGTGGGTTCGTTTGTCGTTGTTTTTGTGTCTATATTTTTATCCATTTCAGCCCTCGACGACTAGATGATATTCAGTAACTGCATAGCTATTTATCACAAATTTTATATGGAGATTAACTAGTAATATTCAAGTAAAATTACAGGCAATATTAAGTCAACAGGTTTTTAATCCCTTCGGGAGAAAATTTTAATTAACTATTTTCACCAAATGACAAATCTGCTACTTGATCTTCATAAATAAGTATCGGCCCATTTTCGCCATTAACAACATTTTCATCAACAACTACCTTAGACACATTTTCTAGTGATGGTAAATCAAACATGGTACCCAGTAATACATTTTCAATAATAGAGCGCAATCCACGAGCACCAGTTTTACGTTCCATCGCTTTTTTAGCAATTGCGCGAAGTGCATCGTCCCTAAACTCAATAGTAGCTCCTTCCATTTCAAACATCTTCTGATACTGCTTAGTTAATGAGTTTTTTGGTTCTGTAAGAATTTGGACTAGGGCATCTTCATCAAGTTCCGACAATGTTGCTACAACGGGCAAACGTCCAACAAACTCAGGGATCAACCCAAATTGAATTAGATCTTCAGGTTCTACTGTTTTTAAAACATCTGATACTGCATGCTCTGTATCAACACTTTGTACTTCTGCAGCAAACCCTATTCCACCTTTGTGAGAGCGATTCCGTATTACTTTATCTAGGCCTGAAAAAGCACCCCCACAAATAAATAGTATTTTACTTGTGTCAACTTGTAAAAACTCTTGTTGCGGATGCTTTCTGCCACCTTGAGGTGGAATAGAGGCGGTAGTCCCTTCAATTAATTTCAATAAAGCTTGCTGCACCCCCTCACCTGAAACATCTCTCGTGATTGAAGGGTTATCTGATTTCCGAGATATTTTATCGATCTCATCTATATAGACAATGCCTGTTTCAGCTTTTTCTACATCATAATCACATTTTTGCAATAACTTTTGAATAATATTTTCAACATCTTCACCAACGTACCCTGCCTCTGTTAATGTCGTAGCATCTGCGACAGTGAAAGGCACATCCAATTGGCGAGCTAAAGTTTCAGCTAATAATGTTTTTCCACTACCTGTAGGGCCAATAATTAAGATATTACTTTTAGAGAGCTCTACTTCGTCATCTGTTTTACCAAAGCGAAGACGCTTGTAGTGATTGTAAACTGCGACAGATAGAACTCGCTTGGCCTGTTCTTGCCCGATAACGTAATTATCAATCTCTGCATTGATTTCCCTTGGAGTGGGGAGCTTTTCATCTTTCTGACCGGGAGTAGTCTCTAATAGCTCTTCTCGAATAATGTCATTACATAAATCAACACACTCATCACAGACAAAGACTGATGGTCCGGCAATCAATTTTTTTACTTCATGTTGACTCTTACCGCAAAAAGAGCAGTAAAGTAATTTGTCGTCACTGTTATTGTCTTCACTCATTTTTTTTATCCCTAGCAGGCAAACTTTATACCGGTCTATTACTTAGTTTCTTCAGGCCGATTACTTAGTATTGAGTCAATTAAACCATATTCTAGCGCTTGTTCACCATTCATAAAGTTATCTCGGTCAGTATCTTTTTTGATTTTATCTATATCCTGTCCAGAATGATGGGCCAAAATGCCATTTAAACGTTCACGAATTGTCAAAATTTCTTGCGCATGAATTTCGATATCTGAGGCTTGTCCCTGAAACCCGCCCAGTGGTTGATGCACCATAACACGAGAATTAGGAAGACTATGTCGCTTTCCAGCTGCTCCACCCGCTAATAAAACAGCACCCATACTTGCCGCTTGGCCGATACATAGTGTGCTAACGTCTGGCTTAATGAACTGCATGGTGTCATAAATTGCCATGCCTGCTGTTACAGCACCACCGGGTGAATTGATGTAAAGATGAATATCTTTGTCAGGGTTTTCTGACTCAAGAAAAAGTAACTGTGCCACGACTAAATTAGCCATGTGGTCCTCTACTTGCCCCACCAAAAATATGACACGTTCCTTTAATAAGCGCGAGTAAATGTCATAAGAACGTTCTCCTCTTGAGGTTTGTTCTACAACCATTGGTACAAGTGCATTATCAATATTGTTCATACTATTCTCAAAGATAGTGTTCTTCATAATTGTCTCATCATGTTAGTAGTAAAACAAAACAGCCCGTACTCATTCAAATGAATACGGGCCATCACCTATTTAATGATGTAATGGCTTAGGCAGCGTTGGAGTTCATAACTTCGCTAAAAGTCGATGCTTTTTCTTCGACTTTAACTTGCTCAGTTATCCACTCAACGGCCATATCTTCAACCACCATCATTTGAACTTCTGATAGCTTCTGCGGATCGTTCATATAATATTTTATGACATCTTCTGGATCATCATAACTGCTAGCCATGAGCTCAACAACTGCTTTCACTCTGTCATCATCAGCCTGAAACTTATTATCTGAAATAATCTTGCCGATTAAGAGGCTTAAGGCTACACGTTGTTTGGCTGGATCTTTGAATCCAGAAGTAGTGAAAGGGATACTTTTAATATCTACACCTTGCTTCTCAAGGTTTTTTTTAGCTTGTTCCATTAAGTGTTCAGCTTCGCGCTCAACAGGCTCCTCTGGAAGAGTAACGCTATTCTTTTCAGTCAACATATCTAAAACTGTTTTTTTATTTTTTTGTTTTAAAGCATTTTCTAGTTCGCGGCCCATGTTCGCTCGAACTTCTTTTTTTAATGCAGCTATTCCTGCCTCTACACCACAGAGCTTAGCGAATGATTTATCTAGTTTTGGCAGTTTTTTCTTGGCTACAACTTTGACTGTGACTGCAAATTCAGCTGTTTTACCGGCTAATTGTTCTGCCTGATAATCTTTTGGGAAAGCTACAGTGACGGTTGTATTCTCTCCTGCTTTCTTACCCACTAATTGTCCTTCAAATTCCGGTAACATTTGACCCGAACCAATAATGATTGCTACATCTGTGCCAGTTCCACCTTGGAAAGTCTCGCCTCCAATAGCGCCTACAAAATCAATTGTAATCTGTTCCTCTTCTTTAACACCCCGCTTAACTGGCTCCCAGATTACCCGTTGTTCTCGTAATGTTTCCAACATTGTATTTACATCATCATCTTGAACTTCAGCAGTGATTTTTTCAATACTGGCACCTTTTAGATTAATCTTTTTGATATCAGGGAACACTTCATAAGTCATCGAGTAGACAAGGGCTTCGCCTTCTTCGTTCAGCTTTTCTATTGAAGGGCGGCCAGCAGGATTGATTTTTTCTTGTACGAAGGCTTCTTCCATACTGTTCTGAACAATATTGTCTATTACATCACGGCGAGCTGTTCCACCGTGCATTTGTTCAACCATTTTCATTGGTACTTTGCCAGGTCGGAAACCGGCCGCTTTCATATTAGGTCGAATAGCAATTAATCGTTCTTGTATCGTTTGCTCAATATTGGTGTCTTCAACTGTTACAGTCATTCGGCGACCAAGCTCGCTAACCTTCTCTACAGTAACTTGCATTTTTTAACCTCAAATCTAGGTGTTGAAAATAAAGCAATAAACGTCATCACTTTTAAATCTGAAATGGTACGAGTGGAGAGACTCGAACTCTCACAGGTTACCCCACTGGAACCTAAATCCAGCGCGTCTACCAATTCCGCCACACTCGCATAACTGTTTTCAGGTTTGAACCTGAAGAAAGTCGGCTATTATAGACTGGTCTATAATAGAAAACTAGCCTAGTTGTTTTAAAATCAGCCTAATTATCTATGCTTTAGTGCGAAGCCTTTGAAATGCAATGTAATCTTTAATTTCACTGATTTTTTAACTAGTTAACTACTTTGTACTTTCGTTAGCAACACCGTGGGGGACATGTCCTGTTGCAACATGCTGTCTTGCCGAATCACAGTGGCCCTGCTGATCATCAAAGAAGATGTCTGCTCCAAAAGATTTTAAAAAAGGTCCTTTTTCCATTCCTCCTAAAAATATAGCTTCATCTATCCTTATACCCCAGGCACGAAGTGTTCTGATAACTCTCTCATGCGCTGGTGCAGAACGTGCTGTAACCAACGCTGTTCTCAAAGGTGAGTTCTCTTCTGGGAATTGGTTTTGAAGATAATTGAGGGCTTTTAAAAACTCTTTGAACGGGCCCTCTCTTAATGGGTCTTTAGCTGTTTGTTGCTCATTGTCTGTGAAAGCTTTTAGACCGTGTTCTTTATATATACGCTCTGATTCATCTGAAAATAAAACAGCATCACCATCAAAAGCAATCCGCAGTTGTCTTCCCCTGACCTCGTCACTTTTATTTGTTTTAGATGGTAATATTGTAGCTGCTGCAATACCTTCAGATAGAGCTTTACGAACATCAGCTGGACTGGTCGATAAAAACAAATTCGCACCAAATGGACCAACATAACGGTATGGGCTACTACCAGAAGTAAAGACTGCTCTGCTAATATCTAATTCATGATGTTGAATTGAATTAAAAACACGTAGGCCAGTATCAGTACTATTCCGTGAGAGCAGTATGATTTCAACATTTGCTTTTTTATCACCCAGTCCATCGTTTAAAGCCAATAGTTTTCTGACGAGTATGAACGCACCGCCCGGATTTAATGGTACATCTTCATTTGTAATTTGATACTCACAGTAAGCTTGTTTCCCTTGCTCCTCATAAATCTGGTGACTTTCATCTAAGTCAAATAATGCACGAGAAGAAATTGCTACAACAAGTCGTTTTTCAGCCATTTAAATCTCCTCTTTTAACGGACTGTCGTTCTTCACGACAATAGGAATAACAGGATCCTCATGAATCATCACATCTGCATCAATGAATAAAGCGGCTATGTCTTTTTCAATCTTATCAGTGATGATATGTGCTGCTGCCAAAGTTAACGTTGCGTCTAATTCTAAGTGTAATTGTACAAAGACACGAGTACCCGAGCGCCTTGTTCTCAGGTCGTGGTACCCAATCGTCTCGGGATGTGCTAACACGGTGTTCGCTATTTTTTTACACTCATCATCAGATATTTCATGGTCCATCAACAAATCAATAGACTCCCCTAAAATTTTCCAAGCACTATACAATATGAAAATGGCAATGCCTATACCAAAAATCGCATCAAAATAACTCCAGCCATAGAACGTTAAAAATAGCGCAACAATAACACTGCCATTGACAAGTAAATCTGTCTTGTAATGTAAGGCATCTGCTTTAATTGCTATTGATCCTGTTTGTTGAACAACATATTTTTGAAATGATAGCAGAACCAATGTGGCTATTATCGAAAAGACCATTACACCAACCCCAACTTCTAGACCAGAAGTCATCTCCTGAGGGTTTATAATCCGTCCTGTTGCCTGTAGCAATAAAAATCCTGCAGATCCAGCAATAAACATTGACTGACCAACACCCGATAAGGCCTCGGCTTTACCATGACCAAAACGATGTTCATTATCGGCAGGTTCTAACGCATGTTTGACAGCTATTAAGTTTAATGCAGAAGCCAAAACATCAAGACTCGAATCCAATAATGTTGCTAATACACTCACCGAGTCTGTTATGAACCAAGCAATAATCTTTACAAAAATCAATATAATTGCTGTTGTAACTGAAGCATAGGTTGCCCAGCGCATTAGCTCGTCTGCATTAGGGTGTTGAGGTAGCATCATCAGAGCGGTATAGTAATTAATAATATAGTAATATTAACAAGGTTCTCTTTATGTTCCTAATAACAATATAGGTGGATTTATCTCTAACACTGCATTTAGTGCTATGCCTTTCTGTCTCCAAAATATTTGAACCTGAGTCCTTAAGATAAAAATCACTATTTTTCAGTCTTTTAAAGCGTACACTTAATCTATTTTTCCTTTTATGAGAGTTTGTTTATGTACCCATTGATTCTCGGTTCTAGCTCAGTTTATCGAGTAGAACTCCTTAGAAAGTTAAATTTGCCCTTCAGAACTGTTTCACCAAATATTGATGAAGCCCCTCTTCAAAATGAGGTTCCAGCAGAGTTAGTTAAGCGTTTAGCAGAGCAAAAGGCAATTGCAATTGCACTCAGTCACCCAAAGGCATTAATTATTGGTTCTGATCAAGTGGCTGTCCTCCACGGTGACATTCTTGGTAAACCGGGGACTCATGAGGCTGCAACAGAGCAGTTGCAGGCAGCATCTGGACAAACTGTACTCTTTTTAACGGGCCTTGCTTTATTTAATAGTGAGACACAACGGATGCAATCGTTAGTTGAACCGTTTGAAGTGACTTTCAAAAACTTGTCAGACAAACAAATTCAGTTCTATTTAGAAAAGGAGGAACCTTATCAATGTGCAGGTAGTTTTAAATCAGAAGGGCTTGGAATTAGTTTGTTTGATAAATTACAGGGTAACGATCCTAATAGTTTGATTGGTTTACCCCTAATCGAGCTTATTTCTCTACTTAATAATGAAGGTTTGGATGTTCTGCAGCCCAGTCGAACTTCTTAAAAACATTTATACTCAGATATTATGATTATTGATAAACGCGTAGATGCAATTAAATTCTGGCTATCAGCCCTGTATAGAACCAATAAGCTCACTCTAGAAGAGGCATCTAATGATGCTAGTTTCAGACGTTATTATCGCGTAACAATCGATAATAAAACTATGATTGTTATGGATGCTCCCCCCAAGTATGAGGATGTTGGGCCATTTATCAAAGTTGCTCAATTTTTAGCTAAGCATGGACTTCATGTTCCTGAAATAATTGCTGAAGAAAGAGAAAAAGGTTTTTTGCTATTGACCGACCTCGGCTCTCAAACTTATCTAGATCAACTTAACAGTAAGTCCGCAGATGTCCTTTACAATTCAGCAATTGAGGCTTTAATAAAAATTCAATTATGTGACCGACATTCAATTACTCTTCCAGAATATAGCGGGGCATTGTTACAACAAGAACTTAACTTATTCTCCGAATGGTTCCTTCACAGACACCTATCACTATCGGTACCAGATACAGTCCAAAACCAATTCGATATATTAATTAATAATGCACTTGAGCAACCACAAGTGATTGTTCACCGTGACTACCATTCACGCAATTTAATGTGTAGCGATACTCATAACCCTGGAATTATTGACTTCCAGGATGCGGTTATAGGTCCTATTAGCTATGATCTAGTTTCTATGCTTCGTGATTCCTACATCGCCTGGTCTGACAACAAAATAGAGGTTTGGGTAGCTCACTATTTTAAATTAGCAAAGGACCAGAAGTTATTGAGTAATTGCTCGCTTGAGGAATTTACGCGTTGGTTCGACTTGATGGGCTTACAGCGTCACCTCAAGGTTCTTGGTATTTTTTGTCGCTTAAATTACCGTGATAAAAAAAGTAACTATATGCATGATTTGCCCCAAACTTTAGCCTATGTGCTCAAAGTTTGTTCGAAATACGACGAATTCGAAGACTTAAGTAACTTCCTTTCAACAGAGCCAAAAATAAAGGCTATTCTATGAAGGCTATCATATTGTCAGCAGGACGCGGCGAGCGCATGCAACCTTTAACTAATTCGACTCCAAAGCCCCTACTGGTCGCTGGCGGTATAAGTTTAATCGAGCATACTATTAAAGCTTTAGTAAGTGCGGGGATAAATAATATTATAATTAACTATGCCCATCTAGGCGAGCAATTTCCATCTAAATTAGGTGACGGTAGTAAATATAACGCTGCAATTGAGTATTCTAATGAGCAAGGAGGTAGGCTTGAGACGGCTGGCGGTATTGTGAATGCTCTGCCATTACTTGGGGATGCCCCATTCTTAGTTGTCAATGGGGATATATGGACGGATTACCCCTTTCAAGAACTTAAGGAAACCAAATTAAATTCTAAAATATTGTGCCACTTGGTCTTAGTCAATAATCCAGAACATAACCCAAAAGGAGATTTTTCATTAACTTCGGGTTTATTATCACAAACAGAACAAAATAAATTTACTTACAGCGGTATTGGTGTTTATCACCCATCATTATTTGCTAACTTAAAACTCGAACCAAATCCTCTTAAACCACTGCTTCTTTCGGCGATTTCAAATCAGCAAGCAACCGGGGAAATTTACCCTGGACAATGGTTTGATATTGGAACAATCGAACGGTTGGATGCTTTAAGTAAGCACCTCAAACGTTAGCCGCTAAGAATTCTAATAATGCTTTTTGTGCATGTAATCGGTTTTCGGCTTCATCCCAAACTACACTTTGTGGACCATCTATTACTTGCTCGCAGACTTCTTCACCGCGATGAGCAGGCAAACAGTGCATAAATAGCGCATCTTTATTCGCTAACGACATGACTGCTTTATTGACATGAAAAGCGGCAAAAGCAGCTTCTCTTTTCTTCTGTTCTTCCTCTTGCCCCATGCTGGCCCATACATCGGTCACAATGAGATCAGACTGATAAGCAGCATCGTTTACATTACTGAATAAAGTTACGTTAGCACTAGATGATGCAACAATAGCCTCATTAGGTTCATACCCTTTCGGCGTAGCGATATTTAGATTGAAATTAAATTGCTCAGCAGCATTTATATATGAATGACACATATTATTTCCATCACCTACCCAAGTCACAGTCTTACCTTGAATTGAACCACGATGTTCTTCATAAGTCTGCATATCAGCTAACAACTGGCATGGGTGATAATCATCAGTCAAAGCATTAATAACCGGTACTGATGAGTACTGGGAAAACTGTTCGGCTTTCTCATGCTCGAATGTTCGAATCATAACCATATCAACCATGCTCGAAATTACTCGAGCGGAATCTTCGATCGGTTCTCCACGGCCCAACTGGGTATCATTTGGAGAAAGAAAAATAGAACCACCTCCAAACTGAATCATCGCAGATTCGAATGAAACTCTTGTTCTGGTTGATGATTTTTCAAATATCATTGCTAGAACTTTATTTTTTAATGGCTCATAAACCTTGCCGTCTTTGTGCATAGCCTTTAGTACAATTGCACGCTGAATAAGGGCTGCCAATTCAGCCGCTGACAAATCTTTTAATGTCAAAAAATGTCTCATTCTAAGCCACGCTCCCAATCGTCTGCGCCTTCATAAAGTCAATCACGAGTTCACTGACTATTTTGACCATGATCTCGGCTTCCTGTGCTGTCATTACCAAAGGTGGTAGTAAGCGAATAACATTACCATCCGTAACATTGAGCAATAAATTCCTATCTAAAGCCTTTTCTACCAGCTGTGTACAGTCCTCTGGCAGCTCGATGCCAATCATATATCCTTTACACCTTATTTCAATATTATCGAGCCCTGACAGGGCATCTTCAAAACCAGACACGATTTGTGCGCTTACAAGAGAAACATGTGCCAGTAAGTCACTAGATTCAATAGTTTTTAAAACCGTCATCGCCACGCGACAAGCCAACGGATTTCCACCAAAAGTTGATCCATGGTTACCGGGTTCTAAAACTCCTATAGCTGCCCCAGAAATTAAGCACGCTCCAACTGGCATGCCATTACCTAAACCTTTTGCTAGCATTAACACATCAGGTAAGACGTCATCAGCATGTTGATAAGCAAAAAATGCACCTGTTCTTCCAACACCTGTCTGTACTTCGTCTAGCATCATTAATATCTTATGCTGTGTGCACAATTGACGAACTTCTGATAAATAGTCAGCAGCAGGTATTCTGATACCACCTTCACCTTGAATAGGTTCAAACATAACAGCAACAGCCTCTGGCCAATGGCTGATGGCCATTCTTAATGCGTCAATATCATTATAGGGTATGCGAACAAAGCCTGGTACTAGTGGTTCAAACCCTGCGTGTACTTTGGGGTTGCCCGTAGCAGTTAGTGTCGCCATTGTCCTACCATGGAAACTACCATCCATGACAATAATGACAGGCTTATCTATACCTTTGTTGTGACCATATTTACGTGCAATTTTGATCGCGGCTTCATTTGCCTCAGCACCAGAGTTACAGAAGAAAGTCTGTGACATACCTGATAACTCTGCCAATTTATCAGCCAACTCTATTTGAAGTGGTACTTGATAAATATTTGAAGTATGGAGTAAAACTCCAGCTTGCTGACAGATAGCACTCGTAATATTCGGATGACTATGACCAAGGTTACAGACGGCAATACCACTTAATGCATCAAGATATTTATCTCCATTATCATCAAACAGCCAGACTCCTGCCCCCTTTGTGAAAGCGACATTGAGACGACCATAAGTTGGCATCACTGATTCTGACAATGTGTTTACTCCATTCACATGCTCGTCAAAGTTATACCTTGACTAAGCGAAAACTTTTGACATACCCACTAAACGAAAAGATGGCCGTTTCTTTCGAAACTGCCATCTTTCAAAGAACGTCATTTTATAACGTTCTAACGCCGTTAGCAAAACTTGAGTAAAGTTAAGCTAGTGTTAATTGTTATTTAGATTATATTTTAGACTTCTAAAACACTATATTACAACCCTATGTGAGCAATACTATCAATATAATACGTAGCTTTACAGTTTATTATTCATATCATCCGTGAAAGGTAACACCAATAAATCTAAACCCATCAAAATAGCATCTTCATACCCTATCAGTGCAGGGTAATAATCTTTACGCAGGGAAATTTCATTGAATCCTACCTTACTGTAGAGCTTTTGTGCACGACTATTAGAAACTCTGACCTCAAGCACTATTAGGGAAAAAGAAGAATCCTTAGCATAATCAATGATGAAACTTAAGATAAAATCACCTATGCCTCTTCCTTGAAGCTCTTGCCGTACACAAACATTTAACAGATGCAGTTCATCTACTACCTTTTGCAAAATAGTAAAACCAATAATTTCATCTATTTCCCTAGAGAAAACCAAAGCTTGATAACCAGCCTTTAAACAATCTTGGAAGTTTTTTAATGACCACGGAAATTCAGTTGCTGCTTTTTCAATTATCACCACTTCCGCTAAGTCTCCCTCCAACATGGGTCTACATGTCATTGTTTTGAGTAGATCAGTATTACTTTCTGTACTCACTTTTTATGACACATATTGTTGTGTGCACATTTTTACCGTGTGTAGATCCTGCAATGCTAAAGCCTTGTTTTGAGGGTTAAGCATTAACTCATCTAATCCAAAACTAACGATAGCGGTTAGTTTTAATTCTTCTATGTTATGAGTATTATTACGATAAGTTTCAACTTTTGATTCATCACCAAAAACCTGCTTGACAGCACCATCACCCATCAACAACAGTACTTTCTGGATAGTTTCTATCTCTTTCAGCTTAGTTAAAACATCTAATTCAACTAAAGAAATAAAACATATCGCTTCGCCTGGCAGTCCAATAGTTAACATCATCGCTTGGAGTAAATAGTTTGTCTGTTTTGTTATTTGACTATCATGACAAACTAAAATTTTTGAATTCGAAAACTTAGACAATAAAGCCGACCCATCTGCAAGGTTTGACGCTTCAAATTCAGCATTTTTTTCAGACATGCTTCGCAATTTCCAGACAGGTATTCCCATAGCGGTTAGCAGTGAAACTTGGCTAGAGCTAGGAATCATTATACTTGCGGGTGTGCCCTCTCATGGGGCAGGATCATTTTATTCAAGGCATGTACGTAGGCTTTTGCTGATGCAATGACAATATCCGTATCAGCACCTTGGCCACTGACTATCCGGCCTCCCCTTTCAAGTCGTACATTAACCTCACCTTGTGAGTCTGTGCCACTCGTAATGTTGTTGACAGAATAAAGCTGCAGCTCCGTATGACTTTGTACAATTTCTTCGATAGCACGAAAGGCCGCATCCACAGGTCCGCTTCCGCTCATTTCGACCTGCTTTTCTTCGTTATCAACAGACAAAGTCATCATTGCAACCGGCATTTCGCCTGTCTCGCTAGTCACTTTCAATGAAATCAATTTAACGTGTTCATTCTCAGAAATGACAGTTTCATTAACTAAAGCCTGAATGTCTTCATCAAACACCTCATGCTTTTTATCTGCCAACTCTTTAAAGCGCTGAAAAATTGCATTAAGTTCGGTTTCTGACTCAAAGCTAATACCTAATTCATCTAAACGCGACCTAAATGCATTTCGACCTGAGTGCTTGCCCAAGACCATTCTATTAGTATGCCAGCCAACATCTTCAGCGCGCATAATCTCATAGGTCTCACGGTTTTTCAATACACCGTCCTGATGAATACCTGACTCATGAGCAAAGGCGTTAACCCCTACAATTGCTTTATTGGGCTGAACGGCAAAACCAGTAATACCTGATACTAGACGAGATGCTGTGACAATTTGTGTTGCATCAATATTGGTGTCACACGTAAATAAATCTTGGCGTGTTCTTACCGCCATCACCACCTCTTCTAAGGCTGCATTACCTGCACGTTCTCCCAAACCATTAATCGTGCACTCTACTTGTCGCGCACCACTCAATACTGCTGACAATGAATTTGCGACAGCCATTCCTAGGTCATTATGACAATGCACGGAAAAGATAGCCTTATCAGAATTAGGTATCCGTTCTCTTAAATTAGTAATCAACTGACCAAATTGTTGTGGAACGTTATAACCTACTGTATCGGGGATATTTAAAGTCCTTGCACCAGCATCGATAACGGCTTCTAATATTCTACATAAAAAGTCAGGGTCACTTCGTCCTGCATCTTCGGGTGAAAATTCAACATCATCTGTATACTTCAGGGCTCTTTTCACTGCTTTCACGGCATTTTCAACAACTTGATCAGGCTCCATGCGCAACTTCATTTTCATATGGATCGGAGACGTCGCAATGAAGGTATGAATCCTTGAGGCATTGGCTTCTTTTAAAGCTTCACCAGCTCGATCTATATCTTTATCCAGCGCACGAGCTAGGGCACAAATACGACTTTGCATTACTGCCTTTGCAACCGCCCGGACTGATTCAAAATCACCTTCACTTGCAATTGGGAATCCTGCCTCTATGATATCTACTCGCATACGCTCTAATGCTTTCGCAATCCGGACTTTTTCATCCTTGGTCATCGATGCACCAGGGCTTTGCTCCCCATCCCTTAATGTTGTATCAAAAATAATTAATTTTTCACTCATTGTTCCTGCTCCGTTGTCGCAGACTTTTTTAAAATATCAGTTTGTGTGCTGACGCTAAGGCCAGCTAGGTGAGTGCTAAGTCTGTATGCCACTAGGGCAGTCGGAGCATAGTCCGTGGAGCTATGTATGAGGCGTTAAAATACAACTGCAAATTATCTGCAGCAGTCAAAAAGTTAGATATCTCATTTATAGCCATATCTAGTATTCTAGGCTCATATAAACCACTTGCCAAGCCTGTTATTTATCATGTTGGCGGCCCGTTCTATGTTGCCGTAATTTAGCTAGTGTGAATACAGGACCAGAAATAGCATAAAATAGAAAGCCACCGAATAAAATTGACGCTGGGTCAATCGCTATAAAAGCAAAGCCTAATACTAGAATTAGCATAACGAAAAAAGGCACTTTCCCACGAAAATCTAATTCTTTAAAACTGTGATACCGCAATGTACTAACCATCAATATTCCGCATCCAAAAGTGAGGGGTAATGCAATATTCGTAATTAGCACTGGATCAAAATAATTACTGCTTCCTGCCCAAATCCAACCAGCTAAACATGCTGCAGCCGCGGGACTGGGAAGACCTTGAAAATACCTTTTATCTTCAATGCCTATCTGTGTGTTGAACCTAGCTAAGCGCAGTGCTCCGCAAGCAGCATAAATAAAGGCTACCATCCATCCTAACTTGCCCATGTCTAATAAAGCCCATTGATATATAACTAAAGCTGGCGCTAGACAAAAGGACACCATATCGGCCAAGCTATCATATTCAGCACCAAAAGCACTCTCAGTATTTGTTAAGCGGGCGATTCGGCCATCTAACCCATCCATCACTAAAGCAATAAAGATAGCTATAGCTGCTGATTCAAAGTCACCCCTAATAGCAGCAATAATGGCATAGAAACCTGCAAATAAACCTGCAGTCGTAAACAGGTTTGGTAATAAATAAATGCCACGGCTTTGTGGTTTCTTATTTGGAGCCATTTGTATTTATTTCCTTAAACAACATTACTGTTCATTGAGAGTATGACACGCGTTAATGATACAAACAAAACGGGGACTGCTTTTTTACAGCCGTCCCCGCTTTTATCTCTTAAAACTTATTGTTTAGTTTTTAGATTTATCAACAATTTTTTGAATCCATGGCATCATTTCACGTAACTTAGCACCTGTTTTTTCAATTGGATGTTCTGCATTAATATGACGCATTGATGTCATTTCTGGATAACCTGATTGACCTTCCAAAATAAATTTCTTCGCATACTTGCCCTCTTGGATATCTTTCAATGCCTCACGCATAGCCCAGCGACTTTCTTCGTTAATAATTTTAGGCCCAGTAACGTATTCACCATATTCGGCATTATTTGAGATTGAATAGTTCATATTTGCTATACCACCCTCATACATGAGGTCAACAATCAATTTAAGCTCATGCAAACATTCAAAATAAGCCATTTCTGGAGCATAGCCAGCTTCGGTTAGTGTTTCAAAGCCTGCTTTAACTAATTCAACAGCGCCACCACATAAAACAGCTTGTTCGCCAAATAAGTCTGTTTCTGTTTCATCACGAAATGTCGTTTCAATAATTCCTGTACGCCCACCGCCAACACCTGAAGCATATGATAATGCGATTTCTTTTGCTTTACCTGAGGCGTCTTGATGTATTGCAATAAGGTCTGGTATACCTCCACCTTTCACAAATTCACTACGAACAGTATGTCCTGGTGCCTTGGGTGCAATCATAATCACGTCAAGATCTTTACGGGGCACAACTTGGTTATAGATTATTGAGAAACCGTGAGCAAATGCTAAAACAGCTCCTTTCTTCAAATTTGGTTCAATTTCATCTCTGTATAGTTCTGATTGAAACTCATCTGGAGTAAGAATCATTACAACATCAGCTTTACCAACAGCAGTTGGTGTGTCTTGTACCAATAAACCTTCAGCTTCTGCTTTAGCAATCGATGATGAACCAGGACGAAGTGCTACAGTAACATCGACTCCAGAGTCCTTTAAGTTACATGCATGAGCATGGCCTTGTGAACCATAACCAACGATGGTGACTTTCATCCCTTTAATGATAGATAAATCACAATCTTTATCGTAATACACATTCAAGCTCATTTTTTTAGTTCCTCAGAAAATATTTAAAATTGTTATTAATTTGGTTTAGATCTTTAAGTACTTGTCCCCGCGCGCAATACCTGAAACGCCAGAGCGTACTGTTTCTAATATTTCATAGTCCGTTAGGGCCGTAATAAATGAATCAATTTGCTCACCTGTCTGCGTGAGTTGAATTGTCATTGTCACAGATGTATGGTCAATCAAATGACCTTCAAATACTTCTAATAAACGTCGTAATTGCTGCTGTGACTCTTCTGTCGTCACAGCTACTTTCAGTAATAACATTTCTCGCTCGATATGAGGGCCATCGGTTAACTCTAATAGTTTGACTACATCGATCAGTTTATTTAACTGTTTGGTTATTTGCTCAATAACTCGGTCCGTTCCTGTCGTCACAATAGTCATTCGAGACAATGAAGCATCTTCCGTTACTGCAACTGTAAGTGACTCTATATTGTATCCACGCGCCGAAAATAGACCCGCAACTCGTGATAATGCTCCGGCCTCATTTTCAATTAAAATTGAAATAATATGACGCATTATGACAACTCCCTTTCAGGACTTTGTGGGCTTTGTGGTATTTCACAATTAGGAGACATATGCATCTCATTATGGGCTTTGCCAGCCATGATCATCGGGTAAACATTTTCAGCTTGATCAGTGACAATATCCATGAAAACCAACCTATCTTTCATTGCAAATGCTTTTTCCATCATAGGCTTTAGCTCTTCTGGCCGCTCAACACGCATACCAACATGACCATAGCTTTCGGCTAATTTCACAAAGTCTGGAAGTGACTCCATGTATGAATTAGAATATCGATTTTCATAAAAAAACTCTTGCCATTGACGCACCATGCCTAAATAGCGGTTATTTAGTGAAATGATTTTAATCGGCAGCCCGTATTGCAAACATGTGGACAATTCTTGAATACACATTTGAATGCTTCCTTCGCCTGTGACGCAGACTACGGTCTCATCTGGATAGGCTAGTTGAACACCCATCGCTGCTGGTAATCCGAAGCCCATTGTTCCTAGGCCTCCTGAATTAATCCAACGCTTAGGTTTACTAAACCCATAGTACTGTGCAGCCCACATTTGATGCTGTCCAACATCAGAAGTAACATAAGCATCACCAGCAGTAATCTCATGTAATAACTCAACAGCTGCTTGGGGCTTGATCATGTCAGTTCCACGATCATAGGTCATACAATCAACAGCACGCCAGCCATTTATGACCTTCCACCAAGATTGCAGATCTTTCTTATTAGGTTCTTTTTTCCCTTTTTGCAGGATCTTACTCATTTCTCGTAATACACCAGCAACATCACCAACAATAGGTATATCTACTGTGATCGTCTTAGATATTGAGGAAGGGTCTATATCAATGTGAATAATTTTCGCATTGGGGCAAAACTCAGCAATTTTTCCGGTAACTCGGTCATCAAAACGAGCTCCAACAGCAAATAAGACATCACAATCATGCATTGCCATGTTGGCTTCATATGTTCCGTGCATTCCTAGCATGCCCAAAAACTGTGTATCATCATAGGGAATGGATCCCAGTCCCATTAAAGTTGTAGTCACTGGGTAAGCAAGCAATTTCACAAGCGTACGGAGTTCATCCGAACCATCACCTAATATGACACCACCACCTGTATAAATCATTGGTTTTTTTGCTGTCAAAAGTAAGTCGACAGCGCGTTTTATTTGCTCAGGATCGCCTTCTAATACAGGCTGATAAGAACGCATTTTAATCTCATCAGGATAGTGATATGGAATCTTAATAGCTGGATCAGTAATATCTTTAGGCACATCAATTACCACAGGTCCAGGCCGACCCGTCGTGGCAACGTGAAAGGCTTTCTTCACTGTTTCAGCAAGCTTACTTAAATCTTTTACAAGAAAATTGTGTTTTACGCAGGGACGAGTGATTCCGACAGCATCCACTTCTTGGAAAGCATCACTACCAATATTAGCTGTAGCAACTTGGCCAGTAATCACCACCATTGGAATAGAATCCATAAAAGCCGTAGCAATTCCTGTCACAGCATTTGTTGCTCCCGGTCCAGAGGTTACTATTACCACACCCGGTTGACCCGTCGCACGCGCATAACCGTCAGCCGCATGTGTTGCCGCTTGCTCATGACGCACTAAGATATGTTTGACGTCATCTTGTCTATATATCGCATCATAAATGTGAAGCACCGCTCCACCTGGATAGCCAAATAGATATTCAACACCCTCGTCTTTTAAACAACGAATCAGAATTTCGCCACCGCTTAATTCCACTTGTTCCCCTTTTTGATTGCTATTACGTTATAACCACATACGTATATAAACCTATAAATTTACGTGTAATAGTCCTTCAGGTCAAGTGAAATCACGCCTAAAGAACTATTCCTCGATATTGATTTATATCAGAATAATCCTTTGCTTTTCGTCAATATGGCATAATAGCGAATCATCAACAAAGACAGCCACTATGCAATTAACTATAACTCGACCCGACGACTGGCATTTACATTTGCGGGACAATGAAGCCCTTGTGCGCACAGTTAGTGATACATGTCGTTATTTTGGCAGAGCTATTGTAATGCCTAACCTATTACAGCCTGTAATTAATAGTGAACAAGCACTTAAATATCGACAGCGTATTCTTGATACGGTTCCTGAAGGAAATGACTTTAATCCTTTAATGACTCTTTATCTCACCGATAAAACTAGCGCTCTAGATATAAAAAAAGCCCATTCAACTGGTGTAATCCATGCAATAAAGCTTTACCCTGCAGGAGCTACAACTAATTCTGATGCTGGCGTTACAAACCTTAAACACTGTAGTGCTGCACTTGCTGAGATGGAAAGGTTACAAATGCCATTATTGATACATGGTGAAGTCACAGACAAAAATGTTGATATTTTTGACCGCGAGAAAATATTTTTAGAGCGTATTTTGGCGCCTTTACTCAGAGACTACCCTGGGTTGCGTGTTGTTTTAGAGCATATTACGACATCTGAATCTGTAGATTTCGTTTTGAGTGCTACACAGCGGCTAGCTGCAACAATTACACCACACCACCTGTTGCTTAACAGAAATGATCTACTGGCGGGCGCTGTTAGGCCTCATTATTATTGCTTACCAATCTTAAAACGCAATACGCATCAACAATCATTGATTAAGGCAGCCACTAGTGGTCATCCCCAGTTTTTTTTGGGAACTGACAGCGCTCCTCACACAAAAGACTCAAAAGAAAGTGCCTGTGGCTGCGCCGGTATATACAGTTCCCATGCTGCTCTTGAGCTCTATGCCGAAGTCTTTGAGCAGGCTGAAGCTTTGGAAAAACTTGAAGGGTTTTCAAGTCATTTTGGTGCTGACTTCTATCGATTACCGCGTAATATACAAAAGGTGACTCTCACTAAAGACAGCTGGGAAGTGCCACAGAGCTTCACTTTCGGTGATAATTCTGTTGTACCGATGAGGGCGGGCCAGACTATCAATTGGCAAGTAATACTGAATGATTTAGAGAGTAACTCCAATTCGTAAAGCAACTTCTTCATAAGCTTCTATCACACCGCCCAAGCCTTGTCTAAAACGATCTTTATCTAGCTTTTTACGTGTTTTCTCATCCCATAGACGACACCCATCTGGACTAAATTCATCCCCTAGAACAACCTTACCTTTAAACACTCCAAACTCAAGCTTATAATCAACTAAAATCATGCCTGCTTCTGAAAAAAGATCTTTGAGTAATATGTTAACTTTGAATGTTAACTCTTTCATAGTAATTACATTTTCTTTTGATGCCCAGCTAAACGTCTCTATATGATACTCATTAATCATAGGGTCATGTAATGCATCGTCTTTTAGAAAAAACTCAAAGATAGCCGGGCTTAATTCTTGCCCTTCTTTCACTCCTAAACGTCGGCATAAGCTACCGGAAGCCACATTCCGAATTACACACTCTATGGGCATCATGTCCATATTTTTTACTAAGGCCTCATTAGCACTCAATAGACTTTCAAAATGTGTTGGAATTCCAGCTTTTTCCAGATACTCCATGATGTAAGCATTGAATTTATTATTGACCTCGCCTTTACGGCTGAGCTGTTCCATTTTTTCACCATCAAAAGCAGAGGTGTCATCTCTAAAGCACAAGATAACAAAGTCATCATCATCAGTTGAATAAACGCTTTTTGCTTTACCTGCATATAACTCTTGTCTTTTTTCCATTCATTTATTCTCTAGTTTTATTTTCTTAAAGACTTATGCTGACTCTTAATTTAACACTAATTATTAGTTGTTTCACGCCATTGAAAACCAAGCTCTTGATCAGCAATACCTATCCAGTTTTCTTCACAACCCAAAACGTTAGCAAATAATTTTTTGACTATAGCAGGGCTATTATTTTTTTCACTTAAGTGCATGGCTACTAGATGTTGTAATTTTGTGGTGTTGATACTCTTTAGTATGCTTGATGATTGAACATTATTTAAGTGGCCCATGTTTCCTGACACCCTGTACTTCAAGTGATCTGGATATTCGCTTGCATCAAGCATCGACATGTCATGGTTCGCCTCCAGTAATAGGCTATGGCAACCTGATAGAGCCTGCTCTATTATAGGGGTGCTTGAGCCTACATCCGTTAATAGACCAACTCTGTGCTGACCATCATTAAACACAAATTGGCTAGGTTCTCGTGCATCATGGGGAACGGGGAATGGTTCGATAATAATATCATTTATCTCGAACTGTTCATGACAGCTAAACTCATGAACGAGGCTCATTACATCGGCATTTAGACAAGCAGCAGTCCCCGCTGTTGCATAAACGGGTAATTGATATTTTTTTGCCAGGACACGCACACCATTAATATGATCGCCATGCTCATGAGTTAATATAATTGCGGTCACGTCAGCCATATCAAAATTATATTGCTGCATTCTTTTTTCTGTTTCTCGCGCTGAAAAACCACAGTCAACTAATAAAGTCGTCTTAGCATGTGACATTAATGTTGCGTTACCTCGACTACCACTGCCGAGCGAAGCAAAACGCATTACTGGTCCAATCTGTCCTGAATGAGCCGTAGCATACGTCTTGCAGTTGAGGATGATGTTCTTACTTGATCTACATCTAAAACAATAATTTTTGTTTCATTCATATCTGCAATGAGTTTAATATAGAAAAACATGTCTGGTGCTTTATCCATTGCATCTTGCCAAAAAGCTAGTTTACTAAAAATACTTTCATCACCATGCTTGGCCATCAAGAAAGGATCTAAATAATGCACAAAATAGACGTTAAGTTCACGCTGCCTATCCTGAACAATAAAGTATTTACTATCTAAGATACGACTAATATTCCGCCATGTCGTATTTATGTCACGATCAACCACTAGCGCTTGATGATCACTTGCTTCATCGATGATAATAGCATTTATAGATGTGGCTAGTTGACCCTTTGTAACTCGTTTTTGTATAGCCATTTGTTGTTGGTCAGATCTATGCTTTTCCCCCATGTACTCTGCTAGCTTTCGCAGTTGAGTTTCATTTTTCAACTCATTTGAATCAAAATTAGCTGAGCTGATATTCAGCTTGAGTGTGTTAGGTGAGTCACCTTCCTCAGCACGTGCTCGGTAAGCATAGCCCTCAGCATCCTCAACTGTATCCATAAGACCGAGTGTCTGATCATGTCGTTTAACCTTGAGATCACTTTCAGCCCAAAACTCTAGCATTCGCTGCCACAAAAGTGCTGACTGTCCATACACAACCAATCGACGGTCGCTACCTTCGCCTATTAAAGCTGGTTTTGTGCTTGGCGCCACATCGTACTTTGCTGCTAACGGGTTGTTAGTCGGTTCGGCGTAGTCTGAGTAATTAGCCCCATCATTTTTTACAGCAAACTCATCATTGATACGAGAGCTACTTAAATCAGCTGGTATAGCTAACGGTGGTAGTGTTTCTGCCTTTTGATATTTTTGGCTATTATCTTTTATCACAGCATCTAAAGCGGGTATAGAACCACAGCCAGAAAATAATGCTACTAGTAAAGTTATAATTAAGATCCGTTTGATACGATTAAAATTCATGTAATTTATCTTTCACTTGTAATTATTGATGTACTTTGGCAGCTGCGAGTGCATCCCGCACTGGCTGATGATATTGCTCTGATAAAACTGTCATTGGTAGACGAATACCATTTGGTATTAGACCCATTTCATGTAATGCCCATTTCACAGGGATTGGGTTTGCTTCTGAAAATAAGCTTTGGTGCAATAGAGCTAAGTCATTATTTATTTGACGGGCTCGAACTTCATTATTTTCTAATGCAGCTAAACACATTTCATGCATTGCCGCCGGTACAACGTTAGCTGTAACAGAAATCACACCTTGCCCACCCGCTAAAATAAAGTCAACAGTAATCGCATCATCACCAGTATATATTTCAATCTTGTTTGAACAGAGTGAATTTATTCTTTCTACGCGTGTGATGTCACCCGTTGCTTCTTTTATTCCTATAATGTTCGAGATATTTGCTAAACGAGCTACAGTTTCAGGCAATAGGTCACAAGCTGTTCGACTCGGTACATTATACAGAATTTGGGGTATATCAACTGCTTCAGCAATCGCTTTATAGTGTAAATAGAGCCCTTCTTGTGTTGGTCTATTATAGTATGGTGTGACTAATAACACGGCATCAACGCCAAGCTCTTTAGCATGCTGGCTTAGCTCAATTGCTTCAGTAGTCGAGTTGGCTCCTGTCCCAGCAATAACTGGAATTCGACCATTAACCTGCTTAACTACTTGGTCAATTACACTGCAATGTTCCTTAAAAGCTAAAGTTGCAGACTCACCAGTCGTCCCAACAGCCACAATGCCATCAGTACCACTTTCTATATGAAACTCAACTAAGTTTTGCAAGCTCTCATAGTCTATTAAACCATCAGCTCTCATAGGTGTGACTAGTGCCACCATACTGCCACTGAACATGACCGCACATCTCCAAAAATTAAAATCTAATGGTACGTTGACAAAGGCAAGATGACAAGATCAGGTGGCTTTGTGTATCCTGTGTTACACAACTATATCAATCAAACAAAGAGCGGTATTCATGCAAAAAGTAACACTTGGTAATCTCATACCCGATTTTGAACTATCCAGTACAGGCAATACTTCTTTCCGCCTATCTGACCATCACGGTAAGCATGTTGTGATTTACTTCTATCCCAAAGACAACACCCCCGGCTGTACTTTAGAAGCTCAAAATTTTCGTGATCATATTGTTGAGTTTGAAGCCAAAAACACCATTATCGTTGGAGTATCGCGCGATAGTGTCCGCGTACACGAAGGCTTTAAGTCCAAACAAAACTTACCTTTTGAGTTGTTGTCCGATGCTGATGGAAGTGTCTGTACATTATTTGATGTCATTAAATTAAAAAAGAACTTCGGTCATGAATATATGGGCATAGTGCGCAGCACATTCTTGATCGATAAAAATGGAATTCTCCTCCAAGAATGGCGTAACGTCAGAGTTAAAGAACATTTCTCTCAAGTATTAGATGAAATCAATACACCTTAAGATCTTTTTCTAACCAAAAAAATATTTTTTTAGTCCTCATCGCACTTTTGAAGTCACTAATACCCCACCCCATCTAGCTTGGAGCATTATAGGCTAAAGTTATCCACAAATAATCCACAATTTGTTCACAAAAAATGAGTTGCCATTTCTAATAAAACACACTATCTTGTGGTTTAGGTACCTGACAACCACAACGTGTAGTGGTTTGACGATTTTATCATTTATTTGAAAACACGTAGGATTACTCATATGGCAAATGAAGCAGCTGCAGCTGAACAAACCCGATATCAAGTCATTCGACGCAATGGTAAATCAACTCCTTTTGATGGTCACAAAATTTCAGTCGCCGTCACTAAGGCTTTTTTAGCTGTTGAAGGAAATGGTGCCCATGATAGCAGTCGGATTCATGAGATTGTAACTAAGCTAACGGCGCAAATAGTTAGCAGCCTAACTCGCCGCTTAGAAGACAGTGGCACCGTTCATATTGAAATTATTCAAGACCAAGTCGAATTGGCCTTAATGCGAGAGGGTGAGTACAAAGTTGCTCGTGCTTATGTACTTTATCGTGAGCAACAATCACAAAAGCGCGCTAAAGAAGAAGAAAAACATCCCACAATCGTCAGTGATAACATCCTGACTATAACAAGAGCTGATGGTTCAAGAGTTCCATTAGACTTGGTCCGCCTACAACACCTCATTAGTGAGGCTTGTGAAGGTGTTGACTCTGTTGACGGTGCTGCAATACTTCGTGACACCCAACAAAACCTCTTCGATGGAGTCAGTGAAGCTGATGTCGAAAAAGGTTTGGTCATGGCAGCCCGTACCTTTATCGAAAAGGATCCCGGTTATAGTACAATTGCAGCACGTTTGTTAATGGATAGTATTCGCCGTGAGGCCCTCAGCTACGTCTATGATACTCCACGACATGCATCACAAACTGAGATGGCTGAACAGTATTCTGATTACTTCAAACACTACATTCATCGCGCTATTGACCACGAGTTATTAGCGTCTGAATTAGGTCAATACGATTTAGAAAAGCTTGGTAGCGCACTGAAACCTGAAAATGACTTCACCTTCACTTACCTAGGCTTACAAACACTTTACGATCGATACTTCATTCACCAAGATGATGTTCGTTTTGAACTACCCCAAGCCTTCTACATGCGAGTCTCTATGGGTCTGGCAATAAATGAAATTGATCGTGAAACTCGAGCCATCGAGTTTTATAACTTATTGTCTTCATTTGACTTTATGAGTAGCACGCCCACCCTATTCAATGCTGGTACATTACGCCCTCAACTATCGTCTTGTTATCTCACTACAATACCTGACGATCTGGGAGGTATCTATAGTGCAATGCGTGACAATGCTCTCCTATCAAAATATGCCGGTGGTTTAGGTAATGACTGGACTCCTGTACGAGGTCTTGGTTCACATATCAAAGGGACCAATGGTAAATCACAAGGTGTAGTGCCATTCTTAAAAGTTGCTAATGATACCGCCGTTGCCGTTAACCAAGGCGGGAAACGTAAGGGTGCTGTTTGTGCATACTTAGAAACATGGCACATTGATATTGAAGAGTTTCTAGATATGCGTAAAAACACAGGTGATGACCGTCGCCGTACTCATGATATGAATACTGCTAACTGGATCCCTGATTTATTTATGAAACGTGTTGCTGAGGATGGTGATTGGACTTTATTCTCTCCAGAAGAAGCTCCAGATCTACACGATCTCGTTGGCTCAGAATTTGAAACTGCTTATGCCGCATACGAAGAAAAAGCTGAACGGGGTGATATCAAAAACACTAGAAC
>MDSY01143743.1_pt1 | contig 34930 bp, 29 predicted proteins | sample 811131 | NCBI WGS metagenome assembly MDSY01 (sample SAMN05326643, study PRJNA326480) | marine metagenome | isolation source: seawater | place: Atlantic Ocean: South West | collected 2010 | reverse complement strand
GATATTATTTAGCATATTATCATAATTCTCACCAGCATAAAAATTAATACATTTTTTTCTATCCTCTGATGAATATATTTGATTATTCAATTTAATCATATTTAATTTGGCAATTAAATCTTGATGACTGTATGTCTTGCAAGAATTCAATGCGTCGGAAGCTAAATCTACGCTAGTAGCATAAGATAAATGAATAACTGGTTTGTTTAAAATAATGGCATCAAGAAATATACTTGACCTTGTAAAAATAATTACATCTGATTCCTGAATTATTTTTCTTGAATGAAATTCCTCACCTACAATCTGGACATTTGATGGCAGTGACTCACTGAGCACCATTCCTCTAGTATGAGGTTTAATAGTAATTTCAGTATCTTTCATTTCAGATACTTTTTTAATAGCAGATAAAATCATTTCTTTATCATCTTTTTCTAACCATTTTGACAACATAAAAGTTGGTCGAAAAAATTTTTTTTTTAAATCTATTAATTTTTTTGGATAAACTTCGCTTAGCCTATCACACCATTCTTTACTAAATCTAGGTACTGCATAAATTTTTTTTGTTTTTTGGTAATTTAAACTTGGAAAGTTTTTTTCACTATTTTTATTCAAAATGCAAATATCAAATGGTGGTGCTTTTAAATAATCGTCAGAGTTATTATTTACAACAAAAGGTGTTATACCATGATTATTAAATACTTTGATGAAATTATACTTATTAGCCCAAGAAATAGCACTTTTTACTGCATTATGATCTAAAAAATATGAAACAAAGACCACTGTAGTTAAATTTTTAGAAATTGGTATTTTTTCAAATTTTTTCTGTGAATATCTCAGAGACGAATATAAATACTTCCTGTGGAAATAACCAATTTTCATTTTTGAGTAAATATAACCTGAAATATCATCTAAAAATTTGAAATCTTTTGGCATTTCAATATATTTAACAGATGGGTTTTTCAAAATAAATGCAATTCTTGGATCATTGACTGAAAGAAAACCAGGAGAAGTATTTATGATAATAACATTAGCTTGCTCGTCTGTAGAGAATTTCCAGATTAGAGGAGCAATCATATCTAAGTCATTATTTGACTCAACTATAAATACATAATTAATCTTTTTTATTATTTGGCTCTTCATTTCTAAAATTTTTAAGACTAAACTGCCTTTATCATAAATTTTCTAACCTCATCTTGGTCTAAATTTCTTTTTCCAGTGGCTGAGGTAGTTATATCAAAAGCTATTACAGCCTGCTCTAAATTCATGCCAATTCCTGTTAATGTTTTATGCCCAATTAAATTACTCATAAATATAAGAGATGTTATTTGTGGTTGATAAACAATATCGAAAATTAGAATTTTTTTATGTTGGCTTAAAAAACGATTAGTTTCATAAAAATTTTCAGCTATATCTTTAGCAGCTTCATAAGCATATTTACTATTAAAATTTTCAAGTTGAGATAGTCTTATGTTATTTTTTATTTTTCCTAATGGAGTATAAAATTTTAGTGAATAAAATCCATTTTGATCTTTTATAGGGTTTTCAAATCCCACAGAAGTACAGTTTATGATTATGTCAATATCTTTTGTGTCTTCAATAGATACTGGCCAACTTAACTCACCTACGTGGCACGTACTAGATAGCTTTTGACTTAATTCATAAGTCTTTTTTTTATCTCGATTCGAAATAAAAATTTTTCCTTTCTCGCCAATAGCCTTTCCTACATAAGATGCAACTGCTGCTGCTGCACCACCAGCTCCAAGAATCAAAACTTTAACTCCAGCTATATTGCCATACGCTGACTGAAGACTCCAAAGAGCTCCTGCTCCATCAGTATTGGTGCCTACTAATTTTCCATTTTTATCTCGATAAATACAATTTACTGCACCAATTGCTTTTACATTCTCTTCTACATAATCAATATATTTGATTACATCTGTCTTATATGGTGCCGCAATAGAACCTCCTATAAATTTCTTATCTTTTCGCAAATTATCTATAAGTGCACACAGATTTTTGGGCAAAACATCAAAGGGATACATAAAAGCAGAAAAATTTAGCCCACTAAAAGCTGCATTCCATAGTTTAGGCGACTTAGCGCCTTTTGAAGGCGATTGTCCCAAAATAGCTGCATAATTCTCAGTTATATCAAGATTATTGATTTTATTTTCTATTAACTCATTAATTTCCATAGGTAGTATTTATTTTTTACCCAATCTATTAGAAATAGGATTATTATCTAACTTCACCCAAGAACGATTTTCATCACTTGAATATAAAGCATGAACGAGTGATAGAGCTTGCAGGCTATCCATGCCAGATATTGGTGGAATGATTTTTCCTTTTTTAAGCCTGTTTACTATTTCTTGCAACAAAGGTCCGTGTGAAAGACCGTAGCCTGTCGGAACATCAAAAGAGTATAGTGAAGGAATGTTCTTGTCCTCTATGTGTGGATGAGCAAACTTCCAAGTTTCAATTTTATTTAATGCAATTCCTCCTATTACTACCGTGCCTTTTTCTCCAACTATTGACATGGAAGCTTCAAAATCTTCAGGTCTTGCGGCTGTAGTGGCTTCAATTACTCCCATTGCTCCAGATTTAAACCTTGTTAAAGCAGTCATGGTGTCCTCAGCTTCCAAATTGTTTAGCATATTACCTGTACTTGCACAAACCTCATCTACACTTCCACAAACCCATTGTAATGCATCTATGTGATGGATAGCTTGCTGATTTACTACTCCTCCATCCATTTTCCAAGTTCCATGCCAGCCATCTTCATAATAATCTTGATAACGGCACCAACGAAGACGTATGGTGGCAAGTACGATTTTTCCAAATCTATTGTTATCATAACTCTCTTTAAGTTTAATCATTGCAGGGTTAAAACGGTTTTGAAAAATAACCGCAAACATTAAATTTTTTTTTCTAGCAATTTTTTCTAATTCTATAACTTCTTGAGGTATCAACGCTGGTGGTTTTTCAACTATAATATGCTTGCCAGCATTAAGAGCGGCTAGCGCATGATAATAATGTTTACCCGACTCAGTACAAATTAGGACTACATCTAAATCAGTTGAGGACATTAAGTCCTTCTCATTATAAACAGCCTTGCATCCTAATAAGCTTGATACATGATCAGCTTTTTTCTTTACCTGATCACAAACCGCAGTAACTTTTACACCAGACAATTCACTCTGAAAAACTTCAACATACCTTTTTTGAACTACTCTACCACAACCCAATATACCAATTCGAATCATTTATATAAATTTTTTGAACTCATTTTTTTATTTTCTATTTAACAGGTACTTCTTTTATATCGATCATTCTATCAAATTTTCCTTGATCGATAATCTCACCTTTTTTAAGTTTAATAATGTTGTCACATTTGGATAATGTGGTTAGACGATGTGCAATTAAAATTATAGTAATATTTTTACTAAGGGTATTAACTGCATCCATTATCGCAGCTTCTGTTTGGTTATCTAGCGCACTTGTTGCTTCATCTAGAATAAGTAATTGAGGGTTATGATATAGAGCTCGTGCAATACCAATACGTTGTCTTTCCCCTCCAGACAGCCTAACACCTCGCTCACCTACTTTTGTTTGATATTTTTTTGGCAATTCTTCTGTGACAAATAAATGTAAATTTGCAAGCTTAGAGGCTTTTTCAACAGCTTCTTGATCAATATCTTGATCATTTAAACCAAAAGCTATGTTAGCAGCAACTGTATCATCTGAAAGGTAAATATGTTGAGGAACATAACCAATAGAACGCTGCCAAGATCTTGCATTTTTTTTAGTTATTAAATTTCCATCTACTTCTAAAGTACCCTTTTGAGCTTCTAACAATCCTAGAATGATATCTACCATTGTTGTTTTACCACTTCCTGTAGTGCCTATGAGTCCAACACTCGTTTTTGCAGGTATAGCAAAATTAATATTTTTTAGTACTTCTCTAGATGAACTGGGGTAACTATAATTAATATTTTTTAGAGTTATTGTTTTATTAAAAAATACAAAATTTTTGTCTTCACTTAATTTCTCTTTTTTAAGTTCTTTAAAATCTTTAACTAAGGTACCAAGAGCAGTTTGAGAATAAGTAAGTAATGTGACAGATCGATAAATCATTTGTAAAGCAGGCATCAAGCGATAACCAGCAAAAACATACACACTAATGATTGGTAAAGCATTATTAAAACTACCCGTTTGACTCATCAAATATAATATTACCAACATAATGCCTCCAAAGGCTATAGCTTCTAGAATATATCGAGGAACCTGCTCTATTGATAAGGCATAAGAATTATTACTTGCAAAAACTTCGGCAGAATCTGAAAACCTTTTAATATAATTTTTTTCTAATCCGCCTACTTTAATTTCTTTTATTGCACCAAAAGCCTCATTAATTGCTAGGAAGCGTAATTGATTTTTTTCTGTACGCTCTTTTCCTAATATTTTGAGAAATTTACTCGTAAACACATAAATTAATCCATAGGCTATGCCAAGTGAGCAACTTACAATAAGCATAAGCTTTGGATCAACTATGACTAGCAAAATTGTTATTGAAAGTGTGACCATGCTATTAGCTATAAGGTCGATAAGTGGTCTCAAGCCAGTTGAAATTACCACACCTACCTCTGATAAAATATTCTTACCAAGTTCTGCACTATGTTTGTTTAAATACCAAGAATAGGGTTGTCTTAAATAACCTTCGATTAATCGTTTTCCAATACTGTATTCACGCATCTGAACAAATCTTAATGAAAAATAAGTTGTAAGGGCTTTAAAGGTAAGTGAAAAGACTAATACTAAGAATACAAGGCCACCTAAGACAATCAGAAACTGCTGAATGTTTTCAACTCCAAATTTCTTTGAGGTTTCAAACAAATATTTTAGAATTACATTTGTTTCAACAAGATCTGGATTTGTAACAACTGCAATGAAAGGTATAATCGAGGCTACTCCCACCATATCTAATAGTGCCATTATTAATATCATTAATATCAATAAAGCTGATATTTTTCGTTCATGTGAGGTCAATAAATAATAAAAATTCATATTACACCCCCTCTAATACCATAGAAACTATTTTTGTTTTATATAATTAATCAATTTATTTGATAGGATATTATGTAATAGCTCCTTATCAGATTTATCAAGGTATAAATTGACTTCTTTAAGAAGTATTTTAGTTTTTTCTAAATCAATATTTTCAATAGAAGCAAATATCTCCTTATTTATTGTTGGTTGACTTTTTTGATCTATTAATAGTTCTTCGTATAACTTTTCACCTTTCTGTAATCCAATAACAGTCAATAATCGAGAATAATTATTTTCTTCACGAGAAGAGGTTACAGGTTGGTAGCCATAAAGTTTAATTAAACTTTTTGCCATTTGATAAATATTTTGTGGCTTACCCATGTCAAGATGATATATGGAGCTCTCCTCAAAAGTATTAGCCTCTAATACAAGTTTCGCTGCTTGCTGTATTGACATAAAATACCTTTTTACTTCTTTATGTGTTACTGTAATAGGTATACTTTTAATTATCTGATCAATAAAAATTGTTAAAACAGAACCAGAACTATTAATAACATTTCCAAAACGTACAATAGACAGTTTAGTTGTTTCATTTTTTTCAAGCAGACAGTAAAGCTCAGCTAGTCTTTTGGATACTCCCATTAAACTTGTGGGTCTGACCGCTTTATCTGTAGAAATCAGTAAAAAATTTTTAACATTATAGTTTTTTGCAAGATTGTATAAAATTTTAGTTGAGAGATAATTATTTTCTATGGCGATGTATGGTCGGTCTTCTAGCATTCTTACATGTTTATAGGCAGCGGCATGAATAATGATATCTATCTTATGATCTTCAAATATTTCTGTAATTTTTTGGGTGTCCAATACGTTTAAAAGATGAAATACAATATTATTATGATTACTTTTTTTTGTATTTTTTTGAATATTGAATAAGTTTAGTTCGTTATTATCAACTAAGATTAATTGAATATTTGGTGTTTTGATTAATTCTTTAGCTATTTCACGCCCTATACTACCTCCCGCACCTGTTATGAGAACAGTTTTATTTTGATAAAATTTATTATTAGTATTAAATTTAGCTTCTTTAAATATTACTGTATGGTAATTCACGGGATAAAGAGTGAAAGAGTCAACGCCACTTTTAAACTGTAAAAACCTTAAGTCGCATTTTAGTAGTTTCTCCCAATATTTTTCAATATCCTGAGTTGCATTTTGATCGATAATCATTAATCCCTTCGGTTTATAAGAAATAATTTCATTTAGTAGTGTGATGGATTGTATTTTATTTCCCATTATAGGTCTTCCCCATTGGCTTTTCTTACTTGAAAGGAGATAATGACTATTAAAGTTTTCACCGTGAATATCCAATAATTTGGAAATTGAGTCTGCATCACCAATTATAATCAAGCTATTTTCATGTGTGATAGAATTTTTTTTTTGTAAATATAATTTTACTATATATCTCGAAAAAATTAGAGATGTAAAAAATAAAATTGGTTGAATTAATCCGATAGATTTTGGTGTTGCTGGAAATTGAAAAAAAAATAATAAAGCAATAAACAACAATGAATAAAACCCAAAACCTATAAAATAATTCTTTAAAGATTTTGAATTGAAGTATCTAAAAAAAGAATTTTGATATTTTAAAAAACTAAAAATAACTAAATATAATACTACAGCAATAACTGCAGGCGAACTCCATGATTCCCATTTAGGAAAATTGTCTGTACGAATTATTAAAGAGAATACAATTGTTAAAACACATAGTATTAAATCATTTAATAATAGAATTATTAATCTTAAATTTTTATTCATTCTAGCTATTATTTTTTATATTTATTATACACTTAAAATATTATTATTATAAATAAATACTAACCATCATTTAAAAATGATCAACTTTGTATTCTCTGAGGATAATTATTTACATAATTTTTGTATAACTTCTTCAAGCTGATAAGTAAATTTCTTAATAATCTCTTCTTGACTATACTTGTATTTAACAAATTCTCTCCCTTTTTTTCCCATTTGTCTACGAAGGCTGCTATCTTCTAATAAAAGTTTTATTTTTTCTTTAAATCTTCCAATGTCATTATAGGGTACTAGGAAGCCAGATACATTTTGCTTAATAGAATCTTTAAGACCAATCACATCAAAACCAACAACTGGAACCTCACAAGCACTTGCCTCAATTGCAACCTGACAAAAGCCTTCTCTAGAGCTTGGTATAAGCACTATATCTGCCAATTGAAGAAAAGATTCAGCTTGGTCAGTGTATTTAAAGTATTGAAAGTATTTATTAAAATCTAAATTTTTTTTTCTATACTTTTTCAGAATATTTTTTTCATCTCTACCAACAATTAGTCCCTTAATGTCATAACCTGCATTGAGAAGTTCTCTAATTGATGAAAGATAAGTTTCAATACCTTTCTCTGGTGATATTCGACCTAAAAAAAGTAAGATTAAGGTCTGGCCAGAAAGGTTATATTTTTTTTTCTTAATTTGAATATCTGTTTTGTTGTATTTAAATTTATTAAGATTAACACCCTTCATTGATCCATTGGCTATTAATGATAATTTAACTTTTGGGATGTTATGATATAACAAGAAGTCTATTTGAGATTGACTATCGAGATAAATTAGTTTTGAAAATTTGATAGTGATAAAATCAATAATTTTAGTAATACTATTTAATAAACTGTATTTTCTATCAGACCATAATATACCACTTAAAATATGAATACGTGGTAACCGAAAAAAAAAATTTGCCAAAGTAACTACCAAGCCTCCTTTTGGTGATGAACTTATAATAATATCAGGTTTCAATGCTTTAACATATGAAGCTAGTTGAAAAGAATTTATTAAGTCTTTTAGGGGATTGAATGAACGTGAAAAATTTATATTTCTAAGATCTACGTCATCGAAATTATAGCTTTGGTTATCAATATTGGTAATAATGGATATTTGATTATTATGATTCAATTGATATATAGTTTTATATAGAAAATTCTCATAAAACTGAATGCTTGATGAAACAAATAAAATTTTTTTACTCAAAACTAAAAAACCTTCTTCAATAAAGTTAATAAATTCATTTTATGTTTCATCTCTTTTTACTTTTATTTCATTTAATAAATTTTGGTAATGATGGTTCAATGTTTTTATGATTTTATTTGTTCTAAGATTAAATGTGTAAAATATAGACGAAATAATAAATATAAATACAATTATAGGAAAATGGTAAAACAATTTATGTTTATTCATAAACTTGAGGCGAGCCAAGAATAACACATAAAGTTGATTTAATTTATATCTAATTTTATTTTTTTTGGGCTCATTGACAAAAACTAAAGGCTCTTTTAATAAAAAACAATTAAAAGATTTAAAAGACCTTAGTAATAAATCTTGGTCTATAGTCATGGATATATTTGGATTGTACTTAAAGTTTACAAAAAAATCTTTTCGTACCATCCAAGTAACATGAGGTAACCCGATAGGACGTAAGAAAAAATTGAAATCTTTTAGACTATACATTTTAACGTCAGATACTCCTATCACTTTATTGTCAGTAAAAAAAATAATATTAGACGCCACTAGATCTATACTTGGATTGTTCATCAAATATTTTAACTGTATATCTAATCTTTCAGGTACAGAGATGTCATCACCATCCATAACAGCAATAAAATTTCCCTTGGCCTTCTTGATGGCCTTGTTTCGAGATTGTGCACGTCCAATATTCCTATCATTTTCTAAATAAACTATCCGACTATCGTCAAAAGATTTTATTACTTTTTTAGTTTTATCTTTTGAACAATCATTAATAATAATCAATTCAAAATTTTTGTAACTCTGATTAAGGATAGATTTGATTGAATAAAAAATAGTTTGCTCATTATTATAAGTTGGAAGAATAACAGATATCATTATCTCAACATATAGATTTAATTATTTATTTTAAAATACAACCACATAATAGCTTATACATTATTTTTTTTATTTCAAAGTTTTAAAGAATGAATGATAAAGTTAGTTAATTAAATCTTCTATTGAGCAAGGCATCGATTTTGTAAATTTAAAATTTAAAAAATGTTCAATTTTTTTTGTTGAATAGCTTGTTCTATAGGCAAATGTATCTAATTGTGGAATTTTAATAAACCTACCAAAGATTAATTTAGTTATATAAAAGGGTATTTGTATAAATTTGTAAGGTATGCGAATTGGAAGAATTTTAACACTTAATAAAGATGATATTTTAATTATTAAAACTTCCCAGCTACAATCATTACTTATATTAAATATTTCGTTTCTGCTTTTTGGGTTGCAAGATATATATATCAATGCTTTTACAACATCAAATACATGAACATATGTGCATATAGCATCTTTTTTTCCAATAAAAAAAAAATATCCTGAATTTACTAATTTTATTAATTTACGAACCGATTGATTTGTCATTGATGGGCCTATAACATTTGATGGTCTTAAAATAGTATATGAAAAATTATTAGCAGATGATTTCATGACCATTTCGTCTGATTTTGTTTTTGTTTTTTCATACTCATTAGCTGGGTTGGTATCACTAGTTTCTGTAATTAGTTTTTTAATTTCAATGTTAGTATGATTTGGTGGGCCATAAGCACCACATGAACTAAGCTGAATCCAATGTATTTTTTTTTGAGTTGACTTAGTCTCATTTTCGACAACTTCAATTAATTTTTGAGTTCCATTAATATGTAACAAGCTCATTTTTGCTTTGTCATTTAACTCTCCAGCACAATGATATAAAATATCACAACCTTCTATAAACTTCTTTAAAGATAAATTTGTATCAGTTAGGTCACCAATAAAAACATCAACATTCTTGAGAAATTTAGCATTTTTTTTCCTAGTTAAAGCCCTCACACGACATCCAATTTTAGTAAGTTCTTCGATTAATTTTTCTCCAATAAAACCATTTCCTCCAGTCACACAGATAATTTTTTCCTTGAGTATTAGATGGTCTGATATAATTTTTGCTTCACTCATATTTTGATTAAAAAATGGTTTATCAAAACTTAGGTCCCCAAACGCTCACGTTGATATGAGCCATCTTGTACATGTTGGCACCAAGTCTGGTTATCCAGATACCACTGCACTGTTTTACGGATACCTGATTCAAAAGTTTCTATTGGTGTCCAACTAAGTTCTTTTTGGATTTTACTAGCATCTATGGCATAACGCATATCATGACCAGGTCGATCTTTTACGAACATTATTAAACTTTCATAATTTGAAATATTTAATGATGATTTTTTAAGTGGTACCAACTCTTCCAAAATCATACAAATAGTTTTAACTACATCAATGTTTTTTATTTCATTATGCCCCCCAATATTATAAGTTTCACCAACCCTACCCTTTGTTGCAACTAGAACTAGGGCTCTAACATGATCTTCAACATGCAACCAATCACGAATTTGATTACCTTTTCCATAGACAGGAAGTTTCTTACCTTCTATGGCATTTAAAATTATTAATGGGATTAGTTTTTCAGGAAAATGATAAGGCCCATAATTATTAGAGCAATTCGTAATAAGCGTTGGTAAACCATAAGTTCTAAACCACGAGCGAACCAAATGGTCTGATGAGGCTTTTGAAGCACTGTATGGCGAGCTAGGTTTATAAGGTGTAGTTTCAGTAAACAAGGGCAGCCCAATTGTCTGGTCATCTGGGTGTGGTAAGTCACCATAAACTTCATCTGTTGAAACGTGATGAAAACGGAATCTATTTTTTTTTTCACTTTGCAAGTTTGTCCAATAGTTTCTTACTTGCTCAAGCAAACAGTAGGTTCCAACAATATTAGTTTGTATAAAGGTGCCTGGTCCATCAATGGATCGATCTACATGCGATTCTGCAGCTAAGTGCATAACAATATCTGGTTGATGAAGATTAAATACTCGTGTTAATTCTGATGCATCACAAATATCAACTTGCTCAAAAACATAACGAGGATTCTTGCTTATACCTTCAAGTGACTGTAAATTTCCTGCATAAGTGAGTCTGTCAAGATTTACCACAGAATAATTAGTGTCATTAATAATATAACGCAATAATGCACTACCAATAAATCCAGCTCCACCTGTTACAAGAATTTTTAATGATGATTTTTGATTATTTAATTTCATACTAGCATCTATGTAAATCCTTATAAATTTTTAAATGGGCGTCTACAATATTTTCAATTGCAAATTCTTTTTTTGCTAACTCACGGCCTGCTTTACCCATAATTTTACGTTTTTCAGGATTTTTGATTAAATCTTGTATCGCATTCGCTAAAGCTTCACTATCTCTTACGGGGACGAGTAAACCAGTTATATTGGGAATAATAGCATCTCGACAACCAGGGACATCTGTTGTCACAACTGCTCTACTTGCTGCCGCAGCTTCCAAAAGTGTCTTGGGTAAACCTTCACGATATGATGGCAAACAGATAATATGCGACCTTGAATATAATGATGGTATGTTTTTTTGATATCCCAAAATTTCAACACAGCCTTCTTCTCTTATTTTTTTTAAATCCTCCATATTTATTCCTTTAGGATTTTGAGTATCTAAATCACCTGCTAAAAAAAATCGAGCTTGTACCTTTCTTTTTTTTAGCAATCTTGCTGCAGAAACAAAATCATAAACCCCTTTATCTAGTAACAAGTGAGAAGCAAAACATACCACTGGTATTCCTGGAGTATCTTCAAGGTTAATAAATTTTTCTAATTGAACACCTGACCCTTTTAGTAATTTGACTTTATTAGAGTTTAGCACACCCCACCCCCTTAATACTTTAGCGTCTTCTTGATTTTGAACAATAACGATTTGATTTGAATGATTAAAAGCCAAACGATACAAAGGGTAAAGTAAAAATTTTAAAATCTTACTTTTTAAGTCTTTATGAATAAATAAAGCTCCAAGACCTGAAATGGCAGTAACTAAAGCTGGTACACCAGTTAGGCGTGCAATAAGACCACCATAAAGATAGGGCTTAATTGTAACTAAATGAGCAATATCAGGTTTTTCTTTCTTAAAAAAACGCCAGATGTAAAATAATGATTGTAGATCCTTTAATACATTTATACTTCCACGTTTCATTGGAACAAAACTAACCTTCAAACCTTTCTGTTCTAATGCTTGAGGGTCAGCACCTCCAAGCTCACCATACCCAATGACTACATCTATTGATTTATCCATTGCGGCTTCTGCAATAGGTAAGCGATGGGAACAAAAAAAACTTAAATCGTTTATTAGAATAACAAGTTTAATTATTTTAGCACTCATTTTAGCTTTATTAATATATTAATGATATATCATAATATCTTTCATATCTTTTAAAAAATTATTTTCTACAATCTTAAATCTACATCTTCTTTAGAAAATAAATATTTTAAATCATAAATAACATGATTTTTTTTACACAAACCTTGGATAGCCTTTATTCCCATAGTTTTAAATATTTCATGTGCTACTGCTATGATAACTCCATCATACCTGTTGTTATTGAGTTTAATATTTGGATATATATTATAGGTATCATTAATTTCTTCACTGTTTGCCTGAGGGTCATAAAGGTCTAAATTGCAATCATGTTTTTTTAATTCTTTAATTACTTTTTCAACACCAGAGTTACGAATATCAGCACAATTTTCTTTAAATGTTAAGCCCATAATTAAAATGTTAGATCCTTTGATGGGAATATTTCTGTTCTTCATTTCTGCAATTAACTTTGATGCTACATAAGCCCCCATGTTATCATTTGTTTCTCTACCAGCTAAAATAACTTTTGGGTGATAACCTATACTTTCTGCTTTGTAGGTAAGATAATAAGGGTCAACTCCAATGCAATGACCTCCAACTAAGCCTGGTTTAAAGGGTATAAAATTCCATTTACTTCCCGCAGCATCTAGTACTGCCTGAGTGTCAATATTCATTTTACTGAATAGAATTGATAGTTCATTGATAAGGGCAATATTTAAATCACGCTGTGTATTTTCAATTACTTTTGCTGCTTCTGCTACTTTTATACTGGGGGCTTTATGGGTTCCAGCAGTGATTATGTCATTATATAAATTATCGATCAAATCTGCAACATCTGGTGTTGAGCCAGAGGTGATCTTTTTTATATTTGAAATAATATTTTCTTTATCTCCTGGATTAATTCTTTCAGGACTATAACCACAAAAAAAATCTTTATTAAATTTTAGTTTAGAATACTTCTCTAAAATTGGAACGCATTCTTCCTCTACACATCCAGGATAAACAGTTGACTCATAGATTACCACATCTTCCTTCTTAAGAATACCACCAACCATTTTACTGGCTTTTTTCAAAGCTCCTAAATCAGGTTTATTAAATTCATCTACAGGAGTTGGAACAGTAACAATATAACAATTTGACAATCTTAAATCTTCAAGCTTGTTGGTGAAATTTAATAATGCTGTTTCTTGAATCTCTTCCTTTATAAACTCTCGGTTTTTATCGATACCAGCTTTTAATGCTTTAACTCTATGCTCATTAATATCAAAGCCAATAACTTTTCTTTTTTTTGCAAACTCCAAAGTAAGAGGCAACCCTACATAACCCAAACCTATAATAGCTAATGTAAATTTTTTATGTCTTTCGTTCATAATATGATATTTCTATACTAAATAAATAAAATCTGGTAATTAATTAAGAATAAGAATTTGTATTTTGATGAAAATAAGAATTAAAAATAATAGCATATCTATTAATTTACCTTCACCCAAATTAAAAGATTCAGAATATTATACTGAAAAACCTTTCGTAATTTTTTCTAACGATAATTTCATTGATAAAGCTGTCTACGGTAATTTTATTTCAAAAATGAAGTCTTTATTTGAAGATAAAGATTGGGATGAGGGTGATAGGGGTAAAAAACGGTTTAAGTTTGATGCAAATCGAAACAAAGACTATGATGAGCTTGATAAAGTAATATCTGATTTTATTGGTATTTTTAGAACTAAAGAATTCAGACATTGGTTCAAACAAACTCATGAACCTTTTTACGATATGGGTCTTTTAGGATCTGTTTTTCCAAAATATAAATTAGTAGAACTCATTTTGAGAGCAATTAATAAAATAAGTCGGAGAGTTTTTAAATCAAAAGCATTTAACATATACACTACCCAAGTTGAATTTTCTAAAATAGGTCTAGGTGCTTCATTAGTCCCTCATACTGACTCTTTTGGAAAAAGGATGGCATTAGTTTTTTATACACCATTTATTGAGACAACTAAAGATATGGAAAGCCAGTGGGGAACTACTTTTTGGCAAGCCAAGTCTGGGCAGAAACCTCTTAGAAGCTGGACCTCGAGTCATAAACTTGAAGAAAAGGAGTTAGAAGATTTCTTAAATAAAAATGAGGTTGTAAAATCGGTTTATTATAAACCTAATAGAGTTAATGGCTTCATCAAAAGTGATTTGAGCTGGCATTCTGTAGAAAAAAATGTATTTGCTGAAAATCGTGTTGCAATCGTTATCAACATAAATGACATAGCATCCACTGAACAGGACATCCCATTGATTGAGGATATACAGGCCAAACTACTTGGTAAAAATTCTGAAGTCTCAAGCTAATTTCTAAGATGAACGATTTGCACACTTTATTCACTTTTAATCATTGAGATAAGAATCATATTCTATTACTAAATTATAAGTCTTAAAAAAAAAGTGCCTTTTTAAAAAAATAAGCTAAGTTATTACCTGAAAATGATTATTCAAAAACAATCTAAAAATAATATTACTTATTTTATTAATTAAACTTATACCTGATGTTTATAAAAAATATTTTTGTAAGAATTATTAATAATTTAATTAAACCACATAAATTACCTATAAAAATATTTAATAAACTTAATTATTATTTAAACTACAGAAAATACGATCAAAGTTTTTTTGAAAAAAAACAAAATGATATTTTTAATCATTATGGATTAAATAGAGAGGAAGGAATTAAAAACTTAGATTCAATAAAAAAATTTAATATAAATTTAATTACTAATAAAGGATTGGGTTCTGAACATGAGATAATTTTTTCAAGTCTTTCTGTTAATAAAAATAGGTCTATTAATGATATATTAGAAATTGGAACTTTTGATGGTTTCAATGCCTTGCTATTATCAAGTTTATTTCCAAGTTCTAATATAGATACGATTGATTTGCCTGAAAATGATGAAGATTTTATAAATTTCTACAATAGAAAAAATAATGCAGATGATTTTGTTAAAGATAGAAACAATACACTATCCAAAAATAAAAAAATTAATTTTTTTCCTATGAGCTCATTGAAATTATTAAATCAAAAAAAAAAGTATGATTTAATATGGATAGATGGAGCCCATGGCTACCCCGTTGTATGTATTGATATTATTAACTCACTTCACATACTTAAAGAAAATGGTTTAATACTATGTGATGATGTTTTTTTAAATCTAAATCATAGAAAATCGTCCACCATGTATTCTTCAATTGCTTCCTTTGAAACTTTAAATGAATTAAAAAAACAAAATTTAATTAATTTTAAGTTAGTATTTAAAAGACTACATCCAAAAAATAATTGTTTAGAAAGCAAAAGAAAATTTATAGCGATTGTTAACAAGATATAATCTTTTTAAAAATATAAATCCTTTCTTTTGATAGAGTTTTTTGTAAGAGGTTGAAACTAATTGGTTGGACCACGGAAGAATTCCCCATATGGCATTCTAGGTCCAGGTACATTGGCTTCTGGGAGCCCAAAAAACCAAGTCTTATAAGGAACATAACAGTATTCAAAAATGAACGATAATTGTGTCCAGCTTAAAAAAAATATAAATACTAAAACATAAGGAAGCAATGAATAAAATAAATTGCTCGACTTAAATTGAATATGGTAAATACGGGCGAAAATCATTATCTGAAAGGGTATAAAATAATATCCAAATCGATCTGCTATAACAGTAGATAAAGGTAATAGAGCAGGTATCATCAGCATTCCAAGTGCTCCTAAATTTATCAAGTTGTAATCACTTGGAAAAGTTTTACGCCATTTTTTTTTGAGAAAGAAAAAGAAATAAATTGCTGATAAAGCAAGAAATGACGTACGATATTTTGCACCATCAGCATCTACACCATACCTACTTTCTCCGATATATATTCTGGATGCTGAATTAAAACTATCTGAGTTGGGTATGTAAAAAATTAAAGCAAAAACTACAATCATAAATACTAAAAAAAACCGTTCAATGGTGTAGCGTCCAGTTGAAAAAGGTAGCATTAATAAAAAAACAATAGCACTACCATGTAATCCTGTAGCAATAGTAACCCAGATAACAAAACGTATTGGACGTCGATCAATAAAAGATACAAAGGCTATACAAATTAATCCTATTGCAGCTGCTTGCCGAATACCAGACATCGGCATAGCTATAATTAGGACAGGGAAAAGTAATATCAAAAAAGTTAATGGATCAGGTTGTCGTTGTGCTAGTGTGTGAATTCCAATAAAAAAAATTGCACTAGTGATAATATTAATAAAGGGATATATAAGATCCATTTCTTGTAAGAAAATTAGAATAGCCCAAGATAATTTATCACGCCTTTCTACAATGTCTGATATGCTAATATCTGAGGAATTCAAGTACATAAAGATGTTTCCATCCCAGTCACAGCCAACTTGATAACGAAAAGCTGAAATAATAAATAACATAAAGAGTACAAAATAATAAATATTACGATTGAAGACATTTTTTTTAAGTGATAATTTATAACCAAGAGCAAACAAAAAAAATGTGAATACGATATAAATCATTATTAACTGGCTCTATCTTCTAAAATACTTTTTGCAATTCCCGATACACGAGGTCCCCAAACTTTTAGTGAATATTGATTTTTAACCTTTTCACGGCCAGCGTAACCCATTTGGTGGCGCAAATCCTGGTCGTTCATCAGTCTCTTAATAGTAGCATACCACTCCTCATCAGTCTCGACTAAAAATCCATTAATACCATGATCGATAATATCTTTATTCACTCCAACAGGCGAAGCTACGACTGGAAGCCCGCAAGCCATATATTGAATTAGCTTGTAGCCACACTTACCTCTTGCCCAAGGAGAATTGTCAAGGGGCATCACCCCAATATCAAGTGACTGAAGAAACGGTACTTCACCTGCTTCACTCCATTCTACAAAATTTAAAAGTGAATGTGTATTTGTGTTATCTTTATTTGCACCCATTATAAATAAATTTCCATTCTCTATTGAGGCCAAACTTTTCATCATAGGTAATTTTTTTTCAAAGTAATGCCAAGTAGTTGGTGAACCTATCCAGCCTATGTTTATTGGACTATCTTTATGTTTTTCAATTGCTTTTGGACGGAGCACATCTGTGTTTACTATAGTTGGTACAATCTCTATTCTTGAACATAACGGACGAGCATAATTAGCAAGATAGTTGTTACCACATAAAGCTATTTTTGCTGCCCCGATTGTATGATGAAGTTTTTGCCCAAAAAACTTACGCACATACCACTTAGAATTTACGTCATAATTATGAAAGATAGCATCATCATATTCATAAATAATAGGTTTTCTAGGCAAAGTAGCTATCCTCTCAAATAAACCAGGCAGATATGGAAATAATTCACAATGCAGCCAGATCAAATCAACATCAGGTTTTGACATTAACCACTTTAATCGACAAAGGTATCCAATTAAAACTTGGGTAAAATCTCTCTTGCCACTATCATAAAATTTTTTCAGGTAAGTATTATTAAATAAAGGATATTTCATTACTTCAAACCCTGCGTCTTCTAGAAAAGGTTGGTATTGCTCAAAACGTTGCCGTGTACTAGCTGCAAGGTCGCCATATTTAGTAAGTAATGCTACTTTCATAATTTTCAAAACTTTTTTTTACCCACTGCACACCAAAAAGGAAAGTGATTAGAAAATTTTATATCTTCAAGTCCAGATGCTTGCATCATTATTAGTATTTCTGAGCGACTAAAACGCAGCTCCAAAGGTGTTCCAAATCGGTCACGAGAGTCCGTTCTCATTGTATAAAAACTAGTTCTTCGGTAAGATGATAAAAGCCAATTATCTACTTTCAATCCAAGTTTCTCTCCAAAAAATGCTATACGCGCTAAAGGAAGATAGACTATCCCAGCTAAGAAATTTGTTAAAATAGATTTTACCCAAGAAGGAGTGCGTGATATTACATGTCTCATTATATTTGATACTCTCCATAACAAAGAATACCATAAGGGCCGGTTATCAAAATTATAATACAGATAAACAAGAAATGGTGCTCCTGGTTTTAACATGTCTACACAATCACGAAGAGCGAGAGCTGTATCTGGTACATGGTGAAGCACACCTAAAGAATACCCAAAGTCCTGACTATTTAGTGGTAGTGGTTTATCAGATGCTGCAGCGTTTAAAAAAACTATATTAGATAAGTGAGCAAGATTGAGTTTTGCAACAGCAATTGATTTGGATGATGGGTCAATGCAAGTTAAATGGGTAATTTTAGGAGCAACTAATGCGGCCCAGCGTCCTGACCCACAACCCATGTCAAATCCTCTTGCATTTTTTGGTAAAGAATTCCAAGGGAAGATATGAAAATACGCATCAAATAAATACTTATGTTCTTCACCTATCAGTCCTTCTTGATTAAATCTACTCCATTCATCACCAAATGATCTAACAGTTTTATGATCTATGTTTTTCATTTTTGTGCTAAATTCCAAGCTTGAAACATTAAAATTGTCCAGAGTTGTGATGACCAGTCCTTTCGTCCTGACAAATGTTCAGTCCATAATTTACGAATTATTTTAGGCTTAAATAGTCCATCTTTCTCTAGTCGCTTTGTTGCCAAAAGATCTTCTACCCAATCACGTAAGGGTCCTCGAAGCCATATGCCGATAGGAACAGTAAACCCCTCTTTAGGACGGTCAATGATTTCACTAGGCACATATTTATATAATACCTGACGTAATGCCCATTTACCTTTGCCATCACGTATCTTCATTTTCGTAGGCAGGCGAGCTGCTAAAGCGATAACATCTTTGTCAAGGAAGGGACTACGGACCTCTAAGCTAACACCCATGGAAGCACGATCAACTTTGTGGAGAATATCGTCAGGTAAATAACTTCGAATATCTCTAATTATCATCCCCATTACTGGATCGTTTAATCCAAATTTAGGTAGTGCGTCGTCAATTAGTGATTTAGGTTCTGTCACATCATCTTTTAATAGTTTTTGAGGCTCAATCCAAGCACTTACCATATTACGGTGCAAATCTTCAAGGCTATTTATTAAGCGAATACACTTTCCAAATCGGTGAATCTTATTGCCTAAATATGATATACCTTCACTTCCTTTTTTGATTTGGTTATAAAAATCCCCTATTTTATCCCATGAATATTCAGGTATTGTTTGAGCCACTCGGCCCAAAAGTCCTCTTATAATGGGAGGCAGATAGGATAAATTTCTCCATAGGCCAGGCCCATGAATATATCGATTGTACCCACCAAATATTTCATCCCCACCATCACCAGATAATGCTACAGTCACATGCTGACGTGCTGCTCTGCATATTAGATGTGTTGGGATTTGTGAAGAGTCAGCAAATGGTTCATCATATAACCAAGGTAAATCTGGTATTACATTACGAGCGTCGGTATCTGTTACAAGTATATTATTATGGTCTGTACCTAAATGTTTAGCCACTGCAGCAGCATGTGAAGATTCGTCAAATTTAACCTCCTCAAATCCTACTGTAAATGTTTTTATAGGCCTTAAGCTTTGAGCTTGCATCAATGCGACTATAGAAGAGCTATCAACTCCACCTGAAAGAAATGCTCCTAACGGAACATCCGCAATCATCTGAAGTTTTACTGCCTTACCTAGAGCTTGCTCAGTAATCGATATGGCTTCATTTTCATCTTCAACTGGATTAGATGCACTATTCTCAACCTCTTCATTTAAGTCCCAATATCGATGAACACTAATACTGCCATAGTGTTCTCCAGGACGGATTGGTTCGTTTGGCTGTTTGGTTGGTGAAAACCCTTTTACACATAGAATAGTTCCTGGTTCAAGTTTGTAAATACCAAGATGAATGCTACGTGGTGCAGGCACATACGTAAACCGTAAATATTGGACCAAAGCTTTTCTACAAATATCTCTTGAAAAATTAGGGTGTGCGCGAAGTGCTTTTAGCTCAGATCCAAATATTAAATCTTTACCTGCCCAGCCCCAATAAAGAGGTTTTTCTCCAATTCGGTCCCTAGCAAGACTAAGACACTTTTTTTTCTGATCCCAAATTGCAAGAGCAAACATGCCATGTGAATTACGTAACGATTTATCTAGCCCCCAATGTTTAATCGCAGCAAGAAGTGTTTCTGTATCAGAGTGACCTCGCCACTTTATTGAAGCCCCCTCATCCTCAAGCTTTTTGCGAATATCAAGATGATTATAAATCTCTCCATTGAATGCCATTACGAAACGCTTACACTCTGAGTGCATAGGCTGTGCACCTGAGACACTTAAATCTAGCACTGATAGACGCCTATGTCCAAGGCCAATATTACCCTCAGACCATACCCCTTCATCATTAGGACCTCGATGCGCAAGTAGTGAAGTCATATTAGCTACCTGTCTAGTTATATCATTACTCGGTGATGAACTTAAAATTCCAGTTAATCCACACATGACGTATTTTTCCTATTTAGTATAGCTTTATAAATTTTATGATACATCCCTGTTCCCTTATCAAGTGAAAAGATCGATTTAGCAGTATTAAAACAACGATTAGATAATTCTGGATCTTGCAAAAGAATTTGTAGCCTTTCAAATGCATCTTCCATTTGTTTTTTGCTATCACCTTCAACAATAACGCCAATATTGTTCTTTTTAACAATATCTTCTACATCACCAACTCCTTTATTCGTCACAATAGGAATACCAGACCCTAAAGCCTCAGCCAGTCTGGTTGGCGAACTACCTAATTTTCCTAATCCTTCAGTAAAGAACATTAAAGAAATACCATGTACTCGTATTGCATCAGGTATGTCTTTAAAAAGAACAGATTTTATGCTTAGTCTTTCAACTAATTCATTTGCTGGATCAAGTATCTTACGTACCTTTGTTGCATCATCACGAGTTAAAACCTCGAATCGGCATTTGGGATCTTGCAGGGCAGCAACTCTTATCCAGCCAGATAATAAATCTGTGCGAAACCAACCTGACAAGATTGTACCCATGCAGCCATATATTTTAGGATTATAATAATTTTTAACATTAGGTATAAATCGTTCAAGATCAACACATGTAGGTATTACCATAATTCGTTGATTTTTTAACTCATCTAGATACTTTGATTTAAGATAATTAACTGCCACATTAGTTAGTGAGACCACGGTAGCTGACCTAGCTAAAGTAGATCTCTCTAATCGTACAATAGCATGGTGTATCCAAGACCCTCTTTTGATTCTGTCTGCAGTGATTAATTCTTCAGGCCATAAAGCTCGCATATCAAAGATGAACGGTATATCTGTTAAGCTCTTAACAATTGAAGCAACAAATGCAGGTATGTAGGATCTAGCATGAATCAAATGAATGTCCTCTCTATTTACCTCCTTTTTAACAAGCCAAATCATTTTTAAAATAGTTAGTGCTAAGGGGATAATCTTTTGGTGAGGCTGAAATTTTTGTGGAAGCCAGCGAATACCATACTTCGAACAGTTTGTACGGGCTTGATCCATTAATTCATTATTAGATAAATCTTCAAATTTTTCATAGCTGATAACTGTTATAGAATAATATTCTGAGAGACCACGAAGATAGGCCATCACTTGACTCTGGCCAAGAGGTTCTAGTAGTGCATTACGAGTGAGGTAGAGTACATTGGCTTTTTTATTTAAAACATTTTTTTTTTTATTTATTCTAAAAGTTTTGAGGTAAGTAAACGGAAATTTCATGCTGTTTAAGGGGTGATACTAAATAGTCGAGAATTAATAGAGTTAATCTTGAACTGCTCATTGTAGCCTCGATATTTACAAATGTGATGAACTATATTTTTAACTTCCTCTATGCTTGTACGAGGAAATTTATCAAGGTACACTTGATTTTGGTGTCGCCCAATCAATTTTTTGATTTTTGCTTTCACTTCATATTTAAGCCTTTTAAAATCTATCCTATTATGAATTTTTAAATTTTGAAGTGGTTCAAATTTATTTCGCTGTAAAATCTTATTTGCAATAAAACTAGCTGTATTACCAGAGTTTTCAAGACTCAAACTTTTCCAATTAACTACTCGATCTTTAAAATCTGAAGATATGTTGTTCTCACTATTAGCTAGAAATGCTAAGGCATCCTCATAACTATGAGCTACAGGGAATAAATTGTTTACTTCACTGTTATCAAGAAGTGACATATTGGAAGGAGCATAGGTCACAACAGGAGTGCCGCTGAAGCCAGCCTCAAGTGAGGTGGTACAACAATTATGAAACAAAATTCGAGCTGCAGAAATCCAGGGAAAAATATCATTAGTTGCTACACACTCCACCAAATTTGACTTCACTCCATGTTTAACCATTAATTTTTTAATAGTTTGTAAATCATCAGAGGGGTGTGGACGTATTACAACTTTTATTTTTTCTTCATTGGCAAATCTTTCAGCAAGTTTGCAAAAGTTATCAAAAATAAACTCTGCTTTTTTAGTCAAAGTTTTATAATTTAATTGAAGATCTTCATCCGAAGATATTATTTCATATGAGTTGTTTGTATAATTAGTAAAATTTAGTGGAAGAAGGACAAAATTACCGTATTTTTTTTTAATATCATGTTTTAATCGATCGTATAAGTTATAACATTTTGCTTGCCACATATCGGTTCTTGGATTTCCAGAGACAATAAAAGAATCTCGTGGACCAAAAATTTTTTCAAAAGTTTTTTTTTGCTCATCACCAAAGAAAAAAACATCTTTATAAGTGTCAGCACTTATCGATGAAAAACGTTCAGCTGCAAAAAATTCCAAATTGTCAGGTAAAAGTCCTTCTTCATCTAAAGCACCAAAAGTCCACCCGTGCTCCAAAAGAGGTTTAAAAAAATCCAAAGTGACAGTTTGTGCACACTTACCAAAAAGGTAACCTTTATCTATGCCAAGTTCTAGAATTTCCTCAGAATTATAACAACTACCAATAACTACTGGTACTCCTCGTTTGACCATCTCAATTGCTAAATCTATTCTGGATACAAACTCACGCTTCTTAACCTCTACTCTAATAAAGCATGCTTGTAATGAATTCATTCTAAATCTTATGTCCTAACTATATCATAAATTTTTTTTTCGAAACGTTTTTTTAATACATACTCTACCACACTAAAATCTAGATATATCAGCCGCATATTCTTAGTGCTAAAAACCATAAACTTCTTATATTTTTTTTAGTAGGATTTTACTTTTTAAAATTTAGACATTGTAATATCCACGATACCATTCGATAAAGCTAGCAATACCAACTTTAAAATTAGTTTGAGGAGTATCTCCTGTTAAGCTTCTTAAAAGAGAAGTATCGGCCCATGTAGCAGACACATCACCTTTTTGCATTGGCATGAGGTTTCTAATAGCTTTTTTACCAAGGACCTCTTCTATAGCCTCTATAAAATCAAGTAATCTTATTTTACTCGAATTACCAATATTAACTACTCTATAAGGTGCAACATTTGATAGACTGTCTAAATTTGAAATATTTTTATCAGTGGATGTCGAAGGAATAGCGTCAATTAATGATTTAATTCCATTAACTAGATCGTCGATATAGGTAAAATCACGATACATCTCACCATTATTATAAATATCAATTGGTTTATTGTTGAGTATTGCAGAAACAAATTTAAATAACGCCATATCAGGTCTGCCCCAAGGTCCATAGACTGTAAAAAAACGTAACATAGTAGTTGGTATTTTCCATAAATATGCATAAGAATGTGCCATACTTTCATTGGCTTTTTTTGTAGCCGCATAAATTGTAAGCTGCGTATCAGCTTTTTCAATTTCTGTAAAAGGCATCTTTGTATTAGCACCAAATACTGAAGATGTAGAAGCCATTAAAAGATGTTTTACTTTATATTTTCTAGCTACTTCCATGACATTAAATGTACCAATAATATTTGAATCAATGTAGGCTCTAGGATTTTCTAAACTGTAGCGAACACCTGCTTGAGCCGCAAGATGAACGATTACATCCGGCTGAAATTTATTAGCTAAATTATCAAGTTTATCATTATCTTCAAGCATACCTTCGATGACATCAAAATTTGAATTTTTTTGTAAAATATCGCGTCGAGCTTTTTTTAAATTTACATCATAATAATCGGTCATACCATCGTAGCCATGCACATTATGACCTTCTTTTAATAATAACTTGGCTAAATGAAAACCAATGAACCCACCAGTACCTGTTATCAAAACTTTTTTCATATATTATTTTTTTAATTAAATACCATCTATAAATTGAAAATACTATAAAAATTAAATATTAAACTAAAAGTAAAAAAAAGAATATCTAAGAATTTTATTTAGACTTTAAATGTATAAGTCAATTCTTTAATTTTTTTTTAAATTTAATTAAATAAATTATTTTTGACTTTTTATTCCATTATTATAAGTTACTAGACTTATAAACTGACCTTAGTCAAGTTAAAGGATAATATAATTTTTTTTTACAATATTTAGTTAAGCTCATTTTATTAGAGCTTTTGCTATTTTGAAATCAATCTCAGTATCAATATCAATAGACTCTTCTATGGGCATCTCAAATGCATAAATATTATTTTTTAAAAATAAACTCTTTTCCTTTAAAAATTGACTTATTTTACAAATATAGATAGCACCATTTAGTCTATAGTAATTTTTAAAGTCTGGACTTTTTTTATTTAAAAAATTTTGCATACTAAAATTTTTAGGTAAAATGTTGCATCCAAGTGGATTGTGTTCTGTTTTACAAACACTAATAATTGCATTTGCATTTTTTATTTCTAATAAATTTATAGCATCATAAATATGTTTTTCATTTCTGAGTGGGCTAGTAGGCTGCAATAGAACCACATAATCAAAAATTAAAGTGTTTTCTATTGCATGCTTTAAAGCATCAAAACTTTTTGCCTTATCATTTGCAAGATACTTGGGTCTTTTAATAATCTTAGCACCATATTTTTTCGATACATCGAGAATTTCTTTATTATCACTAGAAACAATTACCTCATCAAGATATTTACATTTTAATGCAGATAAAATGGTATGTGCAATTAAAGGTTTGCCATTAAAATTTCTCAAATTTTTTCTTGGTAACCTTTTGCTTCCTCCACGAGCTAAAATTATAGCTAAATATTTTTTTTTCTTATACAAAATAATAATTTTAGTTTGAATCTTTTAAAAATTCTTTGTTCGCTTTTTGGTAATCAATTAATCTACCAACATCTTTCCAATATTCATCTAATGGAAAAGAAATTGTTTTTTTTTTCTTTAAAATAATTTTTTTGAAAAGAGTAGTCATATCAAAAAATTTTTTTGGAACTAAATTAATACATTCTGGATTTAAAACATATATACCAGCATTAGCAAAAAATTTATGCATTGGTTTTTCATTAATAAATAAAATATTTTCATTAACTAAATTGACTTCTCCATAAGGTGAGTTGAAACTATATTCTTTTACACCCATAGTAGCTGTAGCATTATGCTTATCATGAAAATCAAGCATTTTTTCAAAATCAAGATTAGTAAGCAAATCTCCATTTATTACAAAAAAAGGTTTGGTTAGTTTTTTTTTTATAAAACTTAAAGCTCCAGCAGTTCCCATTCTTTTTTTTTCTTTAACATATTCTATTTTTACTCCAAACTTATCTCCATTTCCAAAATAATTTTCAATTATATGTGATTTATAATTAACACAAATTATTAAATCTTTAAATCCACAATCACTAAACCTTTTAATGATTGTTTGTAGGATGGGTTTACCTCCTACTTTTAACATTGGTTTTGGAGTATTCTTAGTAAGTGGTCTTAGGCGTGTTCCTTTTCCACCAGCCATTATCACGACCTTATTTAATTTTATTTCATTTTTTTTGAGCTCATCAGTTAATAGTATTTCAGTTACTTTTCCTTTACTATCTACGATAGGTATTTGATGAATTTTTTTAGAAAAGGCAATATTCAATAACTTTTCTTTAATATCATTCTTTTTTCCGACTAATGGTTTTTTATTAATTAATGACTTAACAGAACTGCTAATACTTAATCCTTTTAAAAAACCTCTTCTGATATCACCATCTGATAGAGTGCCAATTAACTTGTCTCTTTTATCAACTACAAGTGCAATTTTAATGGCCCCATCTTCAATAACCTTTAATGCCTTTTTAATAGTGGCATCTGTAGTAATTTTTATTTTTTTTATATTTTTCATAGAATCTTAATAAATATTAAACATACTTGATTTATTATTAATATCGCAAAACTAAATCTTTTTAGGAGTTTGTACATCTTAATATTACATAAGCATAAAATTTTTAAGAATTTTTAAACCAACATCGCCACTTTTTTCTGGATGAAATTGGCATCCTACCACATTATCTTTTATTATTAATGCTGGTATTAGAATTCCATTACAATTATAGTTAGCCAGAACATGATCTATATTTGATGGCTTGGCAACAAATGAGTGAACAAAGTATAATGAGTCTCTAGACTTATGTTCTTTTAGCAATGAATTTTTCCAACTTATATTTGACATACCTGGAGCTATTTCATGCCAATTAATTTGTGGAACTTTTATATAATTATTTTTATCTTTTACCTTGGGAAATTTTTCCACTCTTCCAGATATTAGCCCCAGCCCTTTGGTAACTTTAAACTCATCACTTTCATCAAGTAACATCTGCATACCTAAGCAAATTCCAATCAAAGGAACTCCTTTATTTGCAGTCTTAATAATGGTTTTATGCAGTTCTAAATCGTGAAGTGCTTGCATACCCTTGTGAAAAGCCCCAACTCCTGGCAAAACTAAATGTTTAGCTTCTTCAATAGCTTGGGTATTTGAAGTTACAAATGTTTCAACACCTATTTTTTTAAATGCTTGGTTTACACTGAAGATATTTCCAATACCATAATCAATAATTACAACTTTATTCATCATTGTTAAAGTTACGAACGTTTATTTTATGGGAATTCAATTTTTTTCTGATTTCATTAAATGTAGTCTTATCATAATGTAGAGCATATGCCATTGCTATGGCATCAGTATTTGCGTGAGTAATTGCCTTATAAATATCTTGAATTGTACCAATGCCACCACTTGCAATTACCGGTATAGACACACTTTCAGTTGCTGATTTAATTAAATCTAAATCAAACCCTCTGCCCGTACCATCACGATCAATAGATGTTAACAAAATTTCTCCAGCCCCATAAATCTCACCTCTTTTGATCCATTCCATTACATCAACACCACTGCTTTCTCGACCATTTTCTATATAAACTTCCCACTTATTATCTTTTATTTTTTTTGCCTCGACGGAAAGTACTACTGATTGACTACCTAATGTGTTTGAAATTTCTGAAATGAGTTCTGGTCGATTGACAGCAGCTGTATTAATAGCAATTTTATCAGCTCCAACCCTTAGTACATTTAACGCATCTTCAAGAGAACGTATTCCACCTCCGACTGTAATTGGAATAAATATATCTTGAGCAGCAGATTTGATAATTTTACCTAAATGATTTCTGCCATATAAGCTCGCAACTGTATCTATAAAAATCAACTCATCTGCTCCTTGATTATAGTATTTTTTTGCGTACTCATTTGGTGAACCTATCACCCTTAGTCCTTCTAAATTAATTCCTTTAATTAGATTTTCTCCCTTAATATCTAAGCGAGCTATCAATCTGTTTTTTTTTATCTGCATAATTATAATTTATTAAAAATAAGCTGGTTAACTAACAACATAACTTGTAATTAAAATTTTAGATTAAGTATAATAAATCTTCAGTTAGACAATTTTTATAAAACAAAAAAATTTATTCACTAAATTATTTACTCTTTCCATATTGGGTTTTTTAATTTCCACTCAAATTTTTCTGTTTTTTCCCAAATATGTGGAGACCTCCAGCTGTCAATAACTTCCCAAAATTCTTTTTCACTTATAGACATATAGTCTAAAGTAATTTTAAAATATTTTTTTGATAATTCACTATCAAATTTTTTAACAAGCATTACTCCTTCTTCTCTAGAAATTTTACCGTCTCTTATTTCATGTGCGGTGTCACTGGTAGTTCTTCCAATTCCAAATTTTATGAATGCCAAATAAAAATGCAACCAGTCAGTTTGATCATCAAGACTAGCATATTTTGAGTATGTTCCCTCAGATCTGGCTTCGTTTACTTCAAAGCCATTATGTTTGTTACAATAATAAAAATTTTCTTGAGGATCCCAAAAATGATAATAACCAAAAAAATGATTTTCTATGTTGTGTTCCTCAACTTCTTTTTTTGTTGGTCCCAAGTATGGTGCAATCTCAGATTTGGATACTCCCTCTTCTACTAAGTTAGCTGGTGACATACCTGAAAACATAATATTATCATAATGTGTCATCTCTTTCATAGGAGACTCCGCATATTTCATATTACCTCCATATTCTACCTCTCCATTCTCACCATACATTATTAGTTTTATGTCATGTTGTACTGCCATTTTTAAAGGAAAATTAGTTTGGCCATAAATAAATGGGAGAAAATTATCACCCATTCTCTTGAAAGAAACTCTTGCCATTTTGCTGTGAGTTTTTCCATTTACAGATCCCAGTATATTATCAAATCCTCCAATATTAATGAAATTATCTAAATTTTTTCTACCAATGTCAGTATAAATAGCAGGAGCCCATGTAACTGTTAGGGGATTCATGTCATATTTATACTTCAACATATGTGCAACAAAACCACCATCTTTTCCTCCAGAGCACGGAACAATAACATCGTAAGATCCATCATTTTTTTTATGTTTTTTCAATAATAATTTTAATTCATTCTCTCTGTGCTTCCAGTCGATGGTTTTTTTTTTATGTTTTGCAAAATTACAGGCGCTACATACTCCTGAGGTATCAAATGTAATTCTTGGCCGCTGATTTGAGATTGTGCATTCCTTACAAAAGATGACTTTTTCAGGAAGTTTATACATTTCTTTAACATTTCTGTTTTTCATAAAATTTCCTTCAAAAACATAAAGCTTAAAATATTAGATTTTTTTTATTTATAAATTTACTTATATCCACAAATGTATTTGGAATAAAGCTATCTTTTTAATGTTTGGGACATAATCTATTTCACTTAAAGTCTCCATCACATATGTTTTTTCACATAAAGGTCTTAGGTCAGTAAAATCAATAATAAATTCAGATTTTTCTTTAGTGCAACCTCTAACTACTTTAACCTTAAGTTCTATTAATTTTGAAGCAAGTCTTTGAAAGCTTTACGGTGCCTATAAAAAATATTTTTATAATTAAAATTTTATGTCAAAAAAAGTTTTTTTTAAAATATTTTCTAATTTTACAGATTTTAAAACTTTAATAATTTTTTTACTTGCACACTCATCACCATATGGATTTTTGACATCTTTTAAAAATTTTTGAAATTTTTTTGAATAAACTATTTTAATAGCTTTTTTTATACTTTTTTTATTAGGTAAACAATCAACTACACTATCTGCTTTTATTCTACCATTTTGTCTATCCCCAATATTAATAGTTCCTATTCTAAAACTTGGTACTTCAAGTAGACCACTTGAGCTATTACCTATTACAAAATCTACATATTGCAAAGCACTTAAATAATTAAGTTGCCCTAAAGAAGCTACACCAATAGATTTATCTAAATTTTTACTTATATATTTATCAATCATTTGATTTATAATTTTTCCATCTGCATCACTATTTGCTTTTGTAAAAATAATATTTGTATCCTCTAATTCATCAATAGAGTTTAGAAGTTCTTGAAAATATTTTTTTGATGTCTTGATCTCTAAAGTTACGGGGTGAAAAGTAACTAAAACATTTTTTTTTTTCAATTTAAAATTGATTGATTTTTCAAATTTCACTTTTGTTAAAAGTTTAAGTCTTTTAATGTTTTCTATTCCAGCACCTCCTACATTAAAAACTCTTTTAGAATCTTCACCTAATTGCATTACTCTTTTGGAATATTCTTCAGTAGCTGTAAAGTGAAGGTGACTCATTTTGGTTATGCAATGACGAATAGCTTCATCAATCGAACCTTCTGTGGCTTCACCGCCATGAAGATGGGCAATAGGAATTCTAGATATCATGGCGGAACTAACTGCGCTAAAAATCTCATATCTATCACCTAAAACCACAACAATATCAGGTTTTAGTTCAATGTAAGCTTTTGCAAAGGATGTTTGGGCTATACTCATAGATTTTGAAATACCTATGCTAGTATCAGAAGATAAATGCATATCTATTTTTTTATCAATTTTAAAATCTTTCTCTATTTCTTTATAGGTCAAACCAAACTCAGAACTTAAATGCATTCCTGTAGCAATCAGTTGGAGCTTAAGATTTTTATCAGCTTCAACTTCTTTTATAAGCCAATATAATAATCCGTATTCTGCACGTGAGCCTGTCACTATACATACTTTTCTCTTTCTCATATTAATTCATCTTCTTTGTAATCTTTTGTCGCTTTAGTTCCCACAACATCATCCCATTTCATAGGACTTATGCCTCCACCTGGTCTTTTTACTGCAAGATTATTTTCTTTTAAAACATCACCTTTTTTAATTTTAGTTTTTGCAATTATTGATTTTCTAACTATCTGTATATTTGGCAATTCACTCTTAGAAGGTTTTTTAATACCATTACCAAGAGCTAACTCTATATTCCTAATAGCCTTGACCATCTCTCTTAACTGATCTGGCTCAAGACTGGCTTTATGATCTGGCCCCTCCATATTGCAATCTAAAGTAAAATGTTTTTCTATACAACTTGCACCCATTGCGACCGCTGCTATATCAACTTCTATTCCTAAAGTATGATCGCTATATCCAAAGCCTACATTTAATTCTTCTCCAATAGTTACCATTGCTCTTAAATTTACGTCTTCCATTGGAGTTGGATACTCAGTATTAGCATGTAAGATTGTAATATTATTTTTTTTTGTACCTGAATTAACTAAAATATCTAAAGCATTCTTTACTTCATCCATATTTGACATTCCAGTTGAGAGAATTATTTTCTTATTTAACTTTCCTATGTGCCTAAGGTATAGAAGGTTTGTAATCTCACCACTTGGTATCTTAAATACTTCTAAACCCAAATCTTTTAACAATTCTATACTGTCATGATCAAACGGAGATGATAAAAATTTTATATTTTTATTTTTACTATAATTAATAAGTTCAAGATGCATTTCTTTGCTCAGTTCAAGTTTTTTAAGCATACTAAATTGATTTTCTTTTTGATCAGTTGTATTTTTTTGATAATTTGCTTTTTCTGCATTTTTAGTAGCCAAGTTTTCTGTTTTAAATGTTTGAAATTTAACTGCGTCAACTCCTGCAGAAGAAGCAACGTCAATTAATTTTTTTGCTAAATCAATTGACCCATTATGATTAACACCTGCTTCAGCTATTATAAATACTTTGCTATACTTCAAACCTATATCCAATTTTTATTGTTCCATCAAATTCGAATTCTGTAACTTTTATGAAACTGTCTTTTGTTTTAACAGTAAAACTAGTAGCTGTTTTGTCTATCACAGCACCAATGATAGATTTGTAATTTGTAGCATTATCTATTAGCTCAACTTTATTGATTTTCATTTCTTTTGAATTAATAAAAGCTCTAGCTATTGGTCCTGGTCTGCAAATTGCTCTTACAAAATTAAACACCTCTCTGCTTGTTTGATTCCAATTTAAAATTTCATCTCCTTCTTTCCTTTGACTGCAATAAAAACTGGCAGAGTATAATTTGTTTTGCTTATAAGCTTTAACATTTCCTTTTTTAAACATTGAAATAGCTTCATAAAGAACATTTGCACATTCTATATGAGCTTTTTTAAGCAATGTTCTATAATTGTCATAATCTGTAATTTGAAAAATTTTTTGCAAAATGATATCACCTGTATCTATCCCCTCATCAATATAATGAACCGTTATGCCAAACTCTTTTTCATCATTTATTAATACCCAATTTAAAATATTTCGTCCTCTATAAAATGGTAATTTACCTGCGTGACAGTTTATAGTTTTATACTTTGTTAGATTTATTATTTTTGATTTAAATATTTGATTAAAAGACATTGAAACAAATAGATCACAATTATATTTCACTATAATTGAAATAAATTCATCTGAATTTACATTTTTGTGCTTTAAATAATCAATATTATGAAATTTTGCTAAATCTTTTAGAGTTTCATCTTCACTTTCGTATCTTGCACATATGAAGGATACTTTTATTTCAGAATCTTTTATTAGTTTATTAAATGTTTCGTGGCTCCATGGCCCATCTGCAAAATAACCAATGTTTATATTCATTTAAAGCCTTACTGAGCTAGGAATATTAACCACTCGCTCATTTAACCACTCTGAATTCTTTAAATCTGCACATTGTGCATCTTTAAACATTGGTAGCCTATTCATTAATATCCAAATTGGTCTTGTCATTACACCATTGAAATTGGTCTCTTCTAAAAATTTATCTCTTTGATGTTTATCTTTAAGAATAATAGAATTTAACCAATAATTTGATTTACTATTTTTTGGTTCTTTAAAAAAATTATAATCTGTATCTTTAAAGAAAGCTTCATATTTATTTGCTAAATTGCGTTTGTTAGTAATGAAATCATTTAATTTTTCTAATTGCGCAACTAATAAAGCTGCATTTAAATTTGGCATACGATAGTTATAACCCACCATATTATGATTAAAATCCCATTTATGTGAAACTTTAGCAGTTGTCGTTAAATGTTTTGCTTTTTTTGCAAGGACTTCGTTATTTGTAATAATACACCCACCACCACCAGCTGTAATTATTTTATTGCCATTAAAGCTCATAGCACCTAACTCACCAAAAGTTCCAGTATGTTTATTTTTATAAAAACTACCTACACTTTCTGCAGCATCTTCAATTAAAAATATATAATACTCATCACAAATTTTTTTTATTTCATCTATTCTACAAGGGTGACCATAAGAATGCATGGGCAAACATGCTTTAATTATTTTATTAGTTTTATTATTTATACACTGTTTGTTTTTAACAGTTGTATTCTCATCTAAAAAAGATTTTAGTGCAGACGGTGATAAACCCATTGTGTCTCTATCAACATCAATAAATATTGGCTCTGCATTGCAATAACTAATTGCATTACAGGATGCAACAAAGTTTAATGGCTGAGTAATTACCTCATTGTCTTCTTCTACACCTGCTAATATTAAAGATATATGAATTGCTGAGGTACCATTAGTAGTTGCAATTGCATATTTTGCACCAGTATATTTTGCTATTTTTTCCTCAAATTGATCAACAAACTTTCCTACAGATGACACATAAGTCGTATCAATACATTGATTTAGGTATTTTTTTTCATTACCAATAAATTTTGGTTCATGTAACGGTATGTTTTTTTTTGTGCCATATACTTCTTTTACAAAATCAATAAATTCATTAAACATTATAAATTTCAGACTTATACATTTTTAAATTTTCAGGTTTTGTTATCCAGTTAATAGTTTTTTTTAGTCCATTTCGGATATCTACTTCAGGTTTATAACTTACCAATTCTTTAATTTTTTTATTATCACAGCATAGTCTAAATACTTCTGATTTTTTGGGTCTTTTTCTCTGTTCATCATTGATTAAAGTGACATCACTAGACATAAGCTCTTTAATTAAATTAAATGTATCTCGAATGCTTATTTCTGTATTGGAACCAATGTTAACAGTTTCTCCAATAGTTTTTTTGCTCTCTGCAAGCATAACAAAACCACGACAACAGTCTTCTACATAATTAAAATCTCGAGTAGGTGATGGATCCCCTAATTTAATTTCTTTTTTACCAGATGCTATTTGTGTAATTATTGTTGGAATTACAGCTCGAGCTGATTGACGTGGTCCATAAGTGTTGAAGGGTCTTGCAATTGTTACAGGTAAATTAAATGAATTATAAAAACTCATCACCATTGCATCTGCTGCTATTTTAGTTGCACTATAGGGAGACTGTGGTTGTAAAGGATGTTTCTCATCAATTGGAACATATTGAGCAGTTCCATATACTTCACTTGTAGAGGTGTGAATTAATCTTGAAATTCCATTTTCTTTTGCTGCTTGGCAAATATTTAACGTACCTTTTACATTCGTTTCTATATAGCTATCTGGTGCTACATAAGAAAAAGGAATTGCTATAAGTGCTGCTAAGTGAAAAATTATCTCAACATCCTTTGTAATGGTTTTGCAATAATCAGAGTCTCTTATATCACCAGATAATATTTCAATATCATCTTTACAATTTACCTGCTCAAGCCACCCCCAATTATTGAAAGAATTATATTGAGAAAGTGCTTTTACTTTGTATCCTTTTGCAGAAAGTATTTCGGTTAAATGTGAACCAATAAATCCATCAGCTCCAGTTATTAGTATTTTTTTCATCTATTTAATAATAATAGTTTAAAAAACTTATATCTTGAAACATTAGATTATTTAATATTATTCTATCATAAAAATTTTTTTCAGTGCATAAATCAAGCCAATTGAGCTATTAGTACTGGTCAGCTACACGCATTACTGCGCTTC
>MDSY01086668.1_pt1 | contig 34938 bp, 24 predicted proteins | sample 811131 | NCBI WGS metagenome assembly MDSY01 (sample SAMN05326643, study PRJNA326480) | marine metagenome | isolation source: seawater | place: Atlantic Ocean: South West | collected 2010 | reverse complement strand
TAATTTGAAGATCATTTTCACCAATACCGCTATTTTCCAATGTATAACCAATCTTTGATAAAGTTTTTATCACCAAATCATCAACATCTACAACCCCTTTTGACCTTATTTCACCAGATACAACCACAAGACCCTTAGTCGCTAAAGTTTCACATGCGACACGCGATTCACTATCTTGAAGTAAATACTCATCTAAAATTGCATCTGAAATTGCATCACATGCCTTATCGGGGTGCCCTTCAGTTACTGATTCTGAAGTGAATGAAAATTTAGCCATAAGTTGTTCCTATCATATTTATGGGGTATTTTGAAATTATAAAACAAAAACAAGAATTATAAAATAAGAAAAAATAATTATTAAACATAGAAATCTGCGTTAATACAAAACTCGCGATATATGCGAGCTAATTCCTGCAACATTTCAATTGAGGACTGAAAATTATAGCTCATAATGTGCTCAACATTTAATCCTATGGGAATTATTAGTTTGTTGTCTTGAATGTATTTTAAAGTATCGTACAATATCTCAATGGCAACATCTAAGGACCTATCAATCATTTTACCTGGGCGACCATTTAAATATTTTTCAGTTTCGGATGAAATTTCAACTCCAAGCCATTTGAGAAATTCAATATTTTTCTGTGATGAAACTGGAGCGAAACTTAAAAGCATTCTTCTGGGAAAAGTCCCTTGTTGCTTACATTTTTTATGATATTGCTTCAGCATCTCAATAACTTTTGAAGAATCGTAAATAACTTGAGTAGTAAAAAATTCTGCGCCATTTCTACTTTTCCTGATTATATTACTAGACTCCTTTTCTCTTCTCGGAATACAAATTCCTCCACAAAATATTTCCTTTTTGTGATACTTGTTATCAAAACTTATTTTATTTAAGGCTTCATTGACAGTCGGTCCAGGGTAATTAATTTTACGTGACTCTCCTCCAACAATTATAAAATTTTCTATTTCATATTTATCGTATGTTTCCTCAACCCATTCTAATTCTTTTTTTATGGGCTGATGAACAACAACGCGATTGATTATGGCTTCTACCCCAACAATATCTTGCAATAAATGTCCAAATTTCCTTGGTTCTGCTCGAGAGAGACTATTTACAGGTTTTGCTCCATTCCGTTTTTCATCACGGATCTCAGGAATATTAATACCATCTATATGGGTTTGGGATAATAACGAACTAATTGTTTCTGCATAAGAATTTAGAGATCCATCTTTCTCCCTTGGGGGTAAGATTTCATAAAGAACAACCGGTCGCCTTGGTTTTTTTACCTTATCTCTTATTCGCATTTTCTAATAAATTTAATTAATTATTTAACTGATTTCAAATTTTAATCATTTTGCTTAACTGAAAAATAAAATGACTTTGGATGTGAAAAATACCACCCACATATTGAGGAGGCTGGAAACATTGCTCTAGTTTCGGTAAGCTTAATCCCGGTATTTTTTGTAACATCTAGTAATTTCCATATTTTATCTTTTTCGGCATGATTTGGACATGAAGGGTACCCGGGAGCAGGTCTGATGCCATTGTATTTTTCTTTAATCAAGTCCTTATTATTTAAGTTTTCTGAACTATCATATCCCCAAATTTCTTTCCTAATAAGTTCATGTAGTTTTTCTGCGAATGCTTCAGCCAATCTATCTGCAATAAGCTTCACCAGAATTACATTATAATCATCGTTGTTTTCTTCATAATGCTCAACAATCTTTTGAAGATCATGCCCAGTACTCAAAGCAAATGCTCCTAAATAATCTCCCTTAGGCGCTATAAAATCGGATAAACAAAAGTTGTTTTTATTTTTACCTTTATCTAATAATTGTCTTGGGAAATCAAATTTAATATCTCCGCATCGAACCGATTCTTCTACTGATAATGCTTCAAATATTCCGAAAACTGCCTTTGCTGTTAGCAGCTTATTAAGGACGACATTATCCAACATGCTTTTAGCATCGTCAAATAATCTTTGTGCCTCATTACCAATAATATCATCTTTTAATATTTCAGGATATTTACCTTTTAATTCCCAAGCATGAAAAAATGGGCTCCAATCAATATAATCTATAATTTCCTGTAATGGGAAATCGTCATAGGTCTTGATACCCTCAAAGTTAGGCTTTTTAATTTTATAATCTTTCCAATCTATATTAAACTTTCTTTTTCTTGCTTCTTCAATCGATAGTAATTGACTTTTGGATTTTTTATCTGAACTTTCTCTGATTTTCCTAAAATCAGTTTTGATATTAGATATAAATCCCTCTCGATGATCATAATTCATCAACTTTCTTACAACATTTACTGCCTTAGATGCGTCATTAACGTGCACAGTTGCTCCAGAATAATTTTGTTCGATTTTTATTGCAGTATGTCTGCGGCTCGTGGTAGCTCCTCCGATCAAAAGTGGTATATTTAATTTTAATCGTTCCATCTCTTTTGCAGTTATGACCATTTGATCCAAACTGGGTGTTATTAAACCTGAGATACCTATAATATCTGCTTTTTCTTTAATCGCAGTTGATATTATTTTTTCAGCAGGTACCATTACCCCTAGGTCAATTATTTCATAACCGTTACAAGCTAAAATTACACCAACAATATTTTTACCTATATCATGAACATCACCTCTAACTGTAGCAAGAATAATTTTTCCATTTGTTTTTTTAGATATCCCTAAGCTATTTTTTTCTTGTTCAATATAGGGTACCAGATATCCAACCGCTTTTTTCATAACACGAGCAGATTTAACAACTTGAGGTAAAAACATTTTACCACCTGCAAATAAGTCTCCTACCTTATTCATTCCATCCATCAATGGACCTTCAATAACTTCAACGGGACTATCAAATTGTTTTCTGGCTTCTTCCGTATCTTCAATAATATAGTCAGCAATCCCCTCTACAAGAGAATAAAGAATTCGTTCTCCTACCAATTCTTTTCTCCAAGCAACATTCACTTTCTTATTTGATGATTTCGTATTGAAGCTATCAGCTATTTCAACTAATCTGTCTGTAGAGTCTTTTCTACGGTTAAATAATACATCCTCAATCCTTAATTTCAGTTCTGGATTGATTTCATCATATATTGACAACTGTCCTGGATTTACAATACCCATATCCATACCAGCTTTAATTGCATGAAAGAGGAAGATGGAGTGCATGGCCTGCCTTACCTCTTCATTCCCTCGAAATGAGAAGGAAAGATTACTTACTCCCCCACTTATATGTGACTTTGGAAAAGTCTTCTTTAAAAATCTCACTGATTTAATATAATCATATCCATATTCATTGTGCTCTTCAATCCCTGTTGCAATAGCAAATATATTAGGGTCAAATATTATATCTTCAGCTGGAAAATTGACCTCTGATTTGAGAATTTTATAGGCTCTACTACAAATACTTATTTTACGCTGATAATTATCAGCTTGGCCTTTTTCATCAAATGCCATGACAACAACCGCGGCTCCATATTTTTTTATCAATTTTGCTTGTCGAACAAATTCGTCTTGACCATCTTTCAAGGATATAGAATTAACAATCCCTTTCCCTTGTAAATTCTTTAGTCCAACCTCTAATACCGACCATTTTGAAGAGTCAATCATAATTGGTACTTTTGCTATATCAGGTTCTGATGCAATTAGACGTAAAAAGTTTTCCATAGTACTCTCTGAATCTAATAGACCTTCATCCATATTAATATCAATGACTTGAGCCCCATTATCAATTTGTGAACGAGCAATCTTAATTGCCTCTTCGTAGTCGCCTCTCTTGATTAATTTTCGAAACTTAACAGAACCTGTAACATTTGTCCTCTCTCCAATATTCACAAAGTTAGTATCAGGACGAATAATCATTGATTCTAATCCGCTTAGCTTTGTAAAAGAAGTCATTTTAGGTATTACTCTTGGTTTAATACCGTCAACTGCTTTTACGATTTGTTTGATATGTTCTGGTGTGGTACCACAGCAACCTCCAACCAAATTCACTAAACCGCTTTTGGCAAATTCCTCAATGTGAGTTGCCATGTCAATTGGTGTCTGATCATATTCTCCTAATTCATTAGGGAGGCCTGCATTTGGATAAGCAAAAACAAAAATATCGGCAACTAAGGACAACTCACTAATCCAAGGTCGCATTTGCTCAGCACCAAGTGCGCAATTAAGTCCAATTGCAAGTAAATTACCATTTCTTATTGAATTCCAAAATGCTTCAACTGTCTGCCCTGAGAGCGTGCGTCCACTTGCGTCTGTAATTGTTCCAGAAATTAGAATTGGTATTTTAGATTTATACTTTTCAAGGACATCCTGTACAGCAAACAAAGCTGCTTTACAGTTTAAAGTATCGAAAACAGTCTCAATTATAATACAATCTACTCCTCCATCAATCAAACCCTTTGCTTGTAAGGAATACGAGTCAATTAAATCATCAAAAGATACATTACGTTGACAGGGGTTCTCAACATCAGGACTTAATGAGGCCATTCTATTTGTTGGACCAATAGCTCCAGCAACTAGTCGAAGTTTATCTGAGTAACATAATGCTACTTCTTTTGCTAGTTTTGCACCTTCTAGATTAATTTCATATACGAGACTCTCAGTCCCATAATCTGCTTGCGATATGGAGTTTGCATTAAAAGTATTTGTCTCAATTATATCTGCTCCTTCATCTAAAAACAAACCATGTATTTCAGAAATTAATTCGGGTCTGGTAAGACATAATATATCATTGTTACCGATTAGTTCTTTATTATGATTTTTAAATCGATTAGACCTGTAATCTTTTTCTTTTAGGTCATATGATTGAATCATGGTACCCATGGCACCATCTATAATTGCAATTCTTTCTTTTAAAATTTTTTTTAGCATTTATGAAAAAAACTAAGGCTGATTCGGTTTTGGGGACATTTCAGCATTATCTATTACCGCAAAATAGAAAAGAAATCAGGACTGAGCAGGATAATAAAAATTAACATTGTTATCTTAAATAAAGAACTTGGAGAAATATTTTACAAATAATATGATGGTTTTAAAAGAATTTATTTTTTACTTAATTGATTAGCCTGCTCGATATTTTTCTTCTTTGCATGCGGATGAGACTTCTTGTATACTTCTTTAACTTTCTTCATAGCAACTTTTGTATAAATCTGCGTAGAGGATAAGTTGGTATGACCAAGTAATTCTTGCACAACTCTAATGTTCATATCATTATCTATCAGATGGGTACCAAAAGTATGTCGCAATGTATGAGGGCTTGCACCTTCATCACTTTTTAAAATAGGGATTAAATTTTCTTTTACCCTTCTTGCTACAGTTCTAGTGGATATTCTACTTCTCCCTCTACCAAAAAATAATGGTGTTGTGGATAGGGAGTACCATCCATCACCCCTCTTATTCAGGTATTTTTTAATAGCCATTCTTGCTTTTCTCCCCATGGGAACAATCCGTTCTTTATTGCCCTTACCTTTAACTTTTATTAGATTATCTCGATGGCCAATTGAGCCAATATCTAAAGACACTAATTCGCTCAATCGCAGACCACAAGAATAAAATAATTCCAAAATCGCCTTGTCCCTTAAACCTTTAATTGTCTTGTTTTTACTAGTAGGTTTTTCCATTAGTTCTTCAATATTATCAATAGGACTCATAAATTTTAAGTTTAAATTTTTTCCGCTCTCTTGTGCAGGATATGTCATTTCTACAGTGTGCTCATCCCATTGACTATCTTTTACTTTAACTGGTAATATTATTTTAGTACCCGACTTTATTCCTTTTCCCTCAACTATATACCCATTTATTAATTCTCTTGAATCAGAGACTTTGATAAATTTTTTTCCTCTTATAATCTCACAATTTTTTTCAATAATTTTTCTATGTCTAACGAAAATTGGATCTTTTTGGTTGATTTCGGGACTTTTTATGTAAAATAATGGACTATCATCCACAATACTTTTATTTATTAAATACTTATAAAAAGATTTAAATGTAGCTAAGGATCTTGCACGTGTTTTAGCTGATTTTCCATGTTCAATCTCATAATTAAAAAACTTAGTAAAAACCTTGCGATCTAAACGAAAGTAATTTCCAGATGATTTTTTATAACTGCTATCCAGAAAACTTTTCAAGTTTTTAAGATCATTCCTATATGATACAATAGTATGGTTTGAATATCTCTTAAAAGATTTTAAATATTCCAAAAAATCATCTATTATTTGTTGTGGACTATCGTTCATCTATTTTTATTACTTTATTAATTAAATAATTATAATCATCAGGGTTCGGAACTTTAAAAGTCACAGTTTTTCCTGTTTTGGGATGCAAAAACTCAAGACTGTAAGCATGAAGAGCATGTCGGCCAAAACTTTCGAAAATTTGGCCATAATGTCTCCTTAATTCTGGAATAAGTCCTTTTGTTTTTTGGATTCCTCCTCCATATTTATCATCACCAAAAAGTGGGTGATTTAACCAGTTTGCATGTACACGGATTTGATGAGTTCTTCCTGTTTTTGGTCTAAATTTTATTTCTGCTAGATGCTTCAACTGTTTTTCTACTTTAAACTTAGTAACAGATCTTTTACCAGTTCCATCAACAATAAATTTTGTAGGTTCTTTACGTTTCCTAGATATCGGCTGGTTTATTTGACCTTTTTTAATTTTCCAATTGCCCCAAGTTAAAGCATTATATTCTTTTTTAATGGTCCTATTTTGAAATTGGTTTGCGATTGATAGGTGTGCTGAATTTGTTTTTGCAACGACCATAATGCCTGATGTATTTGCATCTAAACGATGAACAATACCTGGTCTCATAATACCATTGACATCAGATAATGAATTAAAATGATATAGCAACCCATTCACTAAAGTTTTGCTTCTATTACCAACCCCAGGATGAACAACTAGGCCTGAAGGCTTATCTAAAACAATAATATGATTATCTTCATATATAATATCAAATTCAATTTTTTCAGGCTTTAATTTTATATCATCTTTTAATACTGGAACAGTTATAAAAACTTTATCACTTAGTTCAAGTCTGTAGCTAGCTTTTTTTCTAGAATTGTTTACAAATACAAAGCCGTTCTTAATCCAGGATTGGATTTGGGTTCTAGAAAATGACTTTAACTTATTAAAAATGTATTTATCAAGTCTGGTATTTTCTTCCTCAGAATAATTTATATTTAGCTCAATCAATTTTTTTTAAAGCGGAAATATTTTTATTTTCAAAAATAAAAGAATGTATCATAAATAGAATCATACCAATTGTGACAGATGAATCAGCGATATTAAAAATATACCAATGAAAATCCCCAATCATAAAATCAAGAAAATCAACTACTTTTCCATATAGAATTCTGTCTGTCAAGTTACCAAACGCACCCGCTAAAATAAGTGATAAACTTAATTTAATTAATTTTGAACTATTGCGTTCCTGCCAAAAAAACCAAATAATAAAAAAGGTGAGAATTATGGATAAAACTAATAATATAGATTTTCCTCCAGGCATTGAAAGACCAAATGCCATACCTTCATTAGTAACATATGTTAAATGAAAAAAGTCTTCGATTATTGGCTGTGACTGGTACAAGCGCAATTTTGTCTTTACTAGCCATTTGGTATATTGATCAAGTAGAAAAACTGCTACAGTTATCCAAAGAAAATGCACTTAATTTTGAATATTTAATTTTTCTTTTTCTTTACATGCAACACATTTTGTTGCATTTGGAACCTCAATCATTCGATCTTCAGGTATTTGGCCCTCACAAATAGTACAGATTCCGAATGAACCATCTTCAATTCTTTGCAAAGCATTGGTCAAATGTTTAATGTAATCAGATTCTCTATTCATTAGATGAAAGCTCTTCTCCCTTTCATATGAATCGGTACCAGCATCAGCCATGTGAACGCTGTAAACGGATTCTTGAGATAAACTAGCGTTACTTTTATTTGAATTATGAAGTCTATCTCTTATTTCGTCAAAATCACCGGTAACGATTGCTAATTTTTTTTCTATACTTTTTTTAAAAAATTTGAGCTTCTTGTTTGAATATGATGTTTTTGGCATTTTTTCTCTATCAAACGTATTTTTTTAAACTAATTTGAATTTTTTTCCCATTTATTTCAAAAGTATCGCTATAAAAATTATTTACTGAGAAATCTGAAATTTTCATAGTTAAGGTCTCCTGACAAAAATAATCATTGAAATTACTAACTGCAACTTTAATTTCCCCTTCTAAATCCCACATCACTTCAATACGATCTTCAACTGCAAAATCAGCAGACTTTCTCATATTTTGAACAATCCGAATTAATTCCCTAACTAATCCCTCTTGGATAAGATTCTCATCCAAATCAATCGATATACCAACTGTTATTCCATGATTGCTTGCTGCTACAAAACCATCTTTAGCTATGGTCTCAATAAATAAATCATCTCTTTGTAGTTCATATCTACCATCTCCAAGAATCAAAATATTGTTTGATCGTAATTCACTTACCATTTTTGAAGATGACTGTGTTTTTAGAATGTCTTGAATCTCTGCTAGTCCTTTTCCAAACTTTTTACCTAAGCTTCGAAGGTTAGGCTTTATATTATACGAAATCAGATTATCAGTTTCTGATATTCTCTGAATGTTTTTTACATTCAATTCATCTAAAACAATATCTTTATTATTAATAATAAAATCGGCTAAATAGTCATCTTCCATTGCAAACATCACTTTAGCTAAGGGTTGACGGATTTTTTGATTTGATAAATTTCTTACAGATCTGCCTAATTCTACTAACTTTTTTAACGTATCTACTTCTTCAATTAATTTTTGGTTAATCCATTTATTATCATAATTGGGGTAATCACAATGATGAACGCTCTCATGCGAGTTTAAGTTGGAATTCCTGATAAGGTTTTGGTATATTTTTTCTGTGACAAATGGTATAATGGGTGCTACCACTTTAATTATGTTTTCTAAAATATGATAAAGGGTGATATAAGCAGTTTTTTTATCCTGATCGTCTTCTGTTTTCCAAAACCTCCTTCGACTCCTTCGAATATACCAATTTGATAAATCATCCAAAAATATTCCATAGCTTCTCATCAGTGATGAAACATTAAAACTATCTAAAAAATCCCTAGCATTTTTAATAAGTAAATGTGTTTTTGCAATTATCCATTTATCTAAGATGGTCATAGATTTGGTATTTAATTCGCAAGATCCGGCATCAAAACTATCTAAAGATGCGTATGTAGCATAAAATGAATAAACATTCCACATGGTTATCATTTTTTTTCTAATATCATTTGCAGGACCGTAGCCAAAAAAAAGATTACTCTCCACGTTTTGATTTGAGTACATCCATCGCATGACATCTACACCCATTTTTTCTGCAGCTTCATCAAACCATATGGTATTACCCCATGATTTATGCATCTCTCTACCTTCCTCATCTTTAACCAGCGCATGCCCTAAAATAGTCTTAAACGGCGCGACACCTTCTAACTCGGCGGACATAGCTAACAAGGAGTAGAACCAATTTCTAAATTGACCAGGAAAACATTCAGTGACAAAATCTCCTGGAAACCATTTCGACCAATAATTTCTATCGGAATTATAATTCATTGTGGAAAAAGGAACAATTCCAGCATCTAACCATGGATTACCAACATCTGCAATCCGCTTTCCTATTAATCCAGTTTCAGGATGTTTGATCTTCACTTTATCAATCCATGGACGATGCGGTGAATGTCCCTCAAAATCATCCCAGCCTTCCACAGCAAGATCTTTTAATTCTCGCCTAGAACCTACCACAAAATAAGAACCATCTTCAAAAGTCCAAATCGGTAAAGCAAGACCCCAGAATCTTTTTTTTGAAATCATCCAATCTCCCATATTATCTAGCCATTCATGCTCTCTTTCTCTACCCCACTCAGGAATCCACTTAATATCATCTACGACCTGCTTAATTTTATCTCGCCAATCCATATTGATATACCACTCGTCTACAAGTCTAAAAACCAACTCTTCGCCCGATCTCCAGCAGTGAGGATAAACATGAGGATAGTCTTCTGCGTAGATTAACAAACCCCTTTTCTTTAAATCTTGAATAATTTTTTCAATTGTTTTTGAATCCGTGGCAGATAAACCTGTTAACCAGCCAAAATTTTCAATGAATTCTGCACTATCATTCAGCGGCGCAATGTTAACTAAATCAAATTTTTTACCTATTCTAAAGTCTATATCACCACAACCGGGTGCCATATGAACGATTCCTGTACCCTCTCCTGCTAAAACAATATCATTACCAATTTTATCTTTCCCCGGGTCAATTACTTCGTGCTGCGAAACGGAAGATATATTTTTTATTTTTAAATCATCATTACAGAATGGATAACCACCTGGAATATTTTGGGCCTCAATGTGATCATAGGGTCCTATATACTTTAATCCAACAAGTTCTTTGCCTTTTATCTTTCCTAATAAAGTATACCCACCCTTTTCTTTGAAGATTTGAGAGATAGTTTTAAGCTTCGGCACTCCTTTAATCCATTGATTTTTATCTTCAAATTGTTTGTCTAAACGATGAAACTCTAGGTTCTCTTCGGCAAAATAATAAATCGAATCATCAGCGGCTTTTAATTTGATATAATCTAAATTCACGTTTACACCCAAAACAACATTTGAAGATAACGTCCATGGAGTGGTTGTCCAAACTAGTAAAAATTCGTTTTCTCTTTCTTTTATTTGAAAACGGACAAATACAGACCTGTGAGTGACAAGTTTTCTTCCTTCAATTATTTCCATTTGAGAATACGACGTCCCTGAACGACCACTCCATGGGACAACATCGTTTCCTTTATAAATTTTACCTTTCTCCCAGAGTCTCTTTAAAAAATACCATATGGTATAATTATTTTCATCCGACATTGTAAAGTAAGAATTTTCCCAGTCCATCCAATATCCTAATCTTTTTGACTGCTCAGTTTGTATTTTTGAATATTTTTGAACTCTCTTCTTGCATAATTCAACAAACTTTTCAATACCATATTCTTCAACATCTTTTTTTGATCTAAATCCCAGCTCTTTCTCTACTTCTACCTCTACCCACAATCCTTGGCAATCAAAACCATTTTGGTATCTTAAATCATAGCCACACATTGACTTATAGCGATTATAAATATCCTTCAAGGTACGTCCCCATGCATGGTGTACTCCCATTGGGTTATTTGCTGTGATTGGTCCGTCAATAAAACTCCATCGTTTTTTCCCTTCGTTTAATTTTCTGCGTTTCTGAAATATTTTATTCTGATCCCAAAATGAAATAATTTCATGCTCTATAGAAATGAAATCAACTTTAGAGTCTACTTTTTTTATTCCCATTATTTTAAATGGCTTGCCTACAATGTGAATTGGTGTAAAAAATTTTTATCAAGATATAACTTTTAAAAGAGGACTTATTTTATAGAATTCATACAAAACTACAATTCTAAGGTGTAGAATCTAGATGCACCGTTCGGTTTTTTTACAAGAACTAGTACAGTTCCTTTGGATCGAGCTTCCTTAATAAGTTTATTAAATTGGGATATAGATGAGATTTTTTGAGTACCTACTCGTTTGATGATATCGCCCTCCCTAATACCTTTTTGATACGCTTCTCCATTTATATCAATATCAGAGACAACAAGCGCATTTCCATTTGATCTATCTTTTTTGAGCTTGAAGCCAAATTGGTTGGGTTTTATATCATTTTTTTTTGCCAGTTTTTGAGGCTCTTCTGGTAATTCCTCTAAGACAACATTTATGGTTTTTTTCTTTCCATTTCTTATAACTTTTACTTTACTTGATTTGTCAGGAGAGGATAATGAAACTACGTTTTTTAGGTTAGATGGATCTGATATAGATTGTCCGTTAAAAGATATTATCAAATCTCCTTCTTCAAGTCCTGACTTTTCAGCAGGACTATCTTCAACTACATCTGTAATGAGAGCTCCATTTCTAGTTTTTATTTCTAAGGCTCTGGCAGTCTCATCATCTAACTCTTGAATATATACACCTAGCCATGAGCGTGTCACAAAACCTTTATCGACAAGGTCCGACATTATTCGAAATGCCATATTGGATGGAATTGCAAAACCTACACCTCTGTTTCCACGTTCATAACCTCCAGTTGCAATAGCAGTATTTATTCCGATAAGTTCTCCATTCATATTGAGCAATGCACCCCCGCTATTCCCAGGATTTATGGCAGCATCGGTTTGTATAAAATCTTCATAGCTTTGAGAATTAAGAATATTACTCCTTCCTAAAGCAGAGACAATTCCTGTAGTCACAGTGTGGCTCAAATTTTCTGAAAAGGGGCTTCCTACTGCCATAACCCATTCCCCAACGCGCATCTTATCTGAATCTCCTAATTTGATATCAATCAAGTCTTTAGCATCGATTTGCAAAACAGCGACGTCTGATTTTGGATCAGTACCCACAACAGTAGCTTCAAACTCACGTTTGTCAATCAATTTTATACGAATCTCGTCAACATCAGCTACAACATGATTATTTGTTAAAATAAATCCCTTTTCAGAATCAATAATTACTCCAGATCCAAGAGCATTTGTCTTGAACTCTCTTGGCTCCCTGTATCTCTGATCTTCTGGATTGAAAAAAAAGAAAAACATGTCATCATTACCAGGCCAACTCATTGTTACCTTTTTATTTGTGATAATTGTAACTACTGCAGGTTTTGCTTTTTCGGCAACATCTGCAAATGCTTTACTAAACTGACTAACAACCGAATTCTGGGAAAATAAAATTTCCATTGCGAAAAACAGACTCAATATTCTTTTCATAATAACCTCAAATTAATTTAAACATATATTATAATGCTTTAAAGGAAAGCTAGTTCCAAAAAAAATGAACTATGCCGTTAAATATATGTAAAACTACCTTGTATTTTGAAATGGATTATTTAAGGAACAGCATTTTTTTTGTTGATTGAAAATTTGCTGTGGATAATTTGTAGAAATACATGCCACTAGCAACTGGTGCTCCTGAAGTATTTGTTCCGTCCCATGTAACACTGTGAAATCCTGGGTTCATGCGTTCTGATTGGAGATCTTTAATTTTTTGACCCATTAAATTATAAATAGCTAGTTCAACATCACTCTCATCAATAATATCAAATCGTATTTCTGTTTTTGGATTAAAGGGGTTTGGATAGTTTTGATGAAGAGCATAAGTGCTGGGAATTTGATTCGGAGAAAATGGTGAAATCTTTAAAACATAATTCATTACCTCTCCATCTGAGCCTATGATACTAATTGAATTCATTTCAACAGTTGTGGAACTAGTTACCTTATCTTTTAGCTTTGAAGGCAAATAAATCAATGGTTCTTCAAAATTTTTAATTTTTCCACCGGTTAAATCAGTGATAATTATTTTTAAAAGACCTGGTTCTAGAAATTTATGGAATACCACAAATTCTTCTTCTTTATTCATTAGTTTCGGAATACCTAAGTCTAAGTGTGCGGGATCATAGTTTAGCTCAAACTGAACACCGCGCAACTCACCACTATATTCGATATCTAAATTTAATTGTGATTTTTTGTAATCATTCTCTAATCCTAGATAAACCACCGCATCATTATTTTTGGATAAAATTCTTCCAGCCACGTTGTTATTAAATATTATATCAACCATCATTGTAATATCAGCAATATTTATACTTCCATCTTGATTTAAGTCTATATTCTCAAACTGTTCATCGGTTGGAATCTCCTCCTCTAATATACAGTCCACTACTGATAAAACATCGCTAATATCAACATTACTATCAAAATTCCAGTCTCCTATGGTGTAAGGTGTAGAACAGGTGGAATTAGAAGATGGAGATTCAATATTGCCATAATTATCGGTTTGCCAAATAGCTTTTACATAATGACAGTACTGATAGTAATTTGAATCTACTGGTATAATAGCTGAAGTATCTGCTGTTTCTAAAACAAAGATATCTGTTCCTTCATCACCAATTCGATATATACGGTAACCTATCAAAGAATCTTCCCTTACGTTTCTATGAAAAGACTGAACCCTTCTTGGTTCAGATGGACCATGAGATCCTGAAAAAACAATACCTAATTCATCAAGTGGCAGGTCTGCAGCGGTATTATAAAGGTTATTCAGACGCTGATCAACAATTGTTCTGGATCCACTCTCTGATATAAAAGCTTCATGACTGCCAACATTATAAATCCCATATCCTCCCATTTCCACGAATCCTTCAGCGTTACCAAAATAAAGACTTCCATTGTAATTATTTATATCAACTGAAAAGTAAGGACCATTGGCACTTACATTGTAGGTCGCTACTAAAAATCCGCCTGAGTTGATGGTGGCATCATCGATATCAAATTCAATCCAACCATCTGATAGCGCAGAAATGGTGTAGGGGCCAGATATTAAAAAGGGATCGGCTGCATTTTGATCCACTGAAAAAATATTTAATTCAACCCCTTGAGCAACATCGGCATCTGTGATATGAAAACGAACAGACGTAATAGTTGCTGGATAGGAAGATGGCATGAACAATGTCGCAGGTCCTGCACCGCCATTATTGCTGGCATACGCATCCTCAAATTCTCCATCATGATAATACACCCAATCACCACATGGATCTGAATTGGGCGCTAACCAACTCATGTTAATGAGGTTATCACCTGCCTCAGAAGTAACACAAATAGGATGAGGCAAAACTGGAGCCATTATGATGTCCTGCTGAACAGATTCTTCCCTCGCAAAAATTTCAACCTCGTAATCATCAGTGAAGAATCCCTCTTTATTAGCAGTTATTGTTTGAGTACCAGGATTTAGGTTCATTATAGAGTACATTCCATTTGAACTAGTTGTATCATAGACACCATCAACAAAGACAATAACACTGTCAAGCGGATTGCCTGCAGGGTCAGTAATTACACCATTTATATCTCCATACAGCCAAACTGGAGTAGCGGAAGCACTAACCAAATTACTTAGGTACTGTGGTTCTCCTTCATGTACTGATCTAACTCCAAAATGGTACTCGATACCATTATTTAACCCAGTTACATAAACATCTGTTTCGGTAAGTACTGTATCTGCATTAAATAACTGAAGGTTTGATAGATCTGTACCATAGTAAACGTTATATCCCGAAAAGTCATATTCAACACGAGAAGCATTGTTGACTTGAAAATTATCGATCAGCCAGTAGTTTATATCAAATGAATTAACTCCATAAGCTCTGAATCTAACTTGTAGCAAACCCGTTAGATTTTCTAATGTATGCGTGTAACTTGTCCAGGAGAAAGATGAATCAGCTCGCCATGTTTCTATTTCAGTCCAAGATCCATTGCGGAAGTATTCAAAAGTTAAATATTCCTCATTCTGATCTGCTGCGGGGTAGTCCTCAAAAAATATGTCGAAACTTAAAACGACTGAGGAAATAGATCCAAGGGGAATAGATGGTGCGAACAAGGATTGGTTATAATTTTCTTGTGCTGGTTGCCAATCAAACTCCATCGATGGCGCAGGGTTCCCAAATGGACTAACAACCCAATTGTCTCCATCGATCAGCCAGAGATCTATAAGACCGCTGTCCTCATCAAAAGTTTCAATGTAGGGAATTCCCAATTGTGTTACATTTGATTCTGTCCAATACAACAAAACTTCTTCATCAAGAGGAGTTGCTGAAACATTTGTTGGCGAAGGGGCCAAAAAGCTTTCAGGAGTTGCACAGGCAACATTACTTGAAATAATAGTTTCACCCTCTTGATAAACTGCGGTTACGTAATAACATCGCTCAGTACCATTGACCAGCGGACCATGAGACCAATTCAAATCGGAAGTTTCATGGATTACAGTTCCAGCGACACTATCATAAATTCTATATGTTAGAAAAACACCACATTCAACTGGAACATCGCGATTGTTGGTTTGAGACTGTTGCCTGTAGCTGTCTATTACATCTGAAGTTATATCAGATATCTCCTGATGAGAATATCCTTCTTCGGCCATTTTTATTTGCTCCTGCGGCCACTCAGTTTTAATTGTGTTTTGGCTTGAAGAAAACTCGTTTCTTGCTGAAGCAGTAATATTAATTTCATAGTTTCCAGTTGCTCCGCCATATCCATCGACAACAATGTAATATCTTCCCGGCTGTAGACTAACATCCTCCAGAATGCTTGGAGTGTAGGGTGCCGGACTACTCGGGCATGTACCAAAAGGTCCATCATCATCATAATATCCCGTTGATAGGGGGACTAAGCAATCATCATCAATTGTGAAAATTTCTAACTTTGTGTCATAGTCAGTTAATTCGCTACATAGATCTACTGTAATTGTTGTGGGTGAATTGATGTTTAATGTGTAAGAGACATCTTCGCCTTGAGTAGCTCCTCCGCTAACAGGCCATTGGTCACCCATTCCTTCATTGGTACCTGAGTCTGAATATGGAAGACTAGGCACAACTATGTCCCCACAACCAACCCCCCCAGAGGGTTCTGTCCAACTAAGAATATTTTCTTCATCGCCTCCAAAGACAGTTAAAACTTCAACTGGACAACCCTCAACATTCCCATATGAAAATGATACAGTATCACGAACTACTGGAGCAAAACTTTGTCCAGAGGGTTCCACGGCTTCTATTTGAAGGAAGTGCAAACCTGCTGTTATTCCAGTAATTGTGTAGTCAGATTGTCCATTGGAGGTAACCGTCCCGATTAAATTTTGATCTAAACTAACTTTTAAGTAGCCATCACAATTATTGCACTGTTCTTGGCCAATTTGGAAAAATTCCGCTACGTTAAATCGAACTACAAGATAATTATCAGATATGACTTCTCCATCATAAGGGGTATCAATTTGAACAACCGCATCTCTTGAGGTTTGACCTATTAATGTTACTAAAAAATAGTAAAGTAGGATAAAGAAATACCTAAAACTTTTATAAAACATACTTGGTCCCGATACTACTGGTTAAAATTTCAATCACTTAAATAAATTTATTTTGGACCGTTAAATTTAATTATTCCTTTCTGCATTTCAATCTATTTTCTCCTTCAGTTTTAAGCTAATTATTAAAAAGGTTTTTATACTTAAATAGATTTTTCAAAACTAATTATCCAGTTGTTTCTATTAAAAGATATGCCCTTATTATTTCGGTAAATGAAAAATGGGAAATCAATCCTTAGGTAATAAGGTCGTTTGGGAAAAGTGTAATTCTCAAATCTAAATCCAAATCCAGCATTAGCGAGGGCTCGGGGAGAGTTATTTACCTCATTGCGTATCAAGTCATTAATAAAATAACCCCCATCAACAAAGGATGTAAAATCAAGATAGCTTTGAAGAAGAAGGATGTTAATCTTTGTTGAAAATTCCGACGAAACTGCAACTAGTGCATCTGCCTGGTCTTCATCGCTGGTTACGAAGCCACGTAAATTACCACCTCCAGGCACATGATAGTGCTGATTCATAGACTTTTGCCCATAGAACTGGTCAATTAGATAACTTTTTCGCAACAAATCGTTTGGACTATTACCCCCAATATGATAAGATTCTTGACTTGGTATTAAATATTCATCTGACCATATTTTACCAATTATTATTCGATTGTTAAATTCAAAATGAGGTCTAAAAGCTTTACCATTATTTAATTCAGGGAATAATATCTTCTCTTTCCAAATCTTATTTAATTCCCCAATTGCCGTTAACCTAGAAAAATTCCATCCCGAATAACCATTTATTGATGATGAGGCATTAATACTTATTTTTGCTGGTCCAAGTTTACCATCCCATGCCAAAAAGCCTACTCCAAGCTTATCGTTGCAATCAAACCCAAGTGATGCAGCACGCTTTAAATCATATTCTGGTTGAAAGTATCCACCAATTGTGAAGGTGTTTAGCGGGGTGCGCCCATAAACTTTGTTCCATTTTTTTGTAATTTTAAATCCAAACTCGCTTACACCTGGTTTTTTAAAAGTCCAAAAATAAAATCTAGTCCTAGGTAATACATGCACTGCTTCTCTCCATGCATTTAAGCTCCAGAAATACCTTTTTGATTTTGGCGCGTAGTTAAAACCAAATTTTGTCTCTTCGTATGGACCATAAAGTTTTTTCAATGAGATACCAGGGGCAAAATCATTAGTCGAGGAATTAAAGTACATGCGAGGACTCCACTTTATTACATATTTGTTTCGCGGTTTAAATTCATTTCCTGGAAAATCAATCATGTGATAACTTTTCATTTTTGTAGTGTTATTTCTGTAGTCGAGGTCCATCGTTTGTACACTGGGATCAATACTAACTACCTTTGGTTTTTTGGGTACAGAAAAAACAATTTTATCATCGTACCTCCATAAATGATTATTCCACCACCTTAGATCACCGGTTCCATCATCATACTCAGTCTGAATTAACATCGGCATGAACCTTTGGCCGTTGGTCCTCAAACCAAGTTCTACATGCCAAAAGTTTTCTTTTTTAATTTTTCTGAATGAGTAAATCTCATAGTCTAACTTCTTGGTTGTTTTAATCCATGCATTAAAAAACCAATCTAACTTTTTGCCTGTGGTTTTTTCAACTGAGCTAACAAAACTTAGTTCATCAACATGCCTATACTTCCATTCTTTGTAGTAATTTTTGATAGATTTTAAATAGAGTGAGTCTCCAAGCAAATAATTCAGCTCATTTAACATTAGTGCTGGCTTCGTATATGCATTCTGTCTGTAAGAAATACCACTACTAAAAAGATGGGATGGAAGACCGAGGGGCTCATCGTGCCCTGATCGCATGAAATTAATGGCTGACCATTGGGAGGAGTGCAAAGAATTATTTAGCGGAATATATTTTGAAAAGTAGTTATTCCCTTCGTACCTACTTGTATCATACCCATGATCTCCATAACGGTTCATCATATAATTTCTAGTTTGGTTTGTAGTAAAGCCCTCATCTAACCAAGGTTCGTCTCTCTCGTTATTTGCTAAAATCCCGTAAAAGTAAATGTGTCCTATTTCATGGAGAATTAAAGACTCACGCTCGCTTCCATTCATAACAAGCATTGGATACTCCATGCCTCCTCCCTTTATTCTATCAACAACTGTGACCTGTGGATATAAATAAGTTCCAAATCTCTGATCAAGCCATTCGAGAGCTCGTATTGTTCGTGCAAGAACAATTTTAGACCAACTATCCCCTCTTTTTTTGTGGTACAAAATATGCACATCCACATTTTTGTATTTTCCATTTTCATATCTTAAATCAGGTCCTGCAACCCAAGCAAAATCATGTACTTTCTTAGCTAGAAATGTAACTTCTCTGCGCTTTGTTGAATCTATTAAAACATTGTTACTATCAAAAATTGATGACCAGATTTTATATTCAATACTTGTATCTACTTCTACGTCCTTCCAGCCAGGGTCACCATCTGTAACTGTGCCAGTTGCGCCGATGACAAATGATTTAGGTAAATCAAATTTGACTTTAAAATCTCCAAATTCCCCATAAAATTCTCCCTCGGCATGAAACACATCCGCATGCCAACCGTTCCCATCATAGACAGCGACCTTGGGATACCACTGCGCCATATTGTATTGCCCACCATAATAGCCCGCTCTTTCAATCATTACTCCAATATGATGAGTCCAACTAATATCGATTCTCAGTACCTCATCTGGACTTAGTTTCCTGTTCAAAATACCTTTCAGTATTGTATCCTCAATGGAGTAATCTTTTAGGACTGGCTGACCTTTTTTTGAAATATTAAAATCATGAACTTTTATTTTGCTACTGTAACCTGATAGTTCATCCTTAAAATATTTTCCTCTTGATTCTCTTCCATAATTATTATTGTATTCCCTAGATTTCACAGATTCTTTTTGAAATGCGTTTGGGTAAAGATGTAGGTATAAACGATCTAACGTATCAGGAGAATTATTGACGTAAGTAATAATGCTTTTACATGCCAGCTGTCTTAGATCATTATGAAGCTTAACTTCCATATAATAATTAACCTGCTGCTGCCAATAGGAATTAGAAGGAACAGCCTCAGAGTAAGAGACAAACAAACCTACAAACAAAAAGTTTGCAAATAAGCCGATTCTATTTCTTTTGTTACTGATTTTATAAATAAGGTTGAATATCTTTGTAAAAGATATTTTCTGATCTGGGACCAATGTACTTCTTAACTATGTACCCATCTCGGTCGATAATAAACGTTGTTGGGATTCCATTTATCTGTTCTCCAGTAGCCATACCATATTGCATTGTAACAGATTGAGTCTCTTGACCTTCTATATCTGTAAGTAAGACATAATTAATACCCATGTAATCTGAAAATCGCTGGATATTTTCTGGGGAGCCTGAGGTAAGTGTAACACCTATAATTTCAAGACCACTGTTCTGATATTTATCAATTAAAGAAATGAAATCGGGGATTTCTCTCCTACAAGGACCACACCAAGTTCCCCAAAAGTTAAGTAAAACTACTTTTCCTTTATAATCGTCTAGGGTGACCCAATTCCCATTTAAATCTGCTAGGGTGAAATCAGGAGCCTTAACAGCATTTTCTGGTCTGGCAGTGACCACCCTCTTTTGGCTCGCTTTGGTTATTTTCTTACTAGTTTTTGCAGTGCTCTGATCACAACTGGTAAAAATGGCTATTGATGCGAAAAAAATTAAATACTTCAAAATGTTGCCTCTTAAATTACGACGAAAAGCAAGTTAAATTAAAATTTGTCAATTAATTCCCCCCCCCGAGATTTTTTTCGCTCCTCGAAAGCAATAATTCCATTTTTTAAAAATATATCAAACCCTTTCGGCATATAACCGCCTGTATCGGCAAGAGTAAACTCATCTATAGGGTCAATGACCACGTAATAGGGTTGGGTAGCTTGCTTATATTTTTTAAATTGCATTTCGGCGTAGCGCTTACTTAGAGAATCTTTTTTATCTACGTAAAGTCTTGATAAAATCATATTTTTAAATTGTTTTTTAACAAGTTTTTGTGGAAAAACTCTCCTTTCCATGATTCTGCAATTGGCGCAATAAACGCCTGTGAAATCTATGAACAATGGTTTCCCCTCGTACCTAGCTTTTTCCAATGCCCTTTCATAATCGTCTATGAACCAACCCTCAGCAACAGCTATTTCATCTTCAGAAATAGATGGTGGAACCATAGCCTCGATAATTTCATCAACAAATCGGGGAAGATTTTTATAATGGTATGTTGGTTCGGATAGTAAAGAGAGAACTAGAGGAGTAATAGCAATAAAGGTCAATATTGTGCCAACATAGCGCCCGAGCCCAACATTAAAAGGTTTAGATATTGCACCATTTTTAAAAAAGGAAAATATTCCCAGTAAATAAGCTATTTGCGCAAACCCAATCAGGACAAAAACTGATAAAACTACATCACGCTCCAAGATATTTAAATTCCATTCAAGATCTGGAACCCATAAAAATTTAACTGCGGCCGCGAGTTCAACGAATCCAAAAGTAATTTTCACAGTTTCCATCCATACACCTGATCTTGGAAGCCTATTCAAAACCGTAGGGAACAGAGATAAGCCAATAAAGGGTAGTGCAAAAACAACACCATAAACCGTCATACCAAAAAGACTAGTGATCAAACCAGAGGTTGTTCCTGACGTAGCAATAACTAGTAAAGCTCCAACTACAGGCACGGTACAACTAAAACTGGTAATCGCAAACGCAACTCCCAACAATAATGAACCAAAATAGGCACTCTTGGCAGACTGACCTGCTTGGTCGGTCTTATTTAAAAGTCTACCCGCCACATTTATATTTATTATACCAAACATCCATAAAGCAAAAAATATGAATAAAATACCCAAAAAGAGATTAATCCAAGCGTTTGTTGCAATGAAATTACCAATGTTTGCATAACGGGTTTTTGAGGCAATATCATTAACACCCCATGAAAATATTCCAATTGTAAGACCTATTACAAAGAAAGTGCCAGCAATGCCTATGCCATAAATTGAGGCCACTGTCTTTCTTCCAATGTGCTTTTCTTCTGATAATTTACCAAAAAAAGAGATTATTATTGGTATCATCGGATAAACACAGGGCATAATCCAGCTTAGTATTGCACCGCCTATGGCCAATAAGAAGATACTTAAAAATGTGTTCTCTGAATTAACTGGTTTACTTATTTTTTTTTCCTTTTCCAGATTGCTTAGTATCGTTTTCTCTGATCTAGCTGAACCAGGATCTACATTGATTATCCCGGAAATGGTTTTTGTTGTCGGGGGGTAGCACAGGCGGTCATTACAAACTTGGTAAAAAACGCTTATTTTTATGGGATGCTGACCAGGATCAATACTTTTTTTTAATTTTATTGGAATTCTAAATACACTGCCATCTGTGTGATAGTAGGAGTTGGTTTCAAAACCTTTGTCCCATTTATATTTTGGGTCTGGCTCAATAACTTGACCAACAGTTTCAATTGCTTGGCCAGTTAAATTAATTGAGGTTGGCAATGGTCCCTGACTTGTTTTATAAATTGAGTAGATAAAATATTCAGGATCCATTTTTACCTTTATTGGAACTGATAAGACTTCACCAGCCCTCGCTTTTTCAATTTGCTCTAATTTTATTGTGACGGGATTTTCAGTACCACTAATGAATCCGGTAAGTATAATTACATACAATATACTGTACTTATTCATGTAAGAAGTGGGAATTTAGAGTAATGAAAAATAGTAATGCATTCATTTGATTAATTGTTCAAGTTTATAAAAAACATTACTTTTCTTACTAATGGTATCCTTTAATCTACCTAATTCTTTTGCCATAGCTTTTCTACCATTTTTTAGAATCAAATTAAACTGCTCATATTCAAACCAGTTTATGCCTGTTACGTCAGGTTCAACAACAAAATCTGCACCTTTTGTAATCTCTTTTGTTAGTTTTGATCCAGAAATAAAATCAGCTCTTTTCATAATCTCAATCATGTTTGGTGATTTCATTCTTGGAAAAAAATTACGATCGATATTTACGCCAATAATGAATTCGCAGTCAGCTTTTATAGTTGAAATTGGTAATGGGTTTGTTACACCACCATCAACAATAATTTTATCTTTATCTTTGGTGGGCTTTATTAATCCGGGTATAGAACAGCTTCTTGCAACGGTCTCCAACAAATCACCACTATAATAGACCTCATCATCGCCAGTTTGAATATCGGACGCTACAACCTTTAAAGGTATTTCTAAATCATCAAAATCCTTTTTTGGGAGGAGAAACTCAAGCATCTCATCAATAAAATCTCGTTTGAACAGATATGACCGGTTTGGACCAATTATTGCGGCATAATGATTTTCAATCTTTTTGGTGCCCCTTAGCAAAAACGTTTCTTCATTGCGGCTTGTTAGCTCTTTAAAAACTGATCGCAATTTTGTGTCATCCCGTATAAGAAACTCTTGAAAACGATTTGCAACCCATTTAGCATCTGGATTACCAGCATACATTGCACCAATCACTGCTCCTGCACTAGTGCCTGATATGTATTGTGGTTTGATTTTTGATTCATCTAGCACTTGTAGTACACCAATGTGCGCAGCACCTCTTGCACCCCCACCACCAAGTGCTAGCCCTAAAAAGGATCTATTCATTTTTCTCTTTGTTCTAGTCGGACAGTCATTTCAATTCTATCGTTGGGATTATCTCTACCATCTCGCGGCACATTCACAATTTGATCAATTATAGTTAAACCCTTGATGACCTTGCCAAAAACCGTGTAGTTGTTATCTAATTGATTGACATTGCCAGCACAGATGAAAAATTGGCTCCCAGCACTATTGGGGTCATTTGCTCTAGCCATAGATAGGATACCCTTCTGGTGTTTCAGAGAATTAAATTCTGCAGGAATTGACCAAGTCGTTGAATCCCTCTCGTCTCCTACTCCAAAATATTTTGCTGCATTTCCGCCTATCCCATGCATTCCCCTATCTTCAGATTTACTATTAGGATCACCTCCCTGAATTACAAAACCAGGTATAACCCTATGAAAAATTGTACCGTTGTAGTAACCGTTTTGTGAATGCATTTTAAAACTTTCAACATGCTTTGGAGCATGTTCGTCGAAAAATTCTACAACCATATCACCATATTTTGTTGAAATAATTGCAACATCTTGCTTTTGGCTAGACTCTTTTGATCCACAACTCATAATTAAAGCTCCTATTGTTAATAAATTTATAAACACATTTATGGTTTTTTTCATGAGAAACGACTCCCTGGTTTTTGTATTGGTATTCTTGCCAATTCTTTGGGCAAGTCTAATTCTTGGTAACTTGATGAATCGATTGAGGCTATGGAGTATTGATTTTTATGTAATTTTATTTTCCCATTACTTCGATCAACTAGCACGGCCAAACCGATAATTTTGCATTTATTCTCCTTCAAAATTTCGATAACCTCATTCACTGACCCACCAGTTGTTATGACATCTTCGACAACCAATACTTTTTCATTCGGAAGAATTTCAAATCCTCTTCTGATAATCATTTTTTTCTGTTTTCTTTCTGAAAAAACAGTTCTCACTCCAAATTGTCTTCCAACTTCTGTTCCAATTACAATGCCTCCGATTGCTGGAGATATTACCAAATCTGGTCTATTATCGGCAAACTCTGTACAAATCATTTTGGCAAAAAGTTGTAAATACTCTGGGAATTGCAAGACTTTTGCACATTGAAAATATGTATCACTGTGGAGTCCAGAAGAAAGCACAAAATGTCCCTTTAAAAGTGCTCCAGTGGACTCAAAGATATCAATTATCTTTTCTTTATTCAACGCAAAGCCCTATTCATTGCATCAACATAATTTTTTGCGGCATCATGTATATCTTGCTTGGTCATACTACCCGCAAAACTAATTGCTCTAGATATATTTATCAAAGCTGTACCTGAGCTAGTGCCTTCCTTGATCGAATGTTCTAAACTTCCTCCCTGTGCTCCCACTCCAGGAATAAGGAGAGGAAGGTTTGGTGCAACTTTTCTGACCTTAATTATTTCTTCCAAAGCTGTTGCTCCAACTACGAGTCCTATGTTGTCGTTTGAATTCAATGAGACTGCCGAAATTGCTACTTTTTCGTAAAGTGGCTTATCCCCAACTACCTCATTTTGGAAATCAGAAGCAGAATCATTTGATGTCCTACACAAGATAAAAACCCCTTTTTCTGGGTTTCCAATAAATGGTTCAATGCTATCTCGACCAAGATAGGGATTAAGGGTTACAGCATCAAATTTAAAATGATCGAATATACTGCATGCATATTGATAGGCTGTATTGCCTATGTCTCCACGCTTTGCATCTGCAATTTTTATGTGGTTATTGCCTATGTATGTCAATATTTCCTCAAGCCATTTAAAACCACTACTGCCCCATCTTTCAAAAAAGGCAAAATTTGGTTTATAAGCAATTGCTGAATTTCTGGTTGCATCTATTACAACTTTTGAGTGATCGATAAGATCTTGAATATTATTTGATTGAATGTTTTCAGGTGCTATATCGAGTCCTACGCAAAGTAAAGACTTTTTTGAGTAAATATTAGATTTTAAATTTTGATTAAAAGAAATCATACGTATTTAAATTAACTATTGTTATAACTCCATAACAATTCTAATCATAAAGAATACGAAACTATATTTATTTTCTATAACGTGAACGCTTAAAGTATTTCAGCGAATAGAGTAATGAGTCAAAAAAGTAAAATCCATAAATCTAAAGGCAGAGTTATTGCCTCAAGTGGTAATTTTAAAATTGAACTGTTGAGCCATGTTGGCAGTGACGATTTTGAGAATTTAATTAAGATATCTGAAGTTCTATCTGAACAATATGGTCCTGATTCAATATTAACTGAGAATACAATTCAGCTATATTTTAATCGAGATGGTAGTTTACCCTTTATTGCAAGGTTCGAAAATAAGATAATTGGATTTATAATTGGCGTCCCTATTGAAACCTTGAAAAAAGAACCATGGGCAAATTTAGATATTCACTTTGGGGAAAATAACACTCTTTATACTTACGCATTTGTAATTGAGTCTATTTACAAAGGAAACGGTTACGCAAAAATGCTAAAGCGTGTCTATTTGAATTGGGCTAAAAAACAATCAAATCTCAAATATGTCACTGGTCATGTTTTATCTGGCATTGCGAAGAATTTCACCGGCAATGTGACTATTTTAAATAAGGTTACGAATTGGAAAAATACAAAAAAGGTATTCGAATACTATAGGAGAAAGCTGGATCCTTTTTAATTTAAAAAAAGTTTTCAAGTTTAATTTTGTTTTTTATTCATATCTCTAACTTTCATTAAAAAATTTATTCAAAGTTTCTTTTTTTGTTGGATTACTCATGAGGCTACCAATTATAAGTGCTGAAATAGATAAGGTAGCAGCTGGAAAAGTGGGCTCTTGAAGCAGAGTTGGTAAATTATAAAAACCTTCATATTTAGGTAAAAAAAACTTACAAAATATTGTAACAAGAGCTCCTGTTAATATTGAGCAAATAGCCCCGCAGGCCGTAGCTCTTCTCCATATGAATGCTGCTAGAAGCGCCGGAGTAATTGAGGTACCATAAATATTATAAGCAACATAAGCTGCATCTAATACTGTTTTTAGTTTACTTACTAACAGTAACGCAGCGACACCAAAAAGCAAGACAAATAATCTGCTAATGAGAATCAATTGTCTCTCATTTGAATTTTTGTTAACATACCGTTGATAGATATCACGAGTTAAATTTGTAGCTGGAATGAGTAAAAAAGAGTCAGCTGTAGAAACAATTACTGCCATCATTGTAGAAACTAATAAAACACCCAAAACTAGTGGCAAACCTGCAAAACGAGCAATAGTGGGAATGATAGATTCGCTTCCTGCTTGGCGTGCCTCAAGCATAGCACTTGGACTTCGTTCAACTAAGCTTTCCTGCGCACCTGCTACCATATCGGGAATGATACCTTTGGTTGTAGCTACATAACCTGTTAAACCAAGCATTGATACTGATGACTCCAAGATTATAACACCAATTATCCAAAAGAAAACTGCCTTTTTAGCTGAAGCACTATCCTTGGAGCTGAAAATTCGCTGATACATATTTGCATCACCCATTAATAAAAGCATTGTTGGCACAAAAAAGCTGATTGCGATAATAGGACCTGATACATACCCTGTCCTCTCTTTATGCCAATTTCCAAACAATTGCCATTTGTTAACCGAGTTTGCAATATTTATAATTTCCTCCAAACCACCAACTTGCAAAACTAAAAATACGAGGGTGGATAAAATCCCAATGCCCATTAGAATACCATTCACTACATCGGTATAAACGACTGAAAACATTCCCGCTATGGCTGTATATGAGATTGCAAAAAGAGCAGTAATAATTATACCTGATTGTATGCTAATCATACCATTTGAGATTACAGCAAGAACATTTCCTCCACCACGAAACTGATAAGAAACAATGGTTGTGTATGCAATTACAGTTATTAGCGAGGAAAAGATCGCAGCTATTTTACCGTATCTTAATTCAAATATTTCAGGAACTGTGACTTTCTCAATGTTTCTTATTCTCTTTGCAATAAAATATATCAGCGCAATCCCTAGCCAAGCACCTCCGCTAGACCATAAACTCGCTAATCCATTACGATATCCTAGCCCTGCGCCACTAAACAGTGAACCACTACCCATCCATGTGGCTAATAATGTCCCCACAAGTATGTACCAAGGTAAGGTTCGACCTGCAAGCATGAAATCATTACTGTTTTTTACAGATCGCACCTTATATAACCCAACTAGTAATAATAGAATTAGATAAGTTATTATTCCTATTAGATATATCATAGTTAACAAAATTTTAAGGATATTTTGGTACTAATAAAGTTATATTGTGACAGAGCAAATCTTAAATTTGGAATCTTAAACACTAAGTTATTTTAGGTGTATAATTGGACTAATAGTGTTGAAAAAAAATATTTTTTATTCATCGATTTTCTTTTTTTTAATCTTTTTTTCTTGTTCAGGAGAGGTAGAAACAATGAAGCAAAAAAAAAATAAACAGAATAGGCTTTCGAATTCTCAAAGTCCATATCTCCTTCAGCACTCTAATAATCCAGTTGATTGGTACGAATGGTCTCCAGAAGCCTTTGAAAATGCAAAAAAAGCAAATAAGCCTATATTCCTATCTATTGGCTATTCAACCTGTCATTGGTGTCATGTAATGGAACATGAGTCTTTTGAGGATTCAACTGTGGCCTCGCTAATGAATGAAAATTTCGTCAACATAAAAGTTGATAGAGAGGAAAAACCAGAGATTGATCATGTTTACATGTCGGTTTGTCAAGCAATGACCGGCAGAGGTGGTTGGCCATTGACAATTATAATGACTCCAGAAAAGGAACCTTTTTTCGCAGGTACCTATTTCCCCAAAAATGGTAGGGGCAATAGGCCTGGCATGTTGCAGTTAATACCATCGATTGCAAACGCATGGAAAAACAAACAAAAAGAAATAAAAATAACCACTGGAAAAGTTATAAAGTATCTTCAGGAAAATAATTCTAATAAACTTCAAGAAGAGTGGGATGAACAAATGCTCCATAAAGCCTACAATCAATTTGCTGCTGTATATGATCCAAATTTTGGCGGATTTAGTAAGGCTCCAAAATTCCCTTCTCCTCACAACCTCATTTTTCTAATTAGGTATAGTAAAATTTTTAAGGACTCCACTTCTCTAAAAATGGCAGAGCATACATTGCAAAAAATGCGCTTTGGTGGAATATTTGACCACATTGGATTAGGATTCCACCGTTATTCAACAGATACGCGATGGTTTCTACCACATTTTGAAAAAATGCTATATGACCAAGCAATGCTATCTATGGCATATTTGGAGGCTTATCATCTCACCAAAAATAATTATTATGCAGAAGTTGCAGAAGAAATTTACACATATGTTCTAAGAGATATGACTCACCCTGATGGCGGATTTTTCTCAGCAGAAGACGCTGATAGTGAAGGAGAGGAAGGGAAATTCTATACCTGGAGCTATGACCAATTGATTGAAGAGCTTGGGGAAAATGACGGAAAATTATTAGCAAAACTATACAATTTTAGGTTAGAGGGAAATTTTGAGGATGAAGCCACAGGAAAAACAAATAGATATAACATACCTTTTTACGAACATGATATCCAAGATTTAGCCAAACAGAATGGTATGACTATCGAAAAAATAAAACTTTTTATTGAAATGAGCAGAAAAAAACTTTTCGAACTACGCAAGCAAAGAATTCGTCCATTAAAAGATGATAAAATCCTTACAGATTGGAATGGATTGATGATAGCCTCCCTTGCTCTTGGGGGTAGGATACTTAAAAATCAAACATACACTAATGCAGCAGAGAAAGCAGCAAAATTTGTTTTGAGGGAATTAAAAGATGAAAATGGAAAATTAAAGAAACGATTTCGTAATGGGAATGCAAGTCATGCCCCTCATTTAGATGATTATAGTTTTTTTGTATGGGGTTTATTGAACCTGTACGAAACAACCTTTAAATCAGAATACCTTCAACAAGCAATTGATTTAAGTTCTAAAATGTTTGAGGATTTTTATGATGGAAACAGCGGAGGGTTTTTCATTGGTGCACATGATGCGGAAAAATTAATCGTAAGAGCTAAGGATAGCTACGATGGCGCGATTCCATCAGGTAATTCTGTAGCAGCTATGAACTTAATCAGGCTAAATAGATTAACTGGTGATTTAAAATGGATCGATAATGCTACAGGCACATTTCGAATTTTTACTGATAAAGTAAAGAATGCACCTACTACCATGTCTCATATGCTAACAGCATTTATGTTTGATATTAAATCAACTAAAGAAATCGTGGTTGTTGGTCCAGGAAAAAAGAAAAGCACTAAAAAAATAATTGAGGAAATTCAAGAGCAATACATACCCAATCATGTGATTATTTTTAATGATACGGATTTAGAAGATGGACTGTATAAACTAGCCCCTTGGATAAAAAATCAAAAAATGATTGATGAGAAGCCAACAATATATGTCTGCCAAGATTTTTCATGTAGAAAACCAACTACTCGTGTTGCAGCAGCCTTAAGATATTTGGAAGAATAAAAAGTAATTATTTTATAAAAAATATTTATTCTGAGAATTGTGATTAGGTATATTTCTAACTAGGTTTTATGAAGAAATGCGGGCAGGATCTGCATTTTCAGGATCGACAGTAATAATTATTGGGAGCTGTACTTCATTTTCAAAAAACATGCCTTCTTTACAATATTTTTTGTTTAGTAAAGGAAGTTTGCTGCTAATGAGAGGCGCCCACCGTTCTATTAAACAAAGAGCGGTCCTGGAAAGCACCCTGCCCGTTGCAATAGAAAAAATAATAGGTGAATAAATTATGTCAGATAATAACGATGTTCGAAATACAGGTATACCCCGGGGTTACTTGCCCGAGGATACCATCGCTAGGAGAAAATGGGTTAAATCATTTTCAGGCATTGATTTAGACGACTCAGTTTCTGATAAAGTAGAAGACCTTCAGGGGATAATTGAAAATCACATTGGATTCCTGAAAATTCCCATGGCAATCGTAGGTCCAATGCTTTTGGATGGAACTTATGCCTCAGGTGAATTTTGTGTTCCAGTTTGTACTCTTGAGGGCACTCTAGCTCTTTCGATGAATAGAGGTATGTATGCTTCTTCGCTTTGTGGTGGTACTATCGTGAAACATTTTCGCCAGGAGTTGTCAAGAGCACCTGTTTTTATGTTTGACAATATTAAACAAAGTTCTGAGTTTCAATTATGGGTCTCAAAAAATGAAAAAGAAATAATAAATGCTGCTGAGAGTACAACAAATCATGGCAAAGTAATTCGAATCGATCAGTATACTGTCCAAAATTATGTCGTCCTAGATATTGTAATGGATACAAGCAATGCAGCAGGACAAAATATGGTTACTTTAGCTGCAAAAGTCGCTTGCGAGTATATTTATAAAAAAACAAACCAAAATTATTTTCTTGAATCAAATATTAATAGTGATAAGAAAGCTTCCGTAAGAAATATGCTTTTAGGAAGAGGACACGGGGTTACAGCAGAAACAACAATAAAAAATAGTGTGATGAAAAGAATATTAAAAATGGACCCAGATATCTTATTTGATTCTTGGAACTTCTATCCCATCGTATCAAGTATGGCAGGTATTTTTGGAAATGGCCTTCATGTTTCTAATGCATTAACCGCAATCTACCTGGCTACGGGGCAAGACACTGCCTGCGTAGCAGAAAATAGCATTGGCCACATAGGCCTTGAGAAAAGAGAAGATGGACTTAAATTTAAATTAACTCTTCCCTCCCTCACAGTTGGAACTATTGGAGGAGGAACTAGGTTAAAAATGCAAAATAAGAATCTTGAGCTTCTTGGATGTAGTGGCGGAGAAAATTCATCAAGAAAACTCGCAGAAATAATAGCTGGAGCTACACTTGCGCTTGAAATTTCACTCATTTGTGCTATCGGTTCTCATACCTGGACTGATGCCCATATGAAGTATGGCAGAAAATAATCTCATAAATGGATGTTCTCCAAAATCCTAAATATTTTTACCTTTTGGGTGAACAGTCATTTTTTTATAAGATTTGGAAAAGTTTGTTCTATTATTATAGCAAACTTGTCTTTACTTTTTATGCGCCCATAACAGTTCATGGCAGGGAAAACATACCAAATTCCTCTTTTATTTTCTCTAGTAATCACAATAGTCATATGGATGTAGCCTTGTTATCAGTAGCTTCGAAAAAAAGCTTTAATTATTTTGGGATGCTAGCTGCTAAGGATTACTGGTTTGATAGCAAAGTAAAACGTTTTCTGGTAAATACAGTGATGAATCTCATTCCAATTGATCGTAAAGTTGATGGAATAAGGAAATTTCCCATAGAGGGCACAATCAAATTGTGTAATGCATTTATGAATCATAATCAGAGGAACATTATAATTTTTCCAGAAGGGACACGAGGCCAGCCTGGAGAAATTCTACCTTTCCAGAAAGGTCCAGCAATTTTTTCGTTAAACCTAAATAAGCCGATTTTGCCAGCAGTCATATTTGGATCACATAAGATCTGGCCAAGAGGTAAAGTTTTTTTTAGTTGGCCAACTAGAATTCACATATATATTTTAGAGCCACTTTATCCGGATTCTTTTCTAGCTGAAACCAATGAAAACGGAAAAAAAATGGATCTAGCTGTAAAAAATATGACCTCAGTATTAGAAAAAAAAATTAAAAAAAAAGCCGAGCAGTTATATGAATGAAAAAGAAAAGTTTTATGCTAAAAACAATATGAATTGGGGGCACAGATGGGGATATAAAGATTCGGAATTCGTTCTTAATCAAGATAGATCAGTTTCAATGACCGGTAAAAGGTACGAAATATGTGGCATAAAGATGCCTGACTTTATACCATATGTTGAAGAAATGCTTGGAGTTTCAATTGACCCTGATGATAAACTTGAAGAAAATGATGATAAAATCGTAAAAGATCCAAAAATAAACGAACCTTTTTATAATTCGATCCAATCAAATTTTTCAAAGGACAGATTTACATTTGATAATGGTGAACGCCTGCTGCATAGCCAAGGACAAACTACTGATGAGGTGCACAAAGCAATGTATTCTTCAATTGATAAAATTATCGATATGGTGTTTTATTTGGAGTCTCATGAAGAAGCTGAAAAATTAATTCAACTTGCAATTAAGCACGATGTTTGCCTGATTCCTTATGGTGGAGGAACAAGCGTAAGTAACGCATTGCAAATACCAATTAATGAAAAACGTATGGTTGTAGCGGTTGATACAAGACGTATGAATGAAATAGAATCGATCGATATTCATAATCGGAGAATTACAGTGCAAGCTGGTATAACTGGAAAAAAACTGGAAGAATTACTTCTTAAAGATGGTTTAACCGTTGGACATGAGCCAGATAGCATTGAATTTTCAACTTTAGGAGGCTGGATATCTACAAATGCAAGCGGGATGAAGAAAAATCGCTATGGTAATATTGAAGATATTATAGAAAATGTTACAATGATCACTCCCAAGGGTACTGTTGAGCAAATAAGACCAATCACAAGAGCTTCTATTGGAATTAAACCTCAAAATATTTTACTTGGTTCAGAGGGTAACTTTGGCATTATCACTAAAGCAACTTTAAAAGTGCACAAAACACCTAGAATACAAGAGTATAATTCTGCGGTCTTTCACGATTGGGAGACAGGTGTTGCATTCATGAAAGAACTATCTGAAAGTGAGTTTATCCCAGCGAGTGCAAGGCTAATGGATAACGCACAGTTCAGATTTGGCCAAGCACTTAAGGAAAGATCAAAAGGGTTAGATATTTGGTTGAAAAAAATCGAAAAGTTTTTTGTATTGAAAATAAAAGGATTTGATCCTAGCAAAATGGTTGGAGCTTCTTTTAAAATTGAAGGAAATAAGGCTGACGTGAATCATCAACTAAATAAATTAAAATTGTTAACCAAGAAATATAATGGCATCATTGCAGGCCGGGAAAATGGAAAGCGAGGTTATAACCTCACATTTGCAATTGCATATATACGAGATTTTATGAGTGCCTACCATATCATTGGTGAAACAATGGAGACCTCCGTTCCATGGACTAAAATACATGATGTATGCGATGCTGTAAATAAACGGTTGCATGAAATGCATGAAAAGTATGATATCCCCGGGAAGCCTTATATTTCGTATCGAATACCTCAAATTTATCACACAGGAGTTTGCATTTATTTTATGTTTGCTATCAGCGTGAAAGGGATAGAAAATGCTATTGGCAAATTTCATGAAATAGAACATTCTATGAGAGAAGCTATAATAACTAGCGGAGGATCTATATCACATCACCATGGTGTTGGAAAATTAAGAAAAGATTTCATGCAAGCAACAATATCCGAAGGTAGTATCGAGCTATTAAAAAATATTAAAAATGCACATGACCCCCATAATATATTTGGCATAAAAAACAATATTTTCCATGATTAATCTTTACTACTTATAGGACCTCAAACATTGATAATAAAAGGTAAGGTATTCATAGTTACAGGTGCTTCCTCTGGTATTGGAAAACAACTTTCAAAATCCTTAGCAAAAAATGGTGCACATGTAGTTTGTGCCGCTCGGAGTAAAGACCAAATTGATTCACTTAGCGATAGTATAAAATCTTTTGGTGGCTCATCGTTTGCAATTCAAACTGATGTAACAATTTTAAAAGAATGTGCTAAAATGATTGAAAAAACCATAGAATTATATGGTAAAATCGATTGCTTAGTACTAAATGCGGGGATAAGTATGTGGTCTAAATTTGAAAAAATTACAAACATTGAATTTTTTGATGATTTGATAAAAGTTAATTATCTTGGAGCTGTAAATTGCTGCTACACCGCTTTACCGCACTTAAAAACTACAAATGGAAAAATTGTAAGTACCTCTACTGCTCAAGCATTAATCGGTTTCCCAAATCACTCTGGATATGTTGCTTCAAAACATGCACTCCATGGATTTTTATCTACCCTAGCAATGGAACATAGAGGTGAAATAACTGTGATGGAGGCCGTTTTAGGTTGGATAAGAGGAACAAACCTTAGAAATAATGCTTATGACTTTGATGGAAGTAAAAATACAAACACATCAAAAAAACATACTAAGGAATCAGTTAGTTTAAACAATTGCAAATTTTCGGTGTTGGGAAAATTTGCGAAAATCATGTAAAATTCTAATTGTTTCCCCAAAACCGAAAATTTGTAATTTTTTGGGGGCAAGCGTCCCCTATACACTATACGTTAAGCATTCTGGGCTCCCAAGC
>MDSY01064079.1_pt1 | contig 34941 bp, 37 predicted proteins | sample 811131 | NCBI WGS metagenome assembly MDSY01 (sample SAMN05326643, study PRJNA326480) | marine metagenome | isolation source: seawater | place: Atlantic Ocean: South West | collected 2010 | reverse complement strand
TCCAAAGCTACAGAAAAGGCAACTAATCCTTGTTTTTCTCCATTTGATCCAATAAGCATAACTTCGCTAGCTCTAATTTTTTCATTAACTGGAGTAATATTTTTTTTCTGAGAAGCTATGAGGGTACCTTTAAGGGATTGGAACAGGATATAAACATTAAGTATTTAATATAATGTTATTAATTTGTGATTGTTCGATGTTTATCATTTTGATTTGGTGATTTTATACTAATTAACCTATTACGCAATAAAATTTTACCTAGGGCTGAAGAAAAAAATGCTTCCAACCATCATTACTTCTTTCATAAACTTCTCTTTTATTTAATCGTGACTCATGCCCTTTCCAGAATTCAAAATAATAAGGAGTAAATGAATAACCTCCCCAAAATTCTGGGCATTTTTTTAAATCATCGTTTTTTAAAGATTTACTATAATTTTCTTTAACTTGGTTATAAGAATTTATTGACTTTGATTGTTTAGATGAAATAGCTAATGCATTTTTTTCTTCTGATCTATCAAAAAAGTATTTTTGATTGAATTCATTTGAAGTTTTTTTAATTTTAGCCTTCATTCTAATTTGAACATTAGTACTAGGCCAATACACTAATGCTGCTATTTGAATATGAGATTTAAAAGAATATGCTTTAGGAGAGTTGTAGTTACTAAAAAAAATAAATTCATCATTTAAAATAAATTTAAGGTTTACATATCTAGAATCAATTTCACTTAGTTCCTTGTTATAAGAGGAAATTGAGATAGCCTCAATGCCTTTTTGACCTGCGTTAACGGCCTCATTATATTTCGCTTTAAAAAATAGGTAAGGAATTTCTTGATTTAAGTTATCAAATTTAATCATTGTAATAAAATTTTAAATTAATTATATATACATTATCACCAATCAAGAACTTTAAAAAAACTTATGAACAAAAAAGCTACATAATGCAGCTTCTTTAGTCTATTTATTTTTGAAAGTTGATAAACTTATTTATCGTAAGTCATAGGCTATAGCTTTATTTTTTGTTTTTATCCTTGCCCTACCTAACCTCCTTCGATAACTAAATGATTCAGTTAAACTGGTGTCGTATCAATTTATAGCTCTCGGTAAAAGTAAGTGATAACGAGCCGCACATTCGCTGCTCTTGCCTTTTTATACTGGCAAAAAAATACCATTTTTCACCCTTGGAGGTCACTGCCAGATAAAATGAGAATCTAGATTTCCTAAACTAGCTACTCAGTTTGAAAAGTAGGCTTATCTGAGTTGTCTTCCACAAACTCATAACGAAGTGTTCGCGCCAAACCTTCCTCAAGACTTACGGGAGGAACAAACCCAGTATCACTGACTGATGATGCAAATTGAGTAGTGCCCATGAACTTCTTAACCCGAACTCTGCTTACGGGCATGGGTTTTTGAAGTAACATTGCTGCGAAGTCAGCAAAATAACCTAATCCTATGCCAATAAAATTAGGAAGCCTCAATCCAACATCGAATTTACCAAAAAGTGTATTTCTTGCAATAGAAATCAATGTATTCATATCAAAATCAGGTTTATCAATATAATTATAGACATGCAGACCTGGCTTAAACGACAAACTATAATCAAGAAAGGCAGCCACATTTCCTACATAGGCCATAGATTTTTTGTTCTCTCCACCACCAAACATTACGAATCTACGAGAAGCAATCTGACGAAGTAAATTATACACATTGCCTCTATTACCCTCACCAAAAATGACGGTCGGTCTAACGATTATAAGAGTGCGATTATCTGGATCTTCAGCTTGCCACTCCTTATAAACCTTTTCCGCTAGATACTTTGTTCGACCATAATCATTAAAGTAGTTAGCTTCACCAGACTCATCAGTGTCAGCGGGTGCAAATCCATAGATTGCAACTGAACTAGTAAAAATAATTCTATTGATATCATACATTCGCGCAGCTTTACATACATTTACTGCACCTTGAATATTGACATCATCATACCGGCTTAGAGGGCGAATATCATCGCGGTGAACGGCAGCCAAATTAATAATGGTGGAACTTTGAGAAAGTACTTCTAAAGATTGTTGAACCTCTACGTCGGCTTTTATGACAGGATGTATTGTGACGCCTGATGTATCTATGTCAAAAACGCTAAAATCAAGATCTCTATTTTTAAAGCAATCCGCAAGCCTTGTACCCAAAAACCCTGCACCACCAATTATTGCTACATTTTTTTTACTCATTTAATAAACCTAAATAAAATTTAATTCAATATACCAGCCATCGGCGGCTGAAGATACCAATCTTTCATTAATCCATCAAAGATTTAACACAGCAAACACGATAACAATTATTTTTGTACCAAAAAGAAAAATTTTGAAACCTGGAGAGCTCAAAACGTCTCAGAAGCAATGAGAGTTTAATGTTTGATGCTTAAAACTAACCTTGGTATATGCTAAAACACTCGTCTACCGATTGACTGACTACTCAAACGTTTGACGACCGATTTATGCTCGATTTTATCATTGGAATATTCTTGTGTGCCAGCTTTTATCTTTTACGATATCTAAAACTTAACTCTTTCTCAAAATCTCCTCATTTTCTCTAAACCAATCATAGGTGCTACTAAGCCCGTCTTCCAAACTGATTTCTGATTGCCAACCAAGCGACTTTAATCGCGAAACATCCATTAGCTTACGAGCACTTCCATCGGGTTTTGAGGTGTTAAAATCCAGTCGCCCATCAAACCCTGTCACCTTGGCAATAGTTTCAGCAAGATCTTTGATAGTGCAATCAAGCCCAGTACCAACATTAATGTGTGAAAGCATGGCATCTGTATGAGCAGCATAAGTATCAGACTGCAAATTCATCACATGTATACTTGCCGTCGCCATATCATCCACATGAAGAAATTCTCGCATGGGAGCACCGGAACCCCAAATCTCGATTAATTTAGCCTTGTTAACAACCGCATCATGAAACCGACACATCATACCAGGAATTACATGGCTGTTCTGGGGATGAAAATTATCATTTGGACCATAAAGATTGGTAGGCATCACGCTTCTATAGTCTCGACCATACTGCCTATTGTAACTTTCACACAATTTGATTCCCGCTATCTTTGCAATTGCATAAGGCTCATTAGTTTGCTCGAGCACTCCCGTCAATAGAGCGCCTTCAGTCATGGGTTGAGGTGCAAGCTTTGGGTAGATACAAGAAGATCCCAAAAACAATAACTGTTGAACATTTGTAAGATGAGCTGCATGCACAACATTGGCTTGAATCATCAAATTTTCATAGATAAACTGCGCCGGATATTCGTTATTAGCATAGATACCCCCGACCTTTGCCGCCGCAAGATAAACCTGATCAACTTCATTGGCTTCAAAAAACTTTTTAACGGCATTTTGATTAAGTAGGTCTAACTCAGATCTTGAGGCTGTTATTAGGATGTTATCACTTTTGGGTAATAATGCTCTAACGATAGCGCTACCAACCATCCCTTGATGACCTGCTACAAAAATTTTCATTAATTATTCCACATTAATTTTCGACCGGCATTGGCAACTCATATCCATGTTCTTTCAACAATTTTTGCCTTTTAGCAGACTTTAGGTCTTCGAGAACCATCTCCACACACATCTCCTGAGCGGTAATCTGAGGCACCCACCCCAACTGATCTTTTGCTTTACTTGGATCACCGAGCAATGTTTCAACCTCTGCTGGTCTGAAATATCTGGAATCAATTTTTAAAATGACATCACCTATACTTACATTGGGTGAGATTGCAGCATCGATAGACGTTACAATACCAACCTCATCGAGGCCAACCCCCTCAAATCGCAAACCAATTCCTAGTTCATCGGCTGCCCATATAATAAATTGGCGCACAGAATATTGAATACCCGTTGCAATAACAAAATCCTCAGCCTGTTTCTGCTGAAGCATCATCCACTGCATGCGGACATAGTCTTTAGCGTGCCCCCAATCACGAAGCGCATCGATATTTCCCATGTAAAGACACTCTTCAAAACCCTGTGATATGTTCGCTAGCCCCCTCGTTATCTTTCGAGTAACAAAAGTCTCACCACGACGAGGACTTTCATGATTAAAAAGAATACCATTGCAAGCATACATGCCATAGGACTCACGATAATTCACTACAATCCAGTACGCATACATCTTTGCAACAGCATAGGGTGAACGAGGATAGAATGGGGTCGTTTCTTTTTGAGGAATATCACGAACGTCACCATAGAGCTCCGAGGTAGAGGCCTGGTAAAACCTCACCTTTTTTTCCATCCCAAGAAGCCGGATTGCCTCAAGAATTCTAAGAACCCCAAGACCATCAACATCCGCAGTGTATTCTGGCGCTTCAAAACTAACAGCAACATGGCTCTGAGCTCCCAAATTATATACCTCATCAGGCTCAACTTCTTTCAGTATGCGAGTTAGATTAGAACTATCTGTCAGGTCGCCATAATGGAGGATAAAGTTTTTATTCGAAACATGAGGATCTTGATATAGATGGTCAACACGCTGAGTATTCAGTGAAGAGGCTCTTCGTTTAATTCCATGCACCTCATAACCTTTAGCTAATAGAAACTCACTTAAATAGGAGCCATCCTGTCCGGTAATTCCCGTGATTAATGCTTTTTTCATTTTTTTTCCTTTGTGGTTATCCAACTGTTTATAACAACACGTTTGAGCTTTTTCATGTACCTTTTAAAGATCATTATAACAAAAACAGTATTATATCCATGTTTTTGGAATGTATTCTTAATATCTAGAAGTCCATGCATTCTAGATTTAAAAGAACTGCTAAAGCCATCATTACGCATATTTACTGTTGGTCTTGATAGCAATGCTGACGAAAACTTACTCACCTCAAGAAACCGAAACATCAACTCGTAGTCAGCAGCTACCTTAAATTTAAGGTCAAAACCACCTGCTTTCTCATAGCAGATTTTTCTAACAAAAAAACCTGGATGAGGAGGATGCCAAGAATGTGAAAATGAACCTAACGAAAATTCATCGGGAACCCATTCACCAATAAACTCATATCTCGAATTAATATAGTTAATGCCAGAATAGACAATATCAACCTTCTGTTGTTCAAAAACATTAACTATGTCATTTAAAACAAGTTCATCAGTGAAGAAATCATCTGAATTTAAAATGCATATAAAATCACCGGAAGACTTTTGAATACCAATATTAAGCGCGTCATATATACCTGAATCCTCACCGACGATAACATTTGAATTTATTGACGAGCATGTATCAATAATACCGACTGTATTGTCGGAGGAGCCTCCGTCAACAAAGATATGCTCCACTATTACATTTTTTTGGTTATTTACACTCTCGATATTTCTTTGTAGCGTAAGTTCCGAATTGTATGTTGCCGTAATGACTGATACTTTAATCATTTTCATTAATCCATGTCACTGTTCTTTTAACTCCTTCACTAATGGAAAATGGCAGAGTGGGAACGAAATTTTTGATAGCTGTCAGAGGTACCTTGGTCGTATTTGACATCATATTCTTAAGTCTAAAACTTGAGAATGGTGGAGACTTAAAACCCAACAACTTAAGAAAATCTCCGGCAAAAGCTGCCATATATACAAATATCTTCGGTAAGATTCGCACAGGGCCTCTTAAAAAAGCTGCCGATATAATATTAGCCCAATTCTTTATGTCATATATTTCATAATCGGCTAAATAAAATTTTTGCTGAAGAACATCATCAGAAGAATCCACCAATAACGCATATATCTGGAAACAACTGTTCTCAACATAACCAAAATATCGAGGCTGATCAACTACTGCAGGGTGGATATAAAGTCCTTTTTTAATAATCTGAAAAAACTTCCCATAGGGGATATGTTCAGCTAAAGACCATGGACCCCATATCGATGTAGGTCTTACGATTACCCAATTATTGAAATATTTATTTAACTCTATTATTTTCTCACCGAGCACCTTACTTTCTCCATATATCGTGTCGGGGCTATAAGAAGTTAAATCAGAAACATGAGCGTCAGTGGGAGCGATTAACTTTGTAGATGCCAAAACCAATCTCTTAATGTTTGGCAATTCATTGCAACATCTTAAAATATTTTCCACACCCCTAGTATTTGAAAGATAACTGTTTAGGTCTTCACCATATAGATCCGTTCGAGCGGCCAAATGCACCACATAGTCAGGCTGAAAGTCCATCATGGCTTGAAGTAGCGATTCATAATTATTGATATCAATGCGTTCAAAATACTTTGAATGCTCAGTATTTTGAGGCTCATTAATATCAATGTTACATATGCTACACGATTTTTTTTGCAAAAAATTAATGAAATTGGTTCCAATAAATCCTGAACCACCCGTAACTAAAATTTTCATAAATGACCTATACCTTTGATAATCAAAAAACCTAATCTCTCAAGCTATTTAATTTTTGGCCTCGTAAAGGCTGCAAATTAAAAATTGCTTCAAGCCATTCGCGACTCAAAGTATCTTCAAGAACACCTAAGCAACAGATCGTTCTTCCACCTAAAACACACCTCTTAACTTACCAATAATATCAAGTATTGTGCCAAACCTATAATTTTAATAGGCGAGCATATAATTAAGATAAAAATCTCACTACTAATTGCTAGAGCATTGTTTTGGCTCACAAATTTAGCTGCTTAGTCTACCATTATTGTGTTCTTTATATAAACCTTGAATCTAATTAAGAGTAAAACCACTCAGTTGACTATATAAGGAGGAAGTTTTTTTAATAAGATCGTGGTCTATATTCATAGAAATTTCTTTTTTTGATTGCCGGAAATCAAAATTATATTTTTTATTAATGTTTATTATTTTAAGCATTTCCAACCAATACTCTTTTTGCAGACAAAGTTTTTCATAACAAACAAATGCTACATTAGAATTGTTCTTTGATACCGCCAGACATCTCTTATAAACTTGATACCATTGTTCAATCCAATGATTAATATCTAAATCATTTCTATAAGTTAAATTTTCGTTAACAACTGGAAAATAGTTTGGCCCAAATTCTGTATGCCCAATCCACTTCATATAATCTGATATAAATCTATCTTTCTTTGAGTCCTCGATAAATTTCTTATGTTGAGTTAATATGGAATATGCATGCTGAACCGGATCTCTAAAAGGAATCAGTATTATTGAATTAGGATATATTTGTGAAAATAATTCTAGTCTTCTAATATTTTGATTGTTTTTGCTTAGGTATCTCTTTTTTTGATACTTATAATTAATATGTTTTACGAAAGTTTTAAACTTTTCTGTAGACTCATCTTCCTTGTCATTAAAAGTCATCCAAAATACTTCTTCAAATGCCTCAGGAGATTCTGTGGACACATTTATACCATCTTCATGCGCTCTTTCGACCAAAATTTTATCCTTTTTAGCAAATGAGATTTTTGACCAAAGATTTGGAGCAAGAATAAAGGGCATATCTGCATAAGAAAGTGATGCAAATTCACCTGATTCATGAATTGCATTTAATAGAATTGTAGTTCCTGAACGAGCAAGTCCTGCTACAAATACATGATTATCACTTTCACTAACAGAAGATATGAATGAACTTTCAAAATCAAATGTTACCTCACGTAAAAACTGAGATGAGAGAACAAGTTGATGCAATTTTTGTTGCAACCAAGAATAATTATTCATTTTTTTATGACTAGATTTTTAATGTAAAAATAGAGAAATGCAAAGACCATAGATTCTGTGATTCCAATCAATGATATTGTGAATTTGAGAAATCCTATAATTAATATATCAGCAATAAGAAAGAGTGAAACAACGCACAAAAGAATTAAAAGAATTTTCATTGAATACTTCATTATCTTCAATGAGTATGCAGGTATTACCACCTCTTTCCAGTGATCGCTAATATTTTTGTTAGGAAGGATGTAGCTGACTCTCTTAGTTACTTGGAGAATTGATTTTAAAAGAGAAAAAAAATTAAAATAAACAAGAACTTCAATGGATAAAATACAAATCAACAATAGAGCAAAGTGGTTCATGATGAATCATTTTTAGACTCTTTGGAAGCAATCTTTTTTTCTTTTTTGTTTTTGAAAGCACGTTTAATTGGGTAATATAAAATTCCCCACAACGCTAGAAAGATTGCTGCAAAAAAACCAATAACAGCAGCAATTGCTCCACCACCCAGGCCAGGCCCAAGATATGCATAAGAAGGCATCGAGATTAAAAAGAGAGATAAACATAATATTAGTTTATTCATTGCAGGTTCCCTTAGATTCCAATAAGTTATTTACAGTCTGAATATCATCATGGGTGTATAAAATTCTAGACCAACCAAGGGCGTATACTAATCCATTATTAGCACGATTAACATGAGTCCACCTCAAAGAACCATCTTGATTGAAATAAAGTGTTCTTGCATAGTTGGTTTCCTCAATAAACAAGTCTCCGTTTGGAAGAATCTGGCCCCTACCTTCAGTAATTGTTTTTACATCATTTTCAAAGAGACTTTCTTTAAGATATGGTGAATATGTATCTGTTTCAAAATCATAAATAATGACTTCATTATGACCATCGACGGTATCACCATCTACAAAATATTTAGAGTTATTATTAAAAATAGAGATTCTATGATCATCTATAATATCTACATCATGTTGATGAAAGAATGGACCGATCCCTTTCCAAATGATTTCATTGGTTGTTGGTCTATATAACAAAACCATAGATTGATGTCGCAATGATAAAAACACATCTCCTTTTTTCCAATGTTTGCCATCTGCATTAACTGGTTGAATATCATTCAAATGAATTGGGTCTAGCTCAAATTGACTATCTCCAACTGAAAATAGTAAGTACTCTAACCCATTATCTATGAAAATCTGTGAGACAGATTTTTCATAGAGTATCTGCCCATCAGGTGATAGTTTAACGATCGCATCATCAAAATAACCACCATTTTGCACAATATCACTCCCGACTTTTCTGGGCGGTAAGCTTTGAGGATATAGATAAGAAGGAACCCAGATATTATCTTCTGAATCTGTTTCTATAGAATGATGAAAGATGTCATGGGTATTTTGAAAAATTAAATTGGAACATTTATCAATTTTCCTAAGAGGGGTAAATTCCTGAAACACTAATCCACCCTCAGCAGTCAGTTGCGGGTGTCTTAAAAAAGTTTTTGATTCATATTTATCTCTATCTAAATATTTTAAATCATCCTTTTGCTCAACCAAATCATTGAATGCATCAATATCAGGATTCCAAGTATGCAAAATTTCAAAGTTAGTTAAATCAACCAATTCAACAATCCCTTCTTGTAAATCATCATCATATCTAGAATGAAGAAGATAAGATTTTTGAGCATTAGGAGTTCCAGCAAAACCTTCTAAGGTAGGGAACCTATCCTTTCTTCTATTGTGGTCTATGAGTAACTCCCTCAAAATTAAAGGTGATTCTGCAAGACTTAATGCAGTCTTAGAAATCCATCCTGCTTTGGTTTGTCCAACCAATTCTTGTCGCACTAGAGTACCAAAACCAATTGCAAAAATAATGCTTAGTATAATAACCAAGTAAAGAATCCATATTTCAATTTTTTTAAACATTAACCTTAACCTTATATTTATGAATCAAGAAAATGATTTATCTTTACTTTTCCTCGATTACAGTTCAGTTTAATAATTTATAAGGTTTGTTGCCACAAAAAGTTACAGAATATGCATCAGTAATAAATTATGTCAAAAAAAACGAAAACCTGGTCCGTAAAAATAAAACACTGATGCAAAATTAAGCAAACAAACTAAAACAGTTAAAAAAAAGGTATCGTTCCTCATTGACTGCCTTTGCATTAAAAAAGCCATTAAGACGGGTACAACTGCCGCAAAATAAGCAGAAAAACGTTGCGCTACCACTAATATGTCAGAAGCCATTATATAAACCGAACCAGAAAGAAATGCGGCCCAAAGTAATAACCTAAAATTCTCTAATCTGGACTCATTTTTCAGCAAAAAATAAAGAAAAAAGGCCATAAAAAGATTCCTTACAACAGGCAAAATTATTGCCTGACCACCCGCACTAAACTGAGCTGAATTGACCCCCTCTCTATTCTTGTTCATTAGGTTGATCCCATCCTCTGGGAAAAGAAATTGTAAATTTTCAAAACTAAAAAATCTGGCAGAAAGGAACGTGATCAGAAATAGAAGCGAAAGAGAGCGCAAATTTATATTGAAGCGGGAAAGCGGCTTCGCAAGAATTGCTACAAAAGCAAAATATTGAAAAGCAAGCGAAGCAGTTAAAAGGGTTATTGCTTGCCAAAAAATAGCTCTCTGAAGATAAAAAATAACAATAAGGTGAGATGCGATGCCGAGTCGAATGACACCAAGGTCACGTAAAATAAAGTGAAAGCTAAAATAAGCAAACCACAAATAAACAAATGGAACAAAAGAAATGCGAGAGATATAGAATAGTAAAAGGCATGAAATCGCAGACATTATCACTAGATAACCAGAAAAACTAAATCCTGCAAAAGATATTAAATATGATAAAAGCTTGAATCCAGGCTCTCCATGAGAAAGCCAATAAAGTGGGTTATTGAAATCGCCTGAAGCGGCAAACTTATAGAGAAGTTCGTATGTATCTACATCTGGAAAATACTCAGGACGAAAGGCAGCCACTCCAAATGCAGTCAATGCTATCGCTACTGCGATAATATTGCCAATTTTAATATCGAAGAATCTCGCAATAAAAACACTGCACAAAGTAAAAAAGTATAGAGTTAAAATATATAAAGCGTATGCGCTCACTATAAAAGTCTCTGTTTTATAAGATGGGCTGCGTAAAACTCTGACATTAATAAAAAACTAAGCGCTTAGAATAAAAACCCAGTTTTGTGAAGTGGAGGTTTGCGTGACCACATTTAACCCTATATGTGAAGACATTTTTTCTACAAGTTTGCTATCAAATACATGATGATGCAAACATCTATTTTCATAATTATTAAGGGATCGTTGCTTAAATTGATCTAATGTCCCAGCTTTTTTATCCATAGATCGATCGTGGAGTTCCAAAATTTCTTGCAAGGCCGTCAAGTCATGTTCGTCTACATCTTGCTCATAATCTTCGAGTATATGCTCAAACGAAGTTATTGGTCTTTTATGATCAAAGTTAGAATCTTTCTTTGGAAGAACCAATATAATGTTTCCCGATCCAACTCTTTTCCATTCACAAAGAGCTTTCATTGGGTTCGCAACATGTTCCAAGCAATTACTAGATATAATAAATTCAAATTCGTTGTCACCAAATTTAGAAAGGTCAGACGCCTCTGCTATGTGCTGCTTGGCGTATTTATTTTTAAAGTAATTAGCATCTGGTACTAAATTAAAGTTATGATATTCACGATTCCAGATTGATTCAGATGAAAAATTTGCAATTTCTAAAGAATTGCAATTAGGATAAACTGGTATAAAATATCTAAAAATATCAGAGGGTCCCCCAATCTCAAGGACATTACGATTGTTGATTGCCTTAACATAAGCCTTATGATCATCAACTTTTTTTATCTTATTTACACTATCGCGTAAAAGCCTTTTAACTGAATGTGGTAACGATTTTTTTATTGAAGTTAGGATAAATGTTTTCATTTTCTAATTATATATCATTGGTAGTATATTAAATAAGTAGTACTTATTATTTTAGAATGTTGTAATTTCATAAGTCATTCCTCAAAATTCTTGTAAAGCCAAAATAAACTTTTCAGTGACATATGATCTAGCTAGTCGTCACACCTGAGCAAATTTCCAAAAAACGTGCTCCAACAGCATTAGCTGTGTGATTTTCAAGATAACGCTTATGTCCACCTGCGCCAACTTTCTCAAATTCAGATTCATTTTCGTAAAGCGAATTAACTCTATTTACTATTTCCTGCGGAACAGTGACCACCGAATCAATATCATCACAAAACCCATAATGATTATGCGTTACAACAACAGGCGTCCCCATAGCCCAGGAATCTCCTATAAATCCCCACCCCCCCCAAGTCGCCGGAGAATATGAAAAGAAACTATCTCGAATCAATTTGAGACATTCCTCACGACTTAACGACTGGTAATGTTGTATAGACTCTGGATAGCTGGCTTTTAGCTTTTCAATAACAGCTAGGTCTTGCCCTGTACCAACAAAACAAAACTCCTTTAGAGGTGTCTTTTTTAAAAGTTCGGGAATGGTATCCAAAAACTCGTTCAGGTTCTTATGAGGGACAAATGCTCCGATGAAAACCGCACGATTCTTTACTATTTTGGCCTCCCCTTCGATGTTTGGATGATAGGTTGGCCAAGGCACATAATAAAACGGAGTGTTGAAGACTTCAGGTTGTTTGGGAGCATCTTCATAATAACAAGAAATAACTGTATCTACACTAGCATAGGCCCACCTCCATATTAGACCGCCCACAAGACTGGCAAGTCGATCGCCAGTTAGTGGATTTTTGAAAAACTTTAATAACCTACCCATACTACGGTATGGAGCATTCGCATCGAAAGCAAATTCAGTCCGTAACACAATCGGTATGCCCAATTCATGCTTGATCTCCAAGGCAAACTTCAGGTTACTAATTTCTTCACAAAATATTACATCTGGGCGAAACTCCGATACGAGATTCTTCACCTTTTTCTTATAAGGAAGTCGATGTAAAAACGATTGCTGTTCACGCATTGAATTGAAAATTCTATGAATAACTAAAGAACCATTAACCTCAACCTCAGGATCCTTATGCAGAGCTCCACCCTTAGCAGCACTCTCTTTATTTGAAATCGCTAGGACATTATTGTTGTTGTTCGCTATATAACTATATGCGTGATAATTGTCGTTAAACTTTTTATTTATACCTGGCGTAATAAGTAATATATTCATAAAATATTGACCTCCTTAAATAGGTAATAGAATTTTTATACCCTTAGATGAGTATCAGATTTATACTCTTTGCCCTTAAATATTTTATAAATTTTAGAAAGAGTCCATCTAAATAAGAATGGATATCTAACAATAAAATATCCTAGCCATGAAACTAGCCTCGTCGATATGCGCCTATCAAGATGAAAAAAACCTCGGACAATTTCGCTATATAAAACGGTAGGCTTATTGATAGAGCCTTTTTCATGCTTCATAAAAGTGAGGGTGAAAATAAAATGATATATCGTCCAAACTCGAGTTAATTGTTCAAGACGTTTCTTAAGTTTTGCAATCGTAAGCGGCTTTAATGGCAAACGTAACAAAATGGTAATTTGATAAATAAATATTTGATCCCACCTTAACTCCAGAGGAGTTTCTTCAGATTTGTTAGTAACAATTTGTTTGTTAGAGTAGGCGCACCTTCCCTCATCTCCTAATGACATGAACAACATAACTAAATGTGGTGCGTATGATGTTTGAAAAAAATGTGCAAATGACATACTGTCAGAAACTTTATTCATGTTATATACAGATGTAGATAAGAATAAAATACAACCAAAAGTTTCGAATGCTTCTAAAAATTGATCAATTCCTGTTGTAATTACTTCTTGTTCACGTTTAAAAGAGTCTGGATCCCACGCATAAGTTATGAAATGAAGATCTTTTTTCATTTCCATGTCATAGAGAATCAATGCGACAGCATCATCAGTAACTTCATCATCATCACCTAAGACCCACAACCAAGGGTCAGGACATTCCTCAAAACACTTTAATATGTTGGCAGTCATTCCTATGTTATATCTATTTCTTACAATGCTTATATCAATATTAGAGTAACCTTTTAACAGATCTTTTAAGGTATCTTCTACCGGAATATCTGAGCAATTGTCAAAAATAATGATTCTACAATCATCTGTTACTTGAGGTAATAATTTTACAAGATTTGATTTAAGAATCTCATTGCGATTAAATGTTGGAATTGCAATAGTTAGTCTCATTACTAGCTCTCTAGAAGTATATATAAATAGTATATTTCATATATTCTAAAATTAAATACTTGCTTGGAATTCGGATAAATATTAATCAACTTTTTTAATCCACATTATTTGTTCGAAGCCATGATAGTCCCATGTTCCAAGCCTGATCCAATTTTTTCTTTTTGAAATGTGTTCTTGAGCCCAACCCAAAAACCACCAAATAAATGGTTTTGCTGATTTTTCGTAATATGTACATTCTAGTCTGTGTGATTCAGATTCGAATAACTTAAGTAAATCTACTGGAGAAACATGAGTAGGATCATCATAAAAATTCAATACTCCTCCTCTACTTGGAAAATCAACTGAGCAAAGAGACGGGGTAGCAAAGAACAGGCTACCCCCTACCTTGGTTCTTTCTACCATGGCAGTAAATGTACTTTGAGGATCTTCACAATGCTCGATGTTATGATTAGAAATTACAATGTCAAAATCTCTATCTATATTTTGGATTGAGTGAGCAAAATCTTCAGATTTACATATTATTAACTTATCATAAAGAGCTATTGATTCATCAGTCTGCTCAAAATAACCAATATCAACACCATATATAGTCGAATTTGGCTTAACTAATTTTAGAAATATAGAATTATTTCCACACCCAATATCTAGAATTTTACAATCTTCTTTTGGTAGAGAGTCTATAAAAGATCTTTGCCCTCTGGGCCTAATGGTTTTTTTAATAAAATGCATAAAGCCTATCAATTATTAACTCTTAAAATGTGCGTTAAATTTTAAAACCTGCTGCAATAGAATCTTTATAAAACATCTTAACAGTATCAAGAGAGAAATCGTCTAGATCTGTTCCGATATCTTTCATAGAAGAAATTAGACTAGGTGGTAATGTAATGATATCAGTTCCAGATCTTTCAGCCTGAAAAATATTAAAGACCTCTCTAGAACTTGCCCATAAAGTTTCAATATCCGGGCAATCTTTAACTAGATTTGATGCATACATCATTGTTGGCTCCGGATCTAAGCCTGCATTTGCAATCCTTCCAGCAAAAATAGAAATTATTGAAGGAATATTATTATTTAATGCATTAAATACTTCATCGATGTGGATCTTTGTAAATAATGCAGTTACATTTAATTTGACGCCTTCATTTGATAATCTACTTATAAGATCATAAGTGTATTCTTGTTTGGTATTCGTTACAGGAATCTTAACATATACATTATTGCCTAAGTCTTTAAGAATCATAGCTTGTTTATACATTTCATTGATATCATCTGAAAAAACTTCAAAAGAAATTGATTTTTCTTTAATATGCGATAAAACTTCTTTGGCAAAAGCTAGATAGTCAGTTATCCCAGCTCTAGCCATTAATGTTGGGTTGGTAGTGAAACCATCAACTAGATTTTTCTTATCTGCTAAGATCATCTCCTTAACATCTGCACCATCAGAGTATATCTTAATATTTAAATCATTCATTTTGTAGACTCCCATTTTGTTTCATTGATACCGACAAGAGGATGTGAAATTAGTAAATGCCAAAGAACTGCTTGCCAGCCCTCTGTATGAGGAGTTACTAAATTTTCATCAATTGTAGGAACAACCATAGTTAATTCACTTGACTCTTTTGTAAACCCTCCGTCCCTTCCAACAACACCCATAACTGAAGCTCCTAAATCATTGGCAAGCGAAACACAATTAACTAGGTTAACACTAATATTTTTATCTTTACTTCCTCCTCCCACTGAAAATACAAAAATTGCGTCATTAGAGTTAAAATTACTTACTTTCAACCAATTTGAATATGCTGTATCCCAGCCATCATCGTTAACTCTGGCAGTAAGTTCTGAAACATTATCACTAGGCGTGTAACACTCAATATTTCCTAATTTTCTAAAATCACAGACGGCATGACTTGAATGACCAGCTCCTCCTCCAGAGCCAATAAAAAAAAGCCTTCCATTTCTTTCTCTCAATGAAGAAAGTTCCTGAGCGATATTCTCAATAATTTGAGAATCTAAAGTGTTAGCAATTTGCGATGTATGATCGAGATAGGTTTTTGAAAAAGACATCATTTTGTTCCTATTAAATAAGGCTGGTTAAACTTTTAATTCTATTACCAAATGTTATGTTCACATTATAATCCGTATTAAGTAAAAAAGCAGAAATACCTGCAGAACTAGCTGCCTTAATATCCTTTAAGCTATCTCCAATCATTACACATTCTTCATAATGTAAATTATGCTTAGTAATTGCTTCTAATATCATTCCTGGTTTTGGCTTTCTACAAAGGCAATTGTCTGTATCATCATGAACACAGACAAATATTTCTTCGAAATTTAATATTTTCATCAATTTATGATGCATTTTTTCGAGGTCATCGAGTTTTAAAAGATTTCTTTTGATATCTGGCTGATTAGTCACTAAAAAAAAAGTATGATGTTTATCAATTTTTTTCGCAAAGTCTAAAAAATCATTTCTAAATTTAAATTCTTTTAGTGATCTTGGTGAAGATACTATATCTCCTCTTAAAATAACATCATTTACAATACCATCTCTATCTAAAAATATATTTTTATAATTATTTATCTTCATATTTTCGAAAAAAAAATTCAGCTTTTTTATAACTTTCTGGTGTACCAATTTCATAAAATCTTTTATTAGCTTTGAAGTACTGAAGTCTTTTAAGTTTTGAGAATCTTTCTTGTATTAAACTCAAATCAAATGATTTATTTGTATTCTTGAAATCAGAATACTTATAAACACCTAAACCATAATCTATATGATCAGCTAAGTCGCTAGGATTTTTTTTATTGTAGACAACAGTTTTACCATCAAAATACACATTACTCTTATCAAATTTACCTTCATTTTTATAAATAACTATTAATGGTCCTGAATCTTTGTCATATGAATTATAAATGTCTAAAAAATTTATTCTTAAAAATGAATCTCCATACATAACAAAAGCCGATGAATCCATTGTTTTAATAATATTTTTAACAGCTCCCCCAGTTCCAAGAGGAGAAGATCCGTCTTCAATAAGCTTAATAGAAATATTTTTAAATCTATAATTTTGGACAAAATCATAAAATTTTTCTGCAAGATGACCCACCGATAAATAAATATCTTCAACTCCATAATTTTCAAGATATTCTAATTGATAATATAAAAAAGGTTTTTTGTTAATCTCCAAGAGACATTTAGGCGTTTCTGATGCAATTGAACCGAGCCTTGTTGCGAGTCCACCACATAAAATTATACAGGGATACATGACGTTATCTAACTAAAGTTTTTGTTCCCTCAAAATCAAAACTAAATCTCACTTCTTCCATTCCAGCATTGGTTAAAGCTTTTCTTAATTTATTTCGATCATCAGCCATAAACATTAGAAATCCTCCACCCCCAGCTCCAACAAGCTTCCCTCCAATTGCTCCATTTTGCATTGCAATATCATACCAATCATTAATTTTTGGATTACTCATACCACCAGATCTTTTTTTCTTATTTTCCCAGTGCTCATGCATTAATTCTCCAAAAATTTTAGTATCTCCAGATTCTAACGCCTTTTTACTCTCGAACCCAATTGTCTTAACCATATGAAGATTATTAAGCATATCTTCATCATTTTGTTTTGATTTAATTTCTTGATCTTTTAGAATCTTGCCAGCACTTCTAGAGTATCCAGTAAAAAATAACATTAAGTTATCTTCTAGATCAAATAATGTGTCATCTGAAATATTTAAATGCTGTGATACCACAGAATCATCTTTGTTAAAACTAAATGAAGAAATGCCACCAAAAGAGGCAATATATTGGTCTTGTTTTCCAATTGGTTCTTTAAGTTTATTTATTTCTATATCGCATGCCAACTCTGCTAATTCCTCTGGATGAAGGTTTTTAGATGAATTAGCATATAAAGCTTTTAAAAGGGCGGTGGTGAAACTTCCCGATGACCCTAAACCAGTTCCTGAGGGTAAGTCAGCTAGAGTTGTTATTTCCAAGTTTTTTTTAAATCCAAGCTTAAGAGTTTCTCTTATGATTGGATGTTTAATGTCTTCAATATTTTTAACGTTTTCATATTCTGAATATTTTAATGTATAGCCTTCTGTGAATGGGTTCATTACAGATACAAAAACATATTTATTTATTGCAGCTGCGATCAAGAAACCTTCATGCTCTCTATAGTAAGATGGTAAATCAGTGCCGCCGCCTCCAAGAGATATCCTCATAGGACTTCTAACTAATATCATTTATATATTATCTTGTAGTTTTAGTTTATTTCTACATTGCTTTAAAAGCTGCATTATTTTTAAACCTGCTAAATCGTCACATGGATATATTTCACTATTATGAATTTTCCAAGAGGGTAGATTTAATAACGCAACCATACATTCGTAAAAAGAATCATCAGCATCATAGTTTTTTAAGTGGTAAGTTTCAGATTCGCTCTGAGATTTACCAGATCTCCAACCCCATCTTTTACCGGTTTTATATGATTGATTTCCGTAACTTCTTCCTCTGCCACTTACTACTCCGTAACCCTTTGTTCCATTTACCTCTAACCTAAAATCACTTCTCCATCTATTGAGAGAAGTTTGAATATTAAAAATTGTGTTTTCTTCATTTACTAAAACAACGTGAGCTTCTTCTTCGATACCTGTATTCCAAAAACCTTTATAAGAATTTCCTCCAGTTGGTATGAGATTTGATTTGGAAATTAATAAAGCTATATCTAAAAGATGAACTCCAGGATCAATTAAACAACCTCCCCCACACAAAACTGGATCGAGCTTCCATGAATTTTCCATGCCAGGAGAATTACCGTGTCCCAAAACCATGTTTACAGATATAAGATCACCAAAAAGATTATTTTTTATATGATTTAGTATTAAATTTATTCCTAAAAAGAATCTATAATTAAGCCCAACATGAAGATTTACATCATCTGGTTTTGCTTCAAGTATTTTGTTGCACTCTTCAAGATTTCTTCCTAAAGGCTTATCAACCACTATATTTTTACTGTATTTAAAAGATTCAACTGCAGTTTCTGGTGAGACTGAATGAGGGGTAGAAATAAAAACCCAATCAGGATTTTTAACTAACTCATCATGAAGATTATTATTTACTTTTATTTTATGAAGTTTCTTAACATCATTAATAATACTTTCATTTATGTCAACAAGTGTGATGTCAAACTTCTTTGAATAATCTGATGCTATCTTCTTAAGAGCTATTAATCTTTCTTGGCCTATTAAACCACCTCCAACTATAAGTATTTTCAATCTATTCTCCTTAGTTTAAAGTGGTCAGTATCAAGACTTTCTTGGAAATATTTCTTACAATCGTCACGCACATGAACAAAACTACCATTTAACTTAATTGATGGTATTTTATCTAAAATAAAGTCAAAAACAAAATTAGTTGGCTCATCAATACTTGTCCTTGTTTTTACTTCTCCACCATGAGATTCTACAATTGCAAGCATGTCTGTATTCACTGCTCCCGGGGCAAGAGCAACAATAGAGGCATTTTTATAATCTTTCTTAAATTCAATGCCAATATTTTCCACAGCTCTTACAACAGCAACTTTTGACAATGAATATCCAGAAAAGTCGGGATATCCATATGCAGCTCCCCCGCCTCCAAAGAAAATTGCACGAATAAAAGTATTAATATCTGAGAATTTTAAGATATTTTGTAAGATTGATAAATTTCCTAGAACATTTATTCTGTATAAATTCTCCCAATCCTTAAAATCTGCATCTACTATTCCACCAAAATTACCTATTTTTGACGCACACAATGCCAAGCCTATTGATGAAGGGTTATATTTTTTTAAAAAATCTGAGAGCTCATCAAAATCTTTATCTATTCTTGAGATATCTCTTTTTATTGTAAAAATATTTTTCTTTATATCCGATACATTATGTATTAGATCAGAAGATCCGATGGCTAGAACCTTTTTTGCATAGCTCGAAGCATTGAGTACAATATTTTTACCAATGCCTTTTGAGCCACCTGTCACAATTAATAAATCAATCATGATCAATAATACTATCTAGATTTGCATGCATTTCTTTTACAGATTTTCTTATAGCTTCTTCAGAATTCATTGAAGATCTCCAGCCTAAATCAGTTATTTTTTGAGTATCTAATCTCACAATAGGAACATCGCCTTTCCAACCTCTATTTCCCCCAGAATATTTATATATACAATCTGATTTGTCAATTTTCATTTGATCTAAAACAATGTCAGCAATCTCATTGACAGTTGCAGGATCTTTTGGAGCAACATTATAGACATCATATACTTTCTTTTGATTTTGCAATGCAAAGAACATAGCTGAAATAACATTTTCTACATGTATATATGGTTTGCTTTGCATTCCATCTCCAAGTATTTCTAAAAATGATGAATCTGCCTTCAGCCTCTTCATGAAATCATATGCCACTCCATGAGTTTGCCTACCTCCAACGACATTGCCAAATCTAAAAGCAGATGCCTTAATGTCAAACATATGACAATAGCTACATATTAAAGCTTCGCATCCCAGCTTACTTGCTCCATATGTGGAAATTGGTTCCATTGGACTAAAATCTTCCTTTACAAATTCATATCCTGTTTCACCATAGACACCAGAGCCAGAGGCATACAATAATTTCCTACAGCCCCCTTTCCTCATAGCCTCCAGAACAATCTGCAGTAGATGTGTTCCTTGATTAAAATCAATTTGAGGGTCAGTCATTGCAGCGGCGATATCTGCATTAGCAGCAAGCATAATTGTTACATCAATATCCTTGGAATGCTCGAATATTTCGTCGTCATATATATCTTTTTCAACTAATTGAAACTTTTTATTATCAATATGTTCTTTGAGGTGCCACTTTTTTCCAGAGCAAAAATTATCATAAACAATTACCTTTGAAATAGATTCATCCCTAAGAAGCTTATCTACAACATAACTGCCAATAAAGCCGGCGCCGCCAATCACTAAAAATTTCACTTAATACTCAAATTGTCTTAATTAAGTTGTACATAATGTATTAAAAATTACTAAATAGCTATAACTTAAGGTTGGTTAAAAAAGCCTTTGAGTTTCCTCAGAAGATACCGGCTTCGTCGAGAGAGAGGATGGACTGCAACAATTCCAATCAAGTATACAGGGTTCCAAGTTCGCAAAAACTCAGAGAACATAAAACCACCAATATTATAATAAGCTTCACTGGCGTTGTTAGCACCTGTAAGTTGATTACCATGTCGCCTGTAGCTAAGGAGAAGATCTGGAAGATTTTTGAACATGTTGTTTGGGTTTCGCGCTATCCTAAGATAAAGTTCATGATCTTCTGATGTGGCGCCATACAAATAACCCTTATGCTCAAGCAGGATATCGGTGCGGGTCATTAAAGCGGGATGACATAATGGCATTCTATATCTAATCGCCCAACGTATCTCATGATTGTTCTCAAAAAACCCGAATTTTTGGTTAACCGCCTCACCACGAAAATCAACCAAATTAACACGACAACCTACAGTAACGTAACTGGGGTTCTCTTCAAGAAAATTAATTTGCTTTTCAAAGCGAGTCGGATGGCAAATATCATCACCATCCATTCTCGCCACATATTTAGTTTTTACTAAGTTGAGGCCATAATTAAGGGCAAATGCGATACCTCTCAAATGTAAATGATGGAGAATAAATCGATCGTCGCTCGAAATAATCGCACTAAGTCGCTTCAAATCATCCTCCGCTAAATGGCTGCATAAAATGTGACAAACGAAATCTTTAAATGTTTGCTTTTGCAAAGATTGAATTGCGCTAGGTAGAAATTTATCTACATCCACGATGGGCAGAATTACAGTTAGCATAATAGGTCTCCGCAACTATTTCGTAAAAATTTTAGATGTACATCTCTAAGCCTAGCTTGAGAAAACTGAAGTAATATTAAAATCATTCAAATAAGCCTTGTGTTAGAAAAAATTATTAACAATGCCACTTTAGCTTTCTGAAATTAAATTAAGCCAAAACGGAGGAACTGCCATATTCTAGGGCATAGTAGCATCAATATTTGATCCCAGGAACCAATCAAAAAAAAATCCATACTTTTTGGGCTTCAATACAATCGACATTCAAGATACATAACCTGTGATTAATAAAAAACATCTGCTCACCTCTTAGCTCCTCCGCGAGATAAAATAGCATGCCAAATTCCAAGTATAATATTTCCTAGTTTGATGATTTTCTGATCCTCGAATAAAAGTACCGTTATGATCCTCCTGAAAAATAGGTAATAAGCTTGGTTTAGTGACCAGCTAAAGTCACGCAGAAAATTTTCTTTAATTAATGTAACTCCGTTTCTTGTCCAGTAATAATGCCGCACAGGTGGATAATTAGTTATCATAGAACTTCCACGCATCCACTTGTGGAGTTTGCTGGATCGATAATACCCCAGAGGGTGAATCATTCCTATTTTTAGCGAGATTAGCACTCGATACCCTTTATTCCTTAACCGCATACAATATTCGGTATCTACCTGATCAATAAAAAAATCGCTTCGAAAATCTCCTACCTTAGAAAATGCTGTTAGCGACAAAATACAACCAGAAGTTGGTAAATTTTGCACTTCCTCCCAATTTTCTTCTGCTTGCGTTTTTTTATGGAGGATACGCCCTGTTGTTTTTTCTTGGTAATTAGTTCCAACGATAGCTACCTCATTTCTAAACGGACAGTCCTCATATGCCATTATTAATTGTTGCACTAACGATGGATAACAAGATGTATCTTGGTCAAGTGTGAGCACCCAGGAATATCTTTCTCCAAAAAGTTCAGCGTATTTAAGGCCTTGATTAAGAGCCTCTGCAATACCAAGATTTGAATCATTTAAAATTAAGTCAACATCTAGATCTGTTGAAATTTTTTGAATCATTAAAATACAATCCGACGGTGATTTATTATCAATAATCAAAAGTTTATCAACTTGATGCCTTATTTTTTCAACTCGCTTATGTAATTCCTTGTCTGGGTGATATGTAACTATAACCCCAAGAATATTGTTGCGATTAGGTTTGACTTCTTTTGTATGACTCATGTGTTGAAACTAAAAATAGTAAATTTAAATTTGATATCAAAGATAATTCGATAAAAGCTATTTATCTATAAAATATCTTCGTAGAAAATTATCTTGTGTTTTATAAACTAAACAATTAACCCAAGAATATTGCACATCTAAACCTTTAATAAACTCGAAGGTGAGCAGAACGTTATATTGACTTCATTAATATTATAAGTAACTTTTTTTATCCTAGCTAAAAGTTTTAGCCAATTTATATCCGCTTGATATGTGAGGTAACAAAGTTTCTCTCATCAGAATTTAAAAGCCCTTTCCAGCTAAAGATAAAAAAGGTGATTAACGATAAAGTAATGAATAAAAGCTTAAAGTATGGGTCATGAAAAAAAAGTATCGACACAGATAGCATAGCTAAAACAAAAGACGAGATTAAAAATATTTGGAATTTGGGATAGGTTATTTTTAATATATTACCTGCCAAATAAAATAATATAAGCGAGTCTAAGGTAGCGCGAATTGCCCAAGCTATTGCAGCACCTTCAATTCCTAATCTATTGATTAGAATCGAAGCTATCGCTAAATACATGAGTATTTCGATAAAATGAACTTTTGCCGTAAGATCTGGCCTGCCAGCAGCATGTATTACTGCAAACGGAAAATAAGAGAAACTACACATCAGGCCTCCTATAATTAGCCACTTTAATACTATAGCTCCTTTAATGGAAAACTCATCTCCTAACCAAATAGTTAACCCCTCTTGTGCAAAAGTAACAAAAATAAGAGTTAAAGGAAATATAACAATGAAAGTATATTTTACTCCATTAAAAAAAAGGCTTTTGGCTTTATCTGGATTCGCGCCAATCATAGCTGCTAGGGCAGGAAAAAGAACACCAACGATTGCTCCAGGAATGACCATCATGCGGTTCACGACTTCGAAAGGAGCAGTATAGTATGCGACTGCAGTTACTGAAATTATTGTTCCAATCAAAAACCTATCAAGATAAAAGATTAAAGGACCAATTATATTGCTTACGGTCATCCAACCACCAAATCTAAGCATCTTTTCCATATATAAAAACCGAACACGAATATTCTTTAGTAGTTTAGGTACAACACTAATGCAAAAAGCAAAATTTATGATGCTCTCTAAAAGCTTGACCATAACTAGTGCAGCAACTATGTAAGAAAGCTTTTCAGAAAATGGTAAAACTAAAACTGGCCCTAAAAATGTCAGTGAGCCGATGGGACCCCTCACAATATTTATAAGGTCAAATCGCTGGTATGCCTGAAGGATTCCGCTAAGTGCTGATGAAGTAATTATTATTGGTATTGAGAGGGCAAGAATATAAAAGCTTTTCTCAGCTTCATCAATTAAATTTAATGGTATTTGAAAAAAATCATTGGCGATTGTCGAGGCAGTAAAACTTAGAAATAAAGCTCCAAACAAGCCCATAAAAGTTGTCAACACTAATGCAGTCCAAATTACATCTGGGATGTCTTCAATATCATCTCGTCCTAGCTTTTCTGATAGCATCAGGCAAAGCGAACGTGAAACTCCAAGATCTAACATTCCAAAATAACCTGTAATCATCCAAGCCAAAGTCAAAACACCAAATCCACCAGCTCCCAAAGCATTAATAAGTATTGGGATGGAAAAAATAGCAACGAGAACTGGAAATGCTTGCCCAAAAATATTAAACAGCATGTTTTTTGCTAACAGGCTACTTTCTGTTAAAGATTTAGAGCTTTCAGACATCTAAAAATACAGGTACGTGCTGCACATTTGTTTTTCCATAGAATGCTTTGTTAATTTATGTTTGATTAATTTATTAGGATTTTGTTAATGCTAAAGTTTTGGAACACGTCGATATGAGGCTTATACCTGCGGCACGTAGCGCATCACTTCATTTTTACGGTAAGGTGTTTCTCCTAGTTTCAATCTTCCCCTCGCGCCAAATATCTTCCACTGATTCTCAGCAAAACTTTTGAGTGACCTTGGCCTGCCTGTTCCAATGTTATGAATCGCAGGCTCACCCTTGGTAATAATTGCTTCTGTGGCAAAGTGAATAAATTTTTCTGCAGCCAATTCTACTGGTGTAAAATCTCTTATTTGTTCGCCAAAAGTCATAGGAAAGTCCTCTCCAGCTAATGCGGATTTTTTTAGACTGGGCCATAGGCGCTCTTGACTTTCTCCTTCACCAAAAATATGAAAAGGCCTCAGAACTGCTAGCTCAAGGTCATTTTCCCGAGCAAATGCCATCGCGGCAAGTGTTGCGGCTGCTTTAGATGCTGCATAAGCATTAACTGGCTCTAGAGGGGCATTACATGGCACATATTTGTAGCGCTCAGCCGACCTCCCATATTCAGAACAACTACCTGCAATTATGAATCTTTTTACACCCACTTCCTTAGCCTGACTCCATAAGTTGACACTTGCAGAGACATTCCATCGGAACGCTTCATGCCAGGAATCAAAATTTGGATTTACTCCGTATGCTGCCAGGTGAATAATTGCTTCACAACCCTCTAATGCTTGTCGCATATCAGCTTCTAATGTTCCTTCGACCCATATTGGTTGCGAGGGTAACTCTATTTTTGCCATGTTATTGGAACGACGAAGTCCAACTATTTCATGGCCACAATTTAATCCTTTTTTAACTACATGGCTTCCAATAAAACCATTACTTCCTGTTATAAAAATTTTCATCTTATTTTCTGTGCTCGTGTAAAAATAGAAAAATTACTTTCATACTTCTGTAGCATCGTCACCCCAATCAAACTCACGAATCGGCTAAACGAGCGAGAAACGTACCATAGTCATTTTTACTGAAGAGTTCGGCTCGTTCGCGGAGTGCAGTCTTTGAAATCCATGCATTACGGAAGGCAATTTCATCAGGAGAACCAACTTGCATACCTTGCCGCTCCGTTAGAGTACGTACAAAGTTACTAGCGTCTAGCATGCTGGCGTGAGTGCCTGTATCTAGCCAAGCAATACCTCGTCCCATAGTTTCTACGACGAGGCTACCTTCCTCCAAATAGATTTCTAAAAGCGAGGTAATTTCAAGTTCACCCCTGGGAGAAGGAATTATCTTCTTAGCCCTTTCTGATGCCTGTTCATCAAAAAAATACAGACCCGTCACTGCATAATTTGAAGGGGGATTAGAGGGTTTTTCAACAATGACGTTTGCCCGTCCGCTAATATCAAACCCCACAACACCATAACGCTCGGGATCACTAACATGATACCCAAAGACCGTAGCTCCTGAGGATGCAAGGGATGCTCGGTCCAGTATTTCGGAAAGCCCGTGACCATAAAAAATATTATCTCCAAGAACCAAGGTAGACGGAGAGCTATTTAAAAACTCTTCCGCAAGTATATAAGCTTGAGCCAATCCATCTGGAGAAGGCTGCACCAAATAAGTTAAATCCACACCCCATTGCCCTCCGTCTCCCAAGAGCCTCTGATATTGGATCTGATCTTCGGGAGTAGTAATGATAGCGATTTCCCTAATGCCTGCTAACATCAGCACTGACAGTGGGTAATAGATCATGGGCTTGTCAAAAATTGGCAGTAGCTGCTTGGATACACCAATAGTGTTCGGCCAAAGACGTGAACCACTCCCACCGGCAAGAATAATTCCCTTACGTTGCATCAGATTTCTCCTTTAATTCAGTAATAATATGTTCAAGGTCGAGGGTCCAAGTAGGTCGAGCAATGCCATAGACTTCTAGCAGCGATTGGCATTCCATGCGCGAGTTCAACGGGCGAGGTGCTGCCGTAGGGAACTCTGCCGTTAGGATAGGTCGAATCTCGCAGGGAAGTTCCGCTAGGTCCATGATCGCTCTAGCGAACTCGGCCCAACTCACGTCAGGGGAACCTGAGAAATGAAAGATACCACCAATATCACCATGAAGCAGGGCCTCTATTAGGACTACAGCTGACCTTGCGATAGACCTAGCAGACGTCGGTCCACCAACCTGATCGTCAACTACATTAAGATGGCTTCTCTCCCCACCAAGACGCAACATAGTTTTTACGAAGTTGGAGCTATGAGCTGAAAACACCCAGCTAGTTCGAAGAATTATCGCACGCGCACCACTCTCTTGAACTAATTGCTCTCCTAAGAGCTTCGAACGACCGTAAGCACCCAGTGGCGCAACAGAGTCATGGGGTCGCCACGGATGTTGACCACTCCCGTCGAAAACATAATCAGATGAGATATGTAAAAATGGAATGGAAAGTTTCGCGCAAGCTCGGGCCATAGCACCAGGCGCTTCCCCATTAACAACCGATGCTTCGGCCTCCGAAGTCTCAGCTGCGTCGACCGCTGTCCATGCCGCAGCATTGATCACTGCCGAAGGCTCGCGAGTAAGAATTAGTTCTTCACACTTACCTGGGAAAGAAAGATCTGCAACCTCTCTTCCCAAAAAAACAAATGTTAACTTCAGCTCATCAGCAAGCCACGCAAGTTCTCGAGCTACTTGACCAGAATATCCAAAAACTAAGACGTTCATACCTTCAAACCTAAACGCGATCCAACACCACTTCGATTAAGCAGGGGCCGCCACCAATCTTCATTGTCGAGATACCACTGCACAGTCAAGGCTAGCCCCATTTTCAATGTCACTGAAGGCTGCCACCCAAGCTCTACCCGCATTCGCGATGGGTCAATAGCATACCTTGCATCATGGCCAGGGCGATCTGCTACAAATATAATTTGCTCGGCGTAACTACCTTCCTCTTTGGGCTTCTTTTCATCGAGGATAGCGCATAATAACCGCACCAACTCAATGTTACTCAGCTCGTTTTCGCCCCCTATATTGTAACTCTCTCCTACAAGGCCTTCCTGAAGCACCAGTAAAAGAGAGTCCGCATGGTCTTCTACATATAGCCAGTCCCTGACATTATCACCCTTACCGTAAATGGGAATATCTTCACCAGCCAGAGCCTTTAAAATTACTACAGGGATTAGCTTTTCAGGGAAGTGATAAGGCCCATAGTTATTGGAGCAATTAGATAGCACCACCGGAATGCCGTAGGTTTCATGCCAGGCACGCACTAAATGATCAGATGAAGCCTTAGATGCCGAGTAGGGGCTGCGCGGATCATAAGAGGTTTGCTCAGTGAAACGAACAGATTTATCCTCTGGCAAAGAGCCAAACACTTCATCGGTCGAAATGTGATGAAAACGAAAGTTTGAGGGCCGTCCTGTTTTTAGCCAATAGGCCCGTGTGGCTTCAAGCAAATGGTAAGTACCTATTATATTTGTCTCAATAAAATCGCCTGGGCCATCAATAGATCTATCAACATGAGATTCTGCTGCCAGATGCATAACCGCATCTGGCTTGTGCTTAGCAAAAACGAGATCAAGAGCCGCACGATCGCATATATCTACTTGCTCAAAAATGTATCCATCACAATTTGCTATGGAGTCTAGGTTCTCTAGACAAGCTGAGTATGTCAGCACATCGACATTTACTACCTCAAAACCCTGAGAAATGGCCTTTCGCACCACAGCAGAACCAATAAAGCCTGCCCCACCAGTTACTAAAAGTTTCATACGTTATGCTCCCAAAAAAAGGGGGAATCAAAGTCTTCGAAGGACATTGCATCTTCATCTTTTGCAGATAATTTAGGCAATACTCCATCAGGTAAAGGCCAGTCAATTCCCAGACTACTCCAAAGCACCGACCCATCAGATTGCGGTACGTAATTGTCGCTACACTTATATTGAACTTCTGTATCCGGCATAAGAGTCACAAAACCGTGAAGGAAACCTTTAGGAATTAGTAACTGATAACCATTAACTCTTGAGAGCTCCACGCCAACCCATTGCCCATATGTGGGCGAACCCTTTCGTATGTCCACCGCTACATCAAAGATTGCGCCTCGGGTACAGCGTATTAGCTTATCCTGAGCATGCGGTGCGGCCTGGTAATGAAGACCTCGAAGTGTACCTTGCTCTTGCGAGTAAGAATGGTTATCTTGTACAAAAGAAATGTCGATTCCACATTTAGTTAAGTCGCTCGCATTCCAAGTTTCTTCGAAAAACCCCCGATGATCTCCAAAGCGTTTGGGAACGACTATAAATACCGATGACAATGCAGTACAGCGAACTTCAATACTCATACAATCATAACCTCATTATATTAATCTGACATAAACTGTAGGAGCCTAAAAAGGACCCAGACAAAAAAATGCAAAGCAAATCAAATTGCCCACTACAGGGATAAGCCTCGATCTAAAGTTGATAAAATTATCCAGAACTTTCTTCAAAATCAGCTATTTGACTTAGACTAAAAACCCTCATATCTTCTCCATTGGCTAAAGCATCATGCCATTCAATTATTTTTTTTAGTGCCATGTTTAAATCCCAGCGAGGCGACCATCTAAGTCTCTCCCTCGCTTTAGAAATATCAAGCTTCAGAAGCTGCGCCTCATGAGGTTGCGCTCTTTCATCTAATACCCAAGAGACATCAGACGGCCAGTGAGCTACCAAATAATCTAAAACTTCACCTACAGCTTTATTACCATCAAAAGTTGGCCCAAAATTCCAGCCCTCAGCATATTCACAATCGGTACTATATAGTTTTTGTGCTAACATCAAATAGCCTGAAATAGGCTCAAATACGTGCTGCCATGGCCTCGTCGCAAGTGGATTCCTAATAATTACAGGTTCGCCCAGATTGAATGCCCTCAAAGCGTCAGGAATTAATCGATTAGACGACCAATCTCCTCCCCCGATAACATTTCCCGCTCTTGCAGAGGCTATTGAAACTGAGGATTTATCATGGAAAAAGCTTTGCCTATATGCTGAGGTGACTAATTCTGAACATCCCTTACTGCTACTATAAGGATCATAGCCGCCCATTGGGTCATTTTCACGATAACCCCAAACCCACTCGTTATTTTTATAGCATTTATCAGTAGTAACATTAACAACTGCTTTAACAGATTCACACACCCTTACAGCTTCAAATAGATTGACGGTCCCCATAACATTTGTCTGATATGTTTCAACTGGATCGCTATATGACTCTAGCACTAATGGCTGAGCTGCCATATGAATAACAATCTCAGGCTCAAAATCTGCCATAGACTTCTTCAGAATATCTAAATCTCGAACATCAGCAATATGGCTCTCAATTCCAACCGCAATTTTAGCGATCTCAAATAAAGAGGGTTCAGTATTGGGAGCTAATGCATAGCCTTTTACGACTGCGCCCAGCTTTTTCAGCCAAAGTACTGTCCAACCGCCTTTAAAACCAGTATGACCAGTAATAAAAACCTTTTTACCATTCCAAAATTCTGAATTATACATCCCGATCTTTACCATGTTTTCCATGGGGCTTTATTTTTCTCCCACAGATCGTCAAGAAGTTTTTTGTCTCGCATAGTATCCATGGGCTGCCAAAATCCTCGATGTTCAAACGCCATTAATTCACCATCAACCGCTAAAGATCTGAGCGGCTCCTGTTCCCACACACTTTGAGAATCTTTGATTCTATTCAATACCTTTGATGACAATACAAAGAACCCGCCATTTATCATGCCACCGTCACCCTTAGGTTTTTCCATAAAGCTTTTAACTGAGGAGCCTTCTAATTCTAAAGCTCCAAATCTGCCAGGAGGAAAAACTGATGCTACACTGGCAAGCTTGCCATGCTTTTTATGGAACGCAATAGATTCAGCGATATCTATATCGCTTACACCATCGCCATAAGTCAAACAAAACGTCTCATCAACATCGAGATACTTACTCACAGCTAAAAGTCTACCTCCTGTTTGAGCATTTTCACCTGTATCAACCAAAGTCACTTTCCAAGGCTCAGCTCTGCCGTCATGAACCTCCATTAGATTCTCTGCAATATTAAAAGTGACATCGGATTGATGGAGAAAGTAGTTGGCAAAATACTCTTTGATTAAATAGCCTTTATAGCCACAACAAATAACGAAGTCATTTACCCCGGACTTTGAGTACATTTTCATAATATGCCATAGAATAGGCTTGCCGCCTATTTCAATCATTGGTTTTGGCTTTAAGCTTGTTTCCTCACTTATTCGTGTTCCTAAACCGCCAGCTAGAATAACAGCCTTCATTTCACTTACTCCCACTTTATAAATTCGCATACGCAATAAATACTACGTCTTTGAATAATGCTATTTAATTATATTCTGTCAGCAAACTACCCAACGTATCTGAAGTTCCAACGAGCCAACATGAACCGCTACTTAACCACTCTTCCATATATATCTTCAAAGCGTACAATATCATCTTCCCCTAAATAGGACCCTGACTGGACCTCTATAATTTCCAATAAAGCCTTACCTGGATTTTCAAGAGCATGAATTTCACCCAAAGGGATATAGGTAGATTCATTTTCAGACAGGATGAATGTTTTGTCACCATTGGTAACTTTTGCGATACCAGATACAACGACCCAGTGCTCTGCACGATGGTGATGCATCTGAACACTCAACTTAGCGCCAGGTTTCACAGTTATCCTCTTGACCTGATATCGTTTACCATTATCAATCGAATCATATTTACCCCATGGTCGATAGACTTCTCTGTGATGCTCCCATTCAGTTCTTGATTCGGCCTTTAACTGTTGAGCAGCAACTTTTACATCCTGAACACTATCTTTGTGGGCCACAACTAATACATCTTTAGTCGATACAATCACTAGATCGTCTACACCAATTACAGCAACTAACTTTCCATCAGTTCTTGTATAGCAATTATGTGATTCATGAAGCATCACATCGCCGTATGTCGCATTTCCGTTGTCGTCTTTGTCGCTTATATCCCACAGCGATGACCAAGACCCGATATCACTCCAACCAGCATCCATGGGAATAACAACGGCATCATCTGTTTTTTCCATAACTGCATAGTCAATAGAAACACTCGGGCATGCATCGAAAGCCAGTTCATTGATCCTCAAAAAATCATTATCTCTTGAGGTACTTTCCATTGATAACTGACAAGCCTCATAAATATCTGGACGGTGCTTCTTAAGCTCCTCCAAGTAGCGGCTAGTCTTAAAGAGAAACATACCACTATTCCAGAAGTAATCTCCTAATTCGAGGTAGTCTTTTGCGACTTCAATAGAAGGTTTTTCGACAAACGCATCAACAGCAAACCCAGGACCCTGAGGTTCGCCCTTCTTAATATAACCATAACCTGTATTCGGTTCATGGGCCACGATACCGAAGGTGACCAGCTTCCCTGATTCAGCCAAGGGAATTGCATCCATTACCGTCTTAGTAAATTCCACCTCATTTTGAATCACATGATCAGCCGCAAGAACCAGCAACATAGGATCCTCACTCTCTTGCGATAATAGGGCCGCTAGGGCAATTGCCGGAGCAGTATTTCGGCCAAAAGGCTCTAAAATAATTGAACCGAGGCAATCAATTTCACGAAGCTGCTCAGCCACAAAGAAGCGGTGCTCCTCATTACATATTGTGACTGAAGACTGGATATCCAGACCATCAAGTCGATTAAACGTCGCCTGCAACATCGTGTCATCACCATTAAGCGCCAAGAATTGCTTGGGGTGTGCGGCTCGAGATAGAGGCCATAGGCGTGTGCCCGAGCCACCCGCCATAACTACCGCTTTAATCATTTGTATTTCCTATATTATTTAATAGCCAAGTCGCATATTTTCGCATGTAAAGATGGAATTTTTTATCACTTGATACCACTGCCAGATCAAACCACCTAAATTCACAATGCTGATTATCTAAAGTTATTTCTGGCTCAGATTGAAACCATACGTAATGAGGCAGATTAACATAGTGAGTTGATGTGTTTTGATCAAGGGCACTATTTTTATAAAAATGATCCCATATACCCATTAAAGCAAAATCCTCTACCCCTATGTCACACAAACCCAGTTCGGCTTTAACTATTCTAAGCAGAGCATGTTGCCAGGTTTCATTTTTATAGATTCGCCCCCCTGGGGTAAACCATTGACCCTTTAATGGATGATTGTTGCGCTTGCCCAACAGAAGTTTATCGTCGCAAATCAAGCAGAGATCTATTGAGACCAGCGGAGTATTTTTTATAACGGCCTTAAATGTTTGTGCGTCTAGGATTGGGTCTTCTTTGTTATTTAAACAGTCAATATTAGACTTTATCGAAAGTGAGCTCATTTTCTATTCAAGTATTAAAAACCTAAAAAATTATGAAGTTTTTTTAATGGAAACATAATGCCTTAAAAGCACGAATAAAACACTTAACATCCCACCCAATAGTGCGCTTAGAATGCAAATTAAAGCTCGACTAGGTTCTGATTTCTTTTCCATTACAGCAGGAGGATCAATGTAATCAAAAACGTAAAATTCATTGGCTTCGATTAAGGTTAATTTTTTTGTTTCTTCTTGAAGTAACAGAGCTAAGACTTGCTTAATTTCTGACAAACTAGTCATTGAAATTTGCTTATTAAGATAATTCACAGCCTTTTCTGATTCTAATTTATCTTTTTGTCTGTAAAAGCTATTAATTTCATTGATAACTAACTCTGACCATTGCTTAGCTAAAAATGGAGATTGATGTTTGATTGATAGGGTGCTAAAGCCAGATTTTTTATCTTCACTTAAAGTTAAGTGTTCTGTGATAAATACTTCAAAGCTTTCTTGAGCACTTGGTATTTGCTGTCTTGGATAAGCATAGTCTCTAATCCAAGTATTATTGTTCGTGTCGTAAATATTTTCATCAAGAGCAACTGTATTTGTTTTTGGGTTCCAAGATTTGACTGCCATAAGATCTGGTAGATATATATTAGTAAGTATGTTGTTCTTAAAGAAACTTAAAGAGCTAATCTTTTTTATTGCTTTTGCAGAGTTATCGTCATCGCCACCAGAAGGAATTTTAAAGCCTGCTAGCCCTGCTAGACCACCAACATTACCAAGAGCTCCAGGCAGGCTACTAGATGAGTTAACAGGAGCTAGTAAAGCTTTAGATACATATATATTAGGCAAGGACAGACTATAAATTAGCCCCATAATAGATATAAAAGTGGTTAGAGATAAAATAATCCACTTTCCATGAAACAAAACATAAAAAAGTTCTTTAAGATCTATTTCATCACCAGAATCTTTAGGATATTTGTTGATATATGTTTCTTGCATAAAAGATTGTTAATTAACGTATGAGTTAAGTTTATCGTATTCTTGTTTCTTTTTGATAATAAATTGCTTTGTTATAGCTGCTTTTTCTTTTATACCCTTAGGCGTTAAAATATATGCATAGTTTATCTTTTGGGTTGATTTATTAAAGCTATCTACTTTAATAAATCCAATATCTATCAATGCTTTAAGACAATAATTTACTTTTCCTATACTCAAACCAGTTTCTTGAGCTAATTGTCTTTGAGATGCATTAGTATCGCCTTGTATAATGTGCATAAGATCTAATTGGTCTTCTGTGATACTTTGAAATTTAATCATGGTAATTTAATAATTTTACAGTAGCTATTTGCATTTAAAAATAATTGGAATTTATAGCTACCGCACGGATCTTAACTAAATGCTCTGATTAATTAATACCGTTCAAATATTGAGCGATTATAATTAATATATATTGAATAGGCAATGTTCTTTAAAAGGTAAGATCTTTTACTGGGATTGTAACTGTTCTCATAGAGCCGAGAAAAGTTAGAAGGACATCAACTCTTTCTCGAGATGGAAGTGAGCAAATTTTTACCATACTTCCCCTTAAAGATCCATTTGAAATAAGGACATCTTTCCCTATTTGTACTTGTTGAGCTACTGGATCTATTTTTGATGTCTCTTCTGTGATTTGCATGCTTTTAATGTCTTGGTTAGGGATACAAGAGATATTATCTCCAAATTTTATAATATTTTTTATGCCTATTGTGTATCCTAGTGCTGAATAATTTTCAAGACTAGTATTAACAAAAATGTAG
>MDSY01058670.1_pt1 | contig 34944 bp, 22 predicted proteins | sample 811131 | NCBI WGS metagenome assembly MDSY01 (sample SAMN05326643, study PRJNA326480) | marine metagenome | isolation source: seawater | place: Atlantic Ocean: South West | collected 2010 | reverse complement strand
CCTGCGTGGGTGGAAACTGGATGTATGTCCTGGCCACGCAAACTTGAGCCGATATACACACCAGAATGTTCGCCCTTGCCCATGCGCCGGGTCGTCGCCCCACAAGTTCTGTTGATGGAAACCAATACGAATACTGTTACGTGTTAAAAAAAAAAATAAAAATCCGCCCGCAGCTGTTTACAGTTTTTATGGACCCCCGTTTTATATATAAATAAAACGGGGGACGAACCACGTTTTAGATTTATGGACCGGATTGTAACCGGATGCAATAAATCGAACATACTGATTCGTAAAAATGAGGACGATTCTAATTCTTGGATTACGCACTCAAAGAGGACTCAAAGAACGAGTCAGAATCTGACGGGGAGTGCTAAATCTGCGGCTAGTTCTGTGGAGATGCACCAAAATTTCGTCACCAGGTGCATACCCGCTCGGGTCCTCTTGGGTCCCCCTGGGACTAGGTGGCCGTGGTGGGCAGATGAGTGGGGATCCGGCGCCGCCGCAGGCGACTCTGCGTCCAAGCTACAGCTCCAACTCGCTGGCAGCTGCCGAGCAGCTCGAGGCTCTCATGCGGCATGCAGTCGCAGGGAATGAAGAGCACGACGGGGGGATGTTCATGCAGGCACTCGCTGCCAATGGAGGTGCTGGTGAGGGCCACATGGCCTCTTGCGGCTTCGCGGCGGCTGCTGGCGCTCAGAAGCCGGAGCATGCCCACTACAGAGGAGCAGTCATGCAGGCTGGCATGCAGTGGAATGGGCATCAGCCGCCGGAGCAGAGCTACTTCCATGCGCTGAATGACCAGATGAGCTTCTCACAGAACTCGCTGCCGATGCTGCTGCAGCGCGGCCGCGAAGAGCACCCTGGGTATCACCCCGGGATACATCCTGGCTCCATGGCTCGCGCGCGCATGCCAGCGCATGCAGCCGCCAGCATCGGCCAGCTCCACAGCGCCCACCCCAACTCACTCTCAATGCTGTACGCGGGCGCCACGGCGATGGGGGCACACGGCGGGGTGGATGGTCGGATGCCTCATGCGGTCTCGCACTTGGCGATGGCGCATGACCCTCGCGGTGTTGAGCACCCGAACGAGTCCCACCAAAAGCGCCGCTTCGTGTGGACTGCAGACCTGCACGCCCGCTTCGAGGGCGCGTGCAATCAGCTCGGGCTTGACAATGCCAAGCCCAAGTCCATCCTGCGGTTGATGAACGTGGAGGGTCTGACGAAGGCGAACATCAAGTCTCACCTGCAGAAGTATCGGTGCATGATGAATAAGCGAGCCGCTGCCCACGAGGGAAGCGACACTCCCTCGCCCATGTCGGCACGTTATGTCGGCTCTCGGATGACGCCTCAAGCGCCTGCCTCAGTCCCAGTGGGCACTGGCCCCAAGATGGGGCAGCCGGACATGTGCCCGGTGCCGGAGCTCGTCAAGGAGGAGAGCAGTGGCGCCAGCGTTGAAATGGAGCCAATGTCCACGGGCAGCGAGATGCCGGCGGTGTCGGCGACTGCAATCGGGCTGACGGACTCCACGACGCCTCTCTCCCTGCAAGGCAACCTTCAGGAGCAGGAGAAGACCCTGATGGAGCAGATGCAGCTGCAGGAGAAGCTGAGCCAGCAGCTCAAGGAGCAGATGCGGCTGCAGGCAGAGATGGAGGGGATGACGCAGGCATGCAAGGGACACGACAACGTCGGTCTCGCTGCCAAGAAAAGGGAGATCTTGGCCTTGAAGGACCAGCTCCAGCAAGAGCTGCAGGAGCACTTGCGCCTCCAGCGCGAGCTCCTCATCAAGCTCGACCAGGTTGTGCTCCCTGGTGCCGAGAGCGCATCTAGTAAGAAGGCCGACGGCCCCACTCAGATGAGCAGCGCCTACGGTGAGTCCACTTCGGTAGCCGATGAGTCTTCGGCTCTCGAGAACAATGGCGACGATGACGACGATGACGACGACGATGACGATGACGAGTCGGCGGAGAACGAGGAGGGTGCGGGTGTAGCAGCAGGGGCACCGGGGTCGCCCGCCGGCGCACAGGCACGAGCCCCGGAGGCCGTGAGTGCCGTAGGCGCACCTGCCGACAAAGAGCCAACCGAGGAGAATCCGTCGAACGACGGAGATGCGAAACGGCAACGGGTCGAGTGAAGCGCTGGAGAAAGCCCCCTTGGCTCGAGAGATGGAGAACTGCAGCGTCTTCGCCTCCCATCAACATCTGAGGCCAGGGGTGTCATTTGCCCCTTGCCCCTCTATAAGTTGCACGCGTCCCATTCTCCGATATGTGCGACTAGTCAGGGCCGTGAGTCTCGACCATTGGTCTGGACCCCATAGCCTAGCTGTCAAATGCAACACTAGACAGACGCGGAACGTACCGATGGAGCTTGATCGCTCTCGAATTTCAGTTCTCACGCTTTCGCAGTATATAGTACTAGTGTCACTCGAGACACTGTGAATCATGTGTGACAATTGAAACGTGTAGAACTGGCAACAACACGTGTGAGAGTTAAAGTTAGCTAAATTTAAATTAGATGTATATGGACCGCCGTATTTTGGCATATCACCATTGCTTCAAATATATACATATACTATCATAGCATATGAATGCTAATATGAATATCGAATATGTCAACTGGAACTGAACAATTCACTGACACGTCAATGCTCAACTAGGACTAGTCAAAGTGACTAACAATCAACGCCTTCTCAAGGTTTTCGACCTGCGACCCGCTGTGATATCTATCGTACAGCTGATCAGCAAGCCCACAGAGGCGAGCTTTTTGCTGTTCTTGCTGGCGCTCGTACATGCATTGCATCTCATGCACGATGGCATCAAGCTCGCGGCGGAAGCGTTCGATCTCGGCATTCTTTCCCTGAAGGATGCGCTCGAATTCGTCACGCACGCGGGCTGCCTCCTGTGCGGCGAGACGCCGCGACTGCTCTATGAGCGCGTGTGACTCTTGTTGTCGGCGCTGATGCTTGAGCTCCAAAGCGCGCATCTGCTCATGCATGAGCTGCAGCTGTAGCTGCAGCGGCACGTCCCTCGGCAGCGCCTTGCTTGAGGCGAGGCCCTCTGCCAAGTTCTCACTCTCAAGTTGATGCTGGTCTGCCAGCGCTCCTTCTGCCCGCGCGGCTCCCACCGATCCACATGCATCGATCGATGGCGCCTGCGCGTGTCCTTTCCTAGGTCCTTTGCCTTCACGAGCAGCTCCGGCGATCACTTTGAGCTGCGCCGTGGGGCATTGCTCGGGGCAGCGAGGCTCGACGAGCTCCGAGGGCGTGGCAGCTTCACCCTGATTTGCACACGCCTTGGTGGCTTGCTCACGCTTTACGGTGACTCGCTCACGCGAACGCTCAACCAGCTTCTTCCGCCGCGCTCCCTCGGCCAACTTTCGACCAGAGATCCACCCTGGCTGCGGCAGAAGGCTCTGAGAGCGGGAGGTGGGCGGAACGCTTGAAGGCTGGCGGTTGAGTGCACATGAGGTACGCATCGATGCCTCTGAATCTCCCTCCGAATCCTGCAGCCGAGATCGGAACTTGCGCCCAATGGATGCGGTGATCACGCTCTCATTATTAGCAACGTCGACGATCCCGGCGGCCTCTGTAGCTGCGGAGGAGAGCTTGCGATGACGAGGGTGGAGGGTGGGCGACAGTCGGTTGACTTCGCGACCTTTGGGCGTGCTCACTCCGGGCGTGCTCGCATCAGCCATCGGGACTGTTGATGCCGCCGTGGCCTCTGCCGAGAAAGCCAAAGCGCGCACAGTCTCTTTGAGATCATCAACGCCGTGGCCGGAATTGCTGCGCTCCCACCTGCGCAGCTCGTCGTAGCTGATGGGGCCGCCGTGGCGCGACTCAAGCTCTCGGAAGAAGGCCTCGCGCTCAGCAATCTCGTTCTGGTCGAGGTCTGCCATGCGGCTCTCTCGGACGGATCCTTTTGGCGCCAACGTTCCGTGGCACTCCCTTAAATATACAAAAAAACGCCGCCTGTCACATACGGCGAAAAAGGGGGGCTCTGTTGACATTTGCCACTCTTTGTGAGGCGCGAATTCGGGCTCCAGGCCGACCCCGTCGAGCGCTCCTCGGTACTCGGTACGTGGCGCATTGGCGTTGCGCGTGTGTGTTTGGCGTGCGCGGGAGCATCCAAGGACCACCCACCTCTACCCGCCCTCGCCCACCTCTACCCCATCCTCCGGCAGGTGTGGGCCATGGCTGAGGTGACGATCGATTCCACCGTATTCTGGGAGCGCCTTCAGAAGCTCTACAAGAGCTGGAATGTGCGTGTCCTCCGTGCCCGAGGACTCATCCCGCACACAACTCTCCCACCTCTTCCTCACACGTCTTGCCACCCCATCTTCTCACGCCCACTTGTGCCAGTTGCTGACTTTGGCGTGTTGCCTTTGGCAGGGCGCCCGCGGAGCCGGAGAGCTGTGGAAGGGTGCAGACGCAGTAGTCGTCGACGCTGGAGGCACGAATGAAGACGTGCTCTACTCGAAGTCGGCTGCGCTGCAGACGTGGCTCCTGGGCTACGAGTTCCCCGACACCATCTTTATCTTCTGCAGCCGTAGCATCTATGTGCTCAGCAGTGCCAAGAAAGGTGCCAAGAAAAGGAAAAAAGTGAGGGAGCACACCACTGGAAGGGAAAAAGCACACGGAAGGGATTGGCGCGTGTGTATGTGTCTGTTTTTTGTATACACGTGCCGTGTGCGCGCGAGCGTGTGAGACGGCGTGAGGATCCATGCAGATGCCGTGTGCGCGAGGGCGCGCGAGGGGCCGTGTGCGCGGGGCGCATGCGTGCGCATGTGTCGAATTCGTCTGCTGGGCACAGCCTGTGTATATGGTGCGATGATTGCGGCTTCCCTCCCCACTCAGCTCTCCCATCGAGATCTCCCATTCACCCCACTCCCCACTGAATCTGCCGCATGCTCCCCAATCCTTGGCGTCTCTCTCTTGGCTTCTCTCTCTCGCCGCAGTCTCAATGCTCGAGCCGCTCAAGACGGCCGAGAACGCGACGCTCCCGCTCGAGCTGCTCACCCGCAACAAGACTGACATGAACAAGGGCAACTACGAGACACTCTTAGGTGCCATCAAGAGCTCACACGCCGGTGGCGTCGTCGCCACCCTCAACAAGGAGAGCCCGCTCGGCGACTTGGCCACAGGGTGGCGTAGTACACTCGTCGGGGAGAGTGCTGTCCAGCAGGTCGAGCTCGCGCCTGCGATTGCTGATCTGCTCTCGGTCAAGGATGACATCGAGCTCGGGAACACGAAGCGCGCGGCGGTCCTCTCTGCGATGCTCATACAGAAGCAGCTCGTCGCACGCCTCGAGGCGGTTGTGGACGAGGAGGTTGCAATCTCGCATGACAAGCTCGCCGACGAGACTGAGGAGGCGCTCAGCACGCCCGCCAAGCTCGGCGTGAAGCTCGCGCCGGAGCTGATCGAGTCGTGCTACACGCCCATCATCCAGAGCGGCGGCAAGTACGACCTCAAGCCCTCCGCGTACTCGAATGGGGACAAGCTCCACTACGGCACCATCACGTGCTCCGTCGGCGCTCGGTACAAGTCGTACTGCTCCAACGTTGGCCGCACGTACATCATCGACCCCACAAAGGAGCACGAGCGCAACTACAAGCTGCTGCTCGAGCTGCAGCAGGAGGCGATCGGTGCGCTCAAGCCCGATGCGAAGCTCTCCGCCGTCTCCGCCGCCGTCCTCGCGCGCATCCGCAGCAAGGCGCCGCAGCTCGAGTCGCACCTCACCAAGAACTGCGGCTTCTCGATGGGACTCGAGTTCCGCGAGGGCTCGCTCGCGCTCAACGGTAAGAACGAGACTCGCGTGCGCAAGGGGATGGTCTTCAACGTCGCCATCGGCCTCGATCAGCTCGAGGCGAAGAAGGCCTCCGACAGCCGAGCGAGCAAGTACTCGCTCTTCATCTCGGACACGGTGGTCGTCGGCGAGAATGCCGCCGAAGTTCTCACCGACCGCGCTCAGAAGCAGTGGACGGACGTGAGCTACTACGTCAAGGACGGGGCGGAGGGGGATGATGGCGACGAAGGGGGCTCGAGCAGCCGCGGCCGCGGCAACGTCGAGATCCTCGAGTCGCGCACCCGGGGCAAGAATGTGTCGGCGAAGCACATCGAGACCAACGACATGCTCGCCAACCATCAGGTCAGTCTCTCACCCCATCTTCCCCAGCTGTCACACCCGATGTTTCCCATGCACCACCCGATTCATTTGGCCAACTCCACAACCAGGCCGAGCTCGAGGAGACGATGCGCCTCGAAGCATTGGAGCGGATCGCCAACAAGGACGGGACGAATGCGGCGCAGGGCGAGAAGCAGGACACACCCGTCGCCTACGAGGACCCCAACCAGTTCCCGACGACCGCCTCGGGCGGCGCTCTTCGCACGAACCAGACATTCGTCGACGGCAAGCGGGAAGCCGTCCTCATCCCCATCAATGGCCGCCTGGTGCCCTTCCACATCTCGACGGTCAAGAATGTGTCCAAGACGGACGAGGGCGCGTGGACATTCTTGCGGATCAACTTTGTCGCCCCTGGGCAGACGGCCATGTCGCAGGTGGTGCTGCCGCCCGAGGCGGCACCGGGCGCGCACTTCATCCGCGAGATCACGCTCAAGTCGCGCGTGCCCGCCAACCTCAACAACACCTTCCGCCTCATCAAAGAGCTCCGGAAGCGCGTGCAGGCGCGCGAGAAGCAGGACCAGCTCGAGGCCGATCTCGTCACGCAGGACGCGCTGCAGCTCATCCGCACGGGCAAGCTCCACCGCTTGCGAGAGGTCAACATCCGGCCCTCGCTCGGCGGCAAGAAGGCCGCGGGCGTCCTCGAGCTCCATGCCAACGGCCTGCGCTTCCTCGCGCCGCGCGGCGAGAAGCTCGACCTCATCTTTAGCAACATCAAGCTCGCCTTCTTCCAGCCGGCCGTCAAGGAGATCCTCGTGCTGATGCACTTCCACCTGCACAACCCGATCATGATGGGCAAGAAGAAGACCAAGGACGTGCAGTTCTACGTCGAGGTGATGGAGGCATCCTACTCGCTCGACAACTATCGGCGCTCGGGGTACGACCCCGACGAGCTCGAGGAGGAGCAGCGCGAGCGCGCGCTGCGCAACCGGATGAACCAGGAGTTCAAGAACTTCGTGGCCAAGATTGAGGACCAGGCCAAGACGCTCGAGTTCGACATCCCCTACCGGGAGCTCGGCTTCTACGGCGTGCCACCGCACAACAAGTCGACGTGCTTCATCATGCCGGCTGTGAACGCGCTCGTCGAGCTCACCGAGCCCCCTTGGTTTGTCGTGCCGCTCAACGACATCGAGGTTGCGCACTTCGAGCGCGTCGTGTACGGCCTCAAGAACTTCGACCTCGTGCTCGTCCTCAAGAACTTCCAGGAGAAGCCCGTGCACGTGAACGTGGTCAACATGGAGCATTTGGACGCGCTCAAGACGTGGCTCGACAGCTGCAATATCAAGTTCTACGAGGGAACCGCCAACCTGAACTGGAACACGATCATGAAGCACATCAACGAGACGGGCGTCGAAGGCTTCTATGACGACGGCGGCTGGAAGTTCCTCAACATGCAAGGCAGCAGCGAGGAGGAGGGCGAGGACCCAGAGGACGCGGAGAGCGATTTCGCGCCGAGCGGATCAGAGGAGGAGGAGGAGGAGGAGTCCGATGAGAGCAGCTTTGACGACAGCGAGGACTCGGACGACAGCGGAGAGGGTTCGCTCGACTCCGACGAGAGCGAAGGCAAGGACTGGGACGAGCATGAGAAGGAGGCCGTAGAAGCAGACAAGAAGCGCGGCCGAATGGAGGAGGATCCCAGGGCTAAGGGCAAGTCGGGCAAGAAGTCAAAGTCCAAGAAGGAGTACAGCGACTCGGAGTAGAACTTTCATCGTGGCAGCAGCAGCAGCCACGAATAGTCGATGCAAATCATGGCTCATGCTCATGGTAGTGACATCATAATGATATAATGTCAATGTGACTCATATATATACTATTAGTATTTTTGCAGTATTACTATAATATAAATATAATACTAGTATCAGTATAAAATTAGAACTATATATAATATACTTATTATTTACTTGACGCATTAATTTTATTAATCTAATATATTAGTATAACTATAAGTATAAGTATTATATTATTGAAATACGTCTATAATATTCATATACAACTAAAACGACATGCGCGGAATATAACAAAACTCCTAATCGCCGGCATGCTCATGCTGCGTGGCTAGCAGCGAGGAAACCTACGAAGACTAAGGAAACCTGAGCTCAGCCTTCACCTCTCGTTCAACTCCTTGAGCACTTGCCCAGTACGTGCGACACGGCCGTTCGGCTGCTTTGCCCTCTTCAGATCCTCTTCCGCCTTGTCGCCGTCGGAGCGTGCGCGCCGGCCGGGCGTTTTGGCCATCTTTGTCGCCGTTTGCTGCTGCTGCAGCCGGCTGATCAAGTCCTCACGCTTGCCGTCGGTGGGAAGCTTGGCCTCTTCGCACTTCTTCCTGAGCTCGCCGAGTGTGACCCCCCTGAATTCATTCTCTACCGGCCGCTTGAGTGATTCCGCCCGCTTGAACGATTCCGCCCGCTTGAAGCGACCCGCTGCTGCCACCGCCGGCACCCCGCCGCCAACCTTCCTCCCGCGCACATTGCCAACATTCTCAGCGCGAGGAGGCGATTTCGGCGGCGGCTGAGCGCTCTCGCCATTCTCAGAGCGCTCAGAGCGTTCGGAGCGTTCGGAGCGCTCAGAGCGCTCAGTGCGTTCAGAGCGCGACGAGCGGCGGGTCGGAGAGCGCTCGGAACGCTGAGAGCGCGACGAGCGGCGTGCTGGAACCGCCGGCGAGGAGGACGCTGGCATGGCTTCAGCGCTCTCCGTCTCGAAAGGAAGCTGATCCCCGTGCTCCATGAAGTGTGTGCGGAGCGACTCCTCATTCGGGCACCTCTTGAGCTGCTCGGCGAACGAGTACTGCGTACGCTCGGTGACGACGATAGCCGTGGCGTCGTCTGAGGCGTCGACGAAGCGCCTGATGGCCGACTTGGCGCCGGAGAGCAGCTCGCCGTGCTTCTCGAGGTGAGAGCCCACCTCGGTGGTGTGGGAGGCGGAGAGAGTCTCGCGCTCCGTCTTGGCCTCATCGAGCTGCTTGGCGTGCCTATTCTTTGCCGCATCCACATCTGCCTTGGTGGCGCGGAAGGTTGCGGCGACGGCGGTGGCCGCAGCCTCGCTCTGCTCCTGCAGCTGCTTCCACTGCGCGCGCTGCGCCAGCAGCAAGCCATCGGAGAGCGTGGCGTGGGCTGCGCGCTGCTCGTTGAGCGCACTGGTCGTCTCATCACAGAGCGTGCGCGACTTGCGCATGTGCTCATACATGGCCTCGGCTGCCTCGGGGCGGTTCTCGAGGAGGGCGCTCAGCGACTCTCCCTCCTCTTTAATCACCTTGGCTTGCATCGCGCCGAGCGTACCGAGATCGGCGAGCTGCGTCGCGGCCTCGTCGTTGGCCTTCCGCGCGGTCGACTGCAGCTGCGCGTCGCTCTCCTCGTTGTGAGCCGAGGCCTTGGCGACGCTCTCACGCGCCGCCGCACTCTTCCGATCCATCTCTCCGCCGAGGCCGCGCACCCGCTCGAAGCTCCCACTCTGTGCGGTGGCTCGCTCGCCCTCGGACGCGAGCGCGTGCTTCTGCTGCTCCTCGAGGGCGGCGAGCGCCGCTCGGCACTCGCCGTCGGAGCTCGCCCACGCCTTGACGCGACTCCCTGCTTCCGTGTGCTCCTCGGCTGTTCTCGCCTCGCCCTTGAGGAGCTCCTGCTGCACCGTGGCGGCCGCCTCGCCCGCTCGCCCGACGATGCCATCCACCTGCTCGCACGCCTTGCCCCACGCATCGGTGCGCTGCGCGAGATCCTCGCTCACCCGACCATACGTGGCCACGCTCGCTCCGTGGCTCTCCACCGAGGCGCTGGCGATGGTGCTCACACCCTCCGAGCGCGCGGCGACTCGCTGCACGCCCGTCGAGAGCTCCGCGGCGAGGCATCCGAGCTTCTCGTCGAGGAGTGCCTTCATGGCACTCATCGTCTCGGCGAGCAGCTGCTGGCGCAGCGCCTCCTGCTTCTCGGCGAGCGCCGCGAGCTCGCCACGCTGCAGCTCGAGCATCTTCTGCTGCTCGGCGAGCTCGCCGGTGCGCGCCGCCGTGTCCGCGTCGACGAGCCCCCTCGCCTCGCTCAGCTTCTCTCGGATCGTCTCGGAAGCGTTGGCGGTGCGCTGCTGCTCGCCGGCCGCCCCAAGTAGCGTCCGCTGCTCCTCGAGCGCCGCGTGCGCCTGAGCGGTGCTCTCCTTGAGCACCTGCGCAGCACGGTGCACCGCCTCGAGCACCGCCTCGTCGCGCTGCCCAGCGTGCTGCGCCTCGGATGCGGCGGCGAGCGCGTTGGTGAACTGTTCGAGGCGGCCGGAGCGCTGCGTGTGCGCGGCGGCTTCGGCGCCCTCGAGCTCTTCGAGAGCGCCCTTGAGCTTCGCCTCGAAGGCGCGCCCCTCTTCGACCACGGTGAGCAGAGCTGCGAGCGCTTGGCGCTGCTGAGTCAGCCTCGTGCGCCCATCTGCGAGCCGTGCCTGCGCGGATTGCGCCGCCGTCTCGAGGGCTTTGGAGAGGGCCTGGTGGCTCTCTGCGAGCGTATTGGCCGCCGCGTCGTGCCGGCCACGGCTCGCCTGCGCCCACTCGGTCACCTTGCCCTCCGAGCTGGAGAGCGCGGCCTCGAGCGCCTGCTGCTCCGTTCCAATGGTCGCATTCGCCTTCTCGCACTGCTCCGCCATGCCCTGCGTGAGGCCCTTGGCCTCGGCGGTCTTGCTCTCGAGCGAGGCGACTGCGCTCGCCTGTGCGCCGTCGAGCATCGCCTTGGCGCGCCCGAGCTGCTCGTCGCCCTGGGTGACAAAGCCGGCTGCAGCCTCGCCCATGCGCACCACTTCCGCCTCGGACGCCCTGTCATGGGTCTCGGCCGCGGCGACGAGCGCGCCGCGCTGCTCATTGAGCGTGTCGTCGAGCTGCGCGAGCGACGAGGTGGCATCCGCGAGCAGTGCGCCCGTCTCATCGCTGAAGTCGCTGCGCCTCGATTGCTGCCTCTCCGCCTGGTGTGCTGCCTGGGCGAGCGTCGAGTGCAGGGTGGCCGCGTCGCTATCCGACGCCTCGAGCGTCGAGAGAAGCCTCTTGGCCTGGTCGCTGAGCTTGTCCTCGGTCTCGCGCCGCACCGAGAGCACGTAGTTGGTCGCCTGCAGCTCAACTTTCTTGGCGTCGAGCTCGTCCGTCAGCCGTGCCGTCTCGGCCTTCTCTAGGTCGAGCGCCGTCTCGAGGTCCTTCCGCGCCTCCTCGGCGGCCTCGGCGCGTGCGACGAGCTCGGCCTGCTGCGTGTGTTTGCGTGCGAGCGCCGCCTGCGCCTCCTCGGCCTGATTCTTATAGTATGCGAGCTTGGACATGACCTCGCCCCACCGCTCGTTGGTCACCGACTCGGCCTCTTCGCCCTCTACGGAAATGCCGCCAGGACCGCCGCCCGCAATCACCTTGAGGTACGAGGTGGCGACCGGCTTGTTGGTGATGCCCTGCGCCTGCTGCGCATAGTTGAGCGTCGAGAAGCTCTCGTCGACCGCCAGGATGGACGGCGAGAGCGTGGCGACGATGACCGTCTTGCAGCGGCCGCCGAGGGATTCCTGGAGCAGTCGCGTGAGCTTCGAGTCGCGGTAGGGGATGCGCGACGTGTTGTGGCTCTTCTCGCCTTCGCGCAACGCCGAGATGACCCGGCCGAGAGTGAGCAGCGACTGGTTGATGTTCTTGCGCTCGCGCTCGCGCGCATCGCTGATCGAGTCTCCCGCCGATTTGGCGCATTCCGAGCCGGCGAGATCGACGAGATGGAGCTTACCCGAGCACTGCATCGACATGGAGCCATCCTCTGTCGGCGCTGTGGTCTGCACCTTGAGCGTGAAGACGCAGTGCGAGCGGCTCGAGTGCTTATTCATGCGCGTCTCGCCGACGCGCCGGCGCTCCTGCGCGCGCGAGAGGAGCGCGAGCACGTCCTCCTTGTTCCTCACAATGTGCTCGGAGAGATTCTTGACGATGACGCCCTTTTGCGCGCACGCCTTCCCGGTCCCCTTGTCCTCGACCAGCTGCAGCCGCGGCGCCTCGTCGAGCAGCTTGCCATGGAACTTCTTGTCGTCGGGCGCGCCGTCGGTGAGGAGCAGATCCGAGAGCTCTTCGTTGTAGATCTCGAGGTATGAGGCGACCACATTGGACTCAACGTACTTCCGATCTTCCAGGCTCTCGAAGATTGCCTGCACAGGCGAGGGCGGCCTCAGTCAACAGCTCCCGCAGTGGGCACATGCTGGTTCTCTGCAGAGAGGGTAGAGAAAGAGGGAGGGCAGAGAGGGAGAGGGCAAAGAGGGAGAGGGGGCAGAGAGAGAGGGCAGAGAGGGAGAGGGCAGAGAGAGAGGGCGGGCATCTGTGACGGGACTTGCATTCCGCAGGCACGCACCTCAACAGCACGCGGGATGACGCCCTTCATCTCATCGGAGGCAATGTCTCCCTCCATAGTGTACGTCTTGCCCGTACCAGTCTGGCCATACGCGAACACCTGCACGCAGACACGCAGACACGAGTGCTCAGCACAAGGCACATGTCTCTCTCAGATGGGGCTAATTAGATGGGGCAGACGATTCTGTGATCAGCGCAGAGCGCACCGTTGCCTCGAATCCCTGCATGACCTCATTGACGAGCGGGCGGACGGTCTCGAAGACCTCGCGCTGCGTCGAGAAGCTCGTGAACACAGAGTCGAAGTGGAAGGTCTGGCGCTGCTGGCGGTTGCCACTGCCTCGGATCAGCGTCACCTCCTTCTTGTCATACAGTGCAGTGACCACAGGCACTGTTCCAGCTGCCGTCTCGCGCTGGTTCATAGGTCGGACGCGCAGGGCAACTTGCACGCATTGGACTGTTTGCTCTCCCGCATTTGCATCGGAGGGCATGTCTGGCGAGAGCGCCTGCGCAGGCCCCGGACTGAGAGAGCAGTGCGAAAGGACCTCTTTGAAAAAAACCGGCGCTGCGGAGGGGGGGGGGGCAAAATCAAGGATACATTCGGACTTTTTTTAACTGCGTGAAGGCGCGCCGAATTCATGCTGGAACTGGAGCCGCAGCAGCCAGCGGCCGAGGTGGAGGCTCCCGCGAGCGCGGCCGAGGTGGAGGCGGCTCGCGCGAGCGCGGCCGAGGTGCAGGCGGCTCCCGCGAGTGGAGCTCCTGCTGAGGCCCCGGCCGCGCCGGATCCTCCAAGCGCTGCTTCAGCTGAGGCCCATGTCCCATCGTCTTCGGCCGCCGCGCAGCAGCCATCCACGCCACCAGCGCCACATGCGCAGTCGACCTACGCACCGCAGCCATACGCGGCGTCCGCGTCTGCCCAGCAGACATACGCTCAGCCGTACTCGCAGCAGTATGCGCAGCCGTATGCACAGCAGTACGCGCAACCATACAGCGCGCAACCGTACAGCGCGCAACCGCACAGTGCGCAACCGTACAGTGCGCAACCGTATAGCGCGCAGCCGTACAGTGCGCAGCCGTACAGTGCGCAACCGTACAGCGCGCAGCCGTACAGTGCGCAGCCGTACACTGCGCAACCGTATAGCGCGCAGCCGTACAGTGCGCAGCCGTACAGTGCGCAACCGTATAGCGCGCAGCCGTACAGCGCGCAGCCCTACAGTGCGCAACCGTATAGCGCACAGCCTTACAGTGCGCAGCCGCACGCACAGCCGTACGCGGATGCAGCACCGCCGCTACCTCCTGGGAGGCCACCCGCGCAGAGAGGCGGGCCGAGCGGAGCGCCCCCTCCAATCCCACCCGCCTACGGTGCCGGAGCTGCTGCGTACGAGTATGGCGCGAGCTACCAGGGAGCGCCAGCGCTGCCATATGCTGCCACCCATGGGTATGGCTGTGGGGAAGCGTATGCGGGAGGGGGATGCTATGCGGGGGGCTACGCTGGGTCCTCCCAGATGGGTGGGAGCGAGGGAGTAGACGGCGCGGCGGCCGATGGTGTCGACATGGGCCCCAAACCGCCACCAGGCGGCTGGGGCAGCTACATTCCTGTTGCCAACGTGGGCGGTCCAATCTCTGCGCTGAAGCGTAAGAGAGAGGAGGAGAAGCTGAAGCGGAAGCCGAACACGCATACCGACCACAAGCTCTTTGTGATCCGAAAGGTCCATTCGCCCCACCAATTCAACCCCACCCAATTCAACCCCCCACCCATTCAACCACACCCCCCTCTAACCCCCCTCCCCGTGCTCCTTGTGACCCGAAAGGTCAAACGCGGCGAGCACGACGGGTTCACCGACGGCGACCTGGCCGAAACGTTCGCCGTGTACGGCGAGATTGCGCGCGCCGAGATGATCCGAGATTCGCTCACGGGTGATCACAAGGGGTACGGCTTCGTCAGCTTTATCGAGCAGGGAGCAGAGGAGGCAGCGTTGGAAGCGCTCAACGGCGCGACCGTCTGCGGGCGCAAGATCATGCTGGAGAGGAATGATGCGTCCAAGATGCATCGCCCGTGGTGGGACAAGCGTCCGCCACCGGCCACAGCCGAGGACCAGGCGTTGGCGCTCTTCAACTCGGTGCGCAACCGCACGAGCGGCCACTTTGACCCGAACGCGGTCGCCTCGCGCTACGCTGATGCGCACCACAAGCTGCCCAGTACTGGGGGAGGCTGGAATGAAGTGGGTCGGGGCGAGGGAGGCCAAGGTCCTTGAGGCGGTCTCGACGGCTGCTGTCTTTTTTTTGGATGATACGTGCGCTACTGGTACTGCACTTTCACTTTGTACGTTTGGAGGCCTACGAGGCGGGGTGTAAGGTGTAACGAGTGCGATCGGTCAAGCTGTGTGTGCATGTGGATTGACGTCATGTATATAGTGTCTCCATCAGCAGTTTACGCGTCACCACGGATCAGGTATGTAGTACTCGAGAACTGCCATCAAGAGGAGGTGCTGAAAACGTGCCTCGGCTGAAAACTTACTATGTAGTAAACTAAAACTGGAAACTCGTACAATACGAATACTGTATTGTAGTGCTCTGACATTATCGCTACGTGCACAAACACCCGTTCAATCCTCACTCGACGGCCACTACCTTGCCTCTCTCATTCGTCGCGCCCTTCCCGCCATGCGTCGGCCGTTTTCCCGCCATTTGGAGCATCTCCCTGCAGTTGGCCGCATACCACGCGGCAGGCCACGAATGGAGCGAGTCTCCCTCTAATGGCGCGAAGGATCGACGCGCCGCCGCCGCCGTCAGGTCGTAATTCAGCGCCCGCCTCAGCGGCAGATTCGTCGTCGGCACCGGGTCGTCGCAATTGATCAACGCCTCGCAGTAATGAGCGCTCGCGCCAAACTCTCGCACGCCGAACGCGCGCTCGGGGAAGAGGAGATCGAGGAGCCCCTTGCCACAGAAGGGGTCACAGAGCGTCAGGTGCACGTGCGGAACATTTGCGCTCGAGGGTCTATCGCCGCTCAAGGCTTCGGCGGCGGCGTCTGCGACGTGTGCGCCTACTGAGACTCCGACGAGGTGTATGGTGCGTGGCGCGAGCTGTGCGAGGGCGCGGCCAAGTTGGGCGCCCACCCTCCGCGCATTGTACGGCGCCCGCAGCTCGTCACCTTTCCATCGCCTCCAGTCCAACTCGACGACAGCCGTGCGAGCGCCAGAGCCGCGAGCGTCGCGTCGAGCGTCGAGTTCGCTCTCGCTGCCGTGCGTGCTGTCGGCGATGGCTTGCGCGAGTGCGAGTCGGATGGCGAGCGTGTTCTCATCCGGCCCACCCGCGCCTGGTATCACCACCACAATCCTCTCCGCCTCGCTGGGGAACGACGGCAGCTCGAGCGGAGGCTGCGACGGCGGCGGCGGCAGCCGCGCATAGATCTCAATGGTGGCGGCGGGGATGGTGAGCGCGGCGGCAGCACCCTTGAGAAGACGCGAGCGCCTCAAGCTTCCACGCGCCGTGCAGTGCGCGAGACAGAGCGAGAGCAGCAGCGGGAGCAGCAGCGCTCGCGCAGTTCGCGCGGCGAACCCCGAGCGCGCGAACCCCATCGAAAAAAAGAGAAAAAATACGAGTGTAAAAAGGTTAAGGTACATATTCCTACTGTAGGTAGGTTCGCCTATGTAAAAACCCACGGCGTTTTTTTCAAAAACGAGCCATGTCCGTCGCCGTGAGCAAGGCGCTGTCGATCATGATCATCGGGGGGAGCCTGACGCTGCAGGCGCCACAGATCTACAAGATCGTCTCCTCCAAATCCGCCGCCGGTCTCTCGGCACTCGGCTGGGCCGTCTCCATCGCGAGCTTGACTCTTTCTATCATTTACAATGTGCGCATGGAGCACCCATTCACAACGTGGGGTGAGAACATCTTCGTCGTCGCGCAGCTGGTGATTCTCACCTTGCTGAAAAGGTGAGCGCTCACCTTCGGCCACCCTCCCACTCCCACCGCGAGATCCGCCCTCGAGATCCGTCCTCGAGACCTGTGAGACTCTGCCTATGAGGCATTTTTTCGTCTGATTCCGCTTCTGATCCTTCTGCTCGTGCAAATGGCGCGCACAGGTACTACGACGGAGCCTCATTCAGCGGATCGGTGGTGCGGCTGGTTGCTCTCGCGTGCCTTGTGCTCGGATGCTTTTGGGAGCGCACACCCACGCAGCTCCTCGTGACATTGCCGGTGCCGCTCAGCTGTCTCTCTTCAGTACCTCAACTCCTCGAGAACTCGAAGAATGGACACACGGGCCAGCTGGCGCTCCTGCCGGTCATCTTCACTGTGATCGGTACAAGCCTCTTGAAACAGAGAGCTCCCCTCCGCCCACTCAGATGTCACATGTGCAAACTCTCGGGTACTCTGCAGTCACTCTCATAAGTTTTGTTTTCACTCTCACGCGCTTTTTGTTGTACTTTTGGTCACGCAGGCCTCACGATCCGTGTCTTCACCACCATGACTGAGATTGATGATAAGCTTGCGCTGATTGCCGTCATCGTGCCGTGCTGCCTCAATCTCCTTCTTCTCTTCCAAGTCTTGCTGCTGCCGGGGGGTGGCGTAGCCGAGAAGAAAAAGAAGAAGAAATGAATCCGTCTCCGCATCACCAAATCGGTCGCCCGCGCACCAAACATTGTATATCCTCGGCTACTTGCCGGGCTCGCGTATAGTTGTCACCGTCTTTGCGTCATTCTGCACCTGCAGCCGCCTAAATGTATGTGCACACAAGTTCAAGTTGAAACAAATGAAAAAAGAGACCCCCCACGGGCCCCCTGGTGATTAATTGGAAGACTTCTCTCCTACAAACTGATTTTTGGCTGGGGAGGTGCGCGACCTCAATTTCCCCTGAGCCGATCGTCTCATTTTGAGGCACCTCGATAGAGCATCTCCGTGGAACAAAATGATCGCCGCAATCGCCAACTTCGCCGTGCTCGGCCTGCAGCTGGGCGGCGCGCCCGCGCCCCAGGCGGCGCGCGCGTCGCAGGTCTCCATGCAGACCGTCAACAGGCCCATCAAGGTCGCCGTCATCGGCGGCGGCCCGTCGGGTGCCTGTGCCGCTGAGATCTTCGCCCAGGTGAGCTGCCCCCTCTCTGATGAAACATTCGCTTGACGCCGCGTTTCCCGTCGATTCGCAGCGCCCTGCTGACCTGAACGCGCGTCCTTTTGCCCTCAGGCGCCCAACATGGAGTGCACCATGTTCGAGCGCAAGATGGACAACTGCAAGCCGTGCGGTGGCGCTATCCCTCTGTGCATGGTCGAGGAGTTCGCCCTGCCCCCTGAGATTGTCGACCGCCGCGTCCGCAAGATGAAGATGATCTCGTAAGCCGCCCCCGCCTCCTGTTCTGCACCCGCGCCCACGCCCCGCCCCCGCCCCCCCCCTGCGCCAGCGCTCGTCCCAGACGCTGAGTCTGCGCGTGCTCGTCGTCTTCAGGCCGAGCGGCCGCGAGGTTGACATTGGCCAGACCCTCAAGCCGGACGAGTACATTGGCATGACCCGCCGCGAGGTGCTCGACGACTACCTGCGTGTCCGCGCCATCGAGTTCGGCGCCAAGCCCGTCAACGGCCTTGTGCAGACCATTGAGCTTCCCAAGGAGGATGGCGGCATGTACACCATCAAGTACTCCAACTACGACGGCAAGTCCAAGGGCACCCCGGAGCAGGAGGACTTCGACATCGTGATTGGTGCTGACGGCGCCAACTCGCGCACCGCCAAGGCGATGGACGCGGGCGAGTACAACTACGCCATCGCCTTCCAGGAGCGCATCAAGATCCCGGAGGAGAAGATGGCCTACTACGAGGATCTCGCCGAGATGTACGTTGGAGACGACGTCTCGCCCGACTTTTACGCGTGGGTCTTCCCCAAGTACGACCACGTTGGCGTTGGCACCGGCACCGTTGTCAACCGCCCCGCCATCAGCCAGTACCAGGCTGCCATTCGCGAGCGCTGCGCTGACCGCCTTGGTGACAACCCCAAGGTGATGAAGGTTGAGGCGCACCCCATTCCTGAGCACCTCCGCCCGCGCCGCGTCGTCGGCCGCATGGCACTTGTCGGCGACGCTGCGGGCTACGTGACCAAGTGCTCGGGCGAGGGCATTTACTTCGCGGCCAAGTCGGGCCGCATGGCTGCCGAGGAGATTGTCCAGCTCACCCGCGGCGGCACGCGCCTGCCGTCCGAGCAGGAGATCAAGGACTCGTACATCAAGAAGTACGACTCCGCCTACGGCCCCACCTACCTCGTGCTCGACATCCTGCAGAAGGTCTTCTACACCAACAACGGCGCGCGCGAGGCCTTCGTCGACATGTGCGACTCCGAGTACGTCCAGAAGGTGACCTTCGACTCGTACCTCTACAAGACGGTCCAGGGTAACAATCCGGTCGAGGATGTCAAGCTCCTCTTCAACACTATTGGCTCTATCATCAAGGGCAACGCGATCGCCAAGCCCGACGCCACCTTCTCCAACCCCGTCGAGTCGCTCAAGCGCTTGTAAGCGCGCGCTCCTCGCCATGACGCATGTACGAGTATCGAACACAGCGGTCTATAATAATAATTTTCGCAGTTGTACGGTGAGCTGAAACTTCGACGCGCTGCGAGGTGACGGCGCGCGACTTTGTGGTGTACGGTTTGATAGTCTATGTAGGTCTATGTGTAACTACAAAACTGTGTTTGACACGGATATCAAGCTTTGTAAATCAAAATGAAAATCCGTCGTTTATTTATTATCAGCACACTTGACTCTCACTCTGTGTACATAAAGTATACGTTCGCGCCGGATCTCGGGAATGACCGCCCTTCCAGCCGGCCCTCAGCCTGCGTCCCAGAGGGGCACGGATGAAGCGGATGCCCTCGGCAAGCTGATCTCGCAGCTTGAATCCCTCCCGCCGCCGCCGGCAACCCCCGCCTCGGCCGATGAGGAGGAGGTGCACTACGTGCTGCTCGAGCTCGACGGAGGAGGAGAGCTTCACGGCGAGCTTGGAGTGGAGGTGAGCTTGGAGTGGCGAAGCCCACGCATTGGATGGGAAGCACGCGGGGAGTCGCCTCGTCTCCACCTGAGAGCCCTCTTCGCCCCGGCGTGTCGCAGGGTCTCGACACAGCAACGCCGTCTGTCACGTGTGAGGGCCGTTCAATCCCTGGCTTTTGGGATGAGGACCTTGGGAGTACGCTGGTGTTTGACCGGCGAAAGCTGGAGGAGGTGCGTGCGTCGAATCGATTCGGCGATGCACGCGTGCATTAGCCCAGCCGCCCAGCCTGCCACTCCCCAATTCTTGTCCACTCTGCCCACACGTTGCGTTCTGCCCATGTTGCGTTTCAGGCTGCTGATGCATCGACGCCAAAACGCGGCATGGCATCTGCTGGTTTGGAGGGGTCGGCCAGCGACGAGGCGCTGGTGTGCGTGAGTACGAAAAGGCTCAGGCTTCAGCCTACGCTTGCTGCGCATGATCGAAACGTTTAAGAAAATATAGGTTTACTATATTAATATTAGTCCAAGTCCCCTAGTCGTACAATAACAATAAATATTTATTGATATATATATATATCTTAGGCTATATGGATATACATAGGAACTTGCAAATGTCTAGTTCAAGTTCATACCCGAATACGAATCATCATACACGTCATATATATATATACCCATACCGAATGTACGTGATCTCAGATCTCTAATCGAACACAAATATAAATAAATATCCGCGGTGACTTCACGGCGTTGCCTCTCGACTTGACAACAATAGTCTCACTAGGTGCGGGCTACTGCCGCCTGATCTGCGTGCGAGAGCGGCAGCGCTGTGAGGAAAGGTAGCCGAGAGCGAGCAAAGCCCCCACGGGAGCCGCAGCAAAGCCAACAGCGAGCGGTGCAAATCCCAATGCTGCCGAGTTGATTCTTTGGCGGGCGAGGAGCTCTGGCTGCGGCTCGGGCGGTACCAGAGAATGGAGATGCTGCCACGATGGAAGCAGCCGGGGAATCGGAGGCAAGACAAACTCGAAGCCGTCGCCCACCGCAGGAAAGTCTGGGAGCTGCAGCACGCGGCCTTCATCGATCCATTCGCAGCCATCGGCTACTTGGGGCGTTGGCTGCACAGTGCGGCTTCCACGCGGATGGATGAGCTGCTCGAAGCGCTGCGCGAGAGTGAGCGAGAGCGCACCAAAGCACGCCTGCAGCGGCGCGCGGTAGGGCGTCGCGATCCACCAACATTCGATGCGTTCTCCCCATTCCTCCCACCAAGCTTGTTCACTCGGAGGTTTCATCTCGAGTGGCGCGGATTGGAGGCGGCGGCGCTCGGCGCACGTGCTCCCGACCGAGCCACCACCCTCGATCCTCGCAGATACAGACCGAGACGCCTTGAGGAGCTCATTGAGAAATTCGGCGAGTACTTGCTGAAGAGTCCCTTGAGGCATCTGTATGACGACTTCGGACATTTGGGCCTGGAGGACGTTGAGGAAGGCGTCGCATGAAGGAGGGTCCACACACACGCCACCACCCCCACCTTCCAAGTGGCCCATCATCACCGCCTCCCACTGCGATGGACGCGCGAGCAGAACCGCCCGGAGCGCCGTCGCGAGTGACGCGTCCTGTACGCGGCCTTCGCCGAGTGCGAGGAGTTTCTCGGAGGCGAAGACCTGTAGGAGCTGACGGAGGACCTCGACCATGCCTACCAGACCGTCATCATGCGCCTGCTTCATGTACGCCTTCAGAGTCACCACGAAACCCTCGCCGAGGCCGCTGAGCTGCGGGCGCATTTCTGTTCGTATCTTGTCGACACGCTCCGAAGGGATGGGCACCTCGAACTCTCCCTTGGCGTCGGCGGCGAGCTTGAGGAACTCCTGCGCGGTCTCGGCATCCCCCTGCAGCTTCTCGTCCGTCCTCTCCAGCAATGCCTCCACCGCGCGGGTGATGGCGGATGCAAAGTCGGCGATGGACTTCTTCTCGCTCTCGTCGGCTGCTTGATCGGACATCTCTGCGAGGCGGAGGAAGAATTGCATGTCGATGCCGCCTCTGTTGGCGGCGAGGATCGACGGCCACTCAGCCGGCGAAGCCTTCCGCAGCACACCAATCAGCTCATCGGTCGTCAGCGCGCCCATAGTACCCCGCGGCACATACACTGGGTTTTTTTGGCCTTGTCAGGTGCGGTTTTGATCTGGAGGAGACGGGACGTTTGCCATTTAACGGTTGCGAATGGAGCCCAACCCGGAGCTTCTGCGCCCGGTTGCACGTAGACCGGACAAGGCGGAGCTAGTGGCGGCGGGCCAGCGGCGTTTCGCCGAGCTCCGTGCGCGCCGCACCGAAAAGCACCGCACACCTCTCGCCGAGGTCTCGGCTGGCCTGAATGGGAATTCAGAGGCGGATGTGCCAGCCGAGGCGGCCGTGGTGAAGCATGGCAAGGAGGCGGCGGATGCGATTGCGAAGGAGGATGGGACGAGTGAGCAGAGTAGCGCGAGCATCCTCTCGCAGAGCAGCGAGAGCGCCCTCTCGCAGAGCACCGCAGCCGCAGCCGCACAGCTGGCGCGTGCCCTCCTCCAAGAGCAGACTGGTACATTGCTCCACGAAGATGAGCTGCAGCTCATGCGTGACCAAGTGGAGTCCTTGCAGGCGGCAGAGACGGCACTACTCTCTGAGCTGCATGCCAAGCGCCAGCGCGTCTGTGCCGTCGAGGCTTCGCTCTTGCGGGTCCAACGGGAGGCGTCCGCGCTCGCAGAAGAGAACGACATGTTTCGTTCGAAGCTGGATCGAGGAGAGGCGGCGGTGGAGGCATCTACGGAGGTGGCGCCGCGGCAGGTCGAGGCAGAGCTTCGGCAGAGAATCGCACAGCTGCAGGCTGAGGTCGAGCATTCACGCGGAGGCTCTGCGGCCGCACGCGAAGAGACTGCCATGGCGCGCAAAGATACGATCGCGGCACATGAGTGCGCCGACTTCGCTCTTGCCGAGGCTCAAAGTGCACGTGAAAACCTCAGGCTGTGCGAGGAGCTCCTCGAAGATGAGAGGGCGAGGGCTTCGGCAGCATTGGGGGCGCATACCGAGGAGATGGCCGCCCGCGAATCCGCAGAGGAGGCGCTAGCTCAGACAGTAGAGCAGCTGGCGGCAGCGGAAGCAAAGGCGGCGGAAGCGGAAGTTAAGGCGAAGGCGGCGGAAGGCAAGGCGGCGGAAGCCGAAGTAAAGGCGAAGGCGGCGGAAGGCAAGGCGGCGGAAGCGGAAGGCAAGGCGGCGAAGCTTGAGGCGGAGCTGCCTCGTGCAGTCACAGCCGCGGAGCATACTGTGCAGAGCGAGCTTCTCGAGCTGATCGGCATCTCGGAGAAAGCAGCCGATGCGGCGATCGTCGCACGCGACGATGCCCACGCTGCACAAGAGCAGATGGCAGCTGCAATGGAGGCGACGGAGGCCGCGGCGGCGTCGAGAGAGGCAGCAGAGCGACAAGCGGCGGCTGCGAGGGAGGAGATCGAGGCAGTCGAATCGACGATCGAGTCTCTGCGCGCGGAGCTCGCCCATGCGCAGAGCCGTTTCGAGGAGCGCGAGCGAGCGATCAGTGAGGTGGCCGAGGACGCTGCCGTCGTCAAAGAGAAGAACGCACACTTGCAAGAGGAGATGAGTGCGCTCAGCCGAAGTCACAGCGAGCTCGAGTGGCGGCTCGTCATCTCCGAGGCGGCCGCTGAGCGCGCGCTTGCGGTCGCGAGCTGTGACGAGGAAGAGACGCGCACTGCTGCCGCATCCGATTTGACGGCCGCCGCCCGGGAGGCCACGGCGGATGCGCGAGAGGCCACGGCGGATGCGCGAGAGGCCACGGCGGATGCGCGAGAGGAGGCCATCAGGGAGGCGATGGCGACAGCTGCTCGGGAAGAGACAGAGAGAGTAGCCACGCATGCGGCGAGTGAGCTCGCGGCAGCTCGGAAAGAGACGAATGACGCACGAGAGGCGGTAGAAGCGGCAGAGGCCAAGGTGGCGGCGGCCGAGCGAGAGATCGAGACCGTGCGGGATGCGCTCGAGGTGACGGAGGAAGCAGCGCTCACGGCGGCAATGGAGCAGGCGGCGGCGCAAGAGGAGGCGGCGGCGGCACAAGAGGCGGCGGCGGCGGCGCAAGAGGAGGCGAGAGCCGCAGTGGAGGCACGAGAGGCGGCGAGGGCCGAGCTGAGGGCGGTCAAAGAGGAGCTGGCCGATGTGCAGCAAGCGGCGGAGGAGTCATGTACCCGTGTGGCCTCCGACTTGTCGGCGGGGATCGAAGAGGCAGCGCATGCAAGGCGGGTGGCAACAGCGCAGCTGGCCTCCGCCCGAGAGGATGCTACGAAAGCACGCGCGCTCGCATTGGAGGAGGTGCAGGAGGAGATGGAGAATGCGAGGAGAGAGCTGGTGCATGAGAAGGAGTCGGCCGCGGCAGCAGCCGCGCGATGGATGGGCGAAATTGCGCAGGCGCAGCAAGAGGTCGAGCGAGCTGAGGCGGAGACTGCTGCGGCGCTCCAAGCGGCGGCGGCAGCCGAGGAGCAGGTGCGGGCCGAGACTGCGGCAGCGCTCCAGGCGGCGGCGGCAGCCGAGGAGCAGGCGCTGGCCGAGACTGCGGCGGCGCTCCAGGCGGCGGCGTCGGCCAGGGAGCAGGTTGAGACGGCCGCGGCGCTCCTGGCGGCGGCGTCAGCCCGGGAGCATGGAGATGACAAGGAGCGAGATGACGCAGAGCGAGATGGCGTCGAGCATCTCAAGACTCAGCTGGCCAACATGAGAATCGAGGCCGCGCAGCTGCGTAGCGGGAAGCAACAGGCGGAAGCGGACGCGCATGACGCACGGCAGCTCACCGAGCGAGCCCATATCGAGCGAGAGGCGATGGCCTTGGAGGCGGCCAGGGCACACGCCGGGCGTGCCGCGCTTGAGCAGGAGATGGGAGAGAATGTGATGTCGGCAGTGCAGCGCGCGCAGGCGGCGGCGGCGGCAGCGGCGGCGGCAGCGGCGGCGGCACGCGTTGAGGTGGTCAAGATGCGGAATGAAACCGAGACGACGGCAGAACGCCATGCTGCAGAGCAGGAACGGAGGCAGCAAGCCGAGGCGGCCGAGGCGTCACCAGCTGATGCCACGACGGCGCGCATGGAGCTAGGGCAGCTCAAGATGGAGGCGGCGACGATGCGGCAGCACCTGGAGTGTACGGCGCGTGCGGCCGCGGCTCGTGCAGAGGCGGCAATGACGAGCCAGCAAGCGGAGACGGCCGCTGTGCGCGCCCGGGCGGCGAAGCAGCAGGCGGAGGCCTCCGCCGCGATCGAGGAGATCAAGGCAACACTCGAGGGGAAGGCCTCGGAGCAACTCTCTCAGCAAAAGATGGCCACAGAGGAGGCGGAGGCTGAGGCTGTGCGGCTTCGCTCCGAGCTTGAGAGTGCTCGTAAGAGTGCTGAAGCCGCTGCGGCTCGTGTTGCTGATTCAGAAGTACGACATAAGGAGATGCACCGTTGCCTTGTCGACCTTGCGTCTGGGATGCATAAGCACAAGGAGCAGGTGAAAACGCTGCAGGAGGTGCACAAGCAGCGCGAAGCTGCGCAGGCGGAGATCATCTCGCGCCTGCAGCGGGAGAGAGAGTACATGCAATTGGGGTATGCTGCACAGGCGACGAGCCGCACCGAGCCGCCTCCGGCACGGGGTACCCCAAAAGCAGTCGAGCTGGCCCCCGCAATTCCGATGCATGCCACTACATGCGTGCGACCCGCAGCCTTTACCAATGGGCACGAGCCCGGCGGCACAGAGCATTTCAACACAGTTAACGCAGAGGCTGTTGACGCAGAGGCTGTCGTCACCGGACCGGTGCCCATTTTGACTAGGCAACCGCTCAGCGCGCGATCAGATAATCAACCGCCAAGCCCTAAGCCCAAAGCGAGGTCATACAGCAGAGCCCAAGGCAGGCCCCGAGGTCGATCTTACTACTTGTAGAGAGTCAGAGTGCGAGTAGGCTTAGTACGTATCACTATGTAGTATACGAGGTGGATCACTAGGACTAGGTACTACTAGTACTATTAGAACTTCAACTTGATTATCTCTAGCGCAGCTGCATGTGATCGATGAATCACGTGATAAAATGGTCGAAAAACAAGCTAGGAGGTCGTAACAGACCATGGACGAGACGGAGCCCCTGGCAGCACTACTGGCTGTGCAGGCGTCACTCTCCGGTGGAGAACGCCTCGCTACCCGGCGCGAGCATATCACCGGCCGGCTCATTGCGCGACGGGCGCATGGCAGCATTCTGTTTCTCGACCTGCAGTGCAGCGGCAGCATCCTCATGCAGCTCGTGGTCGAGGCACCTCCAGGAGCCAACGAGCAGGCACCCTCTGCCGCACGGGTAGCGCCGATTGGTAGCCTCATCCGCGCCTCTGGCCAACCAGGCAAGACCAACCGCGGTCAGCCCAGCCTTTTCGTCGAGGCACTCAATCTCAAGATTCTCGAAGGCGATGCCTGTGACGCCCCCGGAGTCTCGCCGACTCTTCCACCGCCGGTTATGATCGCGAGAGCTGAAGCATTGGCGTGCCGCTTCCAGTTTACACCCGACAATGTGCGCTGGGGATCCAAGCTCCAGCTGCTTCGCGTGGGTGCCTTCAACTCGCTGAGCTGGCGCGGCGGCCTTCCTCTGCCGACACCCCCGTCTAGACGAGGCGAGAGCTGGGGTAGCTGCTGGCTGCTCCCTGCGACGGACGACACGGCACTTGCGATGGCGAAGCAGCAGGATGAGCTACGCGCCGCGGGCTGGCGCCTCCTCACTTGCGCTCCCGAGATCATCCTGCGTCTTGGGGACAAGGCTCGGCTGCAGGCGCATGCCGCATCCCTGGGGCTCAGGGACCACCTCCCAGCGAGCTACGGAAGCCTAGCCGCCGCGTGCTACCCAGCGGTTCTAAAGCGTGCACGCGGTCAGTTCGGTAAAGGTGTGCACATCGTCGCCAGCGCTCAAGAAGCAAGGCGCCGCATGGGCATGTCTGAGAGTGGGCTCGGTACCGAATGGATATTGCAGGAATTAGTACAAGGCCGAGTCGAATCCTCGGCTTCGCTCTTGGTCAGTGAGGGCAAGATTCTGCGCGCATTGCTCGTGGAGTACACGTATAGCAAGGAGGCGTACGTTTGGCCCCAGGTGCGCGAAGACAAGGCAAAACGAAGAGCACGCGCCGAGCTGGAGCCGGACCATCAGGCAGCTCTCGAATCTCTTCTCGCGGGCTTTTCTGGAGTCTGTAATGCCAACTTCAAGGTGCGCGCAGCAGGCGGCAGGCTTGCGCTCTTCGAGTTCAACACGCGGCCTGGCGCAGATCTCGCTTGCGATGCACCGCGGCCGCTCGCCGCAGCCTTCCTCGAGCATGGCCACAGCCTCGCTAGCGCGATTGAAGCGAGGTCACCACGCATGCGGACGAGTCCACCGCCTTTGCAACCGCTAGCGCCAACAGCCGAGGATTCCCCGTGCGGCAATTCTGTACAAGGCGGTGGCACGCCTCTTCCTTCAGACACACGCCTAAAGGACGCCGAGCGCGGTCAAAGCGCGCTGCCAACGAGAGATGCTGATAGCAGCGTGGTCTACCTCTCCGACTGCCGTGATGAATCGCCTCGTTACGCCTCAATGCGAGACGCACCGAATTGGCTCAGAGACTCTTTGCATCATCGAAGGCGACCCCCTTTTGTGCTCAGGGGCGCATCGTCAGCAGCACTTCGGGCCTACTTGCCAAAGGGACATCCAGCTGCGGCTAGCCGAGGGCTCGCCACAGGCGAGGCGGCGCGCGCAGCTGACGCAGAGGGGATGACGGGCTGGCCCACGGCAGTGGTTTGCCCTGGGGGCGGTTACGAGACGCTGGCCCCGCACGAGGCCGCACCTGCTGCCAAGTGGCTCGCCTCACTCGGCTTTGTCGCATTCGTACTTCGGTATAGATTGCCGCCAGATCACCCGTGGCCTGCTGCGCGCGATGACGCGAGGGCAGCACTACACTATCTTTGCTCAGACGACGCCAAGGCTCGATGGCAGTTGGACGTCTCTCGACTCATCTTGCTTGGCTTCAGCGCCGGAGCCCACCTCGCTGCGCATGCCATCTGCCCTCAGCTCCGCGCTGTCGTGCTCATCTACCCTGCAGTGGCGGATGCGACGGACGAGGCCGTGCGCACTACCGAGGTCGCCAAGGAGCAGGCCGCATTGGTGGGCGGTCGAAAGCTGCCGGCTGTCTACGTAGTCGCAAGCACGAATGACCGCATCTGCTCACCCAGGGAGCACGGCGATTTCGTTGTCGATGAGCTCAAAAACTGTGGTCTCCATTGCACCTACCAACGTCAAAAGCTCGGCAGCCATGGCTTTGGGGTCACGCGCAAATGGGCTTTGCCATGCTGCACGTGGCTGCGCGAGCAAGTGCTTTTACCAGAGTCGCAGCAGTGAAGCGTCGGAGAGTAGTAGTAGTGCCCGGAGCTACATTTGCTATCAAATTATTCACCATCTAGGAACCCAACACTCATTCAGTCAACATCAGATCATGGCGATTTACGAAGACTTACTTTTCAAATACACTAGGCAACTGGCACTGGCGGTATGTGGCCAATGTGGCCGAGCATCGATGGCGAGAGTTGTGTGAGCCCAATGCGGGTAGTTTGAGCATCGTGCGAGGCTGCTACTTGCAGCACCTGCCCTTTGGTCACCTCGACGTGCATAGGCAAATAGCGCACACTTTGGTCCCACGCGACTAGCCGTTTGTTCTCTGGCCCGCTCGAAAAGTCATTTTCTGGTTCATGGTCCAAGTGAAGATGGAAATAGACGAGGAACGCCGTCAGAGTGCCGCTCGAGGATATCCGCAATGGCAATGTGACATGGCGCACTTGGCAGATTTCGTCCACCGGTGCCTCGGCCCAATCGAAGCGGAAGAGCAGCACAGGAGCTGCTAAGATTCGATAGTCCGTAGGAGACAACTCCTGCAGCTTGATCCCATCCGTCGCCCGCGGTGCAAGTCCCTGGTCGCAATTGAAGAGAGACAACTCGTCCAGATCAAAACCCGATCGATTCGGCACCTTGAGCTCGACAGCGAGTGCAAAGAGACTACCTCCCCGCGGAAGGATGGGCGCGCCCGGCCGAAGCAGTCTTCGGCGCGCATCAGCGACTGTGGCGAGCACACCTTCCCCCAGGAGCATGTCGTCGACGATCTCGCAGACGAGTAGATCTGCATTAGAACCAAGGCTCTCCTCGTCGACCTCGTGCGAGCTTGCGTCAAAAATAGTCACGGTTTCCTTGTAGCCATTTGAGGCCACAATTTGTCGTGCAGCGGCGGCAAGAGCTGGCACCATCTCGAGTGAGCTCACTTTCGAGGCGCCTGCGCGCGCGGCCATCATTGCGAGCAGCCCCGAGCCGGAGCCGATGTCGAGGACATGGGGCGACCTGCCTTGCTCACGGCTGAGCTTCGCCACAGCAGCTCTCAGTGCAACGTCGAAGCATCGGTTCCGGCCCTCATCAGAGATCATTGGGAAGTGGTATGCTAGGCAGGGCGCACGAGGCCAGTGACGCAGCCGCCCACTCCGACAGAACTCGGCAGGAGCATCGACCCAGATGCAATCCGACAGAGCACCTTTCGGGAGGGGCGCTGGAACAGGTGTCACAGGAGCTCGATCTCCACAAGATGCCTGTCCGCTCCGTGTGCGCTGAGCACTCGCGAGCACCGTGACAACCTCACCGGCCACGAGCACTCGTTCATACCCCAAGAGGCGGAGATGCTGCCTGCGTGCGCGTCGGCAGAAAGCTAGTGGCGGCTCGCATGGTCCGAGTGACACCAACGGCCACTCATCCACAGCTTTGTCTGCCTCGGCCACTGCTGCACCTCCCGCCTCTCCTGCTCCACCGGGTGAAAAGATGACCTCTGCCCAGAAGCAGACGCAATTGAGGATCCCTGCGCGGGATGCAAGCACCTGTCGCTCAAGTTCAGGCAGCGACTCCAACGGCTTCTCCAAGTCGATCTCCCAGAGGTGTACCGGATCACTCAAGAGCTGAGGCCGTTGTGCTCCGAAGACGTCCGAGGCTCTCAGGTGGTCGTAATCATGCCATACATGACCAGCTGCGCGAAACGCGTTGAATGCGCGGAGGTCGAAGCCCGCGACCGCAGTCGTTCGCACTGAGAGGAGCGCGGCCGACACGCGCAGTCGCGCAGGCAGGAATCGGCCTCCCGGTAAAAGGAGGCTTGAGCGGGCATGTCGTGCAAGATCTAGAATTCCATCACCAAGGACATTGTCGGAGATCTCCTCGGTGATGAGGGCGTCGAACCGCTGCGCTGGACTCGCTGGTTGGAAGTGACGCCATTGACGACATCGCGCCACGCGTACGCGCGCCTCCAGCCCGTTGCGAGCGGCGAGTCTCTCTGCGCACTGCGCAAACCTTTCAACACGCTCAACCCATACCACTTCAGCGCCCGCGCGCGCGGCGGCGAGCGCGGGCACCGCGGAGCCGAGTCCAAGGACGCAAATGCGCGGATGGTCTTTCAAATGCTTGACTGTGACTTCCGCCACCACCGCTTCCGCTGCCGCCGCGAAAGCGTCGCACCAGCGTGGATCGGCTAAGAGCCTGGACGTGTGATCGCTCATGAGCTTGTGGCAGAGACCAAAGACGATGGGCATGAGCGAGGGAGCGACACCCTCTGCCCGCGTTGAGCCAGCCAGCGTGAGTGTCTCATGGAGTGCTTCCCGAGATTGTGCGCGCGACCCCTGAATACCCCATTCCTTCTGCACGGAAACTGCGTCGCGTGACGTCTGGAAGCTGGCAAGCTTCTCAGAGTCGCAGGTGGCGTTTGCTGCAGGGGAGGGTGGCTCGGGCAGCACAGGTGGTTGAATGAGCTCGTAACGGTCAGCCGAGCGGCGCCAGCACGAACGTACCTTGCCGAGAGGCGCGCTGCCATGTCGGGCCTCAACCAGCATTCGGGTTGCCACCAAACTTGACCTCAAAAACAAGTTTTGCATTTTACACAACTGGGTTCCTAGGATCCTACTGGAGGCCTTAATATGGTAACGGCCCGTTTTTTTTCCGCTGGGACCTGTTACGGTCTCCTCGACCAGCGCGCCGAGCACGGGCGCACTCGGCAAAGCCTGAACGATCAGAATAGCATGCCGGAAGAGATGACGCACACTGCAAACCAAAAGTCTGCGCGCATCTGCCGGATTGATGCAATGGAACTGCCCGAGTCCTATCGCACGAGCTCTGCCAAGGAGAAGGTCATGCTCGAGTACGTGGACAGGTTCGAGGCGCATTTCGTCGCCCTTCACCCTGAGCGTCGCCCGTTGATGTTGTGCCCGCGCAATGAGTGTGGAGCACGCAAGTTCATCTGCACGACAATCAGACCAACGCAGCTGCCGTTTGGAGTGCTCTACGAGCATGAGGGCTGTGCCCGCTTCGTCGCGGATTTCATGGAATACGAAGAACTTGGCCCACAAGCTTCGATTCCCACACACGTAGTGTCGCCATCCACGGCCTTGGAATGGCAGGCAGGGGACTGCTTCGACCTTGCACAGCTCCTAGCCTCGTTGCTGCTCGCGGTGGGTTATGATGCGTATGTGGTCTCGGGATATGCTCCATGTGTGATGACGGACGATGGAGCTGACTCAATGGAGCCAGCGGAGCATGTGAGCGAGGTGCAGAAGACACCCGCGTCTCCAAGTAAGTACGCAGTGCCGCCTCGACGTGTCCTTGAGTCCTCCTACTTGAAGCAGAAAGCCAACCGGGCAAAAGTAGAGCATACATTTTCAAGGGCGAACGAGGCAACCCTGACTCGAGATGCACCGCCCGTAAAGCAACAGAAGGGGGTGGGAGGCACGGAAACGTCGCATGACAAACGAGTCCATGCATGGGTGCTTCTGCTCTCCGGCAAGCGCAGTCTAGGAGAATCAAGCTTCATCGAGCCCTCCACGGGCAGGAGCTATCCACTAGACAGTTCGCCCTTCTACAGCATCGAGTCTGTGTGGAATGCTTCCAATTACTGGGTCAACATGCAAACGAACGCACCGCTCGCAAAGATTGACTTTGATCTCACGGCGACTGCAAAGTGGGAAAACTTGCTATGCAGTTTCGATATCGATGCGCTGCAACTTGAGGAGCCGTCGTCACGGGGGACGGTTGAGCGCGTGCAGATCGAGATGCCGCCCACTTGGGTCGATCACCTCACATTGGACCGCAAGCGGTTCGACTCTCGTTACCCACGTTCTCATAAAGTGATCATCAAGCGCGGCACTCGAACCCGCGTCGAGAAGTACTGCGAATACGCTCGAGAGGACGGCCTCGTCGAACGTGTGACGCTCTTCTCGAATGCAGAGATGACTGACGACTGTGCTCTTGAGACGCGCGAGATGTATGCAAATCGCAAGGACAGGTTGAGCCGCCGGCTCATCAAAACGAGCGACGACGATTACAGCGGGAAGCCTTCGAGGGTTGACATGTTTGAACCCGGCAGGCCGAAGGCTTTGAAGAGGCTTGTCGAGGTGCAGGGAGAGCGCTGCGAGCTCCATTTTTATGACTCTGCGCGATTCGACGGGCTGCAGTCACGCATCGAAGTCTTCGGCGTCGTGACCGATCAACACTTTTCTGGAGAGCGAGCGCCTCTCGTCTACCGCTCCGCCACCTACCACACCGGTCAGGGCGGTGAGAGCGGTGTGATACGCGAGATGAAGGAGAAGTTCCGGCGCTCACCGGAAGTGGATGCAAATTCGGACATCCGGGAGCAAACCTTCACTCTTGCCCCGGATCCGATGGACAACAAGATCGATGTCATCTATCACTACGGCCCTGACCGCGTGACGGCCCCGTGGCGAACGTACTCAAATAAGGTAGGCCACGCCAACGGTCGAGCTGATCCCTTTTCGCCAGCCCCGACTGAACGGCAGATGCTTGATGACTTCCAGCGGCTGCAACAGGCTGAGCGCGAATGCCTCAAATGCGTGCGCGAGTCGGACCGCCAGGCGAGGAAAATGCTGGCGACAAGAGAGGATGAAGAAGATGATATTCGCGCAGCAATGGATACCTACGCAGAAGAGGGGGCAGAACATGCTACACTGCATAATGTCCCTGCACACCTCAACGTGTCGCCTTATGACACACATCGCAATCGCTTCGCCGTGCGGCCCGAGACGGCAAAGGAGGAGGAGAAGGCCCCGCACGACTATCTTACAGCCTTCCTTCCACGCAAATTGCTTGCGGGAGACCCACCGCTCACGCGCAAGGAGGCGCTAGCGGCACGCGACGCCTGCCTTAAGTCACTCAAGGAGCGTCTCGTTGAGCGCGCCAACATTGTACAAAATAGACTCGATCAGGAGAATGCTGCGCTCCATAAGGTGCAGGAAGCTTTCCGGTGTGGCGACAGCCAAACTCACACTGAGCATACTCATACTGAGGTTGAGGAGGCCGAATATGAGCGCTTCTGTCAAGAGGCCTTGTTCCGAATCCAAATCATCGAGCGACGGCTCGACAGACACTCGGACATGTCGTTGCGGCAATATTCCGATATGGACAATCGGCTGCGAGCTGACCCGCGTCTCGTGGCCATGACAGGGGTTGGGTCGTGTAGATGAATGTATATCTATATATCTATGTGGATATCAATGTTTAAAGATTTAGATTTGTACATATACATCACAGAGCTACTATTAAGCATTAGACTATCGCGACTGCGAGCGGAGGTCCCTAGGCGATTGACGAGGCCGCATCAATCATGGCTTGGTCACCAACCTCAATAGCAACCCCGATCGACCACTCGAGATTCAATGTGGCGTGATTCCAACCTGAAGGAATAAAGAGTGCCTGGCCCGAAGCCTGTGTACACTCGAACGGCGACGGGGTCCAGAACTCCTCTTCGTCAGGGGTCGGCTCCATCGGCTCTCGCAACCACTCCAACGTGGTGCGACCCTGAGGCCCATATGCCGCGCCAGGTGGTAGCAGCAGCCAACGCTTCCGACCATGCGCGAGTGCATTCAGCGCGTGTGAATGGGCATGAAAGAAGGCACCCGAATGCCTCGGGCCAAGGAAGAATATGCGCTTATGCGAGGTTGCAGGCAGAAAAAGACGGCTTGTTGCTAGCCCACCTAGTTGCCTGGGTGAAAAAGTGCGCGGGGTCACTTAGTCTAAGCAGTAGAATCGATGCCAACTCCGATGGCTGTGGCTAGATACCTCAAGACCCCCAGCTCACACTTGATTGAGGTTTATTTCTTGTGATAACCCAAGCCGCCACAATTCTGCACCAAGCTCCCTCGCTACAGAGCTCCGCGACGAGAACAGATATGACGCACCGCTCGTGTTGTGCGCGTCGGCCGGCTCCGTCCCACCTTCAACGTAGGCTCGCACCGTGGTGTCTGTCATTGCAGCCGCGGCTGCTGCAGCTGCAGCCGATGTCGGGTTTCCGTGAGCCACGTACTCGGCGGTTGTCACCTGCGCGTACACGCAATTGACGCTGAGAAAGAACACGTCAATTTGTGCAGTCTTCTGTCGACTAACACCTGTGAGCTAGAAATGGTCGTTGTCTCGCGCTCCCCGTAGCGGTCGAGTACGCTCGCTCGCGTCCAGCGGTCGAAGGGCTGTGTGGCAGAGGGTCGCATCTGATCGAGTGAGAAGAGCACCGGGCGGCCAGGTCGGACGTACTCCTCCTCGAATTGCGCAAGCGTGAGTTCTCCCCGCACGTCCACATTGCAGAGCCCACTGCCAATCTCTGGCTCAGTTGTGTCGGCGACTCCCTCCGCGGTGCGAGCCCAGCCACCATCTGGACCCACAGGTAGCGAGCTCTTCAAGGGTGGCCTCTGTTTCTGAGCAAAGACGGCCTGCGCGAAAGGCCGCGCAGCAGCGATGTGTGTCAAACTGGCTGGCGGAAGGCTTGCGGCACGGTGAAAGTGCTCTGCCGCCTCGTCCGTGTGCCCTTGCCGGGCGAGCAACTTGGCGAGAGAGCTGTGCAAAGATGCCGACAACGGCTGTCTTGAGAGAGCCTGTCGCACCGTCGCCGTGCGGTTGACGAGCACTGCTGCCTCGGCTCGCGCACCCGATTGTGACTGCACTGCCGCAGCTATCGCTGCTACTGCCGCCGCCAGCGATGCGCACCCGCAGCAGTAATGGCTGCTCACTCCACCGCGCTTTGGTTTCCGAACGTTCCGACCGTCGCGCCTGTGTGGGAGCCGCTCAAGCACGAGTGTTGGTTGCTTCTTGGCCTGCTTCGCGGCCGCCGATCGAGCCATTTTCGATGGACGGAATCGATTTTCTTCTGTACGTACGTGGAGGACAAAGGGTTCTAAAGGTCCTAAAAACGCTCACACAGTTTTTCATGATCGGCACCCAATAATGGCCGACGCTGCCGCCAACATAGCCTCCGTCACACAGATTCGCGAGGATCTGCGCAAGCACGGCTATGCCATATACCGACAGCTACTCTCAAGTTCAGCAGTCGAGCGCGCGCGCAAACATCTCGAGGCTGTCGTCGAGCGGCATCTCTCTGCTGCTGAGGAAGTTGGCGAACTTGTTGACGTCTGCGCCGG